>Ga0209780_1000055_pt1 | contig 54099 bp, 46 predicted proteins | sample WorMetexBAHAMAS2_FD_187384 | JGI IMG/M metagenome (GOLD analysis project Ga0209780, IMG submission 187384) | Marine gutless worms symbiont microbial communities from Max Planck institute for Marine Microbiology, Germany - Inanidrilus exumae... | ecosystem: Host-associated > Annelida > Digestive...
CGCGATGCGGTGCCATCGGGCAAGCCGGGCAACGCCGCGGCCAGTAACAATCCATGATGGCGCCACGGCCCACGCCAAGGGCGCCGGGCCTTTCGGGCCTGGGGTTGTCGAGCTTCTCGACCGTAGGTCCCGCTACGTTCTTCGAACCCCTCCTGCCCCAGACCCGAAAGGCCTCGGTCAGAACCGATTCCAATTTCCTTGAATGGGCTCTAAATCGAGTAAACCGAAAACCGGGAAAAAGTACACCGAGCCAACGGCGAGGGACTTTTTCCCGATCGACTTCCTTATCCGCTGAGCAGCCGGTCGATCTCCGACTGGTCGTGGACCTTGCGGTCGCCGTGGATGATGGCCGACGCCTGATCGATCAGCCGGCGCAGCAGGGCTACGGATTCCGTCGCCGCGGTGCGGGCCGCCATGTCGTTGCCGGCGTTCAGTTCGGCATCGACGCGGCGGACGCCGGACAGGGCCACCCGGCTCATCTGGGCGATGGTGGTGTCGAAGGCGCGGCGGAAGTGGGGCGGCGCCAACTGGTACGCTTCAACGGTGAGCGCGCTGTCCGACAAGCCGCTGTCCTCGAAGTGCTGTCGATAGGTCTTCGGCTGCCAGGCGCGGGCGTCTTCCATCAGCTCCGGCATGTCCGGCAGCATCTCCATCGTCATCACGATTTCGTTGAGGTGATTGAGGTAGTCCGTGGCCAGCAGCGTCTGCGGGTTGACGTTGGTGCCCTCAAGCCGGGCCCGCATCTCCTCGCGCTGACGCTCGCGCTCGTCGGCCAAGGTTGCGGCGCCTTCGGTCTCGGGACCGGCGTCCTCCGCCTCGGGGCCCGTTTCGGCATCGGGCTCGGCAGGCATCTGGGTCGGCGGCTCGGCGGTGGGGTGGGTCATGGGCGGCGACGACGCATGCAGTTATCCACCGTGCGGCGGAGGATGGTCGGGGAGACTGGATTCGAACCAGCGACTTCCACGTCCCGAACGTGGCGCTCTACCAGGCTGAGCTACTCCCCGTCGTGCGGTAGGCCGTCCGGCGGCGATGGGGCCGGGATGGCGGCGCAAACGGTCGACACAAATTGCCGCGGCGACCAATGCGGCACCACGGCCTTGATCTTATACCTTTATCGCCGGTAACGGGGCAAGCGGCGGCGCGGTCAGGGCGTTTTCAGTTACCCGGAACGCGCGTTAGGAAACGGAAAGTCGCCGCGCCAGATCGGACATCATCATCCGTCCGCGCTTCATGAAGCGGTATTTCTGGTCCTGCTGCCAGAATGAGAAATTCTCGATGTCATCCCGCCCATAGACCAGTCCATTGGTGAATTGCAGATTGCCGTCCCGAATGCGGTGAGGGTACTTGGCCAGGAACTTGGAATCCTTGAGAAAGACGGCGATGAAGTCGTTCCAGATGTCCTTTTTCTGCTGGCCGACGAACGACTCCAGCAGAACGTTGTCATAACCGTTTCTCTTGCCCCAGTTGGCAAGGGCGATGCCGCTGTCCGGATAGAAGCGCCAGCAGTCGACGGGATACCGGTGGAAGCATCCGTTCGACGGAGCGTTCAGGTAAAGGATACCGCTGGGCTTCAATATCCTCATGACTTCCAGGTAGAGAAGCCAGAAAAACTCCGAATGCTCAAAGCAGGATGAGGAGACGCACAGGTCTACGGAATCGGACTCGAAGGGGAGGGAATACGGGTCATCGATGATGACGTCGACACCCTTACCTTCGACGAAGTCGACGCCGATGTACTTGTTTTTCGGAAATGCCGTGGAGCGGAGCGAGCCGTTGACGTCCTGAGCACCGATGTCGACGATGGTGAGCTCGTCGGTGTCCGTTGCGTAGGCCTGAAAGAAACGCCTGCCGAACTCCAGCGCGGTATCGTGCATTACGGCGGTCCAATAACAACAAGCGACAACATCATCGCGCTTGCGGAAGCCGATCCGATGGTCATGTCAAACGGGATGCGGACGGCCGACCCTCAAGTGTGCCGATAAACGATTTCCAGAAGATGTCCGAAAACGCCGGCGATGTTTCGAAATGTTACCGGCTATGCTGGAATTCCGGACCGGCCGTCGTGTGGACGTACGACGGCCGGTCCGATCATTCGGTCATGCGGCGCGGACGTCGGTGAGGAACTTCTCCACCAGGTCCTTGAGCCCGTCCGACTGCTTCGCCAGTTCCTTCGACGCGCCAAGCACCTGGGTAGACGCGGCGCCCGTTTCGCCGGCCGCATCGGTCACGCCGGCGATGTTCGAGGAAACGTCGGCGGTGCCGGCCGCCGCCTGCTCCACGTTGCGGGCGATCTCCGCGGTGGCCGCCTCCTGTTGCTCCACCGCCGAGGCGACGGTGACGGCGATCTCGTTGATATCGCCGATGGTCCTGGCGATGTCCTCGATGGCCTCGGCGGCTTCGCGGGTGGCGGTCTGCACGTCCGCCACCTGGCCGCTGATCTCGCCGGTGGCCTTGCTGGTCTGGTTGGCGAGGCTCTTCACCTCGTTGGCTACGACCGCGAAGCCCTTGCCGGCGTCGCCGGCGCGGGCCGCCTCGATGGTGGCGTTGAGGGCCAGCAGGTTGGTCTGCTCGGCGATGGCGGTGATCAGCGCCACCACCTCGCCGATCTTCTGCGCCGCCTCCACCAATCCCTGAACGGAATCGTGCGTTCGCTGCGCGGCGGTCATCGCGCGATCGGCGATATCGGTGGACCTGTTCACCTGGCTGCCGATCTCGCGGATGGAGCTTTCCAGCTCCTGGGTCGCGGAGGCCACGGTCTGCACATTGCCGCTGGCTTCTTCCGATGCCGCGGCCACGGAGGTGGCCTGCCGGCTGGTCTCTTCGGCGGTGGAGGACATGGAAGCGGCCGTGCTTTCCATTTCGTTCGCCGCCGCGGCCACGGCACCGAGCATGCTGCTCGCCTGGCTGTCGAAGGCCGTGGTCAGTTCGTCCACGGCCTGGGCGCGCCGGTTGCGGGCCTCCTGTTCCTTCCGCCGTTCCGCGGCCAGCGCATCGGCCTCGATCATGGTGTCCCTGAACACCTGGACCGCCGCCGCCATGCGACCGATTTCGTCGCCCCGGTCGGTGCTGGGGATGGCAACCTCCAGGTCGCGCTGGGCCAGACGGCCCATGCAGTTGGTCATGGCGACGATCGGCCGGGAAAGACCCGAGCCCAGGAACATCCCGAGCGTCACCATGCCCACCAGGCCGATCAGGGCCGCAACGGCCATTTCGATCTCCGAGGCTTTAATCACGTCCACCATCTCGATCCGCAGCTCTTCCTCGGCGGCTGCCAACTGGTCCTGCAGGTCTTCGGCGTCATGAACCAGCGCCGCGGCGGCCTCGGCCATTTCGCCGTGGAACAGCTCATACACCTTGATGCGGTCCTCGTGCGCCTTGTGGAACGCGGACCGGTAGCGTTCGAATAGCCCGTTGAGCTCCTCGTGGAGCTGCTTTTCGTGGTCCGTTTGCACGGCGGTGCCGAGGGTCGCCAGGGCGGCGGCGAATTCCTCGATCTCGTGTTCCGCCTTCGGCGCGAACGACTCGTCGTGGCGATCGAGGACGATGTTGGAGTAGGTCCGAGCCAGGAGCGCATGCTCCCGAGCGGCCGTCGCGTAGGTCACGGCCGCGGTGTTGCCCTCGGCCGTGGCTTCTTCGACGATAGTGTCGAGATCCTCGACGATCCGTTCGGCGGCCGGGTCCAGGTCCTCCGTTACCAGCGCCTTGAACTCACGCTCCAGCGTTTCGGCCTTGGCGAAGTCGTCCACGTAGATCCGGAATGCCTGCTGGACCTTAGACAACGACTGGCGATGGGCATCGACGGTGAGATGCTCCATTGCCTCGGCCAGCTCGGGCTCGATCTTCTTGGCCGTTTCGTGGACGGATTTCGCGTCGGCTTCGTTGCCGAGCAATGCGAACTCCCGGGCGTGAGCGCGAAGATCGAGAAACTGGGTCTCGATCTTGGCGATGAGCGCCGCTTCCTCGACCTTTTCCGCGTAGGCACCGACATCGGTGTTGACGACGACGAACCCCCGAAATGCGAAACCGGAAACAGCCAAGACCACCACAAGGGCAGCGGCGAAGCCGGCGATGATCTTCGTCCTGATGGAAGCAGCGTTGATAAGTTTGGTTAGGCTCTTGCTCGCGTGAGACATTACTCAAAGGACCTTTCTTTCTCGTGGATCCTCACCGCTGGCCGGGTGCCTTGGCGGATGAGCACCGGATTAGCGCGGACCAGTCGTCCTCGGCGCTTCGGCAAGCCGGTTGACTGTGGACTTCAGGGTAGACACTGAGCCTCCACTCGCCGGCGGCAACGCCGGGGCAGGGGCCGGGGTCGGGGGCGAGGTGAACGTTTGGCGCTGGCGCAGACCGTTCCAATAGAAACCCGCAACGCTTCATCTGGATCGTCGGATCTCCGATACCGTGCAGGGGTCGGCGCGCGGCCAATTTGAATTGGGCTACGGAGGCAACCGCCAAGGAATGTATATTTCACTTCTGTGCGTTAATATTTTACTTATCTGTCCTATAGAGGAAATCATCATTTATCATCCGTATATTGATGATGGCCTTACTTTGACCTAAAAGATATGGTTATTTACCCATACTCGAATCTCGGATATTTTCGACCCTCAAAACTCGAAACCACGCGTCCCGTAGCGGGTTCAAGAGCAAGGGCAACGCCCAACGCTTTGCCCACCAGAGGGATGTACCCGTTTATCGTTTTCTGTAAGCCTTTGATTCAGGCCGCCGGATTGCGGGTTTCCCGTGCAGGTTGAATGAACGGCGAGATGCTAACGGAAATATGTTTCGTGAATATGTTCGAAATGTTTCCTTATGTTTCCCGTTTTGGAAGATCACGTTTGCTGTTTATCAACCTTTAGGTGGATGGGGCGAGTGCCGGTGTCCTAGCAGCTCGCTGGGATACGCATCCTGCTGGGATACAGGGACCGTTCGGGCCGTGGCCCCATGGAGTTGCTGCCAGCGAAGCGGCAAGCACTCCAAGCTCCGCCGCGTGCGCGCCGGGAGCCGGCGGAAAGAACGGTGGAGCATCGAAGCATGGAGGCGTGCGCGGCCGTCGCATTCGAAGCGGGAAAACCGCAAGCCGGCGAATCCGTTCAACTGGATGGACCCAGGACCGGCGAGGTGCTGGTGGAGGTCAAGGCCAAGGGCGCCTGCCACACCGACGAATTCACCTTGTTCGGCGCCAATCCCGAGGGCCTGTTTCCGGCCATCCTCGGCCACGAGGGCGCCGGCGTGGTGGTGGAGGTGGGCGAGGGCGTCACCTCGGTGAAGCCGGGCGATCACGTCATTCCGCTGTACACTCCGGAATGCCGGGAGTGCGATTTCTGCCTCCACCCGAAGACCAACCTCTGCCAGAAGGTCCGCGCCACCCAAGGCCAGGGCCTGATGCCCGACGGCAGCAGCCGGTTCTCGCTGAACGGCACCCCGTTGTTCCACTACATGGGCACCTCCACCTTCGCCAACTTCACGGTGCTGCCGGAGATCGCGGTGGCCAAGGTCCGCGAGGACGCGCCCTTCGACAAGATCTGCTACATCGGCTGCGGCGTCACCACCGGCATCGGCGCGGTGATCTTCACCGCCAAGGTGGAGCCGGGCGCCAACGTGGTGGTGTTCGGCCTCGGAGGCATCGGGCTCAACGTCATTCAGGGGGCGCGGATGGTGGGCGCCGACATGATCGTCGGCGTCGACATCAATCCCGACAAGCGGGCGATGGCGGAGAAGTTCGGCATGACCCAGTTCGTCAACCCGGCGGAGGTGGAAGGCGATCTAGTGGCCCACCTGGTGGAGCTCACCAACGGCGGCGCCGACTATGCCTTCGAGTGCGTCGGCAACGTCACGCTGATGCGCCAAGCGCTCGAGTGCTGCCACAAGGGCTGGGGCGAGTGCATCATCATCGGCGTCGCCGGAGCGGGGCAGGAGATCTCCACCCGGCCGTTCCAGCTGGTCACTGGCCGCTCGTGGCGGGGCACGGCCTTCGGCGGCGCGCGCGGCCGCACCGACGTGCCGAAGATCGTCGACTGGTATATGGAGGGGAAGATCAACATCGACGACCTGATCACCCACACCATGCCCCTCGATCGCATCAACGACGCCTTTGACCTGATGCATCAGGGCAAGTCCATCCGCAGCGTCGTCACGTTCTAGCGATCTTGGCTGACGACCTGGGCTGATGGCTCTTGAGCTGATCGAGGAGCATCGCTGCTTCGGCGGCCTGCAGGCGGTCTATCGCCACCCGTCGGCGGCCACCGGCACGGCGATGGAGTTCGCCGTCTTTCTGCCCGAGCAGGCGGCGCACGGACCTCGGCCGTTGCTCACCTACCTCTCCGGCCTCACCTGCACCTGGGCCAACGCCTGCGAGAAGGCCGGCGCCCAGCGCTACGCGGCGGAACATGGCCTGGTGCTGCTGTTTCCCGACACCAGCCCCCGCGGCTCCGACCTGCCGGGGGAGCACGACAGCTACGACTTCGGCTCCGGCGCCGGCTTCTACGTGAATGCCACCGCGGAGCCGTGGTCGCGGCACTATCGGGTGTACTCGTACGTGGCGGAGGAGCTACCGACCCTCGTCGCCGGCGCGTTCCCGGTGGACCCGGCGCGCCAGGGGATCTTCGGCCATTCCATGGGCGGGCACGGCGCGCTCACCGTGGCCTTCAAGAACCCGGGGCGGTACCGGTCGCTGTCGGCCTTCGCGCCCATCGTCGCACCCAGCCGGGTGCCATGGGGCGAGAAGGCGTTTTCCGGCTATCTGGGGCCCGACCGCGGGGATTGGTTGGCGCACGATGCCTGTGCGTTGGTGAGCGGTAGCGGCTGGACTGCCCCGATCCTCGTCGATCAGGGCCTGGCCGACGCGTTCCTGGAAGAGCAGCTCAGACCCGAGCTGTTCGAAGCTGCCTGCGAGGCCGCCGGCGTCCCGCTCACCGTGCGGCGGCACGCCGGCTATGACCACAGCTACTATTTCATCGCCTCGTTCATGGGCGATCACGTGGCCTACCACGCCAAGCTACTGAACAAATAAGGGTGAGGCCGAGGGGGCGTCGGCGCGGGCTTAGTGCGCGCGCTGGATGCAGAAGTCGATGAGTTCCAGCAGCGCTTCCTTCTCCGGCCGGTCGGGGAAGGCGCCCAGCGCGTCGCGGGCGATGGCGCCGTAGTGGCCGGCGCGGGCGACGGTGTCGGCCAGGGTGCCGTGGCGCTTCATCATCGCCATGGCCCGTTCCAGGTCGTCGGGCCGTTGCTCCAGGTCCTCCAGCGTGCGGCGCCAGAAGGCCCGCTCCTCGTCGTTGCCGCGCAGCACCGCCAGTACCACCGGCAGGGTGATCTTGCCCTGGCGGAAGTCGTCGCCGATGGTCTTGCCGAGCTTCTCCTGCGCGGCGGTGTAGTCAAGCACGTCGTCGATAAGCTGGAAGGCGATGCCAAGGTTGAGGCCGTAGGTGCCCAGCACCTCCGCCTCCACCCGCGGACGGTCGGCCACCACCGCGCCGATGCGGCAGGCGGCGGAGAACAGCTCGGCGGTCTTGGCGCGGATCACGTCCAGGTAGGCGGACTCGCTGGTGGAGGTGTCGTTGGTGGTGATGAGCTGCTTCACCTCGCCCTCGGCGATGATCGCCGAGGCCCGCGACAGGATCGCCAGCACCTCCAGCGAGCCGTCCTCCACCATCAGCTCGAAAGACCGGCTGAACAGGAAGTCGCCCACCAGCACGCTGGACTTGTTGCCCCACACGGTGTTGGCCGAGGCGAGACCGCGGCGGAGGTCGCTGTCGTCCACCACGTCGTCGTGCAGCAGGGTGGCGGTGTGGATGAACTCCACGCAGGCGGCGAGGCCGAGATGCCGGCGGCCCTGATAGCCGCACAGCCGCGACGCGGCGAGGGTCAACATCGGCCGGATGCGTTTGCCACCGGCGGCGACGATGTAGCCGGCAAGCTGCGGGATCAGCTCTACCGGGCTGGCCATGCGGGCGATAATCAGCTCGTTTACGGCCTTCAGGTCGTCTTTCGTCAGCGTCGTCAGGGCGTCCAACGACGGCTTCGGCCGACGGTTCCCGTCCAAGCTTACCGCGACGACCACGCCGATCCTCCTCCGAGACTCCTATTCCGCGCCGCAGCGTTCGGGCCCGACGCGGGGGCGGGTTCCACCGCCTCTTGACGGCTTCGAACGCCTCCGGGAGCATAGGAACCGCCGCGCCGGCCGGTCAAGACCGCACCCCTTGGAGATAGGGTCTAGTGGATGAGATCCGACACTTGGTACCCTTACGATTCCGTATCCCGGTTTCCCGGCAGGAGAGGCCCCGCAGGCGATGCCGTGCACATCGTCAAGAGGACTCGACGCCTGGGGCGGCGGCGCGAGCCCACGGGCCGCGATGCGTGATGCATGTGATGGTCCCCCATCACGGCGCAGCCCCCGCCTCGCCCGATGCGCTCGGGTCGCCGTCGTACGGGTACCAAGTGTCAGATTTCATTCACCAGCAAGCCTGATGGTAGAGCTTCTGCGCACTGGCGACGTCGTGCTGGTGACCTGGCTGCAGGCCAGGCTCGCCGAGGCCGAGATCGAATGCGTGGTGTTCGATGCCTTCACCAGCGCCGTCTACGGCGGCGCCCTGGATGCCGTGGTGCGGCGAGTGATGGTGGCCGAGGAGGACCTGCCGGCGGCGCGTCGCATCGTGGCCGAAGGCCGGGCCCTGGCCGGCGATGAATGAGGTACCCACCGACGACACACTGACCGACGCCCCCTTGACCGATGACCGGTTGTTGGGCGGCCGGGTGGTGCTGCGCCAGCCGGCGTCGGGCTATCGCGCTGCCATCGATCCGGTGCTGCTGGCGGCGGCGGTCCCGGCGCGGCCGGGCGACCAGGTGCTCGACGCAGGCGCCGGCGTGGGCACGGCGGCGCTGTGCCTGGCGGTCCGCGTCACCGACGCGGCGGTGGTGGGCGTCGAGGCCGATGCCGGGCTGGTGCGGCTGGCGGAGGCCAACGCCGCGGCCACGGGCGTCGCCGATCGGATGCGGTTTGTCGCCGCCGATATCCTCGATCCGCCATCGTCGCTGGCGCCGGGGACCTTCCATCAGGTGATGGCCAACCCGCCGTACCAGGCGGCCCATACGGGCCGCGCCTCGCCGCATCCGGAGCGGGCGGCGGCCACCGTGGAAGGCGCCGCGGCGCTGGCTGATTGGGTGGCGTTCTGCATCCGCATGGCGCGGCCCAAGGGCCGGGTGACGCTGATCCACCGGGCCGATCGTCTCGGCGACCTGCTGGGCGGCGATGACCGACACCCGACCCAATGCGTTGGGCGATATCGCCGTGGTGCCGCTGTGGCCGGGAGGCGACAGGCCCGCCGGTCGGGTTCTGGTGACCGGACGGCGGGGTAGCCGCGGGCCGCTCAAGCTGCGTCCGGGCTTGGTTCTGCATGATGCGTCCGGCGCCTTCACGGCCGAGGCCGACGCGGTGTTGCGTCACGCGGCCCCGTTGACCTGGGAAGCTCCTGGAAGCGGTTGACGTGCACGCCTCGGCGCACGACCTAATGGGATGACGGACGATTCCCGATGACCGACACGCACGACATCAAGAAGACCCCCGAGACCTGGCGTGACCGGGTGCCGGCGCGGTGGTTTCGCCGGCGCGGGCCGCTGGTGACCGTGGTGCGCCTGGACGGCATCATCGGCCGGGTCGGCATGATGCGCCGGGGTCTGACGATGGCCAGCGTCGGGCCGGCCCTCCACCGCGCCTTCGCCCATCGCGGTATCGAAGCCGTGGCGTTGGTGATCAACTCGCCCGGCGGCTCGGCAGTGCAGTCGGCGCGGATCGCCGACCGGGTGCGCGCCCTGGCCGACGAGCACGACGTGCCGGTCTATGCCTTCGTCGATGACGTGGCCGCGTCCGGCGGCTACTGGATCGCCGCGGCGGCGGACGAGATCCACGCCGACGCCGCCTCCATTGTCGGGTCCATCGGCGTGGTCTCCGCGGGCTTCGGTTTCCCCGACCTGCTGCGCCGGCTGGGCATCGAACGGCGGGTGTATGTGGCCGGCGATCACAAGGCCGGCATGGACCCGTTCCAGCGCGAGCGGCTGGAGGACGTAGAGCACCTCAAGGGCTTGCAGCGGGACATCTACGACCGCTTCTGCGAACACGTACGGCAACGGCGCGGCACCCGCCTGAACGCCGACGAGACGGAGCTGTTCAGCGGCCGCTTCTGGAGCGGCCAGCGGGCCCTGGCGCTGGGCCTGATCGACGGGCTCGGCGATCCGCGCTCGGTGCTGCGGGAACGCTTCGGACGCCGGGTGCGGTTCAGGCGGGTGGGCGATGGCCGGGCCTGGTGGCGGCGGCGACTCAAGGTGCCCAGCGTGGCCGAAACCCCGGACCTGGGGAGCGACTTCGCCGCCGGCGCCCTGGCCGCGGTAGAAGAGCGGGCCATCTGGTCGCGCTTCGGACTCTGAAGCAACCATCGTCCGTGACCTCACAGCCAATCATCGTCTGGTTCCGCCAGGACCTGCGCGTCGCCGATCATCCGGCGCTGTCGGCCGCGGCCGCCGACGGCCGGCCGGTGGTACCGGTCTACGTGCTGGACGACGAAACCCCTGGCCCCTGGCGGCTCGGCGGCGCCAGCCGCTGGTGGCTGCACGGCGCGCTGACCGCGCTGGCGGAGTCGCTGGCGTCGCTCGGCGCGCCGCTGGTGCTGCGCCGCGGACCGGCGGCGACGGTGATCGCCGACCTGGTTCGCGAGACCGGCGCCACCACCGTCTACTGGACCGATCTGGTGGAGCCTCATTGGCGGACCACCGCCGCCGACCTCGAGGACCGTCTCACCGGCACCGCTGTCGAGGCACGGGCGTTTCCGGGGGCGTACCTGCATCCGCTGGGCACCGTGGTGGGCCGCAGCGGTCACCGGCCGAAGGTGTTCACGCCGTTCTGGAAGGCGTGTCTGGCCGGAGCCCCACCACACCGGCCGGTGTCGGTGCCGGGGCGGTTGCGCCCCATGGAGTCGCCGCCGGCCGGCGAGACCGTTGCGGCCTGGCGGTTGACGCCCGCCGGTCCGAACTGGGCCGGCGGCCTGCGGGATGCGTGGACGCCCGGCGAAGCAGCGGCCAAAGCACGGCTGCTGGACTATCTGGATAACGGTGTCGGCGGCTACGCGGCGGACCGCAACCGGCCAGAGCCGGCCGCCACCTCGCGGCTGTCGCCGCATCTGCACTTCGGCGAGGTCTCGCCGCGGCAGGTGTGGCACGCCACCCGCCAACGCATGGACGCCAACGCCCGCATCGGCCGCGGCGCCGAGGCGTTCCTGCGCGAAGTGGGCTGGCGGGAGTTCTGCCAGCACGTGCTTGCCGATAACCCGCAGCTTGCCGACGCGCCGTTGCAGGAGCGGTTCGCCGGGTTCCCCTGGGCCGAGGACGAGGCGCTGCTGGAGGCGTGGCGGCGCGGGCGCACCGGCTACCCCATTGTCGATGCCGGCATGCGCGAGCTGTGGACCACCGGCTGGATGCACAACCGCGTGCGGATGATCACGGCGTCGTTCCTGGTCAAGCACCTGTTGCAGCCGTGGATCGCCGGCGAGGCCTGGTTCTGGGACACCCTGGTGGATGCCGACATGGGCAACAACGCCGGCGGCTGGCAGTGGGTGGCCGGCTGCGGGACCGACGCGACGCCCTACTTCCGCATCTTCAATCCGACGCTCCAGGCGGAGAAGTTCGACGCCGGCGGCGCCTACGTGCGTCGCTGGGTGCCGGAGCTGGCGCGCCTGCCGGACCGCTGGCTGAACCGCCCGTGGGAGGCACCGCCGCTGGAGCTCGAAGCGGCGGGGATTCGGCTGAGCGAGGACTTTCCGCGACCCATCGTCGACCACGACGCCGCCCGCCGGCGCGCCCTGGCGGCCTTCGAGAGCATCAAGTAGTTCCGGTCCCACTCCCGGCCCGCAGCTGGGCCGGGGTTACGCCGATCTCGCGCCGGAACGTGGTGGTCATGTGGCTTTGCGAGGAAAAGCCGGTGGCGTAGGCGATGTCGGCGATGGGCTCTTCCGTGGTGCCGAGCAGCGTGCGCGCGGCCTCGATGCGGCGGGCCAGCACGTACTGGTGCGGCGGTTCGCCGACCTTCCGCTTGAACGCCCGCCCGAACTGATGGGTCATCACGCCGGCCAGGCCGGCGAGGGCTTCCAGTGACAGGTTGGCGTCCAGATTGGCGTCGATGTAGTCGAGGATCGAACGCAGCACCCGATCATTGAGGGTGGTGCCGCGACCGGTAGCGTGCTGGCGCGGCGGCAGGCGAATCATCTCGACGATCAGGGCCAATCCCAGCGCGTGGAGATAGTCCCGCGATACCTCCTCGCCGAGCATATGGCGACGGATGCGCTGGGCGATCTCCGTAACGAACGGCTTGGGGCCGCCGATGATCACGCGCGGTTCCAGGCGCTCCGGCGGCATCTGCAAGGCGGCGGCAATGTCGGGCCTCAGGTCCTCGAAACGGAACACCAGGGCCAACACCTCCGGTGCCGCGGCGGACGTGCCGCGTAAGGGGAAGTTGGCCGGCACGACGATGTATTCGTAGGGCCGCCGCTCGTAGTGCCGCAACCGATCTCCCGCCAGGGAGCTCGACCCCTCGTCGGTGCCGAAGCTGATGGTGGCGAGGGTCTTCGGTAGTCGCACGTTGAGGCTGCGCTCACCCGCCGGCACCAGTTCGATGGAGAACTTTTCGAAGCGGATGCGCCGGCCCCACTTCGGCACGCTGCCGCGCGGCGGTCCGCTCAAGTTCATTTCCTGCTTGGCCATTCCCGTCCCCCCGACGACGGCCCCGGTCAGATGGGAATGCTTAGCCCAATTGCGGCAATCGTCAACGCACCTGCGACCGATTCTGAAACGCACGATGCTGAAATACGCCGGGTTCGTTTGGGGGCAATCCTTATCCGCGAACCGAGGCGCGATCGGGCGCGAGCCAGCTCCCTTTCGAGCCCCGATCGATGAAACCCAACGGGCCAAGCCGCCCCCCAGGAAGAACCGGCGAGGCTCCGAACCGATGAGGAAACCCGAGCATGATCAGAACACCTGCCGAATGGGCGTCCGCCGCGGCGAAGGCGCCCACCCGCCGTGAGCTCTTGAGAACGGGCGGTTACGGTGCGTTGTCGGCCGCAGCCGTCGCGTTGATCGCCGGCGCGGGAAGCACCGCGGCCCGGGCCGCGACGCAGAGCAAATCCGATCCCGAGAACGATGTGGCCATTCTCAACGTGGCGCTCGCCCTCGAATGGGAAGGGGTCGGCGCTTACCAGCTGGGCGCCGAGAGCGGCCTGCTCCGGCCCGAGACCCTGGGCGTCGCCGTCCTGTTCCAGAGCCAGCACAAGGAACACGCCGACGCCCTGATCGGTGCCATTAGGCAGCTCGGCGGACAGCCGGTTCAGCCCCTGTCGCAGGCCGAGTATGCCGAGGCCGTCGAGGCGGAGAAGCTGAAAACCGAAACCGACGTGCTGAAGCTGGCTGCACGGCTCGAGAAGGGTGCCGCCAACGCCTACCTGGGCGTGATCCCGGCATTCACCGATCCGACGTTTGGGCAGATCTGCGGGCGCCTGGCTGCCGACGAGACCATGCACTGGACGGTGCTCGCCCAGGCGCTGGGTCAGCCGCTGCCCGAACGGGCCCTCACCTTCGGCGCATAGGTAGACCCGAACAACTCAAGGTCCTCCCCCGCCTGCTCCTGATCCGCGACCCATCTCCCCCTTGCCCCCATCGGCCGCGGATCAGGAGCGCTTCTTTTCGGAGCGCACCATGAAACCCGTCATGACCGCACTGGCGATGGCCCTCGCCATCTTGCCCCCGGCCGCGCAGGCCGATGCCGGCGACGCCGATCGCGGCGAGCGGGTCTACGAGAGCCGCTGCATCGCCTGTCATTCGCTGAACACCAACCGGGTCGGACCCGCCCACCGCGGCGTGTTCGGCCGCCGGGCCGGCACCGTCCCAAGCTACCGCTATTCCAATGCCCTCAAGGACTCGAGCGTAGTCTGGGATGACACGGCGCTCGACGCCTGGTTGACCGATCCGGGTCGGTTCATCCCCGGAAGTCGCATGGGATTCCGCCTCAGCCGTCCCCAGGACCGCGCCGATGTCATCGCCTACCTGAAGCGCAATAGCACTGGCGCGCGATTCTGAAACGTCCGGCGCTGAAAGACCGCCGGCGGTTCGTGAACGATTATCGATCGCAATCCGGGGCTCGTTGGGCCCCGAAGCCCAAGTCAAGGAGCAGCAGAACCATGTCCGATACTCCCGTGACCCGAGGTGCCCATCACATCGGCCTTACCGTTCCGGATCTGGCCGGCGCGCGCGCCTTCTTCGTCGACACGCTGGGGTTCAACCAGGTTGGCGAGGTGCCGGACTACCCGGCCGTGTTCATGACCGACGGCACCACCATGATCACCCTGTGGCAGGCGACCGATCCGGCGAGAAGGCGGTTCCGTTCGACCGCAAGAACAACGTCGGCCTACACCACTTCGCCCTCAAGGTGGAGAACGCCAGCGTCCTCGACGACCTCTACCACAGGCTGGACACCACCAACGGCGTCGACATCGAGTTTGCGCCGGAGCCGCTGGGCGGCGGCCCCACCAAGCACATGATGTGCTTCATCCCCGGCGGCATCCGCATGGAATTCATCGCGCCTGGCGGCTGAGCGGCCGGCGTTCGAGAACGAAGGAGGAAACCATGACTCACGTAACCCTGACCCCGGCCGGTCGCCCCGCGGCCGTCGGAATCGCCGCGGCGGACGTCTCCAAGGTCGGCCGCTATGTCACCCTCTACGGCATCGTTCTGGTGTTCGGCTGGATCGGGGCGATGAAGTTCACCGCCTACGAGGCCGGCGCCATCGAGGGCCTTGTCGCCTCGAGCCCGCTGCTCTCGTGGCTCTACGGGATCCTTGATCAGCGCGGCGTCGCCAACCTCATCGGCGTCGTCGAACTCACGGCAGCGGCGCTGCTCGGCGTGCGGCCGTGGTCGGCGCTCGCTGGCGCCGTGGGCGCCGTTCTGGTGGCGGCCACGACGGCGGTCACCCTGACGTTCCTGTTCACCGCCCCCGGCTGGGAAGCGAGCCTGGGCGGCTTCCCGGCGCTGTCCGTTTTGCCGGGACAGTTCCTGATCAAGGACGCGGTGCTCCTGGGGGCTGCCCTGTGGATCCTCGGAGACGCCTTGCGGGACCTGAGTGCCGCCCGCTGACCCGCTCGACCAGCACTCGACCATCAACCCTTACACAGAGGAGACCAATCATGCCTCGTATAGCCCCCGTTGACCCCGCGACCGCCACCGGCGAAGCCAAAGTGCTTCTGGACGGTGTGCAGAAGAAGCTCGGCATGACGCCGAACCTTCTCCGGACACTCGCCAATGCCCCCGCCGCGCTGAAGGCCTATCTCGGCATTGGTGAAGCCCTGACAGGCGGCCGTTTCGACGCCAAGACGCGCGAAGCGTTCGCGCTCGCGGTAGCCGGCGCCAATTCGTGCGAATACTGCGCGTCGGCGCACACCGCCATCTCGAAGAGCCTGAAGGTGGACGACACGGAGATCCATCGCCGCCTCGGCGGGCACTCCGGCGACCCCCGGCTCGACGCGGCGCTGGTGTTCGCCCGCCAGGTGGTGGACAAGCGCGGCTTCGTCAGCGACGATGACATCGCGGCCGTGCGCGCCGCCGGCCACGACGACGGTGCCATTTCCGAGATCGTCGCCAACGTGGTGGCCAACATCTACACCAACTATATCAACCACGTGGCCCAGACGGAGGTCGACTTCCCCAAGGTCGATCTCGCCGCGGCCAAGGCGGCCTGACCAACCCGAAGGCGGCGCGCCGCCGTTTCGGGGCACCACTCGAAAGGGAGGCGGACAATGAACGAGCTGAGCACCGAAGCAACGCGTGGAGCAGCCGCCGTGACTGAGGATACGAACACGACCGGGTCCCCGTTCCACGTGGGTGAGCGACAGGTCCAGGAGCGCCTTGGGGTCCGAGACATCGAGGGCTGGGCGCGAAAAGTCGTGCGCCCCTATCTGCCGGAGGAGCACCGCGCCTTCCACACGGCGATGCCGTTCCTCGTCGTTGCGGCGCGCGACGAACAGGGAAGGCCCTGGGCGACCATGCTCGCCGGTCACGAGGGATTTGTGACCTCGCCGGACCCCGTTTCGCTGGTGATCGATACGAAGCCGGTTTCGGGCGACGCGTTGGAGCGTTCTTTTTTCCCCGGGGCCGACATGGGGATTCTCGGCATCGAGTTGGCGACGCGACGGCGCAACCGCGTCAACGGCCGCGACCAGCGGGGCACCTCCGGCGCCATCGTCTGCAAGGTGGACCAGACGTTCGGGAACTGCCCGCAGTACATTCGCGAGCGCGAGTGGCGGTACGAGACGGGCGTGACGGCCGGCGCGCCGGCGCGCGGCACGCGCCTGACCTCGTCCCAGATCGAGTGGATCGCCGCGGCCGATACGTTCTTCATCGCCACCGGGCTCCGCGGCGACGGCGAGAACTCCGCCTTTGGCATGGATGCCTCGCACAGGGGGGGCGATCCGGGATTTGTCGACGTCTTGAGCGAGACCCGGCTCGTGTTCCCCGACTATGCGGGCAACAACCACTTCAACACCATCGGCAACCTGGTCGTCGATCCGCGAGCCGGTTTCCTGTTCGTCGATTTCGAGACCGGAAGCCTGCTCCAACTCACGGGCCGTGCCACGATCGATTGGGATTCGTCGGCGGTGGCACGCGTTCCCGGTGCCCAGTGTTTGGTGACCTTCCATATCGAGGAGATCGTGGAGCTTCCCTCCGCCATCCCCTTGCGGTGGGACGCGGACGCGGAGTCGGTGCGCACCCTTCGTCTTGTGGAGAAGATCCGCGAGACCGAGGATGTGACATCGTTCGTGTTCGAAGCGCGGGACGGCGGACCGCTGCCTGCCTTCGAGGCCGGCCAATACCTGCCCATAGAGCTCAAGATCCCCGAACTGAAGGAACCGGTTCGCCGCACGTATTCGTTGTCAGGTCCGCCCGAAGGCGACCGCTACCGGATCAGTGTCAAGCGCGAGCCGAATGGCCTGGCTTCACGCTACCTGCACGATCACGTCGAGCCGGGAGCGTTCATCAATTCGCGTAGGCCTGCCGGCGACTTCGTGCTGTCCTGCGGCACATGTCCGATCGTGCTCGTCAGTGCCGGCATCGGCGTGACGCCCTTCGTGAGCATGCTCCACACATTGGCCGCCGAGAGCGGCGAGCGTCCGGTCGTGTTCGTCCACGGCGCACGCGACGGCGCTCACCATGCGCTCGGACGGGAGGTCCGCGCGCTGGCGGCGCGACGTTCCGGAATTCGGACGCACGTCACCTACAGTCGGCCGCGTCCCGAGGACGACCCCGGCGAAGACTACGATAGCGAAGGTCGCGTAGACGGTGCGCTCCTGGCCGGTCTCGTCGAGGATCTCGATGCTCGATACTACCTGTGTGGCCCAACCGGCTTCATGGCTGACGTCCAATCTACGCTCGAACGTCTTGGTGTCCCCACCGACCACATCCACACGGAGTCGTTCGGGCCATCGAGTTGATACTGGAGTCTACGATGGACTGTTCCGCACCCGTGGTCTCGGCTGCCGAGACATTCGAAGAAACCTGGCCCTTCCGTGCCCGCTACACCGACGCGTCGGGTTTCTCCATGCACTACGTCGACGAAGGCGCCGGGCCAGAGACGTTACTCCTGCTGCACGGCGAGCCGACCTGGAGTTACCTGTTTCGCCAGCAAATCCCCGTTTGGGCGGCCCACCATCGCGTCATCGCCGTCGACCATATGGGATTCGGCAAAAGCGCGACGCCGAAGGCGCGGACGTACTGGCTTCAGGATCATATCGACAACCTCGAGCGCTTCGTGCTCGCACTCGACCTGCGCGACCTTACGCTCGTCATGCACGACTTCGGGGGGCCGACCGGCATGGGCCTCGCGATCCGCCATCCGGACCGGATCAAGCGCGTCGTTTCGGTCAACGGTCCCACGCCGGCCGGCCAACCCGACTTGATCGACCGCATCACGGCCGACGCCGCGGTCGCTCCTTGGTTCCAGTGGATCCTGAAAGCCGAGAACGAGGGCGTGCTCGAGCAGGTGCTCGGCCAGCTTGACTACACCATCCTCTCGACGCTGAAACTGAACGGTTTCGAACGGAATGACATCATCAGCGACACCTGGCTGCGGGCTTACCGGGCCCCGTTCCCGACCCCCGCCTACGCTGCAGGCGCCATCGGCTGGGCCAAGGGCTTTGCCACTGGCGCGCACGAGTTCGAAATGCCTGATGCGGCGACCAAAGAAGAGCTCGCGACGAGGCCGGCATTGGCGATCTGGGGCGAGGCAGACCGGACACTGCAGGCCGAGCATTTCCTGCCGCTCTTCAGCCGAGCCTTCCCGAACGGCCGGATACATCGCCTGCCCGGCGTTGGCCATTATAGCCCGGAGGATGCGCCCGAGGACGTGGCGCGGCTCGTCGCCGAGTTCGTCGCGGCGGCAAACTGATGCCCAGGCAGGAAGCTCAGGCGGGAGCGAGACCAAAGTGACGGTCAGACGCCGGCGTTCTTGATCAGCACCTTGGCGGTCTTGCGGGGCCTGGCGGGCGGCGTTGGGTGTGCCGGCCACGTGGGCCGCAACGGTGGCACCTTCCATCAGCAGGTGGAGCTGTCCGGCCAGGGCGTCGGCATCGGCGGCACCGGCGTTGGCCGCCAAGTCCGCCAGGTATTGGCGTACCTTGCGCTTGTGTTCCGCCGTTGCCTGATGGACCGAATCGTCGGCGGCACCGAACTCGCCGGCGGCGTTGATGAACGGACAGCCGCGGAAGTCGTCGGCTTCGAACCACTCCTTCAGCACATCGAACACTGCCAGCAGCCGCTTCTTCGGCGACCGGGCCTGATTTTCCACCGCCGATTTCAGCCACTCGCGGAAGCGCTCGTCCCGGCGCTGCAGCGCGGCGACGATGAGCTCGTCCTTCGAACGGAAGTGGTTGTACAGGGTCATCTTGGCGACTCCGGCCTCGGCCAGGATGCGGTCGATGCCGGTGGCGTGGTACCCGCCTTGCTCGAATAACGCGGCGGCGGTATCGATCAGGTGGTCCTTGCGCGAAGCGGCCATGGGGCGATCCTCCTTACGACAAGCGTACCGACCCGTCCGTTCGGATCAAGCCCGAATCACGGATCGCCGGTTGCCTCCGTAAGACCGGGCTGTCGCTATGCGCTGATGGAAGCGATGCCAGATTGCCCTGGCGGTCAACTGCCTCGGGCTTCGGAAACCACGTGTTCCAGGGTATCGCGATCCACCGCGCCGGGGATCAACTGGCCGCCGATGACGAAGGCCGGCGTGCCGTTGATGCGAAGCTGCCGCGCCAACTGCATGGTCTTGTTGATCTCGGCGCTGACCCTGGGGTCTTCCATTGCCGCTTTCACGGCGTCCAGATCGATGTTCAGCTTGGCCACCGCATCGAGCACGCGATCCTCGTTCAACGTCCCGCGCATGGTCATCAGCGCCGTGTGGTAGGCCATGTAGCGATCCGGCGCCGTCAACCACACCGCCAGCGCGGCACGGGCCGCGGTCACCGAATCCGGCCCCAAAACAGGGAGTTCCTTGACCACGTAGCGGATATTCCCGTCCTTCGCCAACAGGTCCCGCACGTGCGGAAAGGTGCGCTTGCAGTACGGGCACCGGTAATCGGTAAACTCGACGAGGGTGATGTCGCCGTCGGGGTTGCCGGCGGTGGGCGACGTGGGGGACCGTTCCAGGTCGTCGCGGAGCCGATCGATGGCTGCCGACGATTCCGCCTGGCGCTGCCGCCGCTGATACTCGGTGATGGAGCGGATCAGAACCTCCGGGTTCTCCATCAGATAGTCGTGGATGATCTTTTCCATGGCTTCGCGATCCATCGCCTGCGGCGACGCTGCATCGTCCGCGCCGGCGTAGGAGGGCAGGGCCAGGACCGCGCCGACGGTCAGCGCCGCCACGGATCGTGTGAGGTATGTCATGGAGGTGTGCGATCCTCTCAAGCGCTAGCAGTCTGCTAGGGCGCGTGCTGGGGTTGTGGATAATGGGCTGTGGCGGTCGCCGCTGACAAGTCCGGAAGGGCTTCGCGCCCACGCTGGTCACGCAGATGTCATCGTCGCGGCGATCGCCGACGGCCTATCGCGACAGCACGATCCCGGAGATCATGGCGCCGCCGCCGCCGTCGTCCACGGTGAAGCCGATGAACACGATCGCCACCGAGCGTACCGCGTCGCCCGGCCAGGCACGGGCATACAGCGTCGCCAGATCGACGGTCTCCAGCCGCCACTGACCGGTATTCTCGATCCCGCCGCTCACCGTGTAGCGCCAGGCGGTGGCCTCGTCGTCGCCCGGTACGTGTACCGGGCTGAGGTCGCCTCGGCGCAGCGCCGACTCCGACCAGGTGAGCAGCAGCCGCCGGTCGTGAAGCGACAGCGGCGAGGTGATCCACGCCCGCGCCCGATCCGTGAAGGACGCCGGCTCCGGCGTGCCGCCGCGAAAGCCGACGATCATCTTGAGCGGATAGGGGTCCGATCGCGCCGGCCGCATGTTCCAGGCCCAGCTCAGGTACGGTGTCGCCAGCAGTACGGCGCGGGTGCGCCGCGCCATCAGCACCGGCGCGCCCCCGGCCGCTACCGCCAACGCCGGCACCCCGCCCCTCACCGCGGGGCGGACGCGCTCGGCTATCGGGCCGCGCCCCACCCATTCGGACGGCAGCGGCCGTACGGTGAACGCGGGCGTCGGGCCCAGCACAGGCAGTCGCCCGCCGGGCTCCACCGCCGTTGTATCTCGCGCACAGCCGGAGACCGTCGCCATCGCCAAGCCGGCCAGCAGCACGGCGAACGCCGGCACCCGGCGCCGGCCGGCGCCGGCGGTCGCCGGCGGCCCACTGGGATGACTACTTGGCACCCTCTGCCTGTCGCCGGATGTCCTGCGCCTTCAGCCATCCCGGTGAGCCCTTCGGTAGCAGCCGCTCGGCCTTGCCGGCGTGGAACTGGGCGTCCTTGCGGTTGCCGAGTAGAACGGCCTCCTCGGCCAGCGCCAGCGCGCTCTCGCCCATCTGCCCGTTGCGGCCGTAGGCGATGGCCAGTTGCCGCCAGGCGAACGACCGCCCGCGCTCATGACGGAGGCCGGACCGGAGGTTGAGGATCGCCAGTTCCAGCATCGTAGGGTCGTTGAGCGCCAGTTGGACGCGGGCGAGATCGGTACGGATCAGCGGCTGCGTGGGCGCCAGTTCCACCGCCCGCTCATAGGGCGCCAGTGCCTCGGTCACCCGGCCGTTTTCGAACAGCATCTGGCCCTTCAGCTCGTGGAAGAACGGGTCCTCCGGCCGCTCGGCGATCAATCCGTCCACCAGCGGCAGGGCCTTCTCCAGGTCCGGCGTGCGGTAGTAGGCGATAGCGCGGGCATAGCGCGCGGGGATGCTCTGATCGTCGGGGCTGTAGGCGCGCAGCGCCGCCTGCGGGCTTTCCAGGAAGGCGATCAGCTTGGCCCGCATGCGCGCGTGCATCTCGACGAATTCCGGGATGATGGCCCGATCGGCGAACTTCGATCGGCTGATGAAGTCCTCCAGCGCCAGGATGCGCTCGCGGGTCAGCGGGTGGGTCCTGAGGTAGGGGTCCTGGCGGCCGACGGTGAGCAGCTCCTGGCCGCTGAGCGTGCCGAGAAACTCGAGAAGCCCACGGGCCGATTGGCCGGTATCCTCCAGCAGCCGCATGGCCGCCTGGTCGGCCGCCGCTTCCTGGGTGCGGCTGTATTGGAGGAACGTGCGCAGGCTGGCGCTCTGACCGCCGGCGATGACCGCCGCGCCCACGTCGGGGCGGCCGGCCGCCGCGGCGGCCCCGCCCAACAGCAGCCCTAGGATGGTCTGCGCCGTGGCGTTGCGCATGGCGTCGTGGGTCCGCGACAGGTGACCGCCCTCGATATGGCCGGTCTCGTGGGCGATCACGCCGATCACCTGGCCGGCGTGCTCGCTGCGGATCAACAGGCCGGTGTTGAGAAACAGCTTCTGGCCGCCGGCGACGAAGGCATTGAGGCTGCGATCGTTGATCAGGTAGATGCGCACGGCGGAGGCGTTCAGGCCGGCGGCCCGGAACAGTGGCGTGGAAAACGCCCGGATGGTATGTTCGATTTCCGCGTCCCGGATCAGCGAAAGCCGCTGCGCGCCGGCCTCGGTCGGCCTTAGAACGACGCACAACAAAACCAGGACAAGGACCGCCAGGCCGTTCGCCATGGCCCTGGCCGGTGGGGGAATGCGCGCAAGCAACCGAATTGGCCCTCCCGTTCACCAACAACCTAGTGATCACAGGCATTGTCGTCAAAGTGTTGACGGACGCCGCGATCAAGTGACTGCGAGGCGGCGGCCCGTGGCACTTTCGCTGGCCTTGATGCTGGGGATGGCGGCCTGCGGCGGGGCGGATACGCCGCAAGGGACCGTGGGGTTCGTTGAAGGATTCCTCGGCGGCGTGGTGACCGACGAGCCACGCGCGGCGCTGGTGGGCCGCGACGCGCTGTCGGCTGGCGGGACAGCGGCCGACGCGGCGGTGGCCGCCTACTTCACCCTGGCGGTCACGCTGCCGTCCACGGCCAGTCTCGGCGGCGGCGGCATCTGCGTCGTGCACGACCGCGAATCCGGCACCGTGGAGGCGTTGGACTTCCTGCCGCGCGCGCCGCAGACGAATGGCGCGGCGGTGCCCCGGCCGGTGGCCATGTCGGGCAACGTTCGCGGCCTCTTCGCGCTGCACGCCCGGTACGGACGCCTGCGGTGGGGGCAGCTGGTGGCACCGGCGGAGAACCTGGCCCGCTTCGGTGTGCAGGTACCGAGGGCGCTGGCCCGCGACATGGCACCGTTGGCCGACGCGCTGGCCGCCGATCCCGAAACCCGCCGGGTGTTCGCCGCCAGTGACGGTCCGGGGCTGGTGGGCGAGGGCGATTTCCTGCGCCAGTTGGATCTCGCCGCCGCGATCAGCCAGATTCGCGCGCGGGGCCCAGGCGTCATGTACAGCGGTACCCTGGCACGGACGCTGGCGGAGGCCACGCGGGCGGCGGACGGCGCGCTGACCATCGACGACCTGCGCGCCTACACGCCGACCTGGCGTCCGACGATGGAGGTGGAGTTCGGCAACCTCACGGCGCACTTTGCGCCGCCGCCGGCGGCGGGAGGTGCCGTCGCCGCGCAGATGTGGGCCATGTTGCTCGACGGCGATGATTACGAGGACGCCGACCCGGAGGAGCGACCGCGCGTGTTGGCCGCGGCCGCCATGCAGGCGTTCCTCGACCGCGACCGTTGGATGGCGGCCGACGGCTCGTCTCGGGTGGCCGCCGAGTCGCTGGTGGAGGACGACTGGATCGAAGAGCTGCTGGCCGGTGTCCAAGCCCGCCGTCCGGCGCCGGCAAGCGCCACCGCCATCAACGCCGGTCGGCCGGAAAACCCCTCCGCGGCGACGCTGATCGCCGTCGATCGGGAAGGCTCGGCGGTGGCCTGCGCCCTGACCCTCAACGCCCCGTTCGGCACCGGCCGGATGGCGCCGGGGACCGGAATCCTGCTGGCCGCGCAACCCGGAACGGGCGGTCGCGGGCACACGGCGCTCGGGCCCATGGTGATCGTCAACGAGAACGTCAACGAGGTGTACTTCGCCGGCGCGGCGTCGGGGGGCGTTGCGGCGCCGACGGCGCTGGTTGCGGTGGCCGCCAACGCGTATCTGGCAGAACAGCGGCTGCCGGCGGCGATGGCCGTCGGGCGGGTCCACCATGGCGGCGTTCCCGACCTGGTGTTCCATGAACCGCAGGTGGACGCCGCCGTTGTTGCCGAGCTGCGTCGTCACGGGTTCGCCGTTGCCGCCACGCCGCGGCTGGGCGTGGTCAGCGCGCTATCGTGCTCCGGTGGCCTGCCGCCGAAGCCGGAGACCTGCGAGGCCGTCGCCGACCCGCGCGGCTTCGGTCTCGCTGCCAGCGCCGAGTAATACCAACCTGCGATGAATAGGAACACACTGTGACGCCGAAACGAGGCTTCCGGTTAGGAGCGGGGCGCGCCGTGATGCTTGGCGCATCACAAGGGCCTCGCGACGACGCCCGGAGGCCTCGTTTTGGTGCCCTCCGGGTCGGCTTTCGCGCCGCCTCGGTGCGTCGGAGAGGCTTGACGATGCGCCCTGGATCGCCCGCGCCTCCCCTCCTGCCCAGACACCGCGAAAGCCGATCATAATGAGTTCCTATCACCGCAGGTTGGTATAAGGGCCATGACGGTGAAAGCCTCACGACGCGGCGCGATCCCGCCGTTCATCGTCATGGACGTGATGCGGGCGGCCAACGAGCGGGCGGTCGGCGGCGATAGTGTCCTGCACCTGGAAGTGGGGCAGCCGGGAACGCCGGCACCCGGCGGGGTGCTGGCGGCGGCCCGTGACGCGCTGACCCGGGAGCGCCTCGGCTACACCGATGCCCTGGGGCTGGAAACGCTCAGGCGGCGGATCGCCACTCACTACGGCGACACCTACGGCGTGTCCGTGGATTGGCGGCGGGTGGTGGCCACCACCGGCTCGTCGGGCGCTTTCGTGCTGGCCTTTCTTGCCGCCTTCGATGCCGGCGGCCGCGTCGCCCTGGCCAGTCCGGGCTACCCGGCCTATCGCAACATCCTCGCCGCCCTGGGTGTGGAGGCCGTGGAGGTGCCTGTGGGCGCCGATACCCGGTTCCAGCCGACCCCGGCGGCACTGGACAGGGTGGAGGGACGACTGGACGGGCTGATCGTCGCCAGTCCGGCCAATCCAACCGGCACCATGGTGGAGCCGGAGGAACTGGCGGCGCTGACCGGCTACTGCGCCGACCGGGGGATGCGCCTAGTGTCGGACGAGATCTACCACGGCATCACCTACGAGACCCCGGCGGAGACCGCGCTGCGGTTCGACGATACGGCCATCGTCGTCAACAGCTTCTCCAAGTACTACTCGATGACGGGGTGGCGGATCGGCTGGGCGGTGATTCCCGAAGACCTGCTGCGCCCGGTGGAATGCCTGGCGCAGAACCTCTACATCTCGCCGCCGGCGATCTCGCAGTTCGCCGCCGCCGCAGCCTTCGATTGCCGGGCCGAATTGGATGCCAACGTCGCCCGTTACGACCGCAATCGCCGGCTGCTGCTGGAGGAATTGCCGAAAGCGGGGTTCACCGACCTGGCTCCGGCTCAGGGCGCCTTCTACCTATATGCCAACGTGGGCCAGATGACCAACGACAGCGACGCCCTGTGGCGGCAGATCCTCGCGGACTGCGCCGTGGCGACGACGCCGGGAATCGATTTCGATCCCGGTCGCGGCAGCCGCTTCCTGCGGTTTTCCTTCGCCGGCACCACCGAGGATATGGCCGAGGCGGCGCGGCGGCTTATCGACCGCCGCGGCTCAGCTTAATCTCGGCTGGCTTTAGTCCAGCAGCCGCTGCCACCACCCGCGCCGGCGTTCGCCGCCGCTCTCGGGAGCGGCGCCCGAACCCACATTGATGACCCGGGTGCCGAAGCGGCCGTCGTCCGCCTGATCGTCTTCGGAGCGATCGTCTTCGGATCGATCATCCTCGACTGGCACGTCGTCGTCCCGCGGCTGTTCGGCTGCCACTTCTTCGGTTGCGGGCTCTTCGCCGGCGGGCTCTTCGGCAAGGGTTTCCTCGGCCGGTGGCCGGGGCGCCGGCGCTTCGTCGGCGCCGTTTCCGCCGTCGGCGGATGCGGCGGTGGCGTCGGCATCCTCGGGCGGCGGGGCGTAGATCACGTCCGGCGCGTTGGCCTGGGGTTCCTCGGCCTCGGTTTTCTTGGCGGTGGCCCGTTTGCGTCGCGGCGCCCGCCGGCGCGTCGGCTTGGCCGGCTTCTCGTCTTCGGTCTCGGCCTCGGTCTCGGCCGCGACGTCCGCTGACTCGCCGTCATCCGGGGATGCGGCCTCCGACGGCCCCAACAGGCCGTCGATCGCCGGCCCCTCCAACAGAGTCCCTGCCGCCGGCAAGGCGTCGTCGTCGGCTTGGGCGCTGTCAGCCGAGGCCGCCTCCTCGGTCTTGCGCGACCGCCGTCGGCCCCCACGCTTGCCGCGGCGCCGCTTCTTGGCGACGCCGTCCTCGGAGTCCTCGGCGCGGATCTCCTGAGCGTCGGAGTCCTCCTCGCCGGCGCTCTCCTCGGCCTGATCTTCTGCCTGGTCGGCCGCGTGGTCTTCGGCCTGATCTTCGGTCTTATCCTCGGCGGCCTCGGCGGCGGTCTCGTCGGTGCGCTTGCGCTTGCGCGGTCGCCGACGCCGCTTCTTCTTCGCACCGTCGTCGCGCTCCGCGGCTTCGGCCGTATCTTCGTCGGCTTCGGCCTCGGCGTCCTCCGCCTCGACCACCGCATCCTCGACGCGGGTTGCTTTCACCCGGTCGATGCGGAGATCGGGCGGAATCAGCGAGTCGTCGCCCAGCAGCTCGACGGAGAACCCGTAGCGGGATTCGATCTCAGTCAGTGCCTGGCGCTTCTGGTTGAGGACGTACAGCGCCACCGTCGTCGGCACGTGAACGGTAATCGCGCCAGCGCGCCGGGCGATGCCTTCTTCCTCGATCCGCCGCAGAATGGACAGGGCGGTCGACTCCGTCGTCCGCCGCACGCCGACGCCGCCGCAGTGCGGGCAGGTCTCGAAACTGGTTTCCAGCAGGCTCGGCCGCAACCGCTGGCGGGACAGCTCCAGCAATCCGAAGTGGCTGATCCTGCCGAGCTGGATGTGCGCCCGATCGCTCTTCATCGCCTCCTTCAGCCGCCGCTCCACCTGCGTCTGATTGCGGGAGTTGTCCATGTCGATGAAGTCGATGACGATCAACCCGGCAAGGTCGCGCAGCCGAAGCTGCCGGGCCACCTCGGCGGCGGCCTCCATGTTGGTGCGGAAGGCCGTTTCCTCGATGTGGCGCTCGCGCGTGGCGCGGCCGGAGTTGACGTCGATGGCGACCAGCGCCTCGGTGGTGTTGATGACGATGTAGCCGCCCGATTTGAGTTGCACCACCGGGTTGTGGGTGGCATCGAGCTGGCTTTCGGCCTTGTAACGTTGGAGCAGCGGCTGATCGCCGGCCTCGTAGCGCTTCACCCGCTTGGCGTGGCTGGGGATCAGCCGCTTCATGAAGTCCTTGGCGAGGCGATAGCCTTCCTCGCCGTCGACGATGATCTCGTCGATGTCGCGGCCGTAGAGGTCGCGGATCGACCGCTTGATCAGGTTGGCTTCCTCGTAGACCAGCGTCGGCGCCATGGACCCGAGGGTCAGCTCGCGCACCCGGTTCCAAAGCCGCAACAGGTATTCGTAGTCGCGCTTGATCTCCGCCTTGCTGCGCTCGGCGCCGGCGGTGCGGACGATCACCGCCATGCCTTCGGGAATGCCGAGTTCGCCGAGGACCTTTTTCAACCGGCGGCGGTCGGTGCCCGAGGTGATCTTGCGCGAGATGCCGCCGCCGCGTGCCGTGTTCGGCATCAGCACGCAGTATCGGCCGGCCAGCGACAGATAGGTGGTCAGTGCCGCGCCTTTGTTGCCGCGTTCCTCTTTGACCACCTGGACCAGAAGGATCTGCCACCGCTTGATGACCTCCTGAATCTTGTAGTGGCGTGGCGACGGCGGCGGCCGCCGCTGGGCCAGGTCCTCGTCGTCGTCGCCCAGGGTTTCGACGGGGTCGCCCTCGCCCGGACCGCCGTCCGCGGTCTCCTCGGCTTGATGCGCCGCGGATTGCTCGGCAATCAGCGCTTCGCGGTCGGCAACCGGGATCTGATAGTAGTCGGGATGGATCTCGTTAAAGGCCAGGAACCCATGGCGATTGCCGCCATAATCGACGAACGCCGCCTGCAGCGACGGTTCGACACGAGTGACCTTGGCGAGATAGATGTTCCCTTTTAGTTGTTGGCGAGTCGCTGCCTCGACGTCATATTCTTCGAGCCGACTCCCGTCCATAACCACGACCCGTGTCTCTTCCGGGTGCGTGGCATCGACCAGCATTTTCTTGTCTGCCATAGGGCGGATATCTCCAGCGCACTGCCGCCGCCGGCGGTACTGACCCGCGGCAGCAACAGGTGAGTAGGGTGGTACCGCCGGTGGCGACTGCGCCCATCATCGATTCGCGCCCGGATAAGGTGGGCCCGGTAAAGGGGGTAGCCCGGTACGGTGGGAATGAATTCGCAATCATCGGTCGCGCCGCTATCACCGGCTGAAAGACATCTCGGGCGCGTGGCCCGGAATCAGGCCTGGTGGACCTCTCAGCGGACCGGCAATGGTTCAACCAAACATGCCGCTCACGGAAGAACCATTGCGGTGATCCCGTTTCATGCGCAACATGCATGGCCCGCGCCAGCCCACTAAGGGCCGAAAGCCTTGGTTAACATATAGGTAGGAAATCACTTCTACAATCGTGTTGTTGCGTCGGACGCAGACCCGCACGGGCGGCCCCGAAGAATTCGGAAGGGGCGCTGGGGTGCCGCCGGCGGGGAGGGGAATCGAGACGTGATCGGCAAGCTCCGAAGGGCAGTGGGTGTCGCTGTCACGGCATGGGCCGTGACGATGGCCGCGCTGACTCCGGTCGGCGCCGTCGTCCCCGAATCCGCGTCGTCGGCCTCTCGGATTCCCGCAATGCAGGTGGCGGCGACGCCGGTGCCGGCGATGCAGGTGGTGGACGCCCGCATTGGCGTGCACGGCTCGATCACCCGTTTCGTCCTGGACCTCAGCCGTCCGGCCTCGTTCCGTCTGTTCACCCTGGCCGATCCCTATCGGGTGGTCATCGACCTGCCGCAGGCGGTTTGGTCGCCGCGATCCAGCCTGGCAAATTCGCGGACCGGCCTGGTGGGGCGCGTGCGCCACGGCCAGTTCAAGCCCGGAACCACCCGCGTGGTGCTCGACTGCAACGGCCCGGTGGCGGTCAACGAGGCGTTTCTCATGGCGCCCATCAACGGTCGCGGCCATCGGTTGGTGGTGGATCTGGTGGCCACGTCTCCGCAACGTTTTCTCGCCGCCCACGGCGAAGGACGGGCAGCGCGGGTGGTCGACGCGGTCCCGGTGAAGGCATCGCCGCCGGCGCCTGCGGCTGCGTCGCCGGCCGTGCCCATGGTCGTCGCGTCGGGTGCGGGAAGCAGTCCGCGGTTCGCCCCGCCGCCGTTGAAGCCGCGCCAGCGCGTGGTGGTGATCGATTCGGGGCATGGCGGCGTCGATCCAGGCGCCATCGGCGTTTCCGGGACTTACGAGAAGCACGTGACGCTGGCCATGGCCCGCGGCCTGCGCGACCATCTCCGCCGAACGGGTCGCTACAAGGTGCTGCTGACCCGCGAGCGCGACGTGTTCATTCGGCTCCGCGATCGCATCGCCTTCGCCCGCGCCGCAGGCGCGGAGCTGTTCATCTCCCTGCATGCCGACGCGATGAAGAAGCGCACCGTGCGCGGCGCCTCCGTCTACACCCTGTCGGAGCGCGCCTCCGATGCCGAGGCCGCGGCCCTCGCCGAGCGCGAGAACAAGGTGGACCTGATCGCCGGTGTCGATCTCAGCGATGAATCGCCGGAAGTGACCAATATCCTCATCGATTTGGCGCAGCGTGAGACCATGAACGAGTCGGCGAAGGTTGCGTCGCTGCTGGTTAGCCAGCTCCGTCAGGAAACCCGCATGCTGCCGAACTCCCATCGCTTTGCCGGATTCGCGGTGCTGAAGGCGCCGGACATCCCGTCGGTCCTGGTGGAGGCAGGCTTCCTGTCCAACAGGACGGACGAACGACGGCTCAAGGACGCCGCCCATCGCCGGCGTCTGATATCGGCCATCGGTCGAGCCATTGATGCCTATTTCGTGCGCGTCGAAGAAGCGCGGCGCAACTAGGGTCAGGACCCATAAGTGTCGCGGTCGTGACGCTGGGGAGTTTGGCCGCTGGCTAGGAGCGAAAGCGAAGGACATGCTGGGCATATTCGAGCTTGAGCGACAACGAGCCCCGCACCGCCGGGGTGTCCAGCGGCCAAAGGATCCGCGCCTTCGGTCCGCCTCCGCGGCCTCTCCGGGGCGTCAAGCCGGCTCACCGATGGCACCGCATCGCCATCGCCGGCCTTCCTGCCGGCCGAGGCCGCGGAGGCGGATCACGGCTCGCGACATTTATGGCTTCTGACCCTAAGACGCGCCGACGCCTTTACCTGCGGCGCGGCGTCGGCCATATCTGGGGTCTGTCCGGCGGTCGGACGGTGCCGCCCGCACATCAAAAGCGCCGTGATCGCAGGCCCCAATGGGCCGCCGTGGCGTTCCTGCGGGCAGCGGAAAGCAGGCCGAGATCGATCGGATGTTGAGAGTCCTCGCCACTCTTTTGGCCCTCGGCCTGGTGCTGGCCGTGTTCGCGGCGGGCGGCGTGCTGTACGGCTTCTACCACTTCGGCCGCGGCCTGCCGGAGTACACGCAGCTCGCCGACCACGAGCCCTCGGTGATGACCAGGGTCTACGCCGGCGACGGTCGGCTGATGGCCGAATACGCCATCGAGCGGCGGGTCTTCGTGCCCATCACCGCGATCCCCAAGCAGGTGGTCCAGGCGTTCCTCTCGGCCGAGGACAAGACCTTCTACGACCATCCCGGGATCGATGTGCCGGGGATCATCTCCGCCGCCGTCACCAACCTGCGCAACATGGGCAGCAACCGGCGGCTGGTGGGAGCATCCACCATCACCCAGCAGGTGGCGAAGAACTTCCTGCTGTCCAGCGAGGTGTCCTTTGACCGCAAGATCAAGGAGGCGATCCTCGCCTTCCGCATCGAGCAGGCGTTCTCCAAGGACCTGATTCTCGAGCTCTATCTCAACGAGATCTACCTGGGGCGCGGCTCCTACGGGGTCGCCGCCGCGGCGCTCAACTACTTCAACAAGTCGATGGACGAGCTGCGGGTGGAGGAGGTGGCGTTTCTGGCGGCGCTTCCCAAGGCGCCGAACAACTATGACCCCGTTCGCCGGCCCAAGGCGGCGATGGCCCGCCGCAACTGGGTCATCGGGCGGATGGCGGAGGATGGCCATATCTCGGCTGAGATCGCGCTCCAGGCCCGCGCGCTGCCGCTGCGTGTGGTGCGACGGTCGGGGGAGGATACGGTCAGCGCCGGCTATTTCGCCGAGGAGGTCCGCCGCGAACTGGTGGAACGGTATGGCGAGGGCCAGCTCTACAAGGGTGGGCTGGCGGTCCGTGCCACCCTCGATCCGCACCTGCAGGCGATCGCCGAGAAGACGCTGCGCGCCGGGCTGGAAGCCTACGACCGCCGCCACGGGTGGCGCGGTCCCTTGGCGCGAATACCGCTGCCCGATGACAGCGTCGGCGGCGAGGCGCCAGCGTGGGCCGTCGGTCTGGGGCGGGTGAAGCTGCCTGCGGGCCTGGGTGAATGGCTGCCGGCGGTGGTCCTGGGCGTGGACGGCCGTGGCGCAGACATCGGCTTCGTTGACGGATCGAAAAGGCGAATTCCGCTGGCCGAGCTGAAGTGGGCGCGGCCGTGGCTCGAGGACCAGCGCATCGGACCGGCGGTGCAGCGCCCCGCCGACGTGTTGTCCGCGGGGGACGTAGTGGCGGTGGCGTCGGCGGCCGCCAACGCCGACGGGGATGCGTACCCGGACGGCATCTTCGCGCTACGCCAGCCGCCGGAGGTGGACGGGGCGCTGGTGGCCATCGATCCCCACACCGGCCGCGTGCTGGCGATGGCGGGCGGCTACGACAAAGCCCGCAGCGAGTTCAACCGCGCCACCCAGGCCGAGCGCCAGCCCGGTTCGGCATTCAAGCCCTTTGTCTATCTGGCGGCCCTGGATGCCGGGTTCACGCCGACGACGCTGGTCCTCGACGCACCGTTCGTCATCGATCAGGGACCGGGCCTGCCCAAGTGGCGGCCGGCTAACTACACGCGCAAGTTCTACGGCCCCAGCACTCTGCGGCTGGGCATCGAGAAATCCCGCAACCTGATGACCGTCCGCCTGGCGCAGACCATCGGCATGGAACGGGTGGTGGATTACGCCCAGCGGTTCGGCGTGGTGGATACGCTGCCGCCGCATCTGTCCTTTTCCCTCGGCGCCGGCGAGACCACCTTGCTCCGCCTGACCACCGCGTATGCCATGCTGGTCAGCGGCGGCAAGCGGATCGTGCCCACGCTCATCGACCGCGTCCAGGACCGCAACGGCCGCACCATCTTTCGTCACGACGATCGGTCGTGTGAGGGATGCCGTGCGATGCAATGGACCGGCCAGCTGGTCCCCGAGGTTCCTGATATGCGCGAGACCGTGGCCGACCCGGCCAGCGCCTATCAGGTGGTGTCCATGCTGCGCGGCGTGGTGCAGCGCGGCACCGGCCGCCGCATCAGCGCCGTGGGCAAGCCGCTGGGCGGCAAGACCGGTACCACCAATGAAAGCCGCGATACCTGGTTCGTCGGCTTCGCGCCTGATCTGGCTGTGGGTGTCTTCATCGGTTTCGACGAGCCCAAGACCCTGGGTAAGCGGGAATCCGGCACCACGGTGGCGGCGCCGGTCTTTCGGGATTTCATGGCCGAGGCGCTGGCGGACAAGCCGGCCATTCCGTTCCGGGTGCCCCCCGGCATCCACCTCATCCGCGTCAATGCGGCCACCGGCACCCGCGCCCGGCCGGGGGACCGCGACGTCATTCTCGAGGCCTTCAAGCCCGGCTCTGGGCCCAGGGCCGCGGGCCTGCCCCATGCGGGCGGGACGACCAGGGGGCCATCGGCGGGCACCGGCGGCCTGTACTGACCAGCCTCGGTCCGACCCCACTTCAGTCCGTTTTACACCCACAAGACCTGTACCAATCCCAGCCGCATTGCGCCTGTATTTTGTTTCGATGCGGACATACAAGAAAACTTCGTGCAATAATTGAAACCACAACGCGGATTGAGAAATTAACGCCGGTACCCTAGCTTAAACGGACCGCACAACACGGCTTCGGCGACGGCGCCACAACGGCTTGCCGCCGGGAAGCGGTTATTCATTGAGGGAGAGCGAACATGTCACTGCGACTTGGCGACGAGGCACCCGACTTCTCCGCCGAGACGACCGAGGGAGAAATCCGTTTCCACGAATGGATCGGTGACAGCTGGGCCGTCTTGTTCTCGCATCCAAAGGACTTCACGCCCGTGTGCACCACCGAACTCGGCTATATGGCGAAAATCAAGCCGGAGTTCGACAAGCGGAACGTGAAGATCATCGGCCTTAGCGTTGATTCGGTGGGCGATCACCGGCGGTGGTCCCAGGACATCCAGGATGCCACCGGCACGGCGCCGAACTATCCGATGATCGGCGATGCGGACCTCTCGGTGGCGAAGCTGTACGACATGCTGCCGGGTGGGACCGAAGGCGGCGCCTCCGGGCGCACGGCGATGGACAACATGACCGTGCGCAACGTCTACGTCATCGGCCCGGACAAGAAGATCAAGCTGATGCTCACCTATCCCATGAGCACCGGGCGCAACTTCGACGAGCTGCTGCGGGTGATCGATTCCCTGCAGCTTACGGCCCGCCATCAGGTGACCACGCCGGTCAACTGGAAGGACGGCGAGGACGTGATCATCGTTCCGGCGGTTTCCGACGATCAGGCCAAGGGCAAGTTTCCGGGCGGTTGGAAGACGGTGAAGCCGTACTTCCGCGTCGTGCCGCAACCGCACTGACGGTCCTGAAGAAACAGCCTGGAACGCGCCGGCGGGGGCCGGGCGGCCGGTGCGTCGCGACGCTTGCCGGACGCCCGCCCCCTCGCTATTAGCGAGGGTCCAGGTGTTCTAAGCGTCGTGGGGTAATCAGCGTGCGTGCCGAGATCGAGAGCGTCGTCGATGAGATCAAGCAGTCCGTGGGACTGCTGAGGAGGCATCTTTGACTATGAGGGTGCCAAACGCCACCTCGCGGACCTGAACACCCGCGCCGAAGATTCCGACCTCTGGAACGATCCGGACACGGCCCAGGCGGTGATGCGCGAACGCACCCGCTTGGAGGCGCGTATCGGCGAGATCGACGGCCTGGAGCGCGATCTCGCCGATAACATCGAACTGCTGGAACTGGGCGAAGCCGAGGAAGAGGCGGACGTGGTCGCCGAGGCCGAGGCAGCCCTCGGCCGCCTGCGCGACACCGCGGCGAAGTCCGAGCTTCAGACCCTGCTGTCGGGCGAGGCCGACGGCAACGACTGCTACCTGGAAGTCCACGCCGGCGCCGGCGGCACCGAAGCCCAGGACTGGGCGGAGATGCTGCTGCGGATGTACACGCGATGGGCGGAAAGCCGCCGGCTGAAGGTGGAGTGGATCGAGGAAAGCGCCGGCGAGGAGGCGGGCATCAAATCCGCCACCATCCGCGTGCAGGGCGCCGACGCCTACGGCTGGATGAAGACCGAAAGCGGTGTCCATCGGCTGGTGCGCATCTCGCCCTACGACTCCAGCGCCCGCCGTCACACCAGCTTCGCATCGGTGGGCGTCTATCCGGTGATCGACGACTCCATCGACGTGGAGGTGCAGGACAAGGACCTGCGGGTCGATACCTACCGTTCGTCGGGCGCCGGCGGCCAGCACGTCAACACCACCGACAGCGCGGTGCGGATCACCCATGTGCCCACCGGCATCGTCGTCCAGTGCCAGAACGACCGGTCGCAGCACAAGAACCGCGCCGCGGCGATGAAGATGCTGCGCGCCCGGCTGTACGAACTGGAGCTCCGCCGCCGCGAGGCCGAGGCCCGCGCCGAGCACGAGGCCAAGAGCGAGATCGGCTGGGGTCACCAGATCCGCTCCTACGTCTTGCAGCCCTACCAGATGGTCAAGGACCTGCGGACGGGCGTGGAAACCTCCAACACTCAGGCGGTGCTGGACGGCGACCTGGACGACTTCATGGCTGCGGCGCTGGCGGCTAGGATCAAGAAAGCAGCGTCCGCCGACGACGCGCCGCCGGCGGACGCATAGCGAAAAACTCGTCTGCGGCTAGCTGCCGAAGGCGCGGATGTCGCCGGGCTGGCGGAGCATCTTGTCCACCTCGCCGGCGTGACGGGTCTCCTCGGCGATCATCTGACGGGCGTACTCCTCGAGCATCACGTCGGCGCCTTCCACCAGGGCCAGCAGCTCCGCGTACAGGGCCGTGGCCTCCTGCTCGTGTTCCAGGGATTCCCGCAAAATGGCGCCGATGTCATGCTGATGGCTTTCCAGCAGCTTGCCGATGCCGAGCGACGGATGGCCGCCAAGCAGGGTGATCAGCTCACCGGCCTCGATGGCGTGAACCATGGACTCGTCCGCCTGGGAGCGCAGCCAGGAGACGATGGGGATGCGGCCGTAGCCGAACACCATCAGCGAATAGTGGGTGTAGCGGACGACCCCGGCCAGTTCGGCCTCCAGGATCTTGTTCAAGACGCTCAAGACGGCGGTCTTGTCGATTTTGTCTTTGGCCATGATCACTCCTCGGATTTTGCTGGATCAGCCGTTCATTGTCGTTTGCCCCGCGATCTGCGTATCAGAACCGATCAGCCGTTCATTGTCGTTTGCCCCGCGATCTGCGTATCAGAACCGATCAGCCGGCGCAACGCGGTTGCTCGGTCGTCAAAGCGCCTTCGCGGCGGCCAGCACCGCCTCGGCGTGGCCGGGCACCTTGACCTTTCGCCAAGCTTCGCGGACGACGCCGTCGCCGTCGATGAGGAACGTTGCGCGCTCGACGCCCATGTACTTCTTGCCGTACATGCTCTTCTCGACCCAGACGCCGAACGCCTCGCACAGCCCGCTCTCTTCGTCTGAAATCAGCGTGAACGGCAAATCATGCTTGGCCTTGAATTTGTCGTGCTTGGCGACGCCGTCCTTGGAAACGCCGATGACCCGCAGCCCGGCGGCCTCGAAATCGCCGATCTGATCGCGGAATGCCTGTGCCTCCTTGGTACAGCCGGGGGTGTCGTCCTTGGGGTAGAAGTACAAGACCGTCTTCGATCCCTTGAGATCGGCCAGGTTCACCGTGCCGCCCCCGTCCGTGGGCAATGACATCTCCGGCACCTGGTCCCCCACGTCGATACTCATCGTCTGCCTCTCCTCGATCTGCGTCGCGCCGCTGGTTCCGTCGTGGGCCGATCCGCCGGCGGATGCGGCCGAATGGCGCGTGCCGATTCGTCGATCAGGTGCCGGAAGTGCCCCCGGACCGTTTCGGCCCGCGCTTTCATGTCGTCCGCCAGGGCCTGCAGATCAAGGGCCGGCTCGATACCGGCGACCACCCGCCGCAAAGTCTCCGGCGCGTCGTCGAGGCCGTCGGCGCCGATCGCTTCGTCGATCGCCAACCGCAGCCGCCCCTGCACCCGCTGCCACAGGTCCAGGGCGCCGATCAGGTCGTCGGCCACCGCAGTGTCCACCACCCCGGCATCGCGACACGCCAAGAGCGCGGCACGGGTGTTGGGCGACAGGACCTCCGGCCGATCCTGGGCATGGGCGAGTTGCAGGTACTGAGCGATGAACTCCACGTCCACAAGGCCGCCGCGCAGGTGCTTGATGTGCCACAGGGACTCGGTGTGGTGCTCATCGTCCATGCGGGCCCGCATGTCGGCCACGTCGACCACCAGGGCATCGCGGTCGCGGGGCTGGGTGAGGGCCTCGCGGACGGTGGTCTCGATGGCCGCCACAAGGTCCGGCGGGCCGGCGATGGTCCGTGCCCGGGTCAGCGCCATGTGCTCCCAGGTCCAAGCCTCCTGGCGCTGGTAGTGGTCGAAGGACGCCCTGTGAGTGGCGATGGGCCCGGCCTTGCCCGATGGCCTGAGCCGCATGTCCACCTCGTACAGCCGGCCTTCGGCGGTGGGGGCGGTGATGGCGTTGATCAGCCGCTGGCTCAGCCAGGCGAAGTACTGGGTCGCCGGCAGCGGCCGTCGCCCATCGGACGAGGCGCCGGGGTCCGGCGCCTGGTAGACGAAGATCAGGTCGAGGTCCGAGGCCGCGGTCATCTCGCGGCCGCCCAGCTTGCCCATGGCCACAACGGCCATGCCGCCGCCCTCGATGCGGCCGTGCTGCTCGGCGAACTCGGCCTCGATCCGCGGCAGCAGGCCGGTGATGGCGGCTTCGGCGATGTCGCTGAAGGCAGCGCCAGCGGTGCCCATGTCCAGCAACCGACGCAGGGCCTGCACGCCCACCTGGAAGCGTCGTTCGTTGGCCCAGCGGCGGCTGCCGTCGAGCACCGCCTCCATGTCCGCCGCGGCGTCCAGGGTGTGGCGGATCTCGTCCTTCAGGGCCGCCAGCGGCGGCGGCGGATCGAAGAAGCCATGCGCCAGCACGATATCCAGGATCGAGGCATGGCGGCCGACGATCTCCGCCACACGCGGCGCATCGCCCAGGATCTCCGCCAACAGACTCAGCAGCTGGGGATTGGAGTGAATCATCGAGAACACCTGCACGCCGGCCGGCAGCGTGCGGATGAATCGGTCGAAGGCGATCAGCGCGGCGTCCGGGTCCGGCCGGGCCGATAGCGCCGTCAGCAGGGCCGGCATCAGCTCGGTCAGCAGTTCCCGTGCCCGCGCGCTGCGGGTCGCCGGGAAGCGGCCGTGGTGCCAGCCGCGCACCGCGTCATCCACGGTCTCGGGGCTGATGAAGCCCATGCCGGCGAGCGTCGCCAGCGTTCCCGGATCGGGATCGCCGCCGGTGAACACCAGGTTGCCCACCACGTCGCCGTCGGCGCTCAACGCCGGCGCCTCCTCGAACAGCTCCGCATAGTGCGCCTCGACGCCGTAGAGGGTGCTGAGGACCGCGGCGCTGAAGGCAGCGATATCGGCATAGCCGCAGAAGGTGGCCAGCTCCGCCAGCGATGCATCGTCTTCGGGCAGGCTGTGCGTCTGTTCGTCGTTGATCATCTGCAGACGGTGTTCGAGCCGCCGCAGGAACCGGTAGGCCTCGACGAATGCGGCGCACAGGTCGTCGGTGATGGAACCGCGCGCTGCCAGGGCGGCCAGGGCTTCGACGGTGACGGCCACCCGTAGTGAGGGGTCGCGGCCGCCCCAGATGAGCTGTTGGGTCTGGGTGAAGAACTCGATCTCGCGGATGCCGCCGCGTCCGAGCTTGATGTTGTGTCCGGCCAGTCGCACCGTGCCGCCGCCGCGATGGGCGTGGATCTGCCGCTTGATGGAATGGATGTCGCGGATCGCCGCGAAGTCCAGGTTCTTGCGCCAAATGAACGGCGTAAGCTGATTCACGAACCGGGCCCCGGCCTCCAAATCGCCGGCCACCGGCCGGGCCTTGATCATCGCCGCGCGCTCCCAGTTCTGGCCCATGGACTCGTAGTACGCCTCGGCGGCCATCACCGACATGGCCACCGGCATGGCGCCGGGGTCCGGGCGCAACCTGAGGTCGGTGCGGAACACGTAGCCATCGACGGTCCGCTCTTCCATCAGCCGCACCAGGCCCCGTGTCAGCCGCACGAAGGTGTGCTGGATCCGGTCCGGATCCGGGGCGCGGACGCGCTCGGTGTCGTAGAGGACGATCAGATCGATATCGCTGGAGTAGTTCAGCTCCCGCGCCCCCAGCTTGCCCATGCCGAGAACCACCAGGCCCGACTGCCGCTCCGGATCGGCCGGATCGGCGAGTTCGAGGGCGCCTTGGCGGGCCGCGTCCGCCAGCAGGTAGGCGCAGACCGCCTGCAGGGCGTGATCGGCGAAGGAGGAGAGCGCGCCGGTCACCCGCGGCAGCGGCCATAGGCCGGCGATGTCGGCCACCGCGGTGGCCAGCGCCAGGCGCCGCTTGGTTCTGCGCAACGCCGGACCGGGCGTGGTGCCGGTGATGGCGGCGGCATGGGTCTCGGCCACGTCGGCCATCAGCGTTTCGGCGACGTCATCGGGGCCGTCGGCAAACAGGCGGGCGGCGAAGGCCGGCGCGGCCACCGCGCATTGGGCGAGGAACGGGCTGTTGCCGAATACGGCGTCCAGCAGGCGACGGGTTGGCGCGTCATCGGGCGGCGCCGGCAGGTCCGCCGCGGCCAGCGCCTCGTACCAACGATCGGTGGCGACCCGGGCGCGCTCGGCATCGGCGGCGGCGGGCAGCAGATCGGGATCGAAAATGGATCTCAACTTGGCGATGTCCTTTTGTCGCACGATCGCGCACACTGGCCGCGCTGGCAACGGGGGTCAAGACAAGCGGCGGTGGCCGGATTAGGACCGTGATACGGCGAGGTCTTCACCTATTACTTCGGGCGGTGGCGGGTACCATCGCCGGTTTGGCGGTTCTGGCGGTGCTCGGTATCTGGCGGCTATCGACCGGGCCGGTATCGCTGCCGTTTGCCACCGGCTGGGTCGAGGACCTGGCGGCCGCCGCCGCCGACAATTCGGACCTGAGTTGGCGCGTGGGGTCCGTGGTGCTGAAGTGGGCCGGCTGGGACGGCGCCTTCGATCTGCGGTTCGTCGACGTGGCGGCACGGGATTCCACCGGCCGGATCGTCGCCTGGGCGCCGGAGTTGGCGCTGACCCTCAGCCATGAGGCATTGCTCGAGGGACGGGTTGCGCCGAGCGAGCTGGCGTTGTTTCACCCGACGCTGCGCTTGGCGCGGGCGGCCGACGGCAGCTTGTCGTTGAGCCTCGCCGGGTCCGACGGCGATGGCGAACCACACGATCTGCGGCGGCTGGCCGGCGCGCTGATGAGCGGCGGCGATGGCCCCGGATCGCTGGCCTACCTGGACCGACTCGACATCGTCGATGCGGATCTGGTGATTCACGACGCCACCACCGGTGCCTCCTGGCGGGCGCCGGCCAGCCAGGTGACCGTGCACCGCCGGGGTGACGGCGTGCGCGGCGAAGTGGCGCTGGTGCTGAACGCCGGCGGCGAAACCGCCGACGTGGCCGTCATCGGCGACTGGCACGCGGATGGCGGCGGGCTGGACCTGGGCATCTCCGTGGAGGGCCTGCGCCCGGCGGCCTTTGCCCGGCTTTCCCCCTCGTTCCGTGCCCTCGACGGGTTAGACGTGGCGCTGCGCGGCACGGTGACGGTGGCCGTCGACAGCACCGGCGCGGTGAGCGCCGTCGGCGCCGATCTCGCCGGCGATGGCGGCCATGTGGCGCTGCCGGTGAGCATCGCGCAGGACCTGGGCCTGCTGTCCTGGGCGCAGCGGGTGGCCATCGATGGCGTCGTCGTTCGTGGTCACTACGACGGTGCCTCCCGCCGCCTGGAGGTGGCCGAGTTCAGCGTCGACGCCGCGCCCGACGTGGCCGTCTACGTGCCGGCGCCCGCCGATCAGGAGATCGCCATCGACCACATCCGGGGCCGCGGGCGGGTGGCCCTCGATGGGCCGTTGGTCGAGGTGGACGACCTGGTGGTGGACCTGGGAGACGAGGGCTCCATCTGGCTGCTGGAGCCGGTTGCTCACCGCATGCCGCTGCGGTCTGTCAGGGCGAGCCTCCGGTTCGACGGCGCCGCCGGCTGGGCCAAGGCCTTTGTTACCGAAGCCGACCTGCGGGGACCGAAGGTGACGGCCTCGGCGCTGGTCACCGGTATCGGCGCCAAGCCGGCCATCGACCTGACCGGCACCCTGCGCGATTTGCCGGTGGATGCCTTCGGCACCTACTGGCCGCCCACGCTCGGTCCCGGTGCGCAGAGCTGGGCCGTCAGCCGTTTATCGGGCGGGCAGGTGGACGAAGGCCGGGTCAGCATCGCGCTCAGGACCGACGGCGATGGCGGGCTCGAGGTTACCAGCCTGGACGGAACGCTGGCGGCGCAAGGGGTCACCGTCGACTATCTGCCGCCGATGCCCAAGGTTACCAATGCCTCGGCCACCGCGCGCTTCGGACCGGATCGCGTCACCTTGACCATCATCGGCGGCGAGGCCGAGGGCTTGGTGGTCGGCGGCGGCACCATCGATTTCTCCGACCTCGGCCGAAAGGATTTGACGGCCATCGACCTGCTGATCGAAGGTCCCGTGGAACGGGCACTGGCGCTGATCGACCACGAACCGTTGGGCTACGCCAGTGCCCTGGGCCTGCAGCCGGACCTCACCGCGGGCCAGGCCAAGGTTCAGCTTTCCCTCGCGTTTCCTGCACTAAAAGACCTGACCCTCGCCCAAGTTGAGGTTCACGCCGAAGCCGATGTCCGCGACGTGCGCATCGGCGACGTGGTGGCCGACCTGGACATCACCGATGGCCGCCTGGCCATCCAGGTGGACAAGGCGGGGATGGACGTGAGCGGCAGGGTGACGCTGGAGACGGTCACCGGAGACCTGACATGGCGGCGGAACTTCGATCCGGAGGCGCCGGAACTGAGCCGACTGGACGTGTCCGTTCCCACGGCAGACATCGCCAACGCCAAGGACGTGGGCCTGCACGTGGCGCCGGTGTTCCTGGACATGGTGGAGGGAACGCTGGCGGCGACCATCCGGTTTACCGAGTTCGATGAGCGCACCAGCCAGTTCGCCACCCATATCGATCTGTCGCGCACAACCCTGCAGGTGCCGCAGCTCGGTTGGGCGAAGCCGCCTCAGGCCCCGGCCACGGCGGAGCTGCTGCTGCGGCTGATCGACGGCCGCATCGAGCGGATTCCGCGCTTCGCCCTGTCGGCGGCGGGGCTGTCGCTGTCGGGCAGTGCCGGCTACGGTATCGATGGCGACGTGCAATGGATCAATGTGGAGCGGCTGGCGTCGGGGCGGACTGACCTTGCGGCGACCCTGGTTCCGCAGGCGGACGGTTGGGAGGTGACGGCGCGCGGTTCCAGCTTCGACCTGCAACCGACCATGGATCGCATGGGCGAGGACGACGGTCCGCGGCCCGACACGACGGCCAACGGAGCGGCCAACGGGGCGGCCGGCGATACAGCCGACGAACCGAAGGACCCAGGCCCCGACCTGTGGGTCAGCGCCGAGGTGGGGACCGTTTGGACCGGCCCGGATCGGCGGCTGGACGCGGTGAACGGCCGGTTCGAGCGGCGTGGCGGATTGTGGCGTCGGGTTGCGGCGCGGGCTCGTCTGGGTAGCGAGGATTCGCTGGTCGTTGCCCTCGAACCCGGTGCCGAGGGCGCTGATGCGGTGGTGGTCAGGGCCTCCGACGCGGGCCAAGCCCTCCGCGCGCTGGGCGTCTTCGACAACATCGTCGGCGGCGAGCTGGAACTAGACGGCAGGCTGAATGGCGCGTCGTCCGCCAAGCGCTTTGTCGGCAACCTGAAGATCGCCGACTATCGCGTGGTGGATGCCCCATTGCTGGCCCACGTGCTCAATGTCCTGGCGCTGACCGGCATCGTCGATTCCCTGAGTGGCGAGGGGCTCAGCTTCTCGCGGCTGGACGCGGCCGTTACCCTCGATGACGGTATCCTTCACATCACCGATGCCGCCGCCAGCGGGGTGTCGCTCGGGTTCACCGCGTCGGGCAGCGTCGACACCGCCACCGATACCGTGGATCTGGCTGGAACGGTGGTCCCGGCCTACGCGCTGAACAGTGCCCTCGGATACGTTCCGGTGCTCGGGCCGCTGTTCACCGGCGGCGAGGAGGGCGGCGGCGTGTTCGCCGCCACGTATTCGATCGACGGTACGCTGGACGAGCCCGAGGTCTCGGTCAATCCGCTGACCGCCTTGGCGCCGGGGTTCCTGCGCAAGGTGTTCGGCATCTTCGACGGGGTGCCGGTGGAATCGGATCTCGACATCCTTCCGGCCGGCCGCGACGACACCGACCGCTGATCGATCGGCCCAAACCGCCAATAGACGCGACGCACCGTTTCCGTTAGAGCCTCTGTCGCGATTTACGCAGGGGGGCGGCGGCGCAGGTGGTAGGAGTACGGATCGCGGCGGGATCGGATCGGCTGCTCACCGGATGCGGCGTCCATCTGTTCATTGCCGGTTGGCTGACCGTGCTGCTGGTGCTGCGGTTGGTCCTGTTTCCGGGATCGTCGGAGGACGACGCCGAGCAGCTGGTCTTCGCCCAGGCGTGGGCCTGGGGATACAAGAACAATCAGCCGCCGCTGTACACGTGGCTGGTGTTGACGGCCCAGTCGCTGCTGGGCGTCGGCGCGGCGGCCGTGGTGACGGTGAAGTTCGTTCTCCTGTTCGCCCTGTACGCCTTCGTCTACCGCGCGGCGAGATCCATCCTGGGTGAGGGGCCCGAGGCACCGGCGGCGGCGCTGTCGGTGCTGGGCATCTACTACATCGCCTGGGACTCCGTGCTGAACTACAGCAATACGGTGCTGGTGGGTGCCGCCGTGGCGGCGACGCTGTGGGCCGTGACGCGGTTGGAACGCACGGCCGGCTTCGCCGACTACGGCCTGCTTGGCCTGTGCATCGGGATCGGCCTGCTGGCCAAGTACAACTTAGGCTTGTTCCTCCTCCCTCTGTCCGTGGCCGCCCTTGCCGACCCGGTCCTGCGACACCGAATCATCACGCCGCAGGCGCTGGGCGCGCTGGCGCTCGGAGTAGTGATGGCCGCCCCGCACCTGTGGTGGGCATTCACCGACCCGGCCGGATTGGCCACCGCCGCGGCCTCGGCGCCACCGGCGGAAGCGGGCGAGACGCCGCTGCACGGGATGTGGTCGGCGGTGAAGAGCGCGGTGTCGTTCCTGTTGCCGCTGCTCGTCCTCGTGGTGCTGTTCTTCCCCCGCGCGGCGCGACCGATGCCGGCATCGGAAGATTCCGCGGATCGCCGCCGTCGGCGGCTGCTGGAACGAGCCGCCCTGGGCTTCGCGGTGCTGGTGGCCGGGGCCGTCACGGTCGCCGGTCTCACCGAGGTCCGTACCCATTGGATGATGGTGCTGCTGCCGTTTCCCATCTACGCCATGCTGCGCGTCCGCGGAGCGGGCGCGACCCGGCGGGTGCCATGGTTCGCGGCCACCATGGCGGCGTTGGCGGCGGTGGTGGTGATCGCTGTGATCGTTCGCTGGGCCGTGCTGCCGTCCACCTGCCGCAAGTGCCACTTCTTCATCCCCTACGCCGAGCTGGCATCGCAGATCCAGGCGGCCGGGTTCGATGGCGGCACCATTGTCAGCTACGGCCATCCCAACCAGCTCGCCGGCAACCTCAGGCGGTTCTTCCCCGACGCACGGCTGATCAGCGCCCGCTTTCCCATGTTCGACCCGCGCCCCGGCGAGGCGTCAGGGCCGTGCCTCATCGTCTGGAACACCTCCCGCGACTATGCCGAGGGGGCGACCCGCGGCTTTGCCGCCCAGCGGCTCGGCCTCGATCCCAGTGTGCAGCAAATGCCGGCGCGCACCGCCGAGGCACCGCTGTGGCTTGGCGGCGGGCGGACGATGACGCTCGGTTTCGTCATCGTCTCCGGCGGCGACGGCGCCTGTCGCGTGCCCTGAGGCAAATCAGCGGCAATCGCCGCTGCCGGCCGGTATCACCATGTAGGCCATGGGCACTCGCTGCGTGCCGTTCACCAGCGCCGCCGCCATCACCGCTGCCGGCGCATCGGCAGGGATTCCTGCGTCCAATGCGCGGTTGGCCACGCCGATGGTGGCATTGCGGCGCGCGCCGTCCGGGCGCGGGTGCCAGACCAGCGCGCATGGGCCGTCCGCGCCGATGGCTCGCGGCACGACGGTGGGGTGCTTGACGCTGAGCACCCGGGCCTCCGGGAACAGGGCGCGGAAGTTGCCGGCCAGCGGATAGGGGTGCCAGTCGGCGATCAGCGTCCCCCCCTGTTCGTGGAACCCGGCCTCGCGGAGCTGCTGTGCATAGTCCGGGTAGGGGAGGTGCAGCTCGCACTCGTCGCACCACTGCGGCTCCAGGGCAAACTTGCCGAGCAGCCCGACGATCACCGCGAGTCCCGCCACGCCGGCCAGCCCGGCCACCGTGTCGGTCTTCCACGGGGTCATCCCGGCCGCCTGGGCGCGGAGAAAGACGAACAAAGGCAGCAGCAGGAACACGAACATGTAGTGGGTACGGATGCGAACGCCGGTGGTCGCCGCCAGCACGGCGATCAGGACCGCCAGAACCAGTAGGTGAAGCCCCAGCAGGCGGCGGAAGCGGTCGGGCAGCGTCGCCGCCGGCAGCGGCAGCAGTACCCGCGGGAACAACAGCAGCAGGATCACCCACATCGGCGCCAGGAAGCCGATGGCAGCCTTGGCGGCATGGCCGAGGGCCGGGCCGGGGTCCAGCGGCGGGGCGTCCATGGCGCCACTTTGGCCGGCCAGCCAGATCAGGTGCGGCGCGGCGAGCACCGCCGCCACCGCCAGCACGGAGACGCCGAAGACCTGCTAGGCGGCGATCACCAGCCAGGTGTACAGGGGCGGGTTGCGGGCCTGGTAGCCCCAGGCGAACTCCTGAGCGAAGATCAGCTGCTCGCCGTCGTCGCCGCCGGTGCCCGGAAACAGGGTGGCCCTGAGGACGCCCAGGACCACCAGCAACAGGGTGATAAAGACCAGGAACCCGCGCGGCGACGCCAGGGTGTGCGCCGCGGTCAACGCTCGCTGGACAGTTCTAGACTGCACGCAACAGGGCGTGGCGCTTCTTGCCAGCCGACAGCTTGATTATCCCGTCGTCGAAGTCCGCCGTGGTCACCGGCCGCATCTCGTTGTCTACCGGCTTGTCGTTGATGCGCGCGCCGCCGCCCTTGATCAGCCGCCGGGCCTCGCCGTTGCTAGCCGCCAGTCCCGCCCGCCGAAACGCCTCGAAGGCGGGAATGCCGGCGTCGAGTTCCGTGGTCGCAAGATCCAGGGTGGGCAGGGCGTCGCCGGTTGTCCCCTGCTCGAAGGTCTGCCGGGCGGTTTCGGCCGCTTCCGCGGCGGCGGCATCGCCGTGGCAGAGGCGCGTCGCTTCGGTGGCCAGCACCTTTTTGGCCTCGTTGATCTCCGCCCCTTCCAGCTTTTCCAGCCGGGCAATCTCATCCAGCGGCAGGTCGGTAAACACCTTCAGGAAGCGGCCCACGTCGGCGTCCTCGGTATTGCGCCAGAACTGCCAGTAGTCCCACGGGGACAGCATGTCGCCGTTGAGCCACACGGCGCCGGCGGCGGTCTTGCCCATCTTCGCCCCCGACGCGGTGGTCAGCAGCGGCGTGGTGAGGCCGAACAGCTCGCGCCCTTCCACGCGGCGGGCCAGCTCCACGCCGTTGACGATGTTGCCCCACTGGTCGGAGCCGCCCATCTGCAACGCGCAGCCGTGGCGCCGCGCCAGCTCGACGAAGTCGTAGGCCTGCAGCACCATGTAGTTGAACTCGAGGAAGCTCAGCGGCTGCTCGCGCTCCAGGCGCATGCGCACCGAATCGAAGGACAACATGCGATTGACCGAGAAGTGACGGCCGATATCGCGCAGGAACGGGATGTAGGCGAGGCGGTCGAGCCAGTCGGCGTTGTTGACCAGGATGGCGTCGGTTTCGCCGTCGCCGAAGGTGAGGAAGCGGTCGAAAACCCGCCGGATGCCGGCGATGTTGGCGGCGATGTCGTCGTCGGTCAGCAGCCGGCGCGATTCGTCGCGGCCGGAGGGGTCGCCCACCTTGGTGGTGCCGCCGCCGATCAGCACGATGGGTTTGTGGCCGGCTTTCTGCAGCAGCCGCAGCATCATCACCGAGATCAGGTTGCCCACGTGCAGGCTCGGCGCCGTGCAGTCGTAGCCCACGTAGGCCACGACCGTGCCGTCCGCGGCACGCGCGTCCAGCGCCTCCAGGTCGGTGCACTGGTGCAGATAATCTCGCTCGACGAAAGTGCGGATGAATTCCGATCGATGGCTGGCCATCGCGTCCCGGCCTTGTGGTATGAAGTGTGGTTCGATCAATGCGCGGCCGCGGGCTTATCACATCGCCGGGGGCCGCACAACGACCGCCCGGTCACGGGAACCGGGCCAGTTAGGAGGCCGCCGCCGTGTCCGAGCCCAGGGAAGCGCCGCTGACCGCCATCGGCTTGATGAGCGGCACGTCCTTCGATGGCGTCGATGCGGCGCTGGTGGTCACCGACGGCGGTCGGGTGGAGCGGTTCGGAGCGGCGGCGTTGGAGCCCTATGACGACGCCTTTCGCGATCGCCTGCGGCCGCTGCTGGGGCGCCGGCCGGGGTCCGGCTCGGCGGCCATCGGCCGCGAGCTGACGCTGCGCCATGTGGAGGCGGTGCGGCGGCTGATGGCGACGGAGGGTCTGACGGCGGCGGACGTGGACGTGGTGGGCTTTCACGGCCAGACGGTGCTGCACCGCCCGGATCGGCGCGAGACTTGGCAACTCGGCGACGGTCAGCTCCTCGCCGACTCCCTGGGCATTCCCGTGGTCTTCCAGTTCCGCGCCGCCGACATCGCGGTGGGCGGCCAGGGGGCACCCTTGGCGCCGCTGTATCACGTGGCGCTCACCGCCGGCATGCCGCGCCCGTTGGCGGTGCTCAACGTGGGCGGGGTGGCGAACGTCACCTGGATCGGCCCCGGGAATGACGAGGACGGCGCGGTGCTCGCCTTTGACACCGGGCCGGGCAACGCCCTGCTCGACGACTGGACCCGCACCCATACCGGACAACCGGTGGATGCCGGGGGCCGGTTGGCCGCGACCGGACGGATCGACGACGCCGTGGTTAAGAAGCTGCTTGCCGCCCCGTTCTTCGCCGAGCGGCCGCCGAAATCGCTGGATCGCGACGACTTCCGGCGGGTGGTACGGCGGCTGGACGGCATGGCGGCGGCCGACGGCGCGGCGACGCTCACCGCCTTTACCGCGCGGGCAGTGGCCGCCGCCCGCGATTTCCTTCCCGCGGCACCACGACGATGGCTGGTGTGCGGCGGCGGCCGCCACAACGCCACGCTGATGGCGATGCTGGCCGAGGTCCTGGGGTCCCCGTGGACCCGGCGGAGGACGTGGGTTGGCAGGGCGACGTGCTGGAGGCCCAGGCCTTCGCCTTCCTGGCGGTGCGGTCGCTGCGGGGGCTGCCGCTCAGCCTGCCCACCACCACCGGCGTGCCGGCGCCGCAGACCGGCGGCGTTCTCTATCGGCCGCGCAACGAAGCCGAACGCAGCATCGAAGCCACGGGCGTGGACGCCCGCGTCAGAACCGCACGGACAGGCTGATCGCGCCGAAACGGTCGGCCTGCTCCTGGCCTTCGAACTCGCGGGTGCGGAAGGCGAAGGTGGCTGCCACGCGCAGCCTGTCGATCACCGCCACGGCGCCCACCTGGGCGTCGCCGACGAAGTTCTCCTTGTCGACGCTGTGGCTCGAACGGAACGAATTGCCGTCGAGGAAGATATTGCGCGCCACGGCGCGGCCGCCGACGCCGCCGAACAGATACCAAGCGCATGGCACATTGCCGGGAAGCCAAGTGCAGCGCTGATCGGGATCGAAGGCCGTCAGACCGCTTAGGTTCGGGCGGATGTGGGGCGGCCCGTAATCGACGCTCAACCCTTGGCCGATCCTGACGATGGCCCCGGCACTGCCCGAGGTATCCACGTTGCCGAGGCTGATGCCGGCATGGGGCAGCGCGTCCAGCTCCATGCCGAACGCCCGGGCCGGTTCCGGCCGCCACTTGCGTTCCAGCACCAGCAGCACCCCCGGTTCGTTGCGGAGCTGATTGCCCCAGCCGTTGGGCCGCTGCACGTCGATGATGCGATGGACGAGCTTCTGCACCTCCTCGGCCATGGAGTACGACCCGACGACGCCGAGATTCAGCTCCATGGTGTCCAACGAATCGAGCTCGATGCCGAGCAGCCGGCGCCGGGCCTCCACGTGCAGCGACAGCCCGGCGTAGAGCCAGCCGGCATAGGGCCGGTCGTCAGTGATCAGCTCGCTGGCAGCGATGTCGTCGGGGGTGAAGATGCTCTGGCCGAGCGCGACGCCCACCCGCGCGTCGGCCCCGGGATCGAAGGGATAGAGCCACTGCAGCAGGTCCCGGCCCCACGGGATCTCGTCGCGCAGGCCGTCGGAAACGTACGAGAGCCGCGTACCGTGGGTGTAATGCCGGTCGGTGTTGGCGATCCGGTCGTTTTCCAGTTGCAGGGTGAACGTGCCGGCGATGGCCTGGGGCGATGCCAGGGCGACGGACAAGATAAGAACGATGACCAGGACGATCGGCGACCTGGTTAGACGGCGGGGGGACCACATGGGCGGACAATATCGCGCAAAAGTGAAGAAATGAAGCCGCGAGGAGCCTTGAGGAGGCCCAAAAGGGCCGGCGAGGAGCCGCTGCCGCCCTTGTGTCGCCGCGACCGATGTGCATCATCCCCCGATCCCCGCAATCCGGTCGGGGCCGACCACGTGTCGACTCCGGCGTCGATAAGGAGCCATCGGATGCTTCGCGCCCTGATTCCCGCGGCGACCATCGTCGCGCTCATGCTTGCCTGGGAGCCGGCCCTCGGCGCCGACGCGGAGGACGATCCCGTGCTCGCCCGCGTCGACGGCGTGGAGGTTCGTCGCTCCGAGGCTCTGCGGTCCCGCAGCCGGCTGCCCGACCGTCTGCAGGTGCTGCCGGAGGAGCAGGTGCTGCCGTTGCTGGTCAACATCACCATCGACACCAAGCTGGTGGCCGGCGAAGCCCGACGGCAGAACGTCCAGGACAGCCCCGACGTGCGGGCGGAACTCGCCTGGATCGAGGATCTGGTGCTGGAGCAGACGCTCCTCGGCCGCCACATCGAGGAGCAGATGACCGACGAGGCGGTGCAGGCCCGTTACGACGAACTGGCCGCCGAGGTGGCCAAGAACGAAGAGGTCCGCGCCCGTCATATCCTCTTGGAGACGGAGGAGGACGCCCGCGCCGTGATCGCCGAACTCGGCGAGGGCGGGGATTTCGCCGAGTTGGCCAAGGAACGGTCCGTCGGTCCGTCGGTCCGTCGGCGTCGACCGGCGGCGATCTGGGATTCTTCGGCAAGGACGACATGGTGCCGGCCTTCGCCGACGCGGCGTTCGCCCTGGATGCCGGTGCGGTGACAGAAGACCCGGTGCAGACCCAGTTCGGCTGGCACGTGATCAAGGTGGAGGAACGCCGCCAGGCTGAGCCGCCGGCCTTCGCGGCCGTGGAGCAGCGACTGCGCGCCGACATGGGGCGCGAGATCGGTGCCGCCTACATCGAACAGCTCAGGGAGGCGGCGACCATCGAACGCGTGGAACCGCCGGCCGAAGAAGCGCCGGAGGAGGGTCAGGCGGACGAGGGCCAGGCAGACGAGGGCGAGACGGAGGGACAGTCGGCTCAATGATCGCCCCGCTGGCCCTGTTCCCATGACCACCGTTTCGCCCCTCGCTCCATCCGCCTTTCCCGCCATGCCCGATGTGCCGGGTGTCCGGCTGGCGGTGGGGGCCGCGGGTATTCGCTATCGTGACCGCGACGACCTGCTGCTGGTGGCCATGGACGACGGCACCGCGGCCGCCGGCGTGCTCACCCAATCGTCCACCGCGGCGGCGCCGGTGCTGTGGTGTCGGCGGCTGTTGCAGGACGGCCGCGCCCGGGGATTGCTGGTCAACTCGGGCAACGCCAACGCTTTCAACGGCGTCGCCGGCGAGCAGGCGGTCACCCGCATCGCCGCCGCGGCGGCGGAAGTGCTGGCCTGCCGCCCCAGCCAGGTGTTCATGGCCTCCACCGGCGTCATCGGCGAACCGCTGCCGGACGCCAAGGTGATCGTGACACTGGCGGATCTGGGGGACGGCGTTGGTCAGGCGTCCTGGGAAGCGGCGGCGCAGGCGACCACCACCACCGACACCTTCCCCAAGGGCGCCTCCCGGACCGCCACCATCGACGGTATCACGGTGACGGTGAACGGCATCGCCAAGGGCTCAGGCATGATCGCGCCGGACATGGCCACCATGCTGGCCTTCGTGTTCACCGACGCGGCCATCGACGCGGACGCGCTGCAAGCGCTGCTCACACGCGGCAACGCCCGGTCGTTCAACTGCATCACCGTCGACGGCGATACCTCCACCAGCGACACGCTGCTGGCCTTCGCCACCGGCGCCGCCGGCCATGCGCCCGTCGAAGACGCCGACGATCCGCGCGCGGCGGAGTTTGTCGCGGCCCTGGACGCGGTGCTGCTGGACCTCGCCCATCAGGTGGTGCGCGACGGCGAGGGCGCGCAGAAGTTCATCACCGTGACCGTCACCGGGGCCGAGGACGACCGGGCGGCACGGGCCATCGCCTTCGCCATCGCCAACTCGCCGCTGGTGAAGACCGCCATAGCCGGGGCCGACGCCAACTGGGGCCGCATCGTCATGGCGGTGGGCAAGGCCGGTGAGCAGGCGTCGCGCGATCGGCTGACGATCCGCATTGGCGGGGTGCCGGTGGCGGCCGGCGGCGGCGCCGTGGCCGGCTACGACGAAGGACCGGTGGCCGCCCACATGCAGGGCCGGGAGATCGACCTGGCCGTTGACGTGGGGATCGGTGAGGGGCAGGCGACGGTGTGGACCTGCGACCTGACCCACGGCTACATCGATATCAACGCCAGCTACCGGAGCTAGGGCCTGTTGACATTCACCGCATCGATCTGGTTCGAGACCAAATCGACCGCGGACAAGGAGAACAGCGCAAGGAAGTGTGGTGCACTTTCGAGCATGGTCGACGCCGTCCGCGGCGATTTGGACCGAACCCCAGAGGGGCTGGGCGCAAAGCCGCCATTTCCGCGTCGCTCGTCCTCGAATATGCCCAACATGTCCTTCGTTCTCGCTCCTGGAACTGGCGGCTTTTCGGCTCCAGCCAGATCGATGTGCTGAATGTCAACAGGCCCTAGAACACTGTCGGAACCTGCCGACTCCGGCTGCATGGGCGTGGAGATGCCGCGCGCCGACGGCCCACTGCTGCTGGTGGCCGCGGTGGCGCTGGTGGATACGGACGGTCGCGTGCTGGTGGCCCGCCGGCCGGAAGGCAAGGCCATGGCCGGCCTGTGGGAGTTTCCCGGCGGCAAGCTGGCGCCCGGCGAGACGCCCGAGGAAACGGTGGTCCGCGAACTCAGGGAGGAGCTGGCCGTGGACATCACCGAGAGCTGCCTCGCGCCCTTCGCCTTCGCCTCCCACGCCTACGCGGATTTCCACCTGCTGATGCCGCTCTATCTGTGCCGGGTGTGGAAGGGCACGCCAACGCCGCGCGAGGGCCAGGCGGTCAAGTGGGTGCGGCCCCGCGATCTGCGCGATCTGCCAATGCCGCCGGCGGACGTGCCGCTGGTGGCCATGCTGCGCGACTGGCTGTAGGCGGCTGGCTACTTCAGCGATTGGATGTAGGCAATCAGGTGCTCGATCTCCTGCGCCGTCAGGATGAGCTCCGGCATGCGGCCGTGGGGCTTGACCAGGAAGGCGCGCAGCCGTTCGGGCGTCACCGCGGGGTCGCGGGCGAGCATCTGCATGGGCCGGATGTCGTCGCGGGACGCGCCGCCACCGTCGGTGAGGTGGCACGACGAGCACCAGGTGACTGCCAGGTCACGGCCGAAGGCCGCGTCGCCGGCGGCGAAGGCCGGGGGGGGCGGCTAGAACCACGGCCGCCAGGGCCGCCAACAGAATGCGCACGGGGTCTTCTCCCTCCGGTGAACGACACTCCCAGTGTAGCAGGTCTGGCGCCGGCTTTCGCGGCGGCAGGGCCGATGCTACCGTGCGAACCTTGATATCGAGGCAAGGCCGGCGCATGACCGAGAATCGCCCGCTGACCGCGGCGTTAATCCTGATCGGCAACGAGCTGCTGTCGGGGCGCACCCGCGACGCCAATCTCGCCTATCTGGGCAAGGGGTTGGAGGCCGTCGGCATCCGCATCCGCGAGGTGCGGGTGGTGCCCGACGAGGAGGACGCCATTGTCGAGGCGGTGAACGCGCTGCGCGGCCGGCACGACCATGTGTTCACCACCGGCGGGATCGGGCCCACCCATGACGACATCACCGCCGCCAGCGTCGCGCAAGCCTTCGGGGTTCCGCTGCATCGGCATCCGGAGGCGCTGCGGCGGCTCCAGCGCCAGTATGCGGCCGACGACCTGAACGCCGCGCGGCTGCGCATGGCCGATGTGCCGGAAGGGGCGGCATTGATCGACAACCCGGTGAGCCAGGCGCCGGGCTTCCGCATGGGCAACGTGCACGTCCTGGCCGGGGTGCCGGTCATCATGCGGGCCATGTTCGACGGCCTCGCCCCGTCGCTCGCCGGCGGCGCCCCGGTGCGCTCGCGCACCGTCGCCGGGTTCACCACCGAAGGCGCCATCGCCGCGCCGCTGGGCGCGGTGCAGGCCGATCATCCGGCGGTGGAGATCGGCAGCTATCCCTTCGTCCGCGACGGGCGGTTCGGCGTCAGCTTGGTGGTCCGTGGAACGGACACGGCCGCCGTGGACGATGCCGTCGCCGCGGTGCGCGCGGTACTGTCGGCGGCGGGGGCGGAGCCAATGGAGGAAAGCGACCATGCCGTGGCCTGACCGGCAGGCGAACGCGGCGCCGCATCGTCACGCCATCGCCTTCCTCCTGCGTCACCTGGCCTTCGGCTCGTTGGGCGGCTTCCTGTTCGGCGGGCTGTTCCTCGGTTTCGACGTGGCCGGGCTGAGAACGATGATCTTCGCCTCGCCGGACCGGGAGCTGTTGCTGTTGATGCTGTTCTTCGGCCTGTTCGTCACCTTCGGCTCCATCGGCATGGCGGTGGGGGTATGAGCCTCGGCGAGGAACGCGACGAATAACGCGTCTCAGCGCTGGACGATGAACCCGGTGACGTCGATCCGCGACTGCCAGCCGTGGCGTTCCAGTTCCGGGTCCAGGTGGTCCTCCTCGGCCAGACCGAGGCACAGATACGCCACCAGCCGCCACGTCGCCGGCACGTCCAACAGCGCCACCACCTCGTTCGGGTCGAGGATCGATACCCAGCCCATGCCGATGCCGTGGGCCCGCGCCGCCAGCCACAGGGCGTGCACGGCACCCACCACCGAATAGGCCAGGGTCTCTGGCATGGTGCGGCGGCCGAGGCCGTCGCCCAGTGTCGTGGTTTCGTCGGCGAACACCGCCAGGTGGACCGGGGCGTCGTCCAGGCCGGCCAGCTTCAGTCGCGCGTACAGCCGCGCCCGCTCCCCCGCGTAGGCATCCAGCGCCTGCCGGTTGCAGGTCTCGTAAACGCCGCGCACCGCGGCCCGCCGGTCGGGGTCGTCCACCTTGACGAATCGCCACGGCTGGCTGTTGCCCACCGACGGCGCCAGGGCGGCGAGGCCGATCAGCCGATCCACCACCGCCGCATCGATGGGATCGCGGCGGAACCGGCGCACGTCCCGCCGCCAGCGGAACAGCTCCTCCAGGCGGCGGCGGAAGGTCCCATCGAAGTGCGGCGGGGCGGTGGTAATGGCGGGATCCATGGCCGGCCACTCTAACGGCCAGCAGGCTGCTGAAAAACCCTGGAAGGACTGCGTTGCCGGTCCGACCGCCC
>Ga0209780_1000056_pt1 | contig 53967 bp, 48 predicted proteins | sample WorMetexBAHAMAS2_FD_187384 | JGI IMG/M metagenome (GOLD analysis project Ga0209780, IMG submission 187384) | Marine gutless worms symbiont microbial communities from Max Planck institute for Marine Microbiology, Germany - Inanidrilus exumae... | ecosystem: Host-associated > Annelida > Digestive...
CTGGAGCTTGAATTTTTGACCACAACTCCATCGCCGCTTGCATAATTTTTCATAGAACGGCCGGACGAATCAGAATCCGAACGGCAAAAAAACCGAAAATAGCAGAATTGGGCTGCAGGACACCCTGAGAATTCCGTTCCGATTGGAGGTAAGTCGTTCACACGACATATGGCTCAAAAACACCGATGTCATTCCGGCGGAGGCCGTGGTTTGACAGGCTCACCATCCTGAGTCCCGCCAAGGCGGGATCGAAGGAGAATCCAGTAAACAGCAAACCGCTTCTGGATGCCGCCGGCCAGGGACATGCCGGGGCAGGCTTATCGGGGTCCGGCATGACGATGGATTCTTCGGCTTCATTCGGAACATATTTTTGGCAACGGCTATAGCACACCACCGCGCACTGTCGTCCAATATGTGATATGAAATCCGAGATTTCAAGCAGTGGGGAGCGCATAATCGGCGGCAGTCGCCAAATTAGTTACTTTGTTTGACCCCGGCGTTGTCGTCCTCTATGGTTTCCAAAAAGCTATCAGGGAAGGAGTATTATGAGTCATGGAAGCATCATCACGAAACACCATGCGGAGGATCACGATCCCGGTAACGGAGAAAAACCGCCGGAAGGCAGGGATCCTATTGAGGGAAAAAAGGGCGGTTGCCAAAGCGGGCATGGCGGGTTCTTTGGGGGCCCTGTTCGCTTCCGGATTTTTCAGGTTCCCTGGCGCGAAATCGTTGCATGTCTATTCAGGATTCGGTCTGCTGGCATTTACGGTGTGGCACCATTTCCTCAACAAGCCCAATTCTAAACCAAAACGATTGTAAGGATGGTCCTTTCTATCCGATGACGACTTGATGGCATTTGTCCCCGGCCTCCATTCGGGCAACACGTTATACTCTCTGCTTTCAAGATGCCTGTGGGCGTCAGCGAATACGTGCCCGGAAATAACATCGAATGTTTGCCATCAACTTCAACCATACCGGCCCTCGATGCCGACGGCTACAGAGAACACACCGCCTTCGAAGACGTCAACAGCATCCAGGCCCCGACACCCAGGAAGAAGACGCCGGCGCCAATGCGAATATAGGTGAGGGGCACAATACGGCTGATGGCATCGCAAAAAAAAACGGCAATCAAGGAGGCGATCACCAAAGCTCCGGCCGACCCGATAAAAACCGACCATTTGGACGATTCGCAATCTGCTGAAAGGCAGAAGGTGGCCAACTGAGTCTTGTCACCCAGCTCGGCGAGGAAGACAAGGCCGAAGGTGGTCATCATGAATTTTATATCCATATTCTTTCTCCGTTCTCAGAATTGATGGCCTGGCAATTCATTTCTTAGACAATAGGACAAATCCGTCCGACTTCAATCAATCTCCAAGAACTGATTTCACCGTCCTTACCACGTTGTCGGCCGAGATTCCCAGCTTTTCCAGCACCAGAGCCCCCGGCGCCGACGCACCGAATCTGGATATGCCGACCACGGTCCCGTTGCTGCCCACGTAGCGCTCCCAGCCCATGGGTAAGCCGGCTTCCACCGCCACCCGGGCGGTCACCTCCGGCGGCAGTACCGAGTGTTTATAGTCGTCTGAGGTTTCCTCGAACAGCTCCCAACTCGGCATGTTTACCACCCGAACCTTCCGGCCTTCGTTACGAAGCTGCTCGGCCGCATCCAGAGCGTTATGGACTTCCGCTCCTGTGGCCAGCAGGATCGCGTCCGGGGTGCCCTCTGTGTCCGACAGAACATAAGCGCCATTGGCCAGACCACTGTCCGTACTTCTCATGGTATCGGAGAACACCGGAAGTTTCTGACGGCTCAGGACCAGAGCGACAGGGCCGTTCAGGGTCTGGATGGCTTCCAGCCACGCATCTGTTGTTTCAGAGGCATCGGCGGGGCGGATGACCTTCAGCCCAGGGATGGCCCTTAACGAGGCCAAATGCTCAACAGGCTGGTGGGTGGGTCCATCCTCACCCACGGCCACGCTGTCATGGGTAAACACGTAAATCACCGGCAGGTTCATGAGACTGGCCAGGCGGATGGACGGCCGCATATAATCGGCAAACACCAGAAACGTACCGCCATAGGGCCGGACGCCCCCGTGCAGGGCCATCCCGTTCATGACGGCGCCCATGGCGTGCTCGCGTACGCCGAATCGGATGTTGCGCCCGTTGTACGCCCCTTTCTGAAAGTCAAACGAATCGTCAATAACCGTCTTGTTGGAAGGGGCCAGATCGGCGCTTCCCCCGATAAGACCCGGATAGTAAGGGGCGATGGCGTTTAGGACCTTCCCGGAGGCCGCCCGGGTGGCCAATGGGCCCCCTTCGGAAAAATCCGGCAGGTTCGACGTCCATCCCTCTTCGGGAATGTTACGCAGTGCCCGCTCTCATTGCTGTGCCAACTCCGGAAACGTCTCCGCGTAGTCGGCAAACAGTGCGTTCCACTCCTTTTCCGCGGCCTGCCCGGCATCAAGACACGCGGAGCGGATGTCTCCGAGCACATCCGGCACACAAAAAATCTCATCTTCGGGACAGCCCAGATTTCGTTTGGTCCGACAGACTTCCTCCGCACCCAACGGTGCACCGTGAGCATCGGCCGAATCCTGCTTGTTCGGGCTGCCATAGGCAATATGGGTTCGCAGAACGATCAAGGACGGACGCCCGGTTTCATTCCGGGCATCCTCCAAAGCCGTTTGGATCGCATCAATGTCGTTGCCATCGTCGACCTGAAGCACCTGCCAGTTATACGCCTCAAATCGTTTGGCCACATCCTCGGTAAAGGTAATGTCCGTGCTCCCTTCAATGGAGATCCGGTTGTCGTCATAGATACAGATGAGCCGGCCAAGCCCCAGGTGCCCCGCCAGGGATGCCGCTTCACCGGAAATCCCTTCCATCATGTCGCCATCGCCGCACATGACGTATGTCTGGTGATGAACAATATCGAATCCGGGCCGATTAAACCGGGATGCCAGGTGCTGTTCGGCCATGGCCATCCCCACGGCGTTGGCCACCCCCTGCCCCAGCGGGCCGGTCGTGGTTTCCACACCCGGAGTATGCCCGTATTCAGGATGTCCCGGAGTTTTACTACCCCACTGCCGGAACTGCTTGATGTCATCCAATGTCAGATCATATCCGGTGAGGTGCAGCAGGCTGTACAGGAGCATGGATGCATGCCCTCCGGACAGAACAAATCGATCTCGATTGGGCCAGGCGGGGTTGACTGGATTATGTTTTAGCACCCGGGTCCAAAGGACAAATCCGGAAGCAGCCAAACCCATGGGTGCACCGGGATGTCCCGAATTGGCTTCCTGGATCGCATCCATGGAAAGGGTTCGTATCGTGTTGATGCTCAGATCTTCAATGGAACATTGCGGCGCCTGCTGGTCCTGGGTCATTACGGCTCTCCTTTTGTGGGCAGATGATGAAACAGATGTTGCGTTCGAGATTCATGGATTGGATTTCGATACAATGAAACGAACCGGGGTGCAAGGGGGGAAGTTGGAATCCGGATTTTGGATTGTGGATTTTGGATTGCGGATTCTTGATGCTGGTTTCTGGATGCTGGATGCAAGATGAGCTGAAAGCCCAAAGCTTGTCCGTTTGCCCTGAGCTTGCCGAAGGGTGGACCGGTTCACCAATGGTTTTGGGATACAGGATGCAAAATACAAAAGATAGAGCGAAGCGATTCCACAATTTTAGGCATTTTAGGCATTCTAAATTTTAGGCATTTATTATGGCCAACGGCCGAACGGGCGAACGGACCTACAGCGCCCGCATCCATTCCGGTTTTAAATTGACCCTGCCGGCCAAAGCTTCGTCGATCAGATTCAGGGTCTTTTCCTTATCTTTGGGCATGCGTGCTTTGATCGGGAGATAATTGGATGCGTGGTTGGCGTGAAACAGGCCGCTGGACAGATGGGTGTGTTCGATCATGGTTCGAAGCTCTCGAAGCATCTCTTCCGGCCCGATCAACCGGAAACGACCGGTCCGCTGGTCCTCGAAAAGGGGTGTTCCCGGAATCAGCATGAGACTCAGGGCGCCGATGTAATCCGGGTCGATGGCAGAAAGCACCCGACCCGTCTCTTTAGCATGGATCTGACTCCGTTCGGGACCGGCAATACCCAAAAGTACGGTAATGGAAAGTTTGATGCCGGCCTCCTTGGCCTTCTTCCCCATCGCAATCATTTCAGCAGATGCGGCGCCTTTGTTGATCCGTTTCAGGGTTTCGTCATCACCGGTTTCCAACCCCATATAAGCAATTCCAAGACGATGGGTCCTTAATTCTTCAAGTTCGTCCATGGTCTTCATGTTGAGACTTTTGGCGTTGGCATAGATGCCCACCCGCGTCACCCAGGGCAGTTGGGTTGCGATGGCCCGGAGAATTCTCAACAGCCGCTTTTGGGGAATGATGAGGGCATCTCCGTCACACAGAAACACCCGCCGTTGACGCTTGCAATTCTGAGCGGCAAACGCAATGTCCTCCATGATGATGTCGTCTGATTTAATGCGAAACCGCTCCCCCTGGTAGGTGCCGCAAAATGTGCATTTGTTTCTGGAGCAGCCGACAGTGACCTGAAGCAGGATGCTGTTGGCCTCGCTGGGGGGTCGAATGATATTGCCTTCGTAGTGCATGGGTACCTCATAATAGAGTTTGAATGCGTCGAATTATTAGTTGCATTTTTCGTTTGCGAGTCTTCGTGAGAACAGGATCCAAGATTTACCCGCCTATGGCGGCGCCGGAGGCAACCAGGGCTTGCCTGCATGCCTGAGGCGCATAAACCTCTGGCAAGGATTCAAGTGGTAAAGGACTTGACTGCATACAAATTTTTCAGCGTTCTGTCACCCAGATTCCAATTAATCGGGTGTGTGTCCGAATATAAACATTCTACCGAACATATGAAGATAGGTACAACCCCTTTAAATGTGTTCATGCCGATAGGGAAACGTAACGCAACCGGGTTTCATTTGGTACGGTTTCCTTCAGGGTGATGATGTCTATATTATGACGAATTTCAACCGATTCAACTCGACATCCGATAGGCAAACGCCCCGGAGACCGGATGGAAATACTCATCGTTACGACGATACTGGTGGTTACCCTGGTGCTGCTTGTCAGCGAAAGGATCCCTGTCGATCTGACCGCCGTGGGCATTATGGTGGCCCTGATGCTGACCGGTGTCCTGCCACCGCTGGAAGCGGTCCAGGGTTTCGCCAACCCGGCCGTGGTGACGGTCGCCGCCATGTTTCTCATCAGCCGGGCCCTGATCCGCACCGGAGCCGTCGGATTCATCGGTCAGAAAGTCATCTCCTATTCCCGGGGCAATCCCAAACTCGCCTTGATACTGGTCATGGTGATTGTGGCCGTGGCCTCGGCGTTCATCAACAATACCCCGATCGTGGTATTGTTTATACCGGTGGTATTGAGTTTAAGCTGTGAATACCAGATCAGTCCCTCCCAACTGCTCATACCGGTATCCTATGCGTCCATTCTGGCCGGCACCTCCACCTTGATCGGTACCTCCACCAATATCATCGTCAGTGACCTCAGCGCCACCTATGGCTTTGGTAAGTTGAGCATGTTCGAACTGTCCGCTCTGGGCGTTCCCATCGCCATTGTCGGCATGGCCTTCATTTACATTTTTTCCCCCCGTATCCTTCCGTCCCTGACCAGCCCCATCTGCGAAATCGGGTCCGACAAAGGCCGAAAATATCTGGCAGAACTCATGATTCACAGAAACAGCCCGCTTCTGGGCCGTGATCCGCAAACCGCATTTGGTGAGAAATACCCATCCATCCAGGTGACCGAGCTCATCCGATACAATCACATCTTCTATCCCGGGAGGGATCGGGTGATGATCTCCAACGATGACATGCTATTGGTCAAAGGGAGCGCCGGCGATCTGGTGGCGGCCCTGCAGGATGAGACGGTCGAGTTGACCCCTTCTGAAAACGGTTTGAAATTCGGGTCCGATGATCCAGAACCGCTGGTCGTTGAGCTCATCATCACCCCGCAATCGACCCTTCGGGGGACCCGGCTGCGGGAAACCCATCTGAGACGGGCCCCCCAGCTGCGCATCATCGCCCTCGAGCACAGCGGGCAGCATTTTACCGGCGGGAAAATCCATGATGTCCGCCTGCGTACAGGGGACATTCTGCTGATCCAGTGTCCGGAAAAAAGCCTGGAACGGCTGCGGGGGAGTACCGATTATATCGTTGTGGAGGATGTGCAGCAGGACATCGTCCTCCGGCGTAAAGCACGGACCACGGCAATCATCTTTGCGGGTATCGTGGTGGGGGCCACCACCGGAGTGGCCGATATCATGACCTGCGCCCTGGCCGGCGCGTTTTTGATGATCCTTTTGCGCTGCATCCGGATTCGAGAGGCCTACGGCGCTCTTCAGGGAGATGTATTGGTATTGATTGCCGGCACCATCGCCTTGGGAGCCGCCATGGAAAAGACCGGTGCATCCCGGCTGTACGCGGAGATGTTTCTAAGCCTGTTCAAGGATGGAAGTCCGTCGATGATTCTGGCGGGTTTCATGCTGCTGACCAGCGTCAGTACCCAGATTCTCAGCAACAATGCTACTGCTGTGCTGCTACTGCCCGTTGCCATATCCACTGCTCTGAGCATCGGGGTCGATCCTAAACCCTTTATCATTGCCGTCTGCTTCGGGGCCAGCGCCTGCTTTGCCACCCCCATCGGCTACCAGACCAACCTGCTGGTGTATGGTCCGGGAGGCTACCGGTTTTCGGATTATTTGAAACTGGGCATTCCGTTGAACCTGATTGTTCTGGTCATGGGCGGGCTGTTTATCCCACGGATATGGCCCTTCTAATGGCAAACGGGCGGGGCGAATGCCCCACCCGTTTGCAGATACAGGAGAGAATAACATCAGGAGGGATAGCCCGAACGGTGCAATGTCCGGGTTGAAGCTAGAACTCCACGGTCGCCCTGACACCCAGAATGTATCCATCCGGTCCGTCGCCGGCCGCCGGGACATAGTCATCGGCCATGTACTGAGCATCGGCCGTCACCGACACATAGTCGTTGAGACCAAATTTCCAGTAAATCTCAGCCACCTGGCTGCTGTCGATACTATTGCCGATCTGGTTGGCGCCGGGAAGATACGCATAACCGATGCCGATGGTGTCGGCATCCCGGCCGTAAATGGTCCCGTTGATCTGAACCCCGCCGGAATAGATATTTTCATAGGTGATTGCCGCATCATCCGTCTGACCACCGAAGCGGATCCAGACACCGAAGTTTTTCCCCAATTCCTGGTCAAAGGAAAGAAAATAGGACATTTTCGACTCCCGCTGGGTGCCGGTGGGATCCAAAAAGTCTTCGCTCCCGTAATTGACCAGCACCCGATAGGTGCCTTGCCCCATACCGGTTTGAACGCGGTAACCGAACTGGGCGCCGTAAAAGTTGAAGTTGTTTTCACCGGTGGTGGCGTCGGTTTGCCCCACGTTCATCACCACTGAATTGAGGCTGAAGCGTTCTTTGTACTGATATTCGATGGCCCCGCCGATGTCATATGAGGGCAGAAAGGCATTCGGCCCGTTGACCAGGGCTGCGTTCATGAACTGGGTGTACTCATCGTTGGAGTAGGCATTCTGGTCCAGGTAATCGGTGGCATCGATGATCCCGCCGGTCAGCCCGATATTGTGCCCGCTTTCGAATTCAAAGGTATGCTTGTACCAGGCGGTGAGGAGATAATCCCGACCGGTGCCATTCAAATTTTTCAAGTCGCTTTCCAGGTCAGCTGCCCAGGGCGCCAGATTAAATACTGCCACATCCGGGTCGTTGAGACCGTCTCCGGCGGCAAATCCGAACTTGGCAAAGACCTCATCCTTTTTCGTTGGGGTCCAGTGCAGCTCCGGTTGAAACGGCAGGGCGCCGCGGCCGATGCTGTCATTGGGTTCGGTGACATTGTTCACTTCCTGGTGCTGATAGGCTCCGGCCAATACACCGCCGATGGAAAAGGTGTCGGTGATCTCCATGGCCCAGGCCGGGCCAGTGAATAGACAACCCACAAACAAACAGGTACAAATTACGCGTGTCCAGTTGAAACGTCGATTCAAAACAACCTCCTTCAGATCCATTGTGTGAGAACGCAGTTCAAGCGCAGTGGGTGACCACAGTTCGAGCGCATAGTTCTTATTTTACCAGTATTCTTAATACATTATTTAGATGTGACCGGCGGATTGCAGGCGTCGGGCAGATCTGGCCGTGCCTTGTTACCGACAGATCCTGAGCAACCGCTGCATCCGCACTCGCAGCCCGAATCTGTCGGCTTCGGCTTCATCGCCTTGATGGTGGATCGTGCCCAATACCCCCCGGCGAGGGCAACGATAATGATAATGAGAACAAGTTCCATGATATTCTCCTTACCGCGGCCTCCGGGCTAGAACCCGAAGGCGGATCCGATTTGATAGACCGCCATGGCCAGGCCAAACGCCAGAACCGTGTTGAACACCATGGAGAACGCCCCCCACTTCCAGGAACCGGCCTCACGAGCAATACACACCACGGCCACAAAGCACGGAGCGTAGAAGATGGTAAAGACAATCAAACTCCAGGCCACCAGCGGGCTCCAGCCCGGGGATGCCGCCAGCACGTCCCCTAATGATCCGGTTTCTTCAGGATCCACCTCGCCCAGGGAATAAGCAGTGCCCAGGGTGGACACAACGACCTCTTTTGCGGCGAATCCGCCCACTAGCGCAATGTTGGTCCGCCAGTCAAAGCCGGCCAACCGGCTGATGGGCTCCAAAGCTGAACCGATACGCCCGGCAACCGAATGTCGCAGACCGGCTTCCGCCTCCTTGGCGTCAATGGCCACAAGTTGCTCCCGGAGTTTTGTGGCCTCAGGAGTTCTGCTTTCCGGAGCCGCCTCAGACTCGAGCTCGGCGGCAACGGATGGAGACGCGGCTGTGATCAAGGTTTTCCGGGCGGCGTTGAATTTCTCGCTTTCAGATTCCGGAAGCCCGGGAAAGGTCATCAGGGCCCACAGGACAATGGAGATACTGAGGATCACGGTGCCGGCCTTCTTGATGTACTGCCAGGTGCGCTCCCATGTGTGGATCAGAAGACCTCTAAAGGTGGGAAACCGGTAAGGGGGAAGCTCCATCACAAAAGGGGTGGATTCACCTCGAATGGCCGTCTTACGCAGAAGCAGGGCCACTAGGAGTGCCCCACCCCAGGAAATCAACGTGATCAGGAACATGGCCTGGGCACGGCCCTCGGTCAGAAACGCACCAACCAGGAGCGCAAATACCGGCAGTTTGGCGCCGCAATTCATGAACGGAACGGTCAACAGAGTAGCGAGGCGCTCCTTCGGCGATTTCAGGGTTCGCGTGGCCATAACTCCCGGAACGGCGCAGCCTCCGGCAATACCCCCGGAGACAATAAAGGCCATAACCGATGACCCGTGAAGTCCGAAAATGCGGAAAACGCGATCCAGCATAAACGCGACGCGGGCAAGATATCCGGAGTCCTGAAGTATCGAGATGCCAAAAAACATGAACATGATGAGCGGTACGAAACCCAGCACCCCGCCCACTCCATCGATAATGCCGGCGGTGATCAGGGACTTGAACAGACCATCTGACAAATGTGCGTCAGCCAGTCCGCCCAGCCAGCCAAAAAATCCTTCCAGCCAGCCCACCGGCGTTTCGCTATACGTAAAGGTGAATTGGTACAGCCCGAAAAGTACCGCTGCCATGATAATCGGTCCGAGAAAGCGGTGGGTCACCACCCGGTCGATTTTGTCAGACAGGTGTAATCGGTCCTGATCTCCTTCCATGGAGATCACCCCCTGCCGCATCAGAGAATGGATGTAACCGTAACGATGGTCGGCAATAACAGCTTCGGGGTAGGTGGACAGGGTTTTCTTGAGATGCCCGGCCAATCCGGAAACCATTTCCTCGAGCTTTCCTGATACCTCTGGATTATCCTCACGGCATAGAGAGATGATCTGACTATCGTTTTCAAGATATTTCAGCGCCACCCACCGAGGCATATACCGGCCTTCCAACAAACCTGCCTGTTGGATATCCCGGGTCATTTTTTCGAGAACGGGATCGACATCATCGCCGTAGGAGATGGTAAGGGCAGCGGGTTTTTCTTGTTGGTTTGTCAGCCAGGACGCGGCCGCCATCAGTTCTTTTTTCCCCATGCCGCTTCGGGCAATGGTGGGGATTACCGGGATGCCAAGCATCTCGGACAGCTTTTCCGAATCAATGGAAACGCCCCGGTTTTTGGCCACATCCATCATGTTCAGGGCGATGCATACCGGAATACCCATTTCCAGAAACTGCAGCGTCAAGTAAAGGTTGCGTTCCAGGTTCGAGGCATCGACGATGTTGATCACGACCCGTGGCTTTTCGTTGACCAGGTAATCCCGGGCCACCACTTCTTCCAATGAATAGGCCGTCAGGGAATAGGTGCCGGGCAGATCGACAATATGGATCGGACCGCTCTGGTCATGGTAGGTCCCCTCTTTTTTCTCAACGGTGACACCGGGGTAATTCCCTACATGCTGGCGGGCTCCGGTCAGAGCGTTGAACAGGGTTGTTTTGCCGGAGTTCGGATTTCCGGCCAAAGCGATTGTCGGTGCCATGTTAGTTTACCTCCACTTCGATAAAGTCAGCCTCGCTGTTGCGAAGGGTCAGGGTAAATCCCATCACCCGCAGGGCCACCGGGTCATTAAGGGGTGCGCGTCCCTGAATCTTGACGTGGGCCCCCGGAACCAGGCCCATATCCCGGATTCGCCGCCCCAGCTCACCTTCGGCAGTGATGGCAGCAATGGTGCCGGCCTGGTGCTTTTTCATTTGGCGCATGTTAATGGTATGCATAAGTTTCTCCTTCAAGAGTGTTCGTCCAAATGCTAAATGTTAGGTATTCCAAACATTATATCTTGTCAAGGACTTTTTTAGGAATTAAATTCTTTGCTATTCTCTCCTTAATCTGTTTTAATTTGAGAACTGCATGAAATCTTTGGAGTTGAGCACGACGGAAAGGGCACCAGAAGGACGTTAGCCATGGCGAAGCCAGTTCAACTATCTGAAAGCATGGAAAATTATCTCGAGGTCATTCTGGAGTTGGAAAAAACCAACAAGGTGGCCCGTGCGAAGGAAATTGCTGAAAAGCTCGAACTAAAGAAAGGCTCGGTGACCGGCGGATTAAAGTCCCTGGCGGAGAAAGGGTTGATCAACTATGCCCCGTACAGCTTTATCACCCTGACGGAAGAGGGCAAAAAGCAGGCAGAGGAAATCGCCTACCGCCACCGGGTGCTCAAGGATTTTCTGCTCAATATTCTCCGGATCGATCCGGATACAGCGGAACACACCGCCTGCCGGATGGAACATGCCATCGATGGAAAGACTCTGGAACGGCTGGTCTGTTTTGTGGAGTACATCCATAGATGCCCCAGAGCCGGTGACGACTGGCTAGACTCTTTTATAAACTATTGCGGATCGGATAAAGCATCGAGAAAAAACTGCGAGACATGCCTCGAACAGATTCAGCCCAAGTTTAATCCGAAATAAAATCGCAAGCCGATTTTATGAAGAGGGCCGCTCGCGCTCGCAAGATGACAGGTTGAGCTTTCTTTCTCCGTCCGTTAAACTTTCCCCTCAGACCAAACAGACCTTGCCCTGAACAGGGTTTCCCCAGAATCGCTGCATATGATCTGATGGCTGAAAGAGGTGCCGCTTTTATCTAACGGCTGCGCCTGGGACACGACAATATCCCCAAGATGGGCTTCTCCCAAAAAGTTCACTTCCAGATCTCGGAGGTCCCCTCTCATGAGGGTGGAAGCGGGCAGGCTCTCCAAAGCCCATTCCACGTAACTGACGTTGTTGACATGCTGGTTGACGTCCATGTCCCGATACCGCACATGGAATTCCCTCGTATATGTCGGCCTCTCATGCGACGGAAGTTTTGCCAGGCCCGGAGATATGTCATCCTTCTGGGAGGTCTGATGAATGGCCCTTACGAAGGGTTCGAGGCGCACCGGCCGACGGCGTTCCATGTCAATGATCAGCCAGGAGCTGCCCGCCATGCCGTACAATCGACCGTCTCCATCATGAACGCGAAACTCCCTTAGTGCATAAAGCCGATCTGTCCCGGCCGGCCAGGTATGAATCCGGACGAGGGTGTCACCCTTCGGGTAGTCGTCCATATGAATCTTGAGTTGAGCCAGGACCCATGTGTGCCCTGAAGACTGGAGATCGTAGAGCGAAATACCCAGGGCCCGGGCATGATTACTGGCCGCCGACTGGAGAAAATTGCAGATCGACAGAACCGACAACTTCGCGCCGGCATCGAGCTCATGTAAACGAACGGGGAAGTCTTCTGTCCAGATATTCGGCTGATTCATTTCGGATGAGTCAATCGACGTGTTAAGGGAACGGATTCAATTATCTGCTCGGAGCGGTAGATATACGATTATGATGGGTGTTTGAAGGCTTGCCCGGCGTAGCTCCGCAGGAGCGACTTGTGGGGTCGAAGCTCGAAGAGCGAAGCCCCAGTTGGCCCGTCTGCCGGTTAGCCCGTCTGCCCGTTTGCCAGTTGTACACCGGTTTCAGGATACAAGATGAACCCTGTATCCTGAATCTTAGATCCTGGATCCTGTATCCTGTATCCGGTATATACCGGAAAGCCGGAGAGCAGCGGGTAAAAGATGCCGCTGACCGGCTAATTCGTCTACTCAACGTGCAAGCCCTTTTTTCGCGCGTATATGGCACCACGCAAAGAAGGATTGGGGCGAAACCTATTTCTCCTCGACCGGATACTTCGCCCGGAACCACTCTCTCCAACCGCCTTTCAAAGCATAGACGTTATCATATCCCTGTTTCTGAAGTTTCCGTGCCACACCGGCACTGGTAAATTCGTTCGGTCAGGCGCAGTAAAGAACGAGTTTTTGATCCTTTGAATAGTTACCGGCCCATTTCTTTATCTTCTTGGCATCGACCCGGACGGCGCCTTGGATTTTAAACTCGCTGGAGTTCCAGTCCCGGCCTCTTCGAACGTCGAGAATCACGACATCCCCATCGTTCATGATCGGCTTGAGTTCCTCTTTGGTGATCAACTGAACGTTCTTGGCGACTGCCGTGGGAATAAAGGCCGGAATACCAACCGCCAGTACCATCAGAAAAATCAGTGAATATCTTAAGATGCGTCGCATTGCGTATTCTCCTTGGATCTGAAGTTAAGTCAGTGTCATGGGTGAACGGATCGCGAATGTTCCTTCGACATCTGATGATCGTCACGGAGGACAAAATAGCCAACTCCGGCAACCAACATGGTAACTGCCGCTGTAACGGTTACCAGAAACATCACCATTTGCTTTGGCTCCGGCTCTATCAGCACAAGGCCCGCCGCCCCAAATGCGGCTCCAGCAAATGCGAAGCCTTTTAACAATGTTAACGGATACTTCCGATCCTCGTCTCTCTTTCGAAGGGGGGCGCGGCCAATCCGATAGGCCGCCACATTGATAACCATGTAATAGATCAGCCAGAGCACCATCCCGCCCCGAATCCATGTCTCCAGAACCGGTTCCCCGGCAAACCCCAATAACATGAGAAAGGCGCTGGTTCCGGCCATAATGAGGAGCGTGATGACACGGACTTTCCCGGCAGACATCGAAGCATTGGGTCCGCCAAAGGATCCCGCTAGTTTGGCCGTTGTTGAGCTGATAGAATACATCATGGCATTTACCGCAGCGAAGACCCCGGAAATGGCAACCGCTCCCATAATGATACGTCCGGGTTGTCCGAGTGCCTTTCTGGCTACAATCATATGTGGAATCGTGCTCGATTCCAGTTTGGCGGAAGAGACTAGCGACATGGCCGCCAAACCCCACAACGCCAGCAACGCACCTCCAGCGACAAGTGCGATCATCAACGCTCTGACCGTCTGAGTTGGCCGGGGTCGGGCATTTCGACTAGAGTAATACCCCATATCGAAGCCCACCAGCACAATCACCGCAGCGGCGAGAAATCTGTAGCCCATCCCGATGCTCTTTCCGGGGGTGCTTCCGGTATCCGCCGGGTTAAGAATCCCGGCAACAGTCAATACAAACAGGCCACTGCCTGCCAGAGCGATGGACACGACCTGGATGGAGGGGACCGCGCTGGGGCGGAACACGTTAATCACGAGGACTGCGGCCAGCAGAAGATATGCAAATGTAAAATTCGGAAACCAGTAGACAAATACTTCATTGAACACAAACCCGGCCGTAACGACCAGGCCCGCGCTGGCGCAAATGGCAAAGGGCAGTTTGCCGAGAAGAAGAGCGATGGATGCTGCACGGTTACCGAGCATTCTCTGGAATCCTACAACCGGATCGCCCGAGGTTTCATGCAGTTCCCGAAAACTTTGTAGGGTGCCCATATGAACCAGAACCGCCAGCGGCAGTGCCAGCAGAAGCACCGGCCCCAGCACCCCCAACCCATTACCAAACAGAACCAGTGTATCCGGGGTTAACATCAGCCCGGCTGCGAGACAGATGGTGAGAATATGGGGTGAAAAAGCCATCTTGAAATAGAGCCTTTCGCTAGAAAGAGTGTTGATCATCAAGTCGTAAAAAGGACCGATACCTTACACCCGGAATGCAACCGGCGATCAAATCGGCCATGACATGACGTCTCCCATGATTGGACCTACGGAAAGGAGGTGGAATTCATGCAAATCGCTTCAACCTCCTGATAGACAAAAGAAAAGGTGGGATCGGCGTCGCCCGTAGCCTTTTCTCAATGAAAAAGGGAATTGAAATTCACCCTTGTTTATGAGAAAAATATGGATTGTCTGCCCTCTTCCCCAAGTTTTACAAACCGATGGCCATGGTTTTGAGAATGCCCGAAGAGTCTAAAATCATTGAAGAACTTTCCGAGAAGATCTCCGAGTTGGAGGCGATGCTGGCTCAAAACGAAGCGGCCAGGGCCAAGGAGAAGCGGCTGGCGGCACGTACCATAGAGGCTCAAAAAATTCAGGCCCTTGCCGGCCTGGCAGGGGGCATCGCCCACGAATTTAACAACGCGCTGAACGGCATATCAGGCAATCTGGAACTGCTCGCCCTGGATCGGTCCGAAGATGAATCCATACAGCGATATTCCGAGCGGATGATGATTTCGGTGCAGCGGATGGCCGAGCTGACCCGAAAGCTGGTTGCTTATGCCAGTGGCGGCAAATATCAGATCCAACACGTACTCTTGGATGAATTCATCGAATTCGCCATTCCAACACTTGAGACGAACATCGATCCCGACATTCAAATCGACCTGGATCTGGCATCGGAATCTTTACCTGTGGAAGCCGATGTGACCCAGTTGCACATGGTCTTTTCGGCCTTGATGCGAAATGCAGCAGAGGCCATCGAGGGCCCGGGTAGAATTCAGATCCAAACCCATCGAGCTGCCATAAGTCATCAGATGGCGATCGACTACCCAGGACTTCATCCCGGGGACTATTCATGCCTGATGGTTACCGATACGGGCGATGGTATGGACGAACACACCCTCGGGCGGATCTTCGAACCGTTTTTCACGACGAAATTTCCCGGTAGAGGTCTGGGAATGGCGGCAGCCTACGGCATCGTGAAAAGCCATGGTGGATGGATCGGCGTCGAATCAACCATCGGCCAGGGTAGCCGGGTGTCCCTGTATCTCCCCTGGATCCAGTTCGACGAAAACCTCCGTTGGAACCATCAGCTCAACCTGCCCCTCCAGTATTTCTCATCATAAACGGATATTAAGCGGAACTGTCGGGCCCGACCGAATCGGGCTCCGATCGCACCAGGAAAAGAGAGATAAACCTGGGATCCAGATCGGCTGAACGCACCTCCGCCAACTCGTCCTCCATTTCCAGAAACATCTGCTCAAAAAAGACGCCGAGGGTCGTTGATAACTCTTCCTTATCCAGCCCGGCCTGCTCGGAAACCCAGTCGAAAAATGCGGTTTTCATGGATTCGCCAATATGTTTGCGCTGGTTCGATTCTGTCTCCGATGAGCCTGAAAACAGATCCTGGAAAAACTTTCTGAACTCCGTGAGGGAAAGACTCGGATCAATCGCCGGCTCTCCAGCATCGTCGATCCCCAGGTAGCTCCGGGCCCAGAGGGTCAGAATCAATTTCTTATAGGTTAGAAACTGACCGGGCCTAAACTTGATCCGCGTGACCATCTGCGAAAAGAGGTTGTCAAACGCGATGATGCCATCCAATTGCCCGGATGTGTGCTCGACATCCGTTTCAGAACGAAATTCCCGGTAACGTTGCCCGGATGCCGTGCTGTCGAAAAACAGCGGCTTTTTGAGAAACAGCCCGCCAAGCACACCGACCCAATCTTCGTCCCAGAAGCTCAGCGGAAGGCCGGCACCTTCAAACCAGCAATCCCGGCGCCAGTGCTCGGCACGCCACTTCAGGGCAAGTACCTGTCCGAAACCGATACGAAACAATTGAATCAACGGATACTGCTCAAGGATCTGGGCGGCACGTCCCCATGCGTAGCGGCCTTCCGTTTCGGAAATCAGAATCGCCAGCCCGATATGGATGTACCCGCTGGCTTTTTGCACGGTCGCCCTGAGCTGCTCCCGATCCCTGACCTGCAGCTGGTCGGCAGAAAGAAGCCGGTTGCACAACCCAGCAAATTCCGCCTGTAGCTGAAACAGAATATCATCGGAAGAAATGGCCCGCAAACCGCGGGTGAACAGATTGTCTTCCTCGAGCATATCTGCTGAAACCTGAGGGACCGGCAAATCCATCATCGGTTCGGTGCCTTGGCGGAGAACTTTCTGGGGCTGCCGGGACAGAGCCTCCGGCTGAATCGGCTGGTAAATACCGATCGCTTCATCAAAAGGGAGAAATCCTTTTTCGGCCAGACGAACGTTTCTCTGACGGAACAGCTCTTCTTCCGTCTCTGCCGGAAGCATCGTATCGCTTTCCAACAGAAACGTTTGAAAGCGTGCATGATCTTGGTCTGCCAGTAAATCCAGAAAGAACGTGACAATCTTTTCCTGGTCCATACCGCCTTCTTCTCCCGTTGATTCAGGGGGGACCGGCAAGAAACGATAATAGTAAACGTCATCAAAGGTGTGAAAGTCTTTTCCGAATTCGGAAGGGTCCTGATCATGCTCCCGGACCTTCACTTCGATGACGTGATGCAGGTACAGCTTGAAAAATACAAATTTCTCGTGGAACGCCCAACGAACCAGGCGTTGCGGATTCGCGCGGGCCAATAGATTCAACCAGTGGGTAACGGATGGCATCTGTATCCGGTCCCGGTGCCAGGTATCATGATCGAGAACATACTCCCATTGCTTCTCGCTGGCCAGTTTGAGAAGCGGGCCGGCCTCCTCCGGTCCGATCCCATGAACCAGAAAATAAAAGTCTTCCTCCGGAAACGAGTGAACCAGCGCCGCTGGATGGGACTCCTCGAGGATGCGGCCGATCATCTTTTCAGGCGGAAGGCCGAGTACTTCCTGCCTTGCCGCGGACAGATGTTTGCTCCGCTCTATGGATAAAGACTTGTTTTGTTCTTCCATGGGCTGCGTCCTTATGTGAATAAATGCATCGAATGCTGTCGGAAACGGATGAAAGGAACACGATTCAGATCCTGTCCTGTTGCTTATCCTTACCCTTGGGGAGCATCACGTCGCCGGGTTAGGTTACGGTCCTGCCCGCCGGGCGCGAGTGCCACGGAGCAAATTTGAACAGTATCAACATACCGGGTATGGCCATCAGGGTACAGAAGATAAAGAACCATTCCCACCCCATTGTTTTGGCGAGCAGCCCGGTGGGCGCCGATGCCACGACCCTCGGCACTCCCATGAGGCTACTCAGCAGTGCATACTGCGTGGCGGTAAACCGCTTATCGGTAATGGAGGCCATAAAGGCCACAAAGCAAGCGGTACCCGCCCGCTGCTGAGATTTTCAAAGGCGATCACTCCGGACAACAGCGGCACACTGGCCCCAACCCGGGCCAGTACTGCAAAGCCCGCTGTCGATATAGCCTGGAGCAGGCCGAACACCCAGAGGCTCCGGTGAATGCCGAGGCGGATCATGATCACACCGCCGATCAGACTGCCCCCCAGCAATGCCCAGAATCCGAACAGTTTAACCACGGCGCCGATCTGAGTCAGTGTGAACCCGATATCCAGATAAAAAGGGGTTGTCATGGCACTGGCCAACGTATCCCCTATCTTATAGAAGAGTATGAAGGCGAGTATCCAGATCGCCCCGTCCCGCCGAAAATACTCCAGCAATGGATCGATGACGGCATCCCTCAAGGTGTTGGGAGTACCCGGCGGCAACGTCGGTTCGCGGCACAACAGGGTCGTGATAACGCCGGGGATCAGGCAGGCGGCCATGATCAGATAAACGGATGAAAAAGGGATCTGGTCCGCCAGGATCAACCCGCCACCGGAGGCCAGGAGCATCCCGAACCGGTAACCGTTGATATACAGAGACGAGCCCAGTCCAAGTTCTTCGTCGGGCAAATCCTCCCGGCGGTAGGCATCGATCACGATATCCTGGGAAGCACTGAAAAACGTCACCAGAAAGGCAACATAGGCCACCAGCCAAGGCGATCGGCCCGGATTGGTTTGACCGAGGCCGACGATTGAGATCATCAGGGCAATCTGGGCGACCAGGAGCCATCCGCGGCGACGTCCCAGGAAAGGAAGGGTGTAACGATCTAAAAATGGCGCCCACAGAAATTTAAGGGTATAGGGCAGACCCACCAAAGCCATCATGCCGATGACGGCCAGATCCACCCCTTCTATCTTCATCCACGCCTGGAGGACGGTGATGGTCAGCAGAAGCGGTAACCCGCTGGAAAATCCCATGAGCAGAGCGACCAGCATACGGCCGCTGAAAATAACGTGAATCAGAGGTATGCGTGTGCCAGAGCCCACTGGACAATATACCTTGTCGGGATATCGAGAATGAAACAGGGAAATATTAAACCGCAACACCACCCGGGGATACGGACAATCATCATTTTGCCCGAATGTGGCGTCAACTTTTCAGCATTCGGCTAACCGGACGCCATACCGGAGCGATACTGCCGGCGTTAGTTGCCCGAGAAACCCTCGAGTTGGGCAGGTGCAACGATGGGTCCGAATGCCGCCTTCAGTGCCAGAAGCCCCTCGCGCTGCTCGGCGAGCACTTCGAAGAGCCGCTTCGGGGTACTGGGGTTCTCCCCATACGCATTCGACTGAAGATCGATGCGGGCCACAATGTTTTCGACGTAGAGGGAGAACTGTTTGATGTACAGGTCTTCCGGATATGCTTTATCAATAATCTCATGGAAGAGCCGCTTTAAATCAGTATATTTCGGTAGGTATCCGATGGGCGATTCAATCGCCTCGACGTCTCTGTGGGCAAACAGCTCCAGCCAGGCCAGCCAGGCTTTCACGTCCTTTTTTTCTCCCAATAGCTTTTTGGATGTACCCCCCCTTGCTTCATGGGTAAGGAAATAATTGAGCCCGGCCATAACCGGCCGTTTATTATCCCTGATGTGGTCACTGCCGAAAAAACGGAACTGGGCGTCCATATAATCCGCCAATGCACCCGGAATGAACGGGGCGTTGGCCCACGGCGCCCGCTTGACACCGGTGGCACCGACTTCCGTGGCGGTGGCCGCTGACACGATACAGGCACCGATGGCCACACCATGGTCGGAATTTTTCCCCACCCATACGGGCGGCATGGTGTCGCTGTCTCTACCGCTGTATGTGACGACCCGGGTTTCCACACCCCCGCCGTTCTCGGCGTCTGGTGAATAATTGGCCAGAGAAGTGGACGCCACGGTGCAGCGGGCGTTGGGATGGGAAACGGGCAGTTCTTTGCCGTTTTCATCAGTCTTCCCGCAATGCCACTCCCCCTGGAAATTAACGCCCCTTTCCGGCATGGGGTCGCCGTCGCCGGTCCAGCGTGGCACCCCGCCATCGGTAATCAACACATTGGACCAGATCACCTCATGGCCGGGATGGCGCAAGACGTCCATGAGTTTCGGATCCCCGTCCCAGTTCACGTCTTCCACGATTCCGAAGATACCGCACTCCGGATTGACCGAGCGGACCGTACCGTCTTCGGCAATCCACATCTGAGCCAAATCGTCTCCAACGAAATGGGATCCGGCCATGGCCGTCGTGGTTTTGCCGCACCCGCTGGGTGCCGCTCCCGTGATCCAGGTAATCCGTCCGCCCGGACCGTCGATGCCGGTGATAAACATATGCTCGGATAGTTCGTTTGCTCTGTTTTCGTATACCGCTTTATCGACGGCAAATCGGTGATTCCCCTTTTTCATCAACAGGGTATTGCCGGCGTAAGTACACTTGAAACTAAAGGTGGTCCGATAACTCCTGTCCATTAAAACCCGTGCATCGGGAAGATCTTCGGGCCGATTTAGCCCCTCGCTGTGGATGTTTGTAAAGTAATGCCCGAGCCGATCCACCTCCCGCTCAAATTTCGAATAGGCGTTTCGATACAGAATTTCGGCACTGTGGGACACGTATCCGGAACTGGTAATCTCCAGGGCCGGATTGGACACCGGGGATCCAACGGGTCCACGGATATAAAACCCTACCACCATGGTTTTGCCCTGCATGATCCCAACCATGTTCTTCCGAACGGTTTCAAGGGCTTCACGGCGGTCTAATCGATTGGCCAATGAACTGACCTCCTCCTCCGGATTGGCGACATAAAAGGTCCGGTCGATAATACGTCCCTGCTCATCCTTAAGATCATAATGGATGGTGTGCCCCTCCATCGGTAGGATGGCTTCTTCTCCATTGTTGAGGGAAAATTCCCGGATGAACTGCCGATCGTCTTCCGATCCTGTGTTGATAAACACCTCATCCGGCTTGCACATCTGAATGGCATTTGCGATCTTCATCCGCACGCCGGGATTCTGAATGCGCTCCATCCGATCCAGCTGCTCGCTGCTGAGGGTCTCCTGAAATACCCGGTTCGCCTCTTCCGCCGTTGTCACGCCTCCGATCTCTACGACGATATCAATCCCCTCGTTTTGCTTAAACATGACAGGTTTTCCCCCTCTCTCCCTTAGACCGTGCCGCCACGCCGCCCTTTTTCCGCCCAAATGGCGTTCACTCGTGGATTCCGATGATGATATCGTTCAAACTGCGCTTAGGAACATGATGGATCCCTTTTTCATCCCGCCAGTATCTGATGCTGCCGTCCTCCGCGACCGCATCGATGGCCGCACGTTCCTTTGGTTTTCCAATGGCAATGACCAGTAAAATGCGATACTGATCCGAAATGTTCAACAGCCTGGTCAGCTCTTTGCGTCGCACTGAACCGATCATGCAACCGGCCAGTCCCATCTCCCGGGCGCCAAGCAGAATACTCTGGGCGGCGATGCCGTGATCGCAGCTGAAGTCCTTCGTGATTTGGGCATCTCCCAGAATAACGATATAAGCCGTGGGCCGCTCGCCGGCTTTGGGCCCCGGCCAATCCTTGAGGTAGCCCGCCCACCCGAGGCAGGGAAAGATCTGGGCATTGGCCTTGGGATGACAGGACAGAATGTAGCGAAGCGGCTGGAGGTTTGCAGCAGACGCGGACAGCCTCCCGAGATTTACGAGATCCTCCAATGTAGCCAAATCAACGGTCCGATCCTCGTAAAACCGCCGGCAACTCCTGTTTTTTCGAATAAGATCGGCAATCATGGGGCATCATCCTCGCAACAAAATTTTTCAGGCGTCGGCATGTGCTGCTGAATCCAGATCAATACCTTATCAAACTCTTCCCTGAGCTCGCGCAGGGCTTTGCCTCTGTGACTGACGCGGCTCTTTTCCTCCATGGTCATCTGTGCAAAGGTTTTTTGCATCGGCGGATAAAAGAAAACCGGATCATAACCGAAACCATTGGCTCCGCTCGGTTTTTGAGCGATGAGTCCCTCGCATCGCGACTCGTAGGTCAGCGCCGGGCCTCCGGGGACAGCGACCGAAATGACACACGCAAAGGCCGCCTCTCGATGGGTCTGATGTTTCATCTCCTCCAGCAACTTCCGGCAACGGTCCGCGTCGGACGCATCGGGTCCGGCATACCGTGCCGAGTGCACCCCCGGCGCTCCATCCAGGGCCTCCACCATTAATCCGGAGTCATCCGCCAGGGCAGGGAATCCCAACACCCGGGCAGTAAAACTGGCCTTCTTGTAAGCATTTGCTTCAAATGTGTCGCCGTCCTCCTCCACGGGTGGTATCGGTCCGAAATCATCCAGATTCAGGATACGGATCGGATATCCCTTCAGGAGATCTTTAATTTCAGCGGTTTTTCCTTGGTTTCGTGTGGCGATGACAAGAGATATGGGATGTGCCATTATGACCTGTATGTTCACTGGGGCAAATGACCCCGCAACTGTGGTATCCGGGTCCGGTTGAAACGGTAATCTGACCGGGAACACTTTAAAAAAGAAACTCATAATTCATGCCAACATTTTTGTAAAGCAGTTTAGTAGAAACTCAATTGAAGATGCCCATTCCTATGAATCCGTGTTACCCGGCAACCATCTCTAGAGCGGGTTTGAGGGGGAGACCCGGGAAAATTGTTTACACCCACCCACCTCTTGATATAAAAATGCAGGATCAATATTGTTCCGCAGGCAGCGGACACATCACTCCGAAGAAAAATGGCACTGATCCATGACCGGTGACCGAGAAACCCCGGACAATCCCTAAACTATTGCTCCACAGTGAAAATGGTTACAGAACAGCCGGCTATATTTTCCGGGTAAACCAAGCCGCTCGTCAACAAATCCGATGAACGATGCCATAGCCACACTGGACAAGCACTGTATCGTATGCGGCGGCGGGGAAACCGGTCGCCATATCATTTCCGAATTGCTCAGGAGCCGCTACACCGTGGTGCTCATTGAGCAGGACGTGAGTCGAATCGAGCAGTGCCGGGTGGACGGGGCGTTGCACTGCCTGACTGGAGATGCCACCGACGACCAAAACCTGGTGGCCGCGGGCATCAAGCGGGCAGCGGGCATCATTATCAGTCTGCCATCGGACAAGGATACGCTGTACGTGACCATGGCCGCCCGCATGCTGAACAAGCAGATTCGGATCATCAGCAGCATGGTCGATCCCAAGCTGGAACCGAAACTAAAAAAGCAGCCGCCGATTGGGTGGTATCTCCCAATTTCATTGGGGCGTTGCGAATGGCCTCGGAAATGATCCGGCCTACCGTGGTGGAGTTTCTGGATACGATGCTTCGAAGCAAACAGGGAAATCTGCGTATCCAGCATCTCGTGGTCACTGCGAATTCCCCGATGGCCGACAAACGGATCAGCGAGTCCGGACTTAAGGATCGGTATTCACTGTTCGTGATTGGCTACAAAAAGCCTGCTAAGGAGATAGAGTTCAACCCGAACCCTTCGGAAATCCTGTCCCCCGGTACAACATTGGTTGTCATGGGAGAAATTTCCGATCTTGAGCGGATCAAAAAAGATATATAACGATCCGATCAGCTACTACGGATTCCCAGATGCTTCGGGAACTGGCCATTCGAAATTTTGCCATTATCGATGACTTGCGCATCCGATTCGCCGACGGATTAACCATCCTCAGCGGCGAAACCGGCGCCGGCAAATCGATTATTATTAATGCCGTCAACCTGATGCTCGGCAGTCGCGCAACGGCCGATCTCATAAGGACCGGTGCGGACAGCGCGGAGATCGAATCCATTTTCGAAATCTCCGCCAACAGCCCGGTGGCCCGGGTCATGCGGGATCAGGGTCTGGATCCTTCCGAGGAGCTTCTGATCCGACGCGTCATTTCCCGAAACGGAAGGCACCGGGTGTATATCAATGGGCGTTTGTCTACCATGCAACTGCTGGGCGCCCTGACCGTCCGGCAGGCCAGTATTTCAGGCCAGCACGCCCACCAGAGTCTTCTCAAGGACGATGAGCATCTCGAAATCCTCGATCGGTTTGCCGCCCTGTGGCCAAAACGGGGGGAATTGCATGAGCGCTACGTTGCCATGCTCCCGAAAATCGAGACCCTGAATAGAATTCGCCACTTACGGAAACGGCAGGCGGAACAGCTCGAACTTCTCCGATTCCAAAAGCAGGAGATTGAAGCGGCCGCGTTCTCGCCCGGTGAAGATACCACCCTGGAACAGGAACGCCAGAGGCTCAAGCATGCCGAACAATTGCAGCAGGCGGTATACAGGGGTATTGACGACCTTTACGGGGCTGCGGGCTCGATCATCGAGCGGCTATCCGAAGTCCGAAAGACTCTGGAGAAGGCAGCACAACTAGATTCCGCCCTAACGCCCACCACAGACGGCATCGGCAGCACGGCGTTTCAACTGGAGGACCTGGCAAGGGATCTCCAGGGATATTTAAGTCGGCTGGACGTGGACGAAAAACAGCTGGAATCGGTCGAGGAGCGGCTGGATCAGCTCAACCGGTTAAAACGGAAATACGGCGGAGACCTCGAGCGGGTGTCTGATCGACTGGCCGAAATAGAAGAGGCCCTGTCGACCACAGAGAATCTCGAGGACCGAATCCGGACTCTGGAGGACGAGCTATCCGGCGATCACGACAAACTGGTCAAGGCGGCCCTCGATCTTTCCACAGCCCGAAAATCCGCAGCCGAAGGTCTTTGCCGTCGAGTGGAAAAGGAATTGACAACGCTGAATATGGCTCAAACTCAGTTCTTCGCCCAGTTCGACGTCCGATCTCCGGACAAGGATTCAGAGCCGTTGTTTACGACAGATACCGCCATCATCGGCGAAAGCGGATTGGATCGTCTCCGTTTCATGATGGCACCCAACGTAGGAGAGGCATTGAAGCCGCTGTCGGCCATCGCGTCCGGCGGTGAGCTGTCCCGGGTGGTGTTGGCATTGAAGGCCATCCTCTCCGGGCAGCACGCCGTGGAAACGATCATCTTTGACGAGGTGGATGCCGGCATCGGTGGAAGCACCGCCGACGTGGTCGGGAAAAAATTGGCAAAACTGGGACAACAGCATCAGATCATCTGCATCACGCACCTGCCCCAGATTGCCAGATTTGGAGATCATCATTTCAGAATCTCAAAACATGTGGCCAACGGTCGCACCATCACACGGATAACGCCCCTTAAGAGTGACGAGCGGGTCAAGGAGATCGCCCGGATGCTCGGCGGTGATCGCATCACACAGACGACGCTGGAGCATGCGCGGGAGTTGCTGCACAAGCACTAACCTGACCATTGCATGAAACCTCTTCTGAAATGGTTTATACAGAACTTGCTCAGTAACTTTGGTAACAATTCGCACGTACCTATTTCGGACATCCCCCATCCCAATGAAGCCCCCCAACCCGGCTGAGAAATTCCCGAAGGACTCAGCACCCTAGGCCATCAGATCCCCCCTCTCAGCACTATCGATCATCTTCAACCCGTATCGGAGGGACAATGAATATCTATGCGATTCCACCCCTGCTGACGTTAATCTGTTTTGCGGCCTTGCTCGTCATTGCCATGACTCACCGTCAAAATTCCCGCATCGGGAAGCTCCTGATTATCATGTGTATCATGGGCATCTTTTTAAATCTGGATATATTGCATGGGATCCTGGCCACCTCTCCCCAACGGGCCTTGCAATTCAGCAGACTGAACCATCTCGTGCTGGTCTTTGCGATCCCCGTCTATATTCAATTCTTTCATGCCTACCTCAACCTCCACCATCGAAAGTGGCTGGAGAGGCTGGCCTACCTGTATGCGGTCGGTCTGATGGCGATCAGTCAATCGCCACTTTACCTGGACGCCATGCAGCCGCTCTTCTTCGGCATGTTTGCCCGGGGTGACGTCCTGTATCCTCTGTTTGGGATTGGCGGTATGGGAGTGACCGTTTATGTTCTGGTCATGCTCTATCGCGAGTTGCGGACAGAAACCCGCGCGAGTCAAAAAAATCGACTCCGCTACGTTCTGGTGGGCTTCGGGTGGATGGGGTTTCTACATGGGTTGAACGCCCTTCCCCGTCTTGGGATGTCGATCTATCCCCCAAGCAGTCTCAGCTTTATACCGCTGGTGGTGTTTGGGGTCGGTCTTTTCCGGTACGACCTTCTGGATATGGGAATGCTGGTCCGGAAAGGGGTCCTCTATTCTCTACTGACAACCAGTCTAACCTGCCTCTACGCGCTGATCGTAATCTTGGCCGATCGCTTTCTGACGGGGCTGAGCTTTTCCAGGACGATCTATCTTCCGCTGATGCTGTTTCTCCTGGTCGCCTTTATATTCAGCCCCCTCAAGGATGGTATTCAAAAGATGATCGACCGCTTGTTTTATCGCCACCAACAAGATTACCGTAGGGCCTTAGGTCACATCAGCCGAACGATTGTATCCGTGCTGAACCCGGAATCCATCGGCCGGCGGATCACCCGGACGCTGGTCGACAGCATGCATCTTCGGTATGCGGCCATGTTCATCCGATCAGAGGATGCAGCCGGATTCCGCCGAATTGCCGGGGTCGGCGATGGCTCTCAGATGATGGCCGGAGTCCGGAAGCCGAACAGCCACCTGTTCCAGCGGCTCGCCCACCACAAAAAGCCTTTGCTGCGTCAGCAGTTCATGACCGACGGCGACGTTATACATTCGACGGAAATCCTTGCAGACATGGACCGGGTGGGTGCAGGCGCTCTGATTCCCCTTGGATCCGGTGAACACCCGGACGGATTTCTGCTCCTGGGGGAAAAACGTTCCGGAGCCCTTTATTTCCCGGAGGATATCGATCTTCTCAACACCCTGGCCGGTCAATGCTGCCTTGCGCTGGAGAATGCGAAAAACTACCGGAAGGCCGAAGATCTCTCGCGAAAACTGGAATGCAAAGTAGAGGAACGCACCGGGCAGCTCAGGGAAGCCCTGGCCGAGAAGGAGCGGACACAAGCCCAGCTGATCCAATCGGAAAGTCTGGCCGCAATCGGTCAGTTGGTGGCAGGAACCGCCCACGAATTAAACAATCCACTGGCGACGGTTAAAAGCCTGATACAGAGTACGATTGAAGATCTGCCAGCGTCAGCTCCGGGCGAAGGGATCGACGAGGGGGTCATCGAGGATCTCAGGTTTGCCGACCGTGAACTGTCAAGAGCCCGTGCCATTGTGACCAGCCTGCTCGGGTTGTCCCGACAAACTCAGAGGTTCTCCGAAGCCGTTCAGATAAACACCGTGGTCCGGGATGCGCTCCGGGTTCTCAAGAGCCAGAACAAGCATCGGCATCCGGAGATTGTCCAGGATCTGGAACCAGATCTGCCTACCATTGAAGGCAACTTTGCCAATCTCGGCCAGGTCGCGATCAATCTCATTCAGAACGCTATCCAGGCGACGGCGGACATGGAGGGCCGCATTTTTTTGTCCACCGGTTACGAGGCCGACACCGGGAAGATTATTTTCGAGTGCGCCGATACCGGGCCGGGGATTTCCGAAACCCTTCGACAAGATGTATTCAAGCCGTTTTTTACCACAAAGCCTGTAGGTCAGGGGACCGGCCTCGGCCTGTATATTTGCCATGAAATCGTCCGAAGACATCAGGGTAGCCTGACCCTAACCAATCCGGGGGAAGCAGGGGCCCGATTCGTTGTCCGTTTGCCCGCTTGCCCGTCGGCCCGTTAGCCCGTCGGCCCGTCTGCCCGGCATAACCCCGCAGGAGCGAAGACGGGTTAGCCCGTCGGCCCGTTTGCCCGTTAGCCGGTTGGCTGGTAAAAGGTCATTTGCCGCCTTTCGGCAGCGTCATTGTGTCATTGGTTCCGCTTCGCGGAACGTCATTCTTGGTTTCTCTTTTAACTTTCAACTTTCAGCTTTGAGCTTTCAGCTCATGAGCAATCCAAAATCCGCAATCCAAAATCCAAAATCGCACCATCCAGCATCCATCGCTTATTTCCAAACACAATACACAATACACCAAACATCAGATACCTTCGCATTGACTTTACAGAATCTTTATGTTTATTTCTCTAGTTTATCCGCCAGGAACAGCGTGACATCATGCCTGGCTGCTGTATCATGAAAGGAGCCTGTATGCCGATTTATGAGTTCAAATGTTCAAAGTGTAATGAATACTTTGAAGTTCTCATCCGAAATGAGAAAGACGAAAAGGAGCTGGGGTGCCCAAAATGCCAGTCATCGACCTTTGAGCGGGTCATGAGCCGAACCAATTTCGCCATGGGCAATGCGGAAGGTAATTCATCCGGTACAACGACCACGACGCGGACCTGCGCCTCCGGAGATTGCGGCACGCTGACGATCCCCGGCCCAAACGGGTAACCAGACGCCCATCCCGTTTTTACAGAGTACCGACAAGGGAAAACCGAACGCCCTCGCGGCCCTTCGGCAGTTTAAGATATAGACCATGAAACGGATCCACACCCATGAAAAGGAGCAGTTTGAAAAACTGTTCCGACAGGAGCGGATGGACCGATTTGAAGATCGGCATCGCATTCTGGAGGTGTTTCTTCAGACTGAACATCACATCACCCACAGCGGATTGATGCAGCTGCTTGACGACAATGGCATTCGACTGGAACCGAAATTTGTTGCGGAAACCCTGAAGCTCATGTGTCATTTTGGATTTGCCCAGGCCAATCGCTTTGAAAACGGCGAGCTGCGTTACGAGCACCGACATCTAGGGCAGCATCACGACCACATGATCTGTACCAAATGCCGAAAAATTATTGAGTTCGAGAATGACGACCTCGAAAAGCTCCAGCTTCAGATCGCCTCAGCCAACGGATTCCATATTCTGCAACACAAAATGGAAATGTACGGCATCTGTGCGTCCTGCCTGGCCGCTCGGAGCCAAAAGATGCCCCTGGTATCGGCAAAACCGGGAGAGAAACTTGTCATCAAAGGCTTTACCGGAGGATCCAACGCACGAATGCGGCTGATGACCATGGGACTGCGAATCGGTGACGTGATCGAGGTCATTACCAATGATAGCGCCGGTCAAGTGGTGGTTGCCATAAACTATCACCGATACGCCGTCGGCCGAGGTCTTGCCCAGAAGGTTGAGGTAGAACCAGTCGATGCCACCGGAGACGATTCGACCGCCGCGGCCGCCGGTTAGCTCAGAAAACCAGAAACCCATTGGACCCTGAATCCCCCATTTTACTTAGCGATTTACGAGAAGGCCAGACTGCCAGAATCGTGCATGTCGGTGGCGACGGCCCGGTGCGCCGGCGCCTCCTCGAAATGGGAATACTCAAAGGGACCGATGTGTACGTGGAAAAATACGCCCCCCTGAAAGACCCTCTGGAGCTGATCGTCAAAGGATACCACGTGTCGCTCCGCGTGGAAGAAGCCGCCCAGATCACTGTGGCAGTTGTCACATAGGACCGTCACCCATGGGCTCAACCATCCTCTCCATAGCCCTGGCCGGCAATCCCAACTCGGGGAAAACCACGATTTTCAACAACATCACCGGGACCCGGCAGAAAGTCGGAAACTGGCCCGGCGTGACCGTGGAAAAAAAAGAAGGCCGCATCCGACGACTCGATCGAGAGTTAAAGATTATCGACCTGCCGGGCACCTATAGCCTGACCCCCTTTTCCATCGAGGAGATTGTTGCCCGCAATTACATCCTCGAAGAACAGCCCGATGTGGTCATCGACATCATCGATTCATCGAATCTGGAGCGCAGCCTGTACCTGGCCACCCAGCTGCGGGAATTGGACTGCCAGGTCCTGTTTGCACTGAATATGACCGATTTGGCCAAATCCCGGGGCATCAAAATCGATGTCGAAAAACTGTCTGAGCTGCTTGACGTAAAGATCGTCACCACCGTCGGAAATAAAAACGAAGGTGTCGAGGAACTGATTGCCAAGGTGGTGGACCTGGCCGAATCGGATGAAAGCACGGCGAGCCGGCGCCGGGTCAAGTACAGTAAGGATATCGAATCCGCCATCGGGAATTTGCAGGAATTTCTGGAAGACAAGGCAGACGGGAATCCCCCCTATAATCCAAGATGGACTGCCATCAAACTCCTGGAAGACGACAAGGTCGTTAAGCAGCGGGTATTAGAGACCAACGGCTCCGTGGGCCCGGAAATCGAGAGGAAAACCGAAGAACTCCGGCGATACCTGTTCGATCGGTTTGCAGACGATCCGGAAATCATAATGACCGATGAACGCTATGGATTTATCGCCGGCATCATCAAAGAGGTCCAGACGACCTCGACCCAGCAGCGGGTGGACACATCCCGTAATATCGACCTAGTGTTGACCAATCGGTTCGTGGGATTTCCGATTTTCATTTTGTTCATCTGGGCCATGTTCCAGCTGACCTTTACCTTTGGCGATTTTCCGATGCAGTGGATCGAATCCGGGGTCGGCCTGGTGTCCGCGGGGCTGGAAGCCATCATCCCTGACAGTCTGTTCAAGGATATGCTGTTGAACGGAATTGTGGCCGGTGTCGGCAGCGTTATCATATTTCTGCCCAACATATTGATCCTCTTTTTTTGCATCGCCCTGTTTGAAGACACCGGCTATATGTCACGGGCCGCCTTTTTGATGGACAAGATCATGCACCTGATCGGGCTTCACGGGAAATCTTTCATACCCATGCTGATGGGATTTGGATGCAATGTGCCGGCCATCATGGCGGCACGAACACTGGAAAGCGAGAAGGATCGAATTTTAACGATTCTGATTACCCCGTTCATGTCCTGTTCGGCCAGATTACCGGTCTACATCGTACTGGCCGGTACGTTTTTCGGTGCGAAAGCCGGTTCCGTCATATTCGGCGTGTATGTGCTCGGGATCGTTCTGTCCATCGTCGTAGGCCGATTTTTTCGGTCGAGCCTGCTAAAGGGCGCCGATGCCCCGTTCGTAATGGAACTCCCTCCGTATCGGATCCCCATGTTTAAAAGCTTGGTGATCCACATGTGGGATCGGAGCAAGATGTTTCTTAAAAAGATGGGAGGGGTGATTCTGATCGGCTCGGTGGTGGTATGGGCCTTATCCGCTTTTCCCAGGGACATTCAATACAGTGTTGACTACGACGGAAAACGCAATGAACTGGTCGCCGTCTACGATGCTCAGCTGCGGCTGGCAGAGGACGATCAACGGGCCGATATGGAAAACGCAAAGAAATCGGCACTATCCGAATTGAACCGTGCCCAACTGGCGGAAAAGGCTGAAAAATCCTATATGGGCCGGATCGGTAAAGTGATTGCCCCGGTGTTTGCGCCGCTGGGTATCGACTGGCGCGGCGGTGTGGCTCTGGTCACCGGATTTTTCGCAAAGGAGATTGTCGTTAGCACCCTGGGGGTGCTGTATGCCGTTGGAGATGATCAAGACGCCGACGCACTCAAGGACGCATTGAAAAGGTCCGGGATGACGCCCCTGGGAGCGTTGGCGATGATGGCATTTGTCTTGTTGTATGTGCCGTGCCTGGCCACGATCACCACCATTCGCCAGGAGGCGGGTATGAAGTGGACCCTGTTCAACATCCTGTTCAGCACAGGCCTGGCTTGGCTGGTAGGCGTTTTGATCTATCAGGGGGGGCGTATGGTCGGCCTCACCTGACCCGGTCAATTCATGAAATCATTTTAGAATTAGTGTTTACAAAAAAAGTTTTGTAAGGATTTAGAAACTCGGAGCAACCAACGACCATGATTATGTTGAGTGGGGGAATTCATTTTCTGTTTCTAAAATGATTTCACCCATTGGGCCAAAAGGAGAATTCCATGGCCTGCGTTATTCGAGGCTCGCAGTATAATGAATACGGCTTTGCCCCGAAATGCCTGGCCATGAAACTATCCTTCCGGTGAATTGACCGGGTAGACCTGAAAATTTCATGAAATCATTTAAGTTTTGTTTCGAGTTTCGGATTTCGAGTTTCGAATTTGGCGTTCGGAGGCGGCCATGACCGTTGAACCGCTCTATCTGGGGGCTCTTGAAAACGGATCCCTGGAGAAAAAAATAACTCAAGCCCGAAAACGCATGAATTCATGTGTGCTTTGCCCCCGCAACTGCCGTGTCAACCGGCTTGAGGGTGAGACAGGGGTGTGCAACACCGGACAACGCGCCTGGATTTCCAGTTTTAATCCCCACTTTGGGGAAGAAGCCCCCCTGGTGGGCAGAAACGGCTCTGGAACGATCTTTTTCACCCACTGCAACCTGTTGTGCATTTTCTGCCAGAATTTCGACATCAGCCATGAAGGTCATGGTCAAAAAGTCACCGATGAAGAGTTGGCCAGTGTCATGCTGTCGCTTCAAAAGCAGGGCTGTCACAACATCAATTTTGTTACCCCCAGCCATGTGGTCCCCCAGATCCTGTCTGCGGTCAGCATCGCCGCTCGAAACGGGTTGACCGTTCCATTGGTTTACAACTCCGGCGGTTACGACAGTGTCGCGACATTGAAGCTCCTGGAGGGCGTCATCGACATATATATGCCCGATTTCAAGTTCTGGAGCCCGGAAATTTCGACCCAGGCCTGTGATGCCGCAGATTACCCGGAGGTGGCGCGAAAGGCCCTGGTTGAAATGCATCGGCAGGTCGGTGATCTCATCACCGATGCGGATGGTATCGCAGAGCGCGGGTTACTGATCCGGCATCTCGTGCTTCCTAAGGACATGGCCGGGACTCGAGAGGTGATGCGATTTATTGCGACTGAACTTTCCACGAACACCTATGTCAATATTATGGCCCAGTATCGACCCTGCGGGAGGGCCGCCGAAATACCTGATCTGGCGGCTCGCCCAACCCAGGAAGATCTGGACTCGGCCGTTCGCGCGGCGAAGGAGGAGGGAATCCTTCGATTGGACAAACCGAGGCGAACGTTCGTACTCTGGTAAACAGAGGATAAACGGCTCTGCCCAATGGCGGGGCGATGGAGCGAATCGATGATATCCATGATCACACCAGGCGGTCATTGGCTCCGCCCGATTGTCATGATAATGCTGATCTGGTTCAGTGGCCCGCAGCTCGCTGCGGGCAGCGAACGGCTGGCGGTATCGAGTCGGATCGCCAATATTCGGGGGGGGCCCGGCACCACCTATGAAATCATCTGGAAAACCGAAGCATATTATCCGATCCTGGTACTCGAGCGACAAGGCAAGTGGATTCGATTCCAGGATTACGAGGGTGATCAGGGATGGATCCATAGTTCTCTGGTCCGGGATTTGCCAACCGTGATCACGACATCACCCATATGTAACATCCGCTCCGGGCCGGGGACAAAACATCCTATCCTCTTTACTGTAGAGAACGGTGTCCCTTTCAAAGTCCTCAAAAGGAAAGGAAACTGGGTCCACGTCGAACACGCCGATGGTGACCGGGGGTGGATTCATCGGTCATTGGTGTGGTAAACCTTTTGATGTCAGAGGAAACCGGTCCGGTTCACCCAACCCCCCGGAAAAAGAACCAACGCCATCCCCCGAATGGTTGCCGGGGGAGTTCGTTTTAATGCCGAAACGCACATCCGTTACGGAGGATCTATGACCAACCCGAAAAAGGTATCCCGAAAAGAGCTGCTCAAAGAAGAAGATGAGTTCCTGGTCTTTTCCCAGAGGCTCCTGAAAGGGGCCATCCAACACCGAGCCTACCTCGCCTGGGGAGCCGCGGTCTTTCTTGCTCTAGCGATTGTACTGACCGGCTATCGCCTCATCACAAACAGGGCTGAAAATAACGCATTCACGCAACTCCAGGCAGTGACGGATACTTACCAGGCGACACTACAGGATCAGGGGCCGAAAAAAGCCTTTGAGGCCGTGGCGCCTGATTTCCAGCGCATTTTGACAAAATATTCCGGACGCACCGCAGGAAAAATGGCCAGAATTTTATTTGCGGAATTCGCCTACCGTGGTGGCGATCCGGATATGGCCATCGAGCTCTACCGTACGGCCCTTGAAGATGTCGTTGCACGGCCGGTGCTGGAAGGACAGGTATTGAGCGGGCTGGGTTACGCGTATGAAGCGAAACAGAATTATGCGGAGGCCGTCACCTTTTTTGAGAAAGTCGCGGCAGGTGAAGGGTATATCCTCAGGGACGAGGCCTTGTTTCATTTGGGGCGGCTGTATGGGCTATTGGGGCAACCGGACCGCAGCATGTCCGCGTTCAAACGGATTACCGAGGATTATCCGGACTCGATTTATGCCGCCATCGCCAAAGAGAAGATCTCTATGACGAGGGGAAACTCCTAGAAAGGGAGCCGTTGCCCATTACCTGTCAGTGACCATACCAAACGCTTGCCATTTAATTTGCGTTGGACTCTTCATTTAGGATCCGAGGATTCAAGGATTCAAGGGGCCAAGGGTCTGTATTCAATAACGATTACGAGCGCCATGAGGTTTTGTTCGACTCATATTTCTCCATTGCCCGACCAGAATCTCTATCTCTTAGATGGAACAAAAAAAAACAGCTAATCGATTTCACTTAAGCAATCGATTAGCCGTTAAGGAGAAAAACAGATGAAGAGTTTGTCGGGCTGACAATTACTAAAGCAATAATAATGCCAGCATTCCGAAAAACTTCATCAAATATTATTATTCATATTATTTCAAATGGTTAGGAGATCATCCGGCCGATTCGTGAATGGCCCCGCATATCCTCACCTGGAGCCTGGGTTCAAATTTTTGAACCTCAAAATCCCCGGAAAATAATAACTGTCTGTTACCATTATTATTTTCTATAAAACCGCTCGGTTCAAAAATTTGAACATCTCCACCCGTGGTTCTGAATAACATCCTGATAAAATTACAATATATAGAAATCAGCCTGGGTAAAAATATTTGAACACCCTGCCCCCCGATTTCGGCGGGCACCAATTAAATATTTGATAATACAGTAAATATTAGACTCACCCATTTTATAAAAAATAGCACACAATTGATGTGTCGTATGGGTAATGATCTGCGAAAACAATTTCATACTGCAGCGGTGAATGGGATCTCGCCGGTCACGATCGGGATCCTACATCCAGCTTGAACTTTTTGATCTTCCAGTTCAATCCGCTCTTACCGATACCCAGCAGCTCGGCCGCCTGGGACTGTACATTGTTGGTCATTTTCAGGGCTCGTTCGACCATCTTCTTCTCAATCACCGCAAGGGTATCGTTGAGCTTTGCGTCCGCTGGAATTCCCTCCAGGTGAAGCACATTGTAAACGCTTTCTTTAAATTCCGTGGGCAGATCGTCGACGGAAACGGTTTCCCCCGGGCAGAGAATCATCGCTCTTTCAATGACATTCTCAAGTTCCCGCACGTTCCCCGGCCAGGTGTAATCATACATCAATCGCTCAACCTCCCGGTCTACGCCGGAAACCGGTTTGTCAGCACGGTATTCTTCGTTATACTTTGTCACAAAATGATGAATCAGGGGGCGTATATCCTCCGGCCGCCGTCGCAACGGCGGCAAATCGATGCTGACTACGTTGAGCCGGAAAAACAGATCTTCTCGAAACTCTCCCGAAGAAACAGCCTCCCATAAATTGCGATTCGTAGCGGCGATAAACCGGACATTGGCCGAGATGGGCTTGACACCGCCGACGCGTTCAAACACTTTGTCCTGAAGGACCCGGAGCAATTTGACCTGGAGGTTGGCCGACAGCTCTCCAATCTCATCCAAAAACAGGGTGCCGCCCTCGGCCAGTTCGAAGCGTCCTTTCTTCATGGCCACCGCACCGGTGAAGGCACCTTTTTCGTGGCCGAACAACTCACTCTCCAGAAGGCTTTCCGCGAGGGCCGAACAATTGACGGCAATAAACGGCCGATCCCGCCGGGGGCTGTTGAAATGGATGGCCCGTGATACCAACTCCTTACCGGTCCCGCTTTCTCCGGTCACCAGGACGGTGGCGTTGGCCGGCGCGACCTTTTTCACGGTTTCAAACATCATCTGCATTTCCTGGCTTTTACCGATGATATTGCCAAACCGGTACCTGGATTCCACATCACTTTGTAGTCGCCGATTTTCCTTGACCACGCGGAAGACCGCCACGGCCTTTTTGGCATACGCAACCAAACTCTCATTATCAAAGGGCTTTAATATATAATTGTAGGCGCCCTTCTGGATAGCCTCCACCGCCTTTTCCACAGTGCCATGGGCCGTCATCATAATGACCGGCAATTCGGCGTCGCTGGCTTTGATGCGTTCCAACAGCTCGATACCGTCCATGGACGGCATTTTCATATCGGTAATCACCAGATCGACATCGGAGCTTTCCAGAGTGTCGAGGGCTTCATCACCGCTATTGGCCGTCAGCGCCTCGAAGCCCTCGTCTTCCAGAACCGCGGCCAAGACCAACGGATAGTTTTTCTCGTCGTCAACAATCAACACAGTATCCATGCTAACCCCTCAGATTTATCGGCAGTTCGACCGTTGTCTGAGCCCCGCCGTGGGAGTGGTTTTCGATATCTATTTTCCCGCTATGGGCTTCGATAATTTTCTGAACAATACCCAGTCCCAATCCGGTTCCCTTTTCTTTGGTAGTAAAAAACGGATCCCATATTTTTTCGATGATATTCTCCGCAATGCCTTCGCCATGATCCCGGATCAACACACGCAACCGCCCGTCGGACTGTTCAAGCTGGATTTGAATATCACCACCGCTCGGCATTGCCTGCATCGAGTTGATCAGTAAATTTAAGAATGCCTGGTACAACATTTCCGCATCGGCAAATATTTCCGGGAGCCGGTCCGGTGCGTTTATTTGAACAGCATACCCCTCATTCTCCATCTGCGTGCTCAGAAAGGAGACGTTTTTATCCAGGATATCCTCCAATCGACAAGATTTAAACCTCGGACGTCTCGGTCTGGCGAAATTGAGAAAATCGGTAATGATGTTGTTGAGACGGCTGGATTCTTCGATGATGATATCCGGTATGGTGTTGCCGTTGGGGCTGGCTGCCGTTTTCTTTTTTAGCAGCTCCGCTGAGCTGCGGATAATTCCCAGTGGATTCCGTATTTCGTGGGAAATACCGGCAACCATTTCCCCCAGGGAAGACAAATGCTGGGCCCGGCTCAGTTCTTCCTTTAACCGGAGCCTCTCCTGGGCTCTGCGTTCAATAATGTTCTCTCCGCGTTTGACGACCAGCAGAAGCACCACAAACAAAACGCCCATGATTACGGTAGACGTGGAAATGACCAGAACCTGGAATTGAAAAATGGCCTTGTCGTCTTCTGTGAGATCCTGAACAATTTCCACAACCCCCAGCACCGGGCCGGAAATTCGAGACAATGGTTTTTCTGCGCGCAGGGGCGCGAAGGTGACCAACTTGCTCTCCTTTGGGAACCCAAGGGCGAGTTCAAAGAGACTGCCCCGCTGAACCAGCTTGGACGTGGTCCGCCCTTCCACGGCATTGTAATACCCGGTCCCTCCGGCATTGAGCATGCCGATAATCCCCGTATCGAAACTGTAGGAGATGATATGGTTCATATCGTAAATATTGACCCGATCGACTTTGAAACTGTGCAGCGTACTGCGTACCACCCGATCCAAATGCTCAAATTGCTCTTTGTCTCTGAGCTGAATCTTTCCGAATTTCAGTGCCGCCGGAATGATAAACTGGAGAAAGACCTGGTGGTTGAGGTTCTCCACCAGGACCAGGGCATACTCTTCGCTTTTCGACAGCTGCAGTGAACGGGCCCATCGCACGTTCATGACCGACAACACAATCGTACCCAGAAATATGACCACCAGGCTGGTAAAGGTAAAATATTTTACCAGTCGAAAGGGCTTGCCTTTTTCTGAGGGAACGATGTCTTTCATGTTTGGGTGAAGCCGCGGTCTAACGGTTAACGTCACGAAGATTCCACGTGATCTTCCGGTTTCCTGTACACTCCATGGACAGCATATAGGGCAGCTATCCCGTCTAAGTCAAGGTCGCCACGCCTTTCCCACCGGTACTACAAGAAGGGTTGGTTGCGGAACGGTCCGTTGCCGGCAGCGGAGAAAACCGGTCGAGAACGGTGAAAAAATACTCTATACCTATCCACTAGATATAGTAATGTATACCAAAAATAAATACAAAATGTTCTAACTAAGTATAATTTGCATATAATTATATATAATTTCCTTGACTTAGCGCTATCTGAGTGTCATTTAATTACTACACTGACTTTTCCATTACTTCCAACACCCACTGTCGCGTTACCTGAAAACCGAATCTGCACGCAGCACCGCATTCAGTATATAGTATTCTAATTCGGCGAAAGACACCACATGTGCTGTTAATCTTTTCTGAGAGCCCACTACATCGTGTAGTGAATGATAAATTATATTTAATTATATGCAATTTGCTTGACTTGTCCGTAACTGATCGAGATAATTATTAGGCTCATCTTGATCCGTCTACGCCGCCGAAAACCCAATACCGGAAAAGAATATGTAATGGGAAAGAATTCGCTTAAAGACATTAGAGAGGCGCTCTTGATGAGCAAGGCTGAACTATCCAGGAAAGCCAATGTATCTCCGGTGACGATCGCGCGGATTGAAAAGGGATACCCTTGTCGAATGGAAACGAAGCGGAAAATTCTACTTGCCCTGGGGTTCAAATTAAGTGAGAAGAACAAGATTTTTGCGGACTAAGGAATCGTTATGCTGTTTGGTAAAAAAACTCAGCTAGTCGGACTCGACATCGGATCCCGTACCATCAAGGCTGCCGAAATCGCCGAAACCAAGAAGGGGCGAACTCTAAAGTGCTTCGGCACGATGAACATCCCCGCAGGCGCCATCGAGGAAGGGAATATACAGGAGCCGGATGTCGTTGCGGATCAGATTCGCCAGCTCTTTAAGAAGTTCAGTATAAAGGAAAGCAACGTCGCCATTTCCATCGGAGGCTACTCGGTCATCGTCAAAAAATCAATGTCCAGACGATGGAAGAAGAAGAACTTCAGGAAACCATCAACATGGAAGCCGAGCAGTACATCCCGTTTGATATCAGCGACGTTAACCTGGACTTCCAGATTCTCGGTGAAAACGAGCACAATCCGAATCAAATGAGCGTGCTGCTGGTGGCGGCTAAAAAAGAAATGATAAATGACTACGTCAATCTGATGAACATGGCCAAACTGAATCCATGTGTCATCGATATTGACGCCTTTGCCCTTCAGAACATTTATAGTGAAAATTATCCGACATCCGAGGAGAACGTAGCACTCATCGATATCGGGGCCAGCAAGACGTCCCTAAACATCCTCAAGGAAGGTCAATCCGTATTCATGCGGGACGTTTCTCTCGGCTGCGGCCAAATCAATCAAAAAATCATTTCCATGACAGAGTGCACCCCGGAAGAGGCCGAAGATCTGAAATTCAGTGAAGAACCCGAGCAGATTTCCATGGATGATATCCGCGAGATCAAGTCGGCGGTGGTTGCCGATTGGTGTACTGAAATCCGACGGGCCCTCGACTTCTTTTACTCAACGTACCCCGAAGATCAAATTCAACGGATCATCCTTTCCGGAGGCGGAGGCAACATTGACGAGTTTCGCGAGCTGTTGGCGGTTGAGACCTCAGCAGAGGTTCAAACCATTAACCCGTTCGGTGATATCTTTATAGACCCGGATCGGTTCGACACGGACTACATCAAGCATATGGCTCCCCAGGCTGCAATTTGCATGGGGCTCGCCCTGAGGAAAATTGACGACAAATGATACGCATCAATCTTCTTCCATTTCGGGCAACACGTAAAAAGGAGAACATTCGCCGGCAGGTGTTCATCTTCTTTTCCATGTTCATCCTCATCGCGCTCGTTCTCGTTTATTACAATATGAGGCTGGCCGGGAAAATCGAGACTCTCCAGGCAAAGGTCGATTCTACCAAAAAGGAATTGAAGGTGGTTCAGAAAAAAGCCAAGGAAGTCGACCGAATCAAACGAGAAATTGCCCTTCTTGAAAAGAAGATGAACATCATTACCACGCTGGAGCGAAACCGTACGGTTCCGATGGAATTTCTGGTCGCCATGTCCAAGCTCATCGTCGAAAAGAAAATGTGGTTGACCCGGATGGATATCGGTGCCGGGTCGGTGAGCATGGATGGTATGGCTCTCGACAACAAAACGGTAGCAGTCTTTCTTCAACGTCTTGAAGAAGCACCGATTTTTAAGGGTGTGAATCTGAAGAAAATAACCCAGGCCGACAAAGAAGGTATCACACTGAAGCAGTTTAACGTCGAGTGCCGAAGGGCTCCGCTGAGCTAACAGATGATGGTGGACATATGCCGAAACTAAAGCTGCCAAAACTTTCCATGGAAAAGCTGGAGCCCTTTTTCGACCGCCTATCGAAATTGGGTGCGCTTCAGCGACTTCTGATATGCATCGGCTCGTATGCGATTCTTGTGGCGCCGTTTATCTGGTTCTCCTATCTTCCGAAACTGGATACCATCGACAACTTAACAGATGAATATGAAAAGCTTGAAAGAAAGCTTCAGGTCGCCAAGCGGAAAGCTGCTCAGTATAATAAAATGATGGCACTCCTGAAGGAGGCCCGGGGAAATTTCGAGATCGCCAAGAAAAAATTGCCCCAGACCAAAGAGATCCCCAATCTTCTGGCGAATATTACCGCATCGGGGCAGACATCGGGGTTGGCGTTTTTACACTTCGAGCCAAGATCGGAAGTGAGAAAGGATTTTTATGCTGAAATCCCGGTGGCGATAAAAGTCCAGGGGGCTTACCGGAGTGTCGCGTTCTTTTTCGAAAGGCTTTCACGCTTATCCCGGATTGTAAACATCAGGAACATCAAAATGCGCCCGGATGACAAATCAGGCGACCTCTCTACCGAATGCACCGCTGTCACGTATCGTTTTATTGAGGCTGCCCCATCGAAGGGGAAAAAGGGTAGGAAAAAGTAAACGACCAGAAGAATGCAACCAGCGACAGTCGAGAAAGAAAACGGCATATGACGCGAAAATGGTTACATACGGTATGCATCATCACGGCACTGATTTTCTTCGTCGGGTGTGAAACCAAAGCCCCTCCTCCCCCCGAGAAGAAGATGGTCCGAAAAAAGATATCTGCAGGTAAAGCGCCTCAGAAAACGCCGGTTGCTGAGAAGAAGAAACTCCCTGCGCCAGCACATAGGAAGCCGGCACCCAAGAAAGTGGCGCCCCAGCCGGCTCCGAAAGTAGCTCAACAACCGACTCTCGGAACCCCGGTCCCGGCGAGAAAAGCACCTCCTGCTCCGGCGGTCAAACCGCCCCCGGAACCGGCCAAGGTAGCGAAACCGGCGCCTGCACCTAAAAAAGCACCGGCACCACCAACGCCAAAGCCGGTACCGCCCAAGCCAAAAGCGGCACCGCCCGCAGCACCACCGGCCAAGCCCGATGTCGCTGCGGCTCCCGGCAAAGCGCCTGGAAAGACAGCGCTTCCACAGGTTGTCGCAACCGCCTCCGGCGTCAAACGAGCCGGTGCCCAGATGATCCGGGTGGATCCGTTCAAGTCACCCATCCAGAAGAAGGCTGCGGCTAAAAAACCCGGCCAAAAGCGCCAACGGCCCAAGCGGACAAGACCGAAAACCCCTTTGGAAAGGCTCGATTTAAGTCAATTGAAGTTGACAGCGATTATCTCCACCCCGGGCGGCCGGAAAGCACTGGTCGAGGAATCCTCGGGAAAGGGATATGTCATTCGAAAAGGGACCTACATCGGTGTCCACGATGGGCGGGTGGTGGCCATCGAGCCTGACCGGGTGATCGTTCGAGAAGAGGTTGAAAACGCCGTCGGGGAACTGATGGTAAACAAGCGGGAGCTCAGACTTCCGAGACGATTTGGAGAATAGCATCATGGTCCATCAGCAGAGAAGAAGGTGGCATCTTTCCATCATCGCCGTACTGGTGACCTTCTGTGTCGCGTCCGTTTCCTGGGCTCAGACAACTTCAGAATCACCCGGGGCCAAGATGATCACCGGCCTGAAAACTGAGGAAACCTCCGATTCAGCCCTGGTGTTCATCCAGGGGAACCAGGAGTTGGTCTACACCTCGGTAAAACAGCCGTATCCTGCCGGTGTGATCCTGTACTTCCCCAACACATCCTTGTTTTTGGAGGAGGTGCAGATTGACTCGGTCCAGAATAGCGAGGTGATCGAAGCGGTGCTCACATCGGAACTCACCGAAAAGGGCACCACCTCAAGAATAGAAATACTGCTCAGGCAGGATGTGCCGTATACGGTTAGCCTCGAGAACGGCCAACTGAAAGTCGCCTTTCCCATTCCCGAGACGCCGTCTGTAACGGTAGCAGAAAAAGTGGCCCAGTTGACGGCGCCGAAAGAAGAATCGGCTAAACCGAAGTACGTCATGGCAGCCACCCAGCTGAGCACCATCACCTTCTCGGAACTGGATAATGGATTGCAGGTCAACCTGATCGGAGATGGCACCATCACCGATTATAAATCCTTTACGGTGAGAAATCCGGCCCGAATCGTTCTCGACATCAATCATATTCAGGGTACATCCACAAAGGAAGAAATGATCGCCGTTGACACTCCCTGGGTGAAACGGATCCGTCATTATGGATATCCGGACCGTCTGCGGGTGGTCCTGGACACTTACCCGGAACACCTCGATGCGTTTTCGGCAGCCCCGGCCGACGATGGATTGAAGATTCTGGTCGGCACCCCGCCCCCCCTTCTTGCACCGGCCGCAGCGCCTGCCGCAGCACCTACCGAGGCGCCTGCTGTAACGGCTGCACCGAAACCGGCAGCACCGGTAATCCCGACGGAACCGGCCTGGATCAACCGAATCGACTTCACCAGCGGGGACGCGGGAAAATCAACGGTCATTATCGGAACAACCCATCCGGTCGCTCACGACCTGGTCAAAACCAGCGACCGTCAGCTTCGCCTGAAGCTGTTCAACACCCGTCTGCCGGCCTATCGGGAACGCCCTCTGATCACCACCCGATTTAACAGCGCGGTGGATCGCGTGACGCCGGTCCGGACAGAGGACATGAAGGATCGGACGGAGGTGGTGATCGAGCTTCGTGAAAGCGTTCCCTACCGGCTGGAACAGGTTGACAATTTACTGCTCGTCAACTTCGAGGCCTCGGACATCCCTCCGAAGCCGTTTGAGCAGGCGAAGCTGCCCACATGGCAAAAAGTGCTGGCCGAAACCGAACCGCCGGCGCCTGCGGCCGTGGAAACTGTCGAAGCCAAACCGGTTGCTCCACCGGCACCCGGTACCCCGCAACCTGCTGTGGCGGTAACCCCGACAGCCCCGACCATTCCGGGTCAACTACCGACCGCCACCGCCGACCAGCCGGTATACACCGGAGAAAAAATTGCGCTCGATTTTTACGATACCGACATCAAGAACGTGTTCCGCATTCTTCGGGAAGTCATTGGGAAGAATTTTGCCATTGATAAAAATGTCACGGGCAAAGTGACCCTCACATTGGAGAACCCGGTCCCGTGGGATCAGGTGCTGGCCCTGGTTCTCAAGATGAACCAGCTTGGCATGGTGTACGAGGGGGATATCGTCCGCATCGCCACGCTGCAGACCCTGGCCAAAGAGGAAGAACTGAGGCGCGGCAAACTGGAAGCCCAGCTCAAGGCCAAAGAGCAGCAGAAAGCCCTGGAGCCTCTGTTGACTCAATACATCCCCATCAGCTACGCCAACGCCAGTTCGGAGATCCGGCCGCTGCTGGAGCCCCTGCTGACCAAAGGACGGGGCAAGCTCAGTGTGGATGACCGAACCAATCTGGTCATCATCACCGATACCGCTGAGGTCATCACACAGGCCAGGGAACTGGTCCTGCAGCTGGACGCGGTCACTCCCCAGGTGATCATCGAAACACGGGTGGTCGAAGCATCCACCGCGTTCACCCGGGATCTGGGGATCCAGTGGAGTACTACGGTGGGCCCCAATCAGAGCGGCAATCTGGGTGGACAGATCGCGTATGATGCGGCGGTCAATCTGTTGCGCGGATCCAATCTGGGAACCATCGGGCTGAATTTCACGAAGATCGGCGGGTCGTCCATGACCCTCGATGCCCAGCTCACGGCTTCGGAAACCCAGAACAAGACCAAAATCATTTCCGCCCCGAAGGTCGTCACGTTGGACAACAAGGCCGCCACCATCAAACAGGGTCTTCAGTACCCGTACAACAAACTGGACGCGGACGGCAATACAACCACCGAGTTTATCGACATCGTGCTCCAGCTCACGGTTACCCCCCATGTGACACCGGATGATCGGATTTCCATGAACATCAAGATCACCAAGAGCGACCTGGCCGGTATCGTCAACAATCAGCAGTCGTTTAACACCATCGAATCGGAGAACGAGCTGCTGGTCGACGACGGAGAGACCGTTGTTATTGCCGGTATCCTCAAAAACACCGTAACAGAGGACCAGTCCGGCGTCCCCGGGCTCAAGAACATCCCCTTGTTGGGCTGGCTTTTTAAAAACAAGGGAGTTATCGACAACAAGGAGGAATTGCTGATATTTCTGACCCCCCGTATCCTGCGGCTCGAACAGCGCTCCGTTACCCGAACCGGTTCTGTGGGCGGATAAACCCGCTTACCGACAAACCGATACAGACAGAAAAGCCGGCCCCTCACAGGGGCCGGCTTTTTTCTTGTTGAAGTCAACGTGTGTTGCACAGCAACACGTTTGTTATCATAACCTCGCGCAGTGATTTTATTTCAGCGTGGCCATCACTTCTTGGACTTCCTTGGCCATGTCACTGTCTGGCGGTGCCAGCTCCAGGACGGTGCGATACGCTTTTCGGGCGTTGGGGATATCTCCGGTGACGCGATAGGCCTCTCCGATATCGAAAAAAATCGGGTAATACAGCGGCGCCATGTCAATCCCTTCCTGGTAAGCGGCGATGGCATCATACACCCGGCCACGGGCCATATAGGAGCGCCCGATCCATTGCTGAGCTTCGACAAATCCGGGGAATGTATCGACGGCTCTTTGGAACCAAAGCTCCGCCTGGGCATAATCCCGTTTCGCGAAATAAATTCGTCCCATATTATACATCGGAAAATGGGGCGTCGAATACAACACATTGTCGGACAGCTCTTCGAAAATGGCAATGGCCTTCTCGAACTCTTGGTTCTTCATGTAGGCCACCCCCAGGTTGTTCTTACCCGGCGGATAATCCGGCTCGATCTGAAGGGCCTTTTTGAAATGAAAGATGGCCTGGTCGTATTTTCCTTTGGCCATGTAGGCCAGACCGAGACCGTCATGAAGCAGATGATCGTTCCCATACAGCTCCTCGGCTTTGATGAACTCCCGGAGTGCCGCAGACACCCGGCCTTCGGCCAGATACGCCTCGCCAACACCCCGAATGGCTTCTGCCTGCTTCTTCTTCAACGCCGTCTGCTGACCACCGTTGGAACAACCCGTGACAAGAGGCATCACCAGCATCCAAGCCACACCCAACATCCAAAGTTTTTTCATGTTTCGTCGCTCCCTGGATATCGCGAACTTCATTGGTTACGTGTCCCTATCCCGTCATCACGATACGAATAGCGGAATCCTCCAGAAACTGTACGACCCGATGGTGCAGGGCGACACCGGTAAACAGCACCTTCTGACCGCTGTCCGGCTGTACCAGATAGCCCGGGATGGTCAGACGTATATTATACAGTTCCGGCCGCTCGGCCGCAAGAAAGCTGGGCCCCTCTTGATACGGATCGCCGATGGCGGCAAGAATCTGGGACAGGATCAAATCCTTATCCAGCGCCGTGATCTGTAGAATACCGAGCCCGGTTTCCTCGATGGCCGAAATCGCATCGCCGTAGAGGTCGCCAAAATCAACGAGAAATTCCCTGCCATCACTCAGCGTGACCAGGTTGGTCATCGCCTTGACCTGCATCCCCGCGTAGGGGAATGTGATGCTCACATTGGGCGTGTAATGGCACCCCAATGCACGCAGAACCGCTGCGACAAACGATCGGCGATCGGCGGCATCAATGTGAAGCGGGCCTCTCCGAGATGTCTGGTTTTCCGGCGGGATGACCGAGTCGCCCCCACGGCAGATCTCCTTGATGAGGATGTCATGTTCTTCCAGATATCGAACGATGGAATCCGGGGTCCGCTGCCCACAGTCGTCCAGTTTGGTAATACACAGGCGTCCGACATATTCATTGTGGGGGCTGTTCTTCCGGGTAATCCATCGGGCACGAATTTCGACGCGCACGCTGTGATCGGTAAACACACCAGATGATTTCGTGCCGAACCTCTGCCGGTGGCTTCCAGAACCGATTCTACGATATCCTCCGTGGCCGCGTCCGGGGCAATGGGAACAAGTTTCAGACGTTCCCGCATCGATTCGATGTCTGCCCGTTCGGTTTCCGCGATCGTCCCTTCATTCGGAAGGAGCGTCATTGTGCCATCCTCAAACTCCAACGCAGGGTAGCGGGTTAAATCGAGCTTGAAATCATTCCGACCCGGTCTCGGGAAATAATAGATCCCCTTGTGGAGCAGCTTGACCTCTAAAATGTCGGCAGCTTCCTCCAAGGCGGACTTCACTTTCTTTTCGGCGGCGTCACGTTGGGTCTGGGAGGGAGTCGAAGGATCGACCAGGTCTGGGATGGCACCGGGCCGGTCCATCCGGTAACGTCCCGTGCCGTCAAACAGAGAGGCGTACCACGGTTCCTTTTTCAGACCCGGATCCGGCAAACGGAGCTGCTGTCCGGCCTTGATCCGATTCAGAATCGACACATCCGGGTTCATTAAACGGAACAATTTAATCCCTTCTTTATAACCGCGGGTGCCGAATTTACCGAACCGCTGGGCAATCAGAACCGAGACCGTGTCACCGGGCCTGACCGTATAATTATGGGTGTAGGGCTGTAGCTGTTCGGGCAGCGACGTCAGCGCGACAAACGGTACGGTCACAATGCCGGTGGACTGCCCGGGCATGTCACCGGCTTGCAGGATACGGAGCGGAATAAAAATTTGTTCGCCGGGGCGAAGCAGATTCACATCCCGGACATGGGGATTGATTCTTTGGAAAATGGCCAAAAACTCGGGGAAATCTTCCTGGGAGATTTCTCCTTTTTGTTTCAAGAGTTTGAGGACGTAGTCATTTCTCTGGACGGTGTACGTATCACAGAGGATATCCCGTCCCTGGTCTCGTTTGACAAGGTAGCTCTTGTAAAGAAACGCAGCGGAAACCATCGAAGGAATCAGGGTCACGCAAAGAAGCGTCACCGCGACGCCGACCACCCATCGGCTGGCCGATTTAACGGGTTTTCTGAAGCTCCAACCGTTGGGCGATCTCTTCCGCCGTGCGTATGATAAATTCTTGAAGTTCATCTCCATGCAGCGGTTTCCCTGGCTCTGGAACCGATTGAAGGGTGGCCGGCCGGATCAACTCGGGAGCGTTGATCAGCTCCGGTTCCGGGACAATGTCGAACTCATGGGGGAACTCTCCGGTAAAATACTGATCCTGAAAACCCGAAAATTTAAGCGCGTGGGCCGTGGAATCCACCACGGCCATATCGCTGTCGGTAACAATACCTTCCTGATGAGCCGCCACCAAACCGGCCAATGACTCACCGCCCTGGGTGCACGCGATATGGCCATTCCGATTGGCAATCAGTTCCCAATCCATAATGCTCTGTTCGGTGACCTGAACGAAAAAGACTCGTTCGGCACCGGCCAGTTCGTTGAATTGCTCCACCAGATGAATGACCCGTGGCATCGACACCGGGTTGCCGATCATGGCCGCCTGGGCCACGCTGGGTTGAACCGTCACCGGGATAAATTTTCTCCGATCCGCTCTCCGTTCCCGATAATAACGGAAGACCGGATCCGCATGACTCGACTGTACACCGAGAATTTTCGGGAGCCGGCTAATGATGCCGGCCTGATAGAATTTCAGAAAGCCGTTCATTACCGCGGTGATATTTCCGGCATTTCCCACCGGCACGACGACCACCATGTTGTTCACATTATATTCGAAGTCCTGGGCGATTTCATATGAATAAGACTCCTGGCCCAGAATCCGCCAGGCATTTTTCGAGTTCAGCAGGGCCACATTGTAGGTTTCCGACAGAGTCTCGACCACCTTCATGCAGTCATCAAACACGCCAGGTATTTCAAACACGGTCGCCCCGCTGCCGAGGGGTTGAGACAATTGTTGAGGCGTCACCTTCTGGTGAGGTAGCAGCACCGCCGACTTCACCCGGGGCTTTAGGTATGCGGCATAAAGCGCCGCTGCCGCAGATGTGTCCCCGGTAGACGCGCAGATCGCAAGGACGTCCGTGGCAAGTCCTGCTCCAATGAGATAATTGATATAGCTCAGGGCGCTGGCCATACCGCGGTCTTTGAACGAGGCGCTCGGGTTTTGTCCGTCATTCTTAAAGAAGAATCGCAGTCCGACCTGCTCCTGAAGCGCCGCATTGGCTTCAATCACCGGTGTGTGGCCTTCTCCAAGATACACGATATCGTCCAGGGGGATAACAGGGCCGATAAATTCATGGTACCGATAAATACCCTTCAGGGCCGGAAGTTTGAGCATGCTCCGGTAGTCAAAGATATCGCGCCAAAGGGCTCCGGAGATGCCGCTGATCTGCTGAATATCCGGATTATGAAGTAGGAGCACCTGCCCGCACCGGGGGCAGGTATACAGCAGCGTTTCAATACCGAATTCCGAGCTGCAACCCAGGCATCGGTAAATCATTCGGCCGCCCGGCCGGGGGATGAGGTGGGGCTGTATCTTTTGTGGAAACGTGTCGATGTTCACGGCGCTATCATTTCCAGATCACCCATGTAGGATCTCAGGGCTTCGGGAATACGGACGGCCCCTTCCGGGGTCTGGAAATTCTCGAGGATGGCGGCTACGGTTCTGCCCACGGCAAGACCGGATCCGTTCAACGTGTGCACCAGTTCAGTGCCTTTCTTGCCTTTCCGACGAAAACGGATATTCCCCCGCCTGGCCTGAAAATCCTCGAAGTTACTGCACGAGGATATTTCCCGGTAGACGCCCTGGGCCGGCATCCATACCTCAATGTCATAGGTCTTGGCCGCGGAGAAGCCTAAATCACCCGTGCACAGAGTGACCACCCGGTAGGGAAGTCCCAAATGTTGGAGAATGGTTTCAGCGTCACTGAGCAGATTTTCAAGCTCGTCATAGGATGATTCCGGAGTCGTGAATTTTACCAGCTCGACCTTGTTAAATTGATGCTGACGAATCAGCCCCCGGGTATCCTTGCCGTAAGAGCCGGCTTCAGACCGAAAGCATGGCGTCCACGCTGTATAAAAGATCGGTAATTGAGCATCCTGAAGAATTTCATGGGAGTGGATATTGGTTACCGGCACTTCAGCCGTGGGCACCAGAAAATAGTCCCAGTCTTCCAATTTGAATAGGTCCTCGGCGAATTTCGGCAACTGGCCGGTGTGCGTAGTACTGTCCCGATTTACAATGAATGGCGGCAGGACCTCCTGGTAGCCGTGTTCACGGGTGTGGATATTGAGCATGAAATTGATCAGGGCCCGTTCCAGCAGCGCCCCTACGCCAAAATACAGAGGGAACCGGGCACCGGTAATTTTGGCAGCACGCTCAAAATCAAGAATTCCCAGAGTTTCGCCGATGGTCCAGTGGGGCTTCGGCTCAAACCCAAAATCCGGTGGTGTACCCACGGTTTTAACCACCGGATTATCCTCACTATCGGCCCCGATGGGAACCGACTCATGGGGAAGATTCGGGATTCCCATCAACATGTCATACAGTTGCCGCTCGTCGACGGAGAGCTCCCGCTCCAGGGCTTTGATCCGCCCGCCCACCTCCCGCATTTCCAGGACCATCTTTTCCGCGTCCTGTCCATTCTTTTTTAGGCCTGCTATTTCATCGGACACCACATTGCGACGGTGACGAAGCTCCTCGATTTCCCCCAATCCCTTGCGGCGACGATCATCGCACGCGATAAAGCTTTCCCAGTCAAAGGAACCGCCACGGTTTTCGAGGGCGGTCCGCACCGCCTCCAAATTTTGCCTAACAAGCTTGATTTCCAGCATAAAAAATCCTATATTTCCAATGATCCTGTTGGGTTCGACAGGTCGGCGAGCAGCTTCGCCACCATTGAACGAGGTTCGGATTCGGCTACCCCACCGGGATTCGCACTATGCAGCAGGGCCTGCAGAACGCGGCGAAAAGGCAGTTGGGCTTTAACACGAAGGGCTTATTTTGTCAATGATTGTTACAGGTTGACGTGGGTCAACCACCTGAGAAAGGGTGTTCACCGACAGCGGAGACAATGATGGAGGATCTTAAGGAAAAGCGATTGGACCTGAAACAGGAAATCGAAAAAAAACTCACATCCCTAACGGAAAAAGAGAAACAGAAGCGATCCCGGCTGATCGAAGATCGGTTGTTCGAATTTGCCAATTTCCTGGAATCCAGGATCGCATTGCTCTACATCAGCCAACCCCTGGAAGTCCAAACCGACAGAATTTTACAACGGTGTTTCGATTTTAACAAGCTGGTGATCCTGCCGGTGGTCAGCGATGAGTCAGATATCCGTCTGTTAAAAATCAAGAATCTGAAATCAGATCTCATACGGGATGCGGACGGTGTCTGGGTACCGGATGAGAAGCGGTGCCAAAGCGTGCCCATCGATTGTATCGATATCGCCATCATTCCGGGGCTGGTGTTTGACGAAAAAGGTGGAAGAATCGGGTCAAATGGTGGGTATTACAATCGTCTCATTCCAAAGCTGCCGATAACGACCCGAAAAGTGGCGCTCGCATACGAAGATCAAATTGTTCCCCAGGTTCCGATGGAACCCAACGATAAATTTGTGGACATTATCATCAGCGACAGCCGCATCATTTACAAGATCTAGTCTGGCGCGAACGTCGTCGTCAAGGGATTTGCCCGGATCGGTTGGATGGAATCTGTGTCTGGATGGAATCTGTCCGAAAATTTCACGAAACTTTCGGATTGAGACATGTTTCCAACCCAACCAGATTGTCCCGATTGCCGACAGCGACCACCTTGTCCCCGCCTCGTAGAATCGTCTCAAAGGAGGGATTAAACAGCATCTCGCCATTGGCCTGCTTGATCGCAACGAGAATCAAATTGTATTTTTGACGGATGCCGGAGTCTTTCAACATCACGCCTGCGAGGTCGGAGTTCGGATCGACCGGAATTTCCTCCATCTGAATTTCCGTTCGACGGTATGCGAATGCCAGATCCAGAAAGCTGGCCACCGTCGGTCGAACAATCCGATGGGCCATGCTGGCCGCCCCGATATCGTAAGGAGATTCCACTTTGCTGGCTCCGGCCGCTTCCAGTGTGATCTTGGATTCTTCCTCGGTCGCCCGCGCCATGATAAACAATTCCGGTTTCAGTTGACGCGCCGTCAGGACCAGAAAGACGTTATCCGTGTCGGTCGCCAATACGGCGACCAGCCCTTTGGCTTTCTGGATACCGGCCTTGATCAGGTTGGCTTCCTCTGTGGCGTTGCCGGTAATGAACAATACCCGGTCAGCCTCCATCACGGGGACCAAATCCCGATTCTGCTCAATCACCACCAGGTCCACCGGTTTTTGAAGCAGCTTGCGGGCAAGCACCCGCCCGATTCGACCATAACCGCAGATAAGATAGTGATCTTCAAGTTGCCCGATTTGTCTATCCAATCGTCTCCTCCCGAATAGGATCCGGATTTGTCCTTCTACCATGAACTGCACCACGGCGCCGGCCACGTACAGAAATAATCCCACCCCGAGCATGATCAGCAGGATGGTAAATGCCCTGCCCTCTTCGCCCAGAGGATTGACTTCCGTATATCCTACAGTGGTGAGGGTAATGATGGTCATATACAGAGCATCGATCATGCGCCATCCTTCAAGATGCATGTAGCCGACGGTACCAAACGACAGGATCAGAACCATCAACAGAATCGATATGATGAGGTGGCGACTGCTCTGCAAATCCCCGGTTCACTCCCCTCCGGTCCGACTCGATAAATAATCTGATGTTGACGGCGGCCTCCAGAACGCCTTTCTGAATTTATCCTGCGGTTTTTGAAAATACAAGGGGAACAGGTGTGCCGGTTTTCTCAGGATTCAAGACGGGGTGGCCCGGTCTGAAACGTGCTTTTCGGGGGCGATCAACCCCCGGAAGAAATGAGGGGAGCACGCCCAATTTCTTGACCGAGGGGAGGGAAATTGATAGAAATCAACACCATGGCACAAGAGGAATTAAAATTTCGCCGCCAGCGCGAAGAAATGGTTCAAAAGCAGATTGAGGCTCGCGGCATCAGTGATCCGGAAGTACTGAAAGCGCTCCGCGCCGTACCACGGCATCTGTTTGTCAGCGAGGCGTTGAGAGATCAGGCATATGGGGATTTTCCGCTACCCATTGGCGAACAGCAAACCATATCCCAGCCATACATTGTGGCAGAAATGACACAATCTCTTCAACTGGGAAAGGACGATCGGGTTCTGGAGATCGGTACCGGATCCGGTTATCAGGCCGCCATCATCGCGGAAATCGTTTACAGAGTCTATACCATCGAACGGATCCACTCACTATATATCAAAACCCGCAAGCTGTTCGATCAACTCCACTACCATAATATCGTGACCCGGTATTCCGACGGTACCTGCGGATGGGAAACCGAGAGCCCGTTCGACGCCATCATCGTCACCGCCGGTGCCCCGGAAATACCCAAAACCCTCATTAGCCAACTGGCAGTGGGGGGACGCATGGTGCTGCCGGTCGGTGATGAGTTTTCCCAGGAGCTTGTTCGGATTTACCGAGATGAAAATGGGATCCATACCACCCACTTGGGCGGGTGCCGCTTTGTGAAGCTGGTAGGTGAATTCGGTTGGAAAGAGTGCTGAATGCTGCGACGACTGTATGACTGGGTGCTGCACTGGGCGGAGACACCGTATGGGGGGTGGGCGCTGTTTCTGCTCGCCTTTGCCGAGTCTTCCTTCTTTCCCGTGCCTCCGGATATTCTGTTGATCGCTCTGGCGGTTGGGGCACCCAAAAAATCGCTGCGCTATGCATTGATCTGCTCGGCGGGTTCGGTGCTGGGCGGGTGTTTGGGTTATCTCATCGGCTGGCAGTTCATGGAGGCGATCGGAAACCGGATCATCGAATTCTACAACTTGACGGCAAAGGTGGATATCATCGCCGATCTGTTTCAACGGTACGATGCGTGGGCCATCGCCATTGCCGGATTCACCCCCATTCCCTATAAGGTGTTTACCATTTCGGCAGGCGCCTTCAGCATTAACTTCATCGTTTTCCTGCTGGCATCCATCGTGTCCCGATCCGCGCGGTTTTTCATCGTTGGAGGTCTGATCTATGTGTTCGGACCGGCCATTCAAGCATTCATCGACCGCTATTTCAACATCCTTGCCGTTTCGTTTACCATTCTTCTGGTCGGCGGATTTATCCTCATTAAATACCTGTTCTAGGTCTGCCCGTTTGCCCGTGGGCCCGTCTGCCCGTGGGGCCGTCTTCCTGTTTGCCCGTCTGCCCGTTTGCCCGCCTAACTCGATTTTGGATTTTAGAGTTTGGATTTTGGATTGGAGGTATCGCTTTGCTCTGTCCATTCGGAACCAACCCGTACTCTATGCCCCTTCTTAAAATCCAGTATGCAGCACCAAGTAAACACCATCAATATTTCCTTCGTGGCTTGTTTAATGTTCAGTGTTTTTCCTTTGGAATTTGTGATTTGTGATTTCTAATTCTTGCTTCCGTTTTCAGTTAATCACCTGAAACCCGACACCTGTATCCAATTCCAGATTCCTCATTCCAAAATCCGGAATCCAAAATCCAAAATCGCACCATCCAGCATCCAGCCTGCCGGGTCGAAACTCCGAAGGAGCGAAGCCCGGTATCCAGAATCGAGTATCAAGTATCCAGCATCGCCAACCAATCCATCACTCCACTACTCCAGTACTCCAGCCCGCCAGGGGAGGGCAAGCATCCAGTCACAAGCATCGATTTTTCAACACTGCTGTCCCAACGTTTTATAGAAAAACAGCTTTAACCTACAGAAATAACATGAATTAATTGATAAAATGGTTGTCGTCGACTTGAACGCTCGTCCTGCTTTGGCCTATCCTCTCGCAACCTGC
>Ga0209780_1000060_pt1 | contig 49047 bp, 47 predicted proteins | sample WorMetexBAHAMAS2_FD_187384 | JGI IMG/M metagenome (GOLD analysis project Ga0209780, IMG submission 187384) | Marine gutless worms symbiont microbial communities from Max Planck institute for Marine Microbiology, Germany - Inanidrilus exumae... | ecosystem: Host-associated > Annelida > Digestive...
ACCAGTGGATTGGACCATTTGTGCGGTTTTCATTTTTCAGCCTCCTAAGTTAATTGATTATTGGTCTAATTTTTTAACTTAGCTGAGACTTGATCTTCGGGCAAATGGTCCTCTTCATAGTATCTACGTTACGGCTTTCGTAGGGCGGGGCACCGCACCCGCGGGCAAACTTGGCGATAAATGCACATAATTCAAATCGGAACGTTATTCTGACAAACGCTCTAAACAGTGAGTATAAGAAAGAGATACATCTTTTGCTGCCTATCCGGTGAGCCAGTTCAGTATTTTAGATTTTGGATTGGTGGATTGGTGGAATTGCTCCCGGCCGTCGTAGCCGTAGGCTACCATGGCGGAGTCGGCTCGCTCCAACATTCTCAAAAGCTCGCATCCTAAGCCCTGTCCCTTGCCCTTTCTTTAAGCTTTCAGCTTTTAGCTTTCAACTTTCAGCATATCCTTCTTTCAGCTTTCAGCTAAAGTAGAACATTGAACCCCTGCTTCTTTCCGTGGTATACTATCGATCAAATTAGTATGCTGCTTAGGAGAGGTAGTCTACATGCCCGTTTACGAATACGAACACAACTCCGATCCTTGCGAACTCGGGGCGATTTTCGAGGTGGAACAATCCATCGCTGAAAAAGAGCTGACTCGGTGTCCTGAATGCCGTGGCGAAATTCACCGGATTATCTCCCGGGTCAATATCAGCACGCCTAAAACCAATTCTGAATTGCGGGATATGGGGTTCACCAAGCTGGTTCGCAGGGATGACGGTGTGTATGAAAATGTCACCCGCCGGGATGGTGACAGCCGTTATATGGAAAAGGGTAAGCCTGAAACCATTCCGAATATCAGTAAGACCATCCAAGACTAAAATCGCTTTGCGACTAAAATCGCTTTTCGATTTTAGAAATTCGCCGTTGCGGACAAAAAATAACCTTTTTCAGAGTGATTATCGCTTTTTAAACGAAATCGCGATGAACTTACCGTCCATATGGTCGTGATTGAGAAGGATTCAAGAATTCAGGGATTCCAGGATTCAGGTGAAATGCTGAAAGAACCAATTTTTAACAAAGAGAACAAACAGTATACTCCTAAATCCATTGGATCCTTATCACTTATCGCCGTATTCCTAGTCCTTACCAGTACCGATTGGTCTCTCCCATCATAATTTTCTTTCTCTGTGAACTCCGTGAGCTCTGTGAGAGGTATTCTCATTACGAAAATCCTTTGATCGTTTTCGCAACTTGAAACCGGTGCATTTGTTTGCTAAGGTGCCGCCTTGGTCTGTAAGCAGGACCATTCCCCCCAACAACAAGTGGATACACGCTCAACGCCTGAACAGCCAGGTATTTCACCATCTTTTAAAGGGCGTCGTGCTGGGAGGTTCAATGATAAACGTAGGTGTCGTCGGGGCCACCGGATATGCGGGGGCGGAACTGGTCCGACTCCTGTCCGGTCACCCGAATGTACAAATTGCAGTATTGACCTCGCGGCAATATGCCGGCGAACGCTTCAGCGACGTCTACCCGTCCATGGCCGGGATTGTGGACCTGGTTTTGGAGGCATACGACCCTGACGCCCTGGCGGATCGGGCAGATCTGGTGTTCACCGCCTTGCCCCATCAGCTCCCCATGGATCTGGTTCCCGAACTCGTCGAAAAGGGGCTGCGGGTGGTGGATCTCTCCGCTGATTTTCGGTTCCGAGATGTCTCCCGCTACGAAGCCACCTACCAACCCCATTCTGCCGGTACTTACACGGAAACGGCCGTTTATGGGTTGTCTGAGGTCTATACCGATGACATCCGCGCGAGCAATATCATCGGAAATCCCGGCTGCTATCCAACCAGCGTGTTACTGCCACTGATCCCATTGATCCGGCAGAATTGGATTGATCTGGACAGCATTGTGGCGGATGCCAAATCAGGTGTGAGCGGGGCCGGCAGGTCGCCGTCTTTGACGACCCATTTTTGCGAAGTTCAGGAATCCTTTAAAGCATACAAAGTCGGATCCCATCGGCATACCCCGGAAATGGAAGAGGTGCTTGAAACAGAGGCCGGGATGCCGGTCCAGATCACCTTCGTTCCCCATCTGGTCCCGAAATCAAGGGGGATGTTAACCACTTTGTATGCCCGTCTCCTTGAAAAACGATCCGATGATGCGGTGCGCGACCTTCTTCAAGAGTTTTACCAGGACGCAACCTTTGTCCGTATTCGAAGCACAGACCGTCCTCCGGACACACTACATGTGCGGGGCACGAATTATTGCGACATCGGCTGTAAGATCGAAAGAGGGGGGCGGCGGTTGATTCTGATTTCGGCCATCGACAATCTTGTCAAAGGTGCTGCCGGACAGGCGGTTCAAAATATGAATATTATGCTCGGATTTGATCAGCGGGAGGGGCTCGATCAGGTTCCGTATCCCATATAACTTCGTGTTTTAGATTATAAAAACTCGTTATCCATTTAAAAACACTAGTATTTTTAAGAACCGTAAACCAACTGAGGAAAGGAGAGAGAACATGACGGCGAAACTGATCAAAGGCACCGAAATCCGAGAGGAGATCCTCGAGGAGATCGCTGCAGAGGTAGAGGAAATTAAAGCGAAACACGGTGCTGTTCCGGGTCTCGTGACGATTCTTGTCGGCGAGAATCCGGCGTCCATTTCCTATGTCACGCTCAAAATCAAGACCGCCCATCGGCTCGGGTTCACGGAAGTTCAGGATTCCCAGCCGGAAGACATTTCCGAAGCGGATTTGTTGGCCCTGATCGATAAGTACAATAACGATGAAAGCATCAATGGAATCCTTGTTCAACTGCCGCTGCCTAAACATATCGACGATAAAAAGGTGCTCAATGCTATCGATCCGGACAAGGACGTGGACGGCTTCCATCCGGTCAATGTCGGGCGGCTCATGATCGGCGGCGACGAAGTAAAATTTCCCCCGTGTACGCCTGCGGGAATTCAGGAAATGATCGTTCGCGCCGGAGTAGAGACCAGCGGCGCAGAAGTGGTCGTGGTGGGTCGATCAAATATCGTGGGAAAGCCGATTGCCAACATGATGTTCCAGAAAGGGCCGGGTGCCAATTCTACGGTTACCGTCGTTCATACCCGGACCAAGGATCTTGCGGCACACTGCAAACGGGCCGATATTCTGATCGTGGCCGCTGGAGTTCCCGGGCTGGTCAAACCCGAGTGGATCCAGCCGGGAGCGTGCGTCATCGATGTCGGAGTAAACCGGGTTGGCGAGAAACCGAGTGCCAAAGATCCCAGCAGAATGGTGGCCATCCTTAAGGGCGACGTGGACTTTGACGCCGCCAAGGAAATTGCCGGATCCATCACGCCGGTCCCCGGCGGGGTCGGTCCCATGACCATCACCATGCTGATGCAAAACACACTCAAATCCCTCAAGTTCAAGCTGGGGATCCAATAGTCATTTAGTTCATTAGTTTGACGGGTGGGACCTACCTATGATAAGGTCCCTCCCGTCAATCGATGATCCGATAAATGCTCGTTCTCCGGTCGCCAAAATTGAACGAACTTTCGGATTTTTCTTGACATTCTTGTTTTTATAGTTTATCCGTTTCATAATATGCGTAAACTGCGAAAGGGCAAAATCACCGAAAGGTGATGGCGCAAAGCCATGGGTCTAAAGCCGACAGGCCATGACTGCCAGGTTGCCGAAGGCGAGTACCAACAAAGCCTTTGGGTTGAGCTGCCCAGGGCTTTTTTCTAAAAATTTTTGGCAAAGCTTGTTCGAGGGACGTTCATGTTTATTGATCTCATTTGAAAAAAGGGATTGATCAAATCATGGCCGACAAAATATCCTTCATCGCTCTGAGTACATCAGGTACCCCTATTCGACGGATCACGGTTTCTCGACGTTTTCTTCGTTCACTTGTTTTATTGTTGATGCTCGGATGTGCCGGCGTCGGATGGCTGGTATACGATTACACCCAGGTGAAGTTTGCCCAGGGAGATAATCAAGCCCTCTTACAAGAACTAAATTCCAGAAAAGAAGAGCTCTCCACCCAAAGACATCAGATTAAAAATTTTGCCGCCCAGATCAACCAATTAAAAGATGAATTGGTTGCGCTTCACGATTTTGAAAACAAGATCCGGATCATCGCCAACATCGAGAGAAAGTCCAACCAGGACGGACTGTTCGGTATCGGCGGCTCGATTCCCGAGGATCTGGATACCACCGTACCATTACAGGAACGCCACGACAGCCTGATCCGTGAGATGCATGAGCAGACACAACAGCTTGACATGGCCCGCATCAACCAGGAAAGCGGATTCAGTTCGTTGTTGGGTTCATTAGAGGAACAACGGAATCTGCTGGCCTGTACACCCGCGATCCGTCCCGTGGACGGATGGGTGACCTCTACCTTCGGTTATCGGGAATCACCCTTTACCGGTCTCCGGGAATTCCACAAGGGATTGGATATTGCGAATAGGTCAGGCACGCCGATTCTGGCCACGGCCGATGGTATAGTGGCCTACACCGGCAGAAAAGGCCTGCTCGGCAAGGTGATCGTGATCGATCATGGACATGGATTTGTCACCCGATACGGACACATCAAAAAGGCACTCAAAAAGCGCGGCGAATCCGTAAAACGCGGTGAAGCGATTGCACTGATGGGAAATACCGGCCGAAGCACCGGGCCCCATGTCCACTATGAAATCAAACTCAACGGTGTTCCCGTCAATCCCAAGAAGTACATCCTGAATTAAATTCCACCCCACAACCACATTCAGTTCCGTGAGGCACGTTACCTCACCCGGGATAGGTTTATATTATTCCGCCGTAATGATGGCGTGTTATAACGGATGTCAGAATTCCGTTCCGATTGAGAGACGGTATACGAATGCCAAAATACCGGAGTCATCGGAATCGGTATCGGGTTCGGCATCGGTATCGACTTTGAAAACAACCGGCCTGTCTCGATTCCGATACCGATAGCGATCCCGACGCCGAGCATCGATGGGTGTGCATTCGCTCGACACGGCGTTGTGTTGACAGAAACATGCATCCCTTAAACGGAACATATTTTTGGCAATTGCTATAAGCCCTCCATACTGTCGTCGGGTAAACCCTCACAAACTTCACGGACACGGCGTTTGCCCGATGAAACGAAGTTGTCGCGTACCATAAAATCGCTAAACGATTTTATTAGGTAACTGGTTTTTCATCGAATATGTGATATACTGACACTGGTACATATCGTCGAAAGGTTAGGCGGCAGGCTTTCAAAGTTAGTCGCATTGAGTCGGCGTGAAGATGGAGGATTCAAGGGTTCAAGGATTCGAGGGCAATAATAAATAGCTTCAAAGCAATATGCATTTGATAAAGAATACGCCAACAGGGCCAAGACTAGCATAGAGTAACCGCAAGATTCCCAAAGAAAGCTTTGGCAGAGCTACGAAAATAACAGGTCTGCGGTGCCGATGCCTTTAGGATGTTGAATCAGATGCTAAAAGCCAGGCTACGAAGAGATTGCAAGAGCGCATTAAACCCCCATTTTAATGATTAGATAATGAACACTTGACCCCTTGAATCCTTGGCCCCTTGGATCCTTTTTACCAATGAGTTTGTTGAAATACCAAGATTATTGATGCTTATCCGAAGGATTACCCAACTATGGTTCTTAGCCTTTTAACCAAGCTTTTCGGCAGTAAAAATGAACGCGAACTCAAGCAGCTTCAGCCAATTGTTGATAACATCAACAGCCTGGAGGCGGCCACTCAGGCGTTGAACGATGAGGAGCTTCAGCAGCAGACCATCCGATTCAGAGAACGTCTGGACCAGGGAGAGCCCCTGGACGATCTGATTCCCGAGGCGTTTGCGACGGTCCGGGAAGCCTCCCGCAGAACGTTGAACATGCGGCATTTTGATGTTCAGTTGATCGGAGGGATCGTCCTTCATCAGGGAAAGATCGCTGAAATGAAGACCGGCGAAGGCAAAACACTGGTGGCCACTCTGCCGGCCTATTTGAACGCCCTGACACGGCAAGGGGTACACATCGTCACCGTCAACGATTACCTTGCGACCCGGGATACCGAATGGATGGGGCAGATCTATCGCTTTCTTGGACTGAGCGTCGGCACCATCCTTCACGGATTGGATGATTCTGAGCGTAACGATGCCTACCGATGCGACATCACCTACGGCACCAATAATGAATTCGGCTTTGACTACCTTCGGGATAACATGAAGTTCGAACGGGAAAGCCTGGTTCAGCCGGAGCTCAACTTTGCGATTGTGGACGAGGTGGACAGCATCCTCATTGACGAAGCCCGGACTCCACTCATCATTTCAGGCCCCGCCGAAAAATCGACCCACCTGTATTACCAGGTGAATTCCATTATTCCTGGGCTTAAAAAAGAGATTGATTACTCCATCGATGAAAAAGCTCGTACGGTGACCTTGACCGAAGACGGGGTTGCCAGGGCGGAAAAGATCATCAAAGTGGATAACCTGTACGATCCCAAGTACATCGATCTCCTTCATCACATCAACCAGGCGTTGAAAGCCCACACGTTGTTTAAGCGTGACGTGGATTACATCGTAAAACACGGTGAAGTCATCATTGTCGATGAGTTCACGGGGCGCTTGATGCCCGGAAGGCGTTATAGTGAAGGGTTGCATCAAGCCCTTGAAGCCAAAGAGAACGTTAAAATTGAAAATGAGAATCAGACTCTGGCCACCATCACGTTCCAGAATTACTTTCGCATGTTTAAAAAGCTGTCGGGCATGACGGGAACAGCGGACACAGAGGCCGCCGAATTCAAGAAAATTTATGATCTCGATGTAATGGTCATACCCACCCACAAACCGATGGTGCGCGATGATTATCCCGACGTGATTTACAAAACAAAACGGGAAAAATACGAGGCGGCTCTGGACGAGATCGAGGAACTCCATGAAAGGGGGCAGCCGGTACTGGTGGGCACCATTTCCATCGATGTTTCCGAGAGTCTCAGTAAGCGATTGAAAAAAAGAGGTATTCCGCATTCGGTGTTGAATGCGAAGAATCACGAGGGAGAAGCGGAGATCGTCGCCCAGGCCGGACAGAAAGGGTCGGTCACCATTTCCACCAATATGGCCGGACGAGGTACCGATATCGTGCTTGGAGAAGGCGTGACCGATCTTGGCGGCCTGCACATTCTGGGCACCGAACGACATGAGAGCCGGCGCATCGACAATCAGCTCAGGGGGCGGTCCGGACGTCAGGGAGATCCCGGGTCCTCCCGCTTCTACCTGGCCCTCGAGGACGACCTTCTGAGGATCTTCGGCGGGGAGCGGATCACCGGTATCATGGAGCGCCTCGGGATGGAAGAGGGTGAACCTATTGAACACGGCCTGATCAGCAAGGCCATCGAAAATGCCCAGACTAAGGTGGAAGCCCATAATTTCGATATTCGTAAACATCTGCTGGAATACGACGATGTCATGAACCAGCAGCGGGAAGTCATCTATCAGCAACGCAGGGAAGCCCTGGACGGAAAGAACCTAGGTCCGGCCATCGAAGATATGATTCTGGATCTATGCGAACACATCGCCGGAGAATATGCCGATCATGATCGGCACCCGGAGGATTGGGACCTGAGGGGGCTGGACGATGCCATTTTCAAGCAGTTCAACATGAGAGTCCCGCTGTCAACGGAATCCCTCGAAGGACTGAATTCCGAGGAATTTCCCCAGTGGCTTTATGAAGCCGTGGTCGAAAAATACGATGAACGGCAAAAGGCCATCGGTGAGACCGAATTTGAACAGCTCGAGCGGTTCGTCATGCTTCAAACGGTGGATTCGCTGTGGAAGGATCATCTGCTATCCATGGATCATCTCAAAGAAGGTATCGGTCTCAGGGGATATGCCCAGCAAAACCCCCTGATCGTATACAAAAAGGAAGGCTTCGAGATGTTCCAGGATATGATCGAACGGATCAAGGAAGAGACCGTCGGCATTCTGTTCCGAATTCAGCTTGCAGAGCCAACCGAAATAGAGAGGATGCACAAGCCCAAGGAGCAGAACCTAGTTTTTTCGGGCAGTGACGAAGGGGCACCGGCAAAGAAAAAACCGGTCCGCCGACAAAAGAAAAAGGTGGGTCGAAACGATCCCTGCCCGTGTGGTAGCGGGAAGAAATATAAGAAGTGTTGTGGCCGTTAGTTCGAACATTGCTGAAAAGATTTCATGCAATGTTCCGGCTATAGCCAATATCGAAGCGTCTTTGGAGCCTGGTATCCCTGGGTATTCCATAGATGTTCCGGGGTGCCCTTTACAAGACCGATGACCGATGATTATAGTGATTGGTATCCAAAGGGCCACGGTTCGTTAACCCTGTGTCCATCATAAGCGTTAGTGGAACAACCATGAGCCCCCGAACACCGGAAATGGATGACGAGGTTGCCTCCGAGACAGAAGAGGAGGTGACCGAGCCGCCCCTATACAGGGTTTTGCTCCACAACGACAACTATACGACGATGGAGTTTGTCGTCGAAGTCCTGATCTTTGTATTCAACAAATCAGCGGAACAGGCCACTTGGATCATGCTCAATGTCCACAATAATGGAATCGGAATGTGCGGGCTCTTCCCCTATGACATTGCCGAGAGCAAGGTGAACGCGGTGCAAACACTGGCACGAGACAGGGGATTTCCGCTGAAGTGTACCATGGAGAAAGAATAAATCATGATCAGTAAAGAATTGAGCGCCACTCTCGGATTTGCCGTAAGGGAAGCCAAAAAGCGTCGGCACGAATACGTTTGCATTGAGCATGTGCTTTTTGCCATTCTCCACGATCCGGCCGGAATTGATATCATCGAAAATTGCGGTGGAGATGTGGACAACCTCAAAACCGATCTTGAAAGTTATTTCACCGATAAAATGGAAAGCGTGCCCGAGGATGATGAGTTTGTGTTGCAACAGACCATCGGCTTCCAGCGCATGATCCAGCGTGCAGTCAATCATGTGCGCTCGGCGGAAAAAGCGGAGGTCTCCATTGGTGATATTCTTGCCTCCATGTTCAAGGAAAAGGACTCCCATGCCGTCTACTTCCTCAAAAACCAGGGAATTACCCGGCTGGATGTCCTGAATTACATTTCCCACGAAGTATCCAAGCTGCCCTTCCATCAGGATCAGGGCGGATTCGCACGCACGTCCAAGGAGGAGAAGAAGAAAAAAACCGATCCGCTGGAAGCGTTTACCATCGATCTGGTTCAGCGGGCTACAGACGGAAAATTGGATCCACTGATTGGCCATGGGTTGGAAATGGAACGGACCATGCAGGTGCTCTGCCGCCGGCGAAAAAACAACCCTGTGTTTGTTGGAGACCCGGGAGTTGGAAAGACGGCCATGGCGGAAGGCCTGGCTCAACTGATCAGCAACGAGGTGGTGCCGGACATCATCAAAGATGTTCGTATCTACTCACTGGACCTTGGCGGCATGCTCGCCGGCACTAAATTCCGGGGCGATTTCGAGCAACGACTCAAAGGTGTGATCAACGCCCTTAAAAAGAAGAAGGATGCGATCCTGTTTATCGATGAAATTCACACCATTGTCGGTGCCGGAGCCACCAGCAGCGGCTCCATGGATGCCTCAAACATCCTTAAGCCGGTATTGGCTACCGGAGAAATCCGGTGCATCGGTTCGACAACCTATGAGGAATACCGAAACCATTTTGAAAAGGATCGGGCCTTCTCGCGCCGGTTCGAAAAAATTGAAATATCCGAACCTCCGCTTTCCGAAAGCGTGCAGATACTCAAGGGACTCAGATCTCGCTATGAAGAGCACCACGGTATTCGCTACTCCGATACGGCATTGAAGTCCGCGGTGGAGCTCTCGGCGAAATTTCTCAACGACCGGTATTTGCCGGACAAAGCCATCGATGTCATTGATGAAGCCGGCGCCCACGTACGAATCTCGGGATCTGCCCGACGAAAGAAGATCCATCCTTCGGATATCGAGAAGATTGTCGCCAAAATGGCCCGGATTCCCACCCAGTCTGTCTCGACATCAGACAAAACCAAGCTCGAAACCCTGGAGGACAGACTAAAAGCGGTCGTATTTGGCCAGGATAGCGCAATAGGGTCTCTGGTCACATCCATTAAGCGGTCACGGGCCGGTTTGGGGATACCCGAGCACCCCATCGGGTCGTTTCTGTTCACCGGCCCCACGGGTGTCGGAAAAACAGAAGTCGCCCGGCAGATCTCCAGTCTTCTGGGGATTCACTTTCTCCGCTTCGATATGAGTGAGTACATGGAAAAGCACGCCGTGGCCCGGTTGATTGGTGCGCCTCCGGGATACATCGGTTTCGACCAGGGAGGGCTGCTGACCGATGGTATCCGAAAGCATCCCCACAGTGTACTTCTGTTCGATGAATTGGAGAAAGCCCATCTGGATGTCTTCAATATTCTCCTCCAAGTACTGGACCACGCCACCCTTACCGACAACACGGGCCGCAAGGCGGATTTCAGAAATGTGATTATCATTATGACGTCCAACGCCGGTGCACGGGAGATGAGTACCCAAACCATCGGCTTCGGCGGCAATGCCTTTGATCCCGAAGGCAAAGGTAAAAAAGCCATTGAAAAAGTATTCAGTCCCGAGTTCCGCAACCGGCTGGATGGAATTATCACCTTCAACGCCCTGGACGTCGAGATTATGGAGATGATTGTCGACAAGTTTGTCAAGGAGTTAAACACGCAGCTTGCCTCCAAGAAACTCGTCCTGTCGCTCACTCCGGAGGCCCGACGTTACATGGCTGAGAAGGGACATGACCCCAGATATGGCGCCAGGCCGCTGTCTAGAGTGATTCAAGAGGAAATTAAAAACGAGCTGAGTAATCACATCCTCTTCGGCAAGCTGGTCAAAGGCGGTGAAGTTCTCGTGGGGTATGAGAACGAAAAGCTGATCTTCAATTTTCAGTAGCCTTCAGTGCGATACACAACCATACTTTCAGCCAACAATATCTTTCACTACTTATATGAATGTCGAAGAAAAGCTCGACGTGAAATGATGTAGAGTGCACGGCGGGTTCAGATTACCTGCAGGGTCACCTTTTCGATTCCCGACGACGTCATGCCGGTCTATCTACTCCCGGAAGCGATTGTGTTTCCATCCCCTCATTTGGCCAGAAAAGATGGGCTCTTGGCCGTTGGTGGGGATCTCAGCACGGATCGTCTTGTGGAGGCTTACCGGAGTGGGATTTTCCCATGGTATCAGGATGGCGAACCCATCCTCTGGTGGTCTCCGGATCCTCGCCTCCTGATATACCCGGAACGGCTTCACATTCCGAAAAGTCTTCAAAAAATCATCCGAAAAGCGGTATTCCACATTACCTATGACACGGCGTTTGAACGCGTCATCGCAGAGTGTGCTGAGATACGAGCCCCGAATCGGGAAGGCACATGGATTGTAGACGAGATGATCGATGCCTATTCTCGTCTTCATGACGCCGGATTTGCTCACTCCGTCGAAACGTGGCAGGATGATGCGCTCGTCGGTGGCTGATATGGCGTATCCCTGGGCGGCGCATTTTTTTGGGGAATCGATGTTCTCAAGGGTCAGCAATGCGTCAAAAGTGGCCCTTGTTAGCCTCATCCAGCGCTTATCGAAATGGGGTTTTGATTTAGTGGATTGCCAGATTACAACGGCCCATCTGATGCAGTTTGGAGCATGTGAAGTCCCCCGGCATCGGTTTCTCCAAGAACTTAATGTGTCACTTTATAAAAAAACACTTAAGGGATTATGGATATAATATAATGATAATATCACATTAGTTGTAGTTTTTGATGGCAAAGTGCTGTTTTGTTTTTGCGACGATGTGAGTATAGCGGGTTCAAGCTTGGATCCTTGAACCCTCTTCTCCCACTAATTGGGAGAAGGAGCTAATATAATATGAAAAACGACTGTATTTTCTGTAATATTGTTGCCGGTCATACCGAAACCCGCTTTTTATATGAGGATGATTCCTTGGTGGTTTTTAGGGACATCAATCCTCATGCACCCGTGCACCTGCTAATCGTGCCCCGGAAACACGTCCGCAGTATCAACGATGTGACTCCAGAAGACGGCGAGATTATTTCGCAGGTAACCATGGTCGCCAAGCAAATGGCCAGAGAACAGAAGGTTCATAAATCCGGTTACAAACTGATTTACAATGTCGAGAGGGGAGGCGGACAGGTAATTTTTCATCTACATCTTCATCTCATCGGGGGGTGGGGAAGATAAGATCAGGGATGCTGGATTCTCGATACTGGATACTTGATGCTGGTAGAATCAGATGTCGGAGGTCAGATGTCTGAGGTCAGAAGCAAGAGGGCAGATGACAGATGACAGATGACAGAGAAAAGGTGTCGGGTGTCAGGATGCAGGGCGCAAGATGCAAGATCCAGGATACAGGATGCAACCGAAATTGGTAGGGATCTTATTTTTCCCTTTCGATATCCTGAATCCTGGGTCTTGGATCTTGTATCCTATCCGGTCAAACTGGCAAACCGGCGAACGGGCAGACAGGATAACGGGCTAACGGTTCTGTCATTTCCTGTTGATTATCGCCGCCATGTATCCGGCACCGAATCCGTTGTCGATATTCACTACGGCAACATTGGAACTGCAGGAGTTGAGCATGGCAAACAGGGCGGTCAACCCACCCAGACTGGCACCGTAGCCGACACTGGTGGGTACGGCAATGACCGGTTTGCTGACCATGCCGGCCACCACACTGGGCAGCGCCCCTTCCATGCCGGCAACCACCACCAAAACCGCTGCCTGCTCCAGGGACTCCCGGTGATCGAGAAGGCGATGAATACCGGCAACCCCCACATCGAAGATGCTTTCCACATCGTTTCCCATGGCTTCGGCCGTTAGATAGGCCTCCCTGGCCACCGGAATGTCCGAGGTGCCCGCCGACACTACGAGAATGCGTCCACGGCCTTGAACGGGAATGGGGCGACGGGTCCACACCAACATGCGGGCATCCGCATGGTACGTTCCATCCGGGAATGCGGAAAGCACCGCTTCTGCTTTTTCCCCATCCATGCGTGTCACCAGGACCACATGCTCCTGGGCGGTCATGCGCTCGAGAATGCCGATGATCTGCTCTGCGCTTTTCCCGGCACCGAACACCACCTCGGGAAATCCTTTACGCAGGGAGCGGTGGTGATCAATGTGGGCATAACCAAGATCTTCGAAGGGCATGCGGGTCAGCTGATCCACCGCTGCATTGACGGGTAAAGCCCCTTCCGCCACATGTTCGAGAATTTGCCGAAGTGTTTTTGAATCCATCCTGGTATCCTAAGGTGTTAACCCGAACATTGCATGAAATCTTTCCAGCATTTAGCTGAAAAAAGCAATATGGGAGCGTTCCTGTAAATATGAATCTTTTCGGCAAGAATACAATTTGTCATCATCGAGATTCAGAAAAAACTCTGAAAAGATTTCACCCTCCGTTTGGTGCAATGTCCGGGTTAAGGTTATTGGCAGCGAGTCCAACGCTCCGGTCCAACGGTGTTCTTTATTATTTCCACATATTATTGTATAGTTAAGGCGATTTCAACTTGCTTATTTCTTGTTGTTACTGGGCTGAATTCCACTCCAATTCCTCTCCCCTGGTGGGAGAGGCAAGGAGAAGGGGCAAAATGGATTGTTTTGTGATTATACCGTCGCGATACGGATCGACACGATTTGAAGGTAAATCTCTGGCAAAGATCAACGGGACACCGATGATCGAATGGGTCTATCGTCGAATCGCCCAGTCGGAGCAGCCATCAAATGTCGTTGTAGCGACGGACGATGATCGAATTGTGTCAGCGGTGTCCAAATTCGGCGGGCAGGCGATTCTAACCGGTGCGGATGCACGGTCCGGAACGGACAGGGTCGCCGAGGCGGCCGAGAAGATGGGATTGCGGCCGGAAGACATCGTCGTCAACGTCCAGGGAGACCAGCCGCTCATTCATCCGGAGTGCATCGACGAGGTGATCCGGCCGTTCCGGGACGAGCCGGAGGTACAGATGACGACTCTGGCTTACCGGATTCAAAACAAATCCGAGATCACCAATCCAAAGGATGTCAAAGTTACCATCAACAACAAAGGCTCCGCCCTCTATTTTTCCCGATCTCCGATCCCTCTTGCCCGGGATCCCGAGACGGTTTTCGACACCTACAAACATCTTGGGGTATATGCGTACACGCGTTGGTTCCTCGAGACATTCCGAAACCTGCCGGAAGGCCGCCTCGAGCAAATCGAGAAGCTGGAACAACTCCGGGTGCTCGAGCACGGATATCCGCTCCGGGTGGTGATCACCGGGCATGACTCTCCGGAAGTCGATCTCCCTGACGACATCCCCAGGATCGAACAGCTCATCCAGGAGCAGGGGATTCTCCTACCCGGCCGATAGAGTAAAACACCGCCCTCGACGTTCTCGATTATATGATCTGGAAACCTCAGATTAGGAAAAAAATTACATAATCCATATCATACCAACGCGATCCGATCTGGCTTTATAGGACGATCAAAACCTGGGTCCCTTCCGAACCTGCTAAAATCAAAAGAAAAAAATGTTTTGATCAATTCGCCCCTCCTTTTTGCATGCTTTTTGCACTTCACTCTCCAAATTGCTTCGTACCTAGATATTTGACATTGATACGTATTCCTAATGCGCACGCCAGGGGGAGAAGCGGAATGAAGAAAAGATTATGCCTATTTATTGCGACACTTGTTGGAGCGCTTGTTTTGATCACCACAAGCGCATTGGCCACCCCGCTTGAAATATATGTCAGCAGTAAGTATGGAAAAGTCGGCACATTGGATCTTAGTACAGGTGCAATAACGGAAGTCGCGGATTTTAATAACAGCCTTACGAATACCGATTATGCGGAGTACGGGCTCGTAGACATTGCATTTGACACCTCCGGCCAGCTGTATGGATTGACTTTCGACACGTTTTATAAATTAGATTATACCGCCGGGATGACGACCGCCAAAGCGCTGAACCAGTTCGGGACATATGGCGTAGAAAGAACCTTTTTAAATGCGCTGGTGATCGGCGAAGACAATACAGCCTATGCCATGGGATATTTAAATAAGAAACTGTTTGAACTGGACCTGCAGACCGGCGAGCAATCTACTGTCTATAGTACCGGGTACTATTCACACGGCGATTTGGAATGGGACGGGAATAACAATCTATATTTGGCAGGGGGACCCAAGAAAAATGGTGCTTCCTACCTGATTGACATCGATCCGGCTAATAAAAAGGAAGACGGGACACCACTAGCTATTACTGATGTCTCGGATAGTACGATTACGTATGACAACGTCTATGCCTTGGCATATCTCGACGACACCATGTATGGCATACTGAATAATGACGATCAATCGACGTTTGACTATTTCACCATTGATTTGGGCACCGGGCAGGCGACACTTTTGGGTACTGAAGCATTTGGTGATTTCGGACCGATTTACGGAGCCGCGGTAAAGGCTTCTCCGACACCGGAACCGGCCACCATGGTGCTGGTGGGGGTTGGTTTGATCGGCCTTGCCGGTATGCGGAGAAAGATTTCCAAGAGCTAATCGAAAGAATCAATCATAGGTAAAAGGCAGGGATATCCCTGCCTGACCGCTAGCGACTATAAGTCCCACCTGTGAACTTTCTTATGTAACATGCAGGTGTCAATCTAGATATATTTTTCCATAATCCATCTCGAACTAATATGAATCTAACCTGAGTCATATTCTAACATTCTGAAATCTTTAGAAAAAGTATTTCTCCGGTTTTAACCCCCTCCTTGCATGTTTTTTGCAGCATTTTTAATTAATTCCTACGAAGTTAAAATTTTTGCAAAAAGTTGTTCCTAAATAAGCCGGAAAGGGGATGAGAGGGATGAAGGGAAAAATATTTCCATTTATCGCGACGCTGATGGGGGCGCTTGTTTTGATTGCCACAAGCGCATTGGCCGTGCCGCTTGAAATATATGTCAGCAGTAAGCACGGAAAAGTTGGCAAATTGGACCTCAGCACCGGCCAAATAACTGAGGAACAGTCTTTCACTCTTACGAATACCAATTACGCGAAGTACGGGCTTGTCGACATTGCATTCGATACATCGGGTCAGCTTTACGGATTGACGTTCGACACGTTTTACAAGTTAGATCTTGCCTCTGGCGATGTCATTGCATCGAACAATTTCGGCACGAAAAATCAATCAAAAACCTGGTTAAATGCCCTGGTGATAGGTGCCGATGATGGCGGGAAAGAAGTCGGCTACGCCATGGGATACGATAACACGAATCTGTTCAAAATGGATCTAGATACCGGAGAGAAAACCGATACGGGTTGGTCAACCGGGTGGTATTCACATGGCGATTTGGAATGGGACGGTAACGATAATCTAATTTTGGCAGGGGGACCCACAGGAAGGGATGAGTCCTTTCTCATCGACCTTGATCCTGTCAATCAAACGGTGGACTCCGCTGAAGCGATCACTGATGCTTCCTCGGACGAACCCTACAACAACGTATATGCCCTGGCATATATCGACGACACCATGTACGGTATACTGAACAATACTGATAATCTAACGTATGACTATTTCACAATTGACTTAGCCACCGGGGCGGCGACACTCCTGGGTACGGAAGCATTTGGTGATTTCGGCCCGATTTACGGCTCCGCGGTTAAGGCTTCGCCAACACCCGAGCCGGCCACTATGATGCTGGTGGGGGTTGGATTGATCGGTATTGCCGGCATTCGGAGAAGGATTTCCAAGAGCTAATCGCGTAACGTCATAAAAATGGTAGTAAAGGCAGGGGGTACCCCTGCCTTTTTGTTTGTGCGAATTGCATTACCTGATCAGTTCTTGTCTCTCTCATGCGGAACGATCCGGAAAAACAGGGTGTCCCCAATGCGGGTGAACTGGTATTGGTTTACCATGAATGGGAAAAGGTTTTCACATTGGATTCGGACCAATTTCCGAACGCTTCGCCTTTGAATATAAGTCATTGATACCGTTATGAAAAATAACGGGGCAAATGCACCCTTGATGGCACGGACTTTGCTCGTGTATAAAACGATCCTGACTCCTAAGACGTTTTGATTTTACATAGATCAGTCGTGAAAAATTGAAGCTTATTTCCAGGAACCTCAGAGAAGATTTCGGTTTTGGCAAACCTGAAAGTGAAATCCAAAAATAGAAATAGCCGATGGATCGCCGCCATCGCTGTTGCTATTTTATCCTTCCGTTTATTTAGCGGTGTAGGTTTTGCCGCCTATACCAACAACATTCTCTTGACCGGCTACTGGCCACCGACGGGCGGTGAAAACGGCATGTTGAGCCAGTGGCTTTATGACCCATACAATCCTGATTCCTGGCAGGGAGCCAACTGGAACAATTCAGGATACAATGTGTATGCACTTTACCCGACATTTCCCGGCGGGACCGGTTCGAATCCCCGGGGAGACGGGTTCTTCGAAATACATTATGAGTCGGTCTACAATGATTTTGCAGGGGTAACGACCACCGGCATGTGGGTCGATCATAGCGTAACGGAGGATCCCGTATGGCTGGATCCCCTGAATCCCGTGGCCGTACTGAGCTATGGCCAGGGAGCTGGACCCTGGGAAATTGAGAACAACGCCAGAAACTTATCCCGAAACAGCTGGTACAGGACATCATACAGCGGACGCCCTGACGACCAACCAGATCTTTCGCTGCCCACCAATTATACATTGAGTGCGGACGAGTTGAGCAGCGATATGGCGATGCTGTACGAGAGTATTGAAACTGCGGTGAACGACGCTAACCTTACGGGCATTGGAACCGACGGTGCCTGGGTGGACTGGAATGGCAACCCCGGAAAGTTTCTATGCGAGTATATGGCGTTTCTGGGGCTGGACTATTATTACTGGAACAACCCGGATTCGACGGCCTCTGATCCGGATGCGCCACCGTGGGACAATGAGTATGATGTATATGCGACATCCTTTACCCATGTAGCCGGAAATGTACCCGTGTCTTCCGGGGCCGCTGCAACCGAAATCGCCCTGAACGAAACCATAATGTTCCTGGATAATACGCTCCCACCAATCCAGCAAGCGCCGATTCCCAACTCCGTATGGTTATTGGGCCCTGCCTTACTTTTCCTGCTTCGACTGAGACGAAACGACTAAATGTCCCAGAATGGCTTCTGGGTCGTGTTTCCCCATTTGCCAAAGCATCATTCATCCCATTGGGTAACTGAATAATGGAAAGTGAACCATTGCGACGATTTCCATCACTACGTTACTCCACTACTCCATGAATCACCATCTTATGGTAGTGCGAATGATACGCCACTCCTGATTGATTGCAGGACGGAAATTTTCTTATTTGATATCCTGTTCCACAATCTGGCCCGGTGGCTGCTGTGGTGGTTTGGAGGAGGCGGCCGTGGGAGGTGGGCTTGATGTCGGGGCCTTACCTGACGGGGCAGGAGCGGTTGTCATCCCGCTGATCCTTTTTTCAAGAGCCAGGAGCTTGGCCCTCATGTCCGTCTCGAGCTTGTCGAGGGAGGTTCTATACATTTTTCGCTCGTTTTGGACCGTTGATTCAAGCTCTTTGATATCATCCCGCAGTCCGCTGAGATCAGCCGCGGTTGCTTCCAAATCATCAATATCCTTTGTGGCCTCTGCCAGAGTTGTGGACAGGCGCTGGAACTGTGCGATCTGTTCTTTTTTGTACTGCCGAAGTTCTCCGGCAGCGGTTGCCGTTTCTTCCCGCAAAGCGGCCAGGGCTGTCTCGATCTTTTTGAGTTCACTGGTCAGTGTCTTCTTGCTGACCTTTACGGAACGAAGACTCTTATCGGTCCGTGCCAGTTTTTGAATCTTCTTATCCAGATCGGCGTTGAGGGCCTGGAAGGTTGCGATCTGTTTGTTGAGCGAATCTTCTATTTTGGCGACCTGAACCGATAGGGACGAGAAACTGGCGTCGAGGTTTTCCGAAAGATCCTGAACGCGCATGGTGCCGGAAGATTCAAAGCGTTGAAGTTTCTTTCTTACATCGAAATATGCCGCGGCCATCGCGGCCGCAATCAGACACAACAAGATGACGGCCACCTGGGTCATCCGTTGGCCGAGTTTATCGATGCGGCCTTCATCGATCTCGGATTGGTAGATGGAATTCTCGTCTGACCCGTTCAATTCAATGTCGAAATCGGAAGGGCGCTTCTTCTTCATCGTCATTATTCCCATTCAATGGTGCTGGGCGGTTTCGAGCTGATGTCGTAGACGACCCGGTTGACCCCACGAACTTCGTTAATGATCCGGTTGGAAATGCCGCCTAACAGTTTGTGGGGCAGTTTAGCCCAGTCTGCAGTCATGGCATCCTTGCTGGTGACCGCCCGGATGGCGACAATATGTTCATATGTTCGTTGGTCCCCCATGATGCCGACGCTCTTCAAAGGCAGCAGTACGGCGAATGACTGCCATAATTTACGATAATACCCTTTTGCTCGGATTTCCTCAAGCAGGACGGCATCTACCTCCCGCAAAATCTCCAAACGCTTACGTGTAATTTCTCCGATGATTCGGATGGCCAGGCCTGGGCCCGGAAACGGTTGGCGCCATATCAATTCATCGGGGAGACCAAGGGTTTTGCCCAGCTTCCGGACCTCGTCTTTGAACAGGTATTTGAGAGGCTCTACCAACTTCAGCTTCATTTTCTTGGGAAGGCCTCCCACATTGTGATGGGATTTGATAACGGCAGAAGGGCCGCCAAACGCGGAGCGAGATTCGATGACATCTGGATAAAGGGTGCCCTGGCCTAAAAATTTCGCTCCCTTTATTTTTTTTGCTTCGGCTTCGAACACATCCATGAACACCTTGCCGATAATTTTCCGCTTTTTTTCCGGATTGGTCACCTTCGCCAGAGCCCCAAGAAATCGTTTTCCGGCGTTGACGAAACGGATGTTCATTTCCAGATGCTCTTTGAAAACGATTTTTAACTTTTTGGCCTCGTCCTTTCTCAGCAGGCCGTTATCCACAAAGATACACGTCAGGTGTTTGCCCACCGCTTGGTGGATCAGCAGGGCCGTTACTGATGAATCCACCCCTCCGCTCAGACCTAAAATGACTTTGCTGTCACCGACTTCCTGCCGGATGCTCTGGATGGATTCACGGGCAAAGGATGCCATCGTCCAGTTCTTGGGACAGTTGCAAACATCAAACAGGAAATTGCGGAGCATGGACTTACCTTTGGGTGTGTGCAGCACCTCGGGATGAAATTGGAACCCGTACAGATATTTCTTGGGATGCTCCACTGCAGCGATACGGGTATTTTTCGTGGAACCCGTAATCCGAAAGCCGCGAGGCAGTTTGGCGGTAGAGTCTCCGTGGCTCATCCAGCAGGGGGTGGTCTCCTCAATCCCTTTGAACAGTCCGTCATGTCTCCGGATGCGCAATTCGGCATGTCCGTATTCCCGTTTTCCGGCGCCTTTCACAGTTCCACCAAGGGCGTCCATCATGTATTGCATGCCGTAGCAGATGCCGAGGATCGGAATGTTCAAATCAAAAATCCGGGGATCCACCTTCGGGCTGTACCGGTCATAAATACTGGCCGGACCGCCTGAGAGGATAATACCATCCGGCCGGAGTTCCCTGATGCTCTCAATTTTGATGTCGGGGGGTTCAATCTGGCAGTAAACCCTCAGTTCACGGACGCGACGAGCGATTAACTGGTTGTACTGTGAGCCGAAATCAACAATCAATATCATGAGCATTCCTTCCGTAATTGAATTGCGCAGCCTTATTGAATATGTTAAAGACGCGAAAATTGTCAATCAGATTGTCTTATCTGAAAGATTTATACGGGTTATGAGTAGACTCCTTGTTCAGATCTATGAAGTCCAGGAGCCCATGGAGGTTGACCCTCTTATAGAAATGGGCGTGGATCACATCGGCAGCGTTGTTCTCAACCCGGAAAAATGGAAAGATCCGGTGCTGAAGGAGACTGTTGAATCGGTTCAGTCGGCAGGAGCGATCAGCAGCCTGATTCCTCTTTACCAGGATCCGGATCTGATTTTTCGGACTGCCGACTATTACCGAGCTGATATTATGCATTTCTGCGACGATCTGATCGGCAGCATTCATGATCTCAGTGCGATGGACCCATTTATATCCTTGCAGGAGAGATTCCGGAATCGATTCCCGGAGGTGCGAATCCTGCGATCGATACCCATTCCGGAGTCTGGTGTCGCCAATGGATATCCCACCCTTGAGGTGGCTCGATTACTGGAGCCGGTCACTGACATATTCCTGACCGACACATTGATGCACAACGGAGACGAAATTTCCCACGACGAGCAGCCGGTAGACGGTTTTGTGGGAATCACCGGGGTAACCTGCGACTGGGACATGGCTGCTAAATTAACGGCACAAAGCCGAATTCCGGTGATTTTGGCCGGAGGTATCTCTCCGAAAAACGCTTATGAAGCAGTCATGGCTACCCGACCGGCAGGGGTCGACAGCTGCACGCAAACCAACGCCGTGGATGCGTCAGGACATCCCATCCGGTTCAAAAAAGATCCGGATAAAGTCCGGATTATGATTGCCGAAGTCCGCCGTGCCGAGCGAGACATGCTTCAAATGCCTGCGACCGACGAATAACCGATTTGTCGACGGCGGACACTGTGTCTGACATTCATACATGTATAAGTTTTTAATTTTTTTCATGGGTAAAATCGCGAAAGCGATTTTACAAGGAGTGTACATATGCTGGAAAGTGGTGATTTGCGAAAGGGGCTGAAGCTCGAGATTGACGGTGAACCCTATGTGATAGTGCAGTTCGAATTTGTCAAACCCGGAAAAGGCCAGGCGCTCTACAAATGCAAGCTCAAGAATATGGTTACAGGTGCCCAGTTTGACAAAACATTCCGCTCCGGGGAGAAATTCAATGAAGCCAATCTTGAAGAAGTCGAGATGGAGTACCTGTATTACGACGGCGAAAATTACTGTTTCATGAATACAACCACCTATGACCAGGATCTCTTGACGCCGGATCAGGTCGGCGAAGAGGCGATACCCTTTTTAAAGGAAAACACGGTCTGCAGCGTTCTGTTATTCGAAGGAAGGGCCATCGGGCTGACATTGCCCAATTTTGTGGAATTGCGAATCACCCAAGCAGATCCATGGGTCAAGGGGGATACAGCCTCCGGCAGCACCAAACCGGCTACGCTGGAAACCGGCACGGTGATCCAAGTGCCTCCCTTTGTGGAAGAGGGAGAAAAGGTCCGAATCGATACCCGTACCGGCGAATATGTAGAGAGGGTCAAGGAATAACATCGTAAAACGATGTTATTCCGATATTTTTTCTTTCTGCTCAGCAAACGGGAGTCTTGAAATACAGAGAGTAGATTCATTTCTCCGTGCAGCAGGGATGTTTTCCACTTATTTCAGATGGAAGTCTGCCTTTCAAACCATGATCGCACAACCAAAGGGTGTGTCGTGCCGGACTTGATCCGGCATCCAGAGAATTAATCTCAGAAAATATATTGAACTTGTACATTCCCTGTAGCTTGCTGCAGGGGATCACCCAATTCCTCTCCCCTGGTGGGAGAGGCCAGGTGAGGGGGATAAGATTGAAAATATTCCTCTTTGAAACCCCGTAGCTTGCTGCGGGGAGATTCATTTTGGGTCGGGAATTATTAATCCTCTTTAGGAAATGACTTCCCCCAGCGCTCGGGATATAAAATCGCATCGAGCGGTTTTCGACCTCTTCTTTTAGCAGGTTCGCCTTTTGGATACCCGACCGCCAGCAGTGCCGAAACCCGCACCCGCTCGGGGATGGCTAAAATGTCCCGGATCCGATCTTCACGAAACCACCCAATCCAACACGTGCCAAGACCCAGTTCCACCGCCTTCAATACCATGTGTTCCATGGCGATGCCGAGATCGATCTGATAGTATTCAATACCGGTGATGCGGCCGCCGACCCGGTTGGCGATAATATCCAGTTGACTGCATCCCACGATGAGCAGCGGTGCCTGGGCCAGCCATTTATTCGGAATGACCGGTCGCATGGCCTCCCGACAGATGCGCTGGATGGTTTTCGTATCCGTGACGGAAATGAATCGCCAGGTCTGGCTGTTGCAGGCCGACGGCGCCCAACGTGCGGCTTCACATAGGGAACGAATAGTCTCCCGGGCCACGGGCCTGGAAGAAAACGCTCGGACCGACCGGCGGTGTTTGATGATGTCATCTAGTCCGGTGGGTGTTTGAGCTTTTCGGGAGGGATCTTGATCGCTCATGGGAGGTGGCTCCGTTTGCCGGTTGGCCAGTTTGCCGGTTTGGCCGGTGCACATAAGGAACACGTCATTTGCCATGTATCGGCCGCGTCAATTGAGTATTTTGGATTTTGGATTTCGGAGTTTGGATTGGTGGAATCGCTTCGCTCTGTCAATCCTTTAGCTTTTAGCTTCCGACTTTCAGCTTTCAACTCGTAATGCTTTCGACTTTCAGCTTTGAGCTTTTAGCTTCGAGCTTTCTTTCCTTTCAGCTTCTATGCACGTTATGAACTTGGCCTGTGGTCAACAGGCGCCGGCGTGCCGATCTCTTTGGACTCCTCCAATCGGTCTACGACATATTCCCTGATTCGCATACCTTCCATGGACTCCACGGTAATTAGATATGTACCGATGGAAATCTGTTCCTTTTCTCTTGGAATCCTGCCAATATGATCCAGGACATATCCGGAAAATGTATCATACTCCGGCGAATCGGGAATTTCCATGCCGATGATGTCGTTGACGTCGTCGATGTCAGACTTGCCCGGAACCATCCACTTGTTCTGGTCGAGGGTGACGATTTCAGGCTCTACCTTGTCGGTTTCGTCTTGAATTTCGCCGACAATTTCTTCAAGAGCATCCTCCAAGGTAATCAGTCCGGAGACACCTCCATATTCATCGACCACGATAGCCATGTGGGTTTTCCGTTTTTTGAACTGCCCGAGAAGAGAGTCGAGTTTTTTGTTTTCGGGTACGAAATAAGGCTCGCGCATGATTTTCCGGATGTCGATCGGGTTATTGCTGGCATAATGCAAGAACAGATCCTTGATATTCAGAATACCGATCACATGGTCAATGTCCCCCTCGATCACCGGAATACGGCTGTTTCCGGACTTGACAATCTCATCCAGCTTCAGTTCCTGATCCGCCTCGATCACGTACATATCGCCGCGAGGCGTCATGATTTCAGAGGCTTTGGTATCGTCGAATTCGAATATATTCTCGATGAGTTCCTTTTCTTCCTCTTTGATTTCCCCTTCTTCTTCGACGGCCTCCACAAATGTCATCAGCTCCTCTTCGGTAACACTCGGTGTTTTTTTTATGCGCCCTGTGATCCGGGGGATGAAGTCGAGAAACTTGATGATTGGAAAAAAGAGGATCGACAACCAGTAAATGGGTCGTATGGTTATTCTGGCAATTAGAACATTGTTTCGTGTAGCGATCGATTTGGGGAGGACTTCCCCGAAAACGACAATTAAAAAGGTCATGACCCCTGTGGCCAGCCCTAACGCATAATTTGGAAACGCACCGATGGCAATGGAGGTGGCCAGCGCAGCGGCGCCGACGTTGACGATGTTGTTTCCGATGAGGATAGTGGTCAACAGGCGATGGGGGTTCTGTTTCATGCGGAAAATGAGCTGATTGCTCCGACCGGCCTCCTTGGCCAAATGCCGGGCCCGGCTTTTACTGATCGAAAAGAGCGCCGTCTCCGCTGAAGAGAAGAATCCACTCAGAAAGAGCAGGACGAAGAGTAAAACGATCTGGTCTAAGGCGTAATTCATGATGACAGCCTGTTGCCCCTCCAAGTCGGCCGATCAGCTACCCCGTTCTCACCGAATGGCAGGGTCTGCGCGCTCGATAGATCAATGCGATGGCGTTTGGATTCGCTGTGGGGCATTCGGGTAGGACGGCAACAGATCCTGGGATCATATGTGGATGAAGCGGGGTCTTCCAAGCTGCGGGTCTTCCTCTTGAATTTATTGGATTTATGCTTGTAGTATAACGCGAAATTCCGATTTTTCAAGCAAAATAGATTTTCCCGGCGAAAGCCGGGAAAATCTATGCCATTTTATCCTCCTGGCCTATTGTCGGCGAAAGGCGGCAACACCGTGTAGCGGGCAACATTGGTGACTATTTTCCTGTCGGGTTCGTGTTATCTAAAAGGTTTCAAGGGGCCGAGGATTCAAGGATTCGAGTGAAATGCTAAAAAAATTGATAAACAGAAATCAAATTTCATATATAATCGAATTAAGATCAAATTGAAGAGCGCAGCGAGTTCATAGTTCGACGTTGGGCGTTCGATGTTCGACATTCATCTTTCAAAATAACCCTTGCTTGTGGGGTCGTAGCCCGTAGGGCGAAGCCCCAACCCCTTGGATCCTTATCGCTGAAATTTTAGGAAAGCACGTAAAGATCGACACAGGATAACATTGCCGAAACAGTCAGACATTGAAGAGTACGTCCATGCGCTGAAAGCGGCACCGAAGCTGAAGGGTCAGGTTCGGTTTTCAACGGTTATTCCGGCCAAACCCTCTGAAACGGTATCCGGAAAACAGTCCTTGCCGGCTCCCATGATGAAAATCCTGGAAGCCATAGGAATCGAAAACCTCTATCGGCATCAGGCGGACGCCATCCAACAGATCCGATCCGGACATGATGTGGCGGTGGCCACCGCCACTGCAAGCGGGAAAACCCTGATCTACAATATGACGGTGCTGGAACGGATTTTGGGAAACTCCGAATCCAGGGCGCTCTATGTTTATCCTCTGAAAGCATTGGCCCAGGATCAACTGAACGCGTTTCGTCAAATTGGGTCAACATTGGACCCCGAGGCGCCCACGGCCGCCATCTACGACGGTGACACCTCGGCCTGGCATCGGCGCAAGATTCGAGAAAAACCACCCAACGTCATCATGACAAATCCGGAAATGCTGCATTTGTCCATGCTGGCCCATCACGCCAAATGGGAGCTACTTTGGGCTTCCCTGGACACGGTTGTCATTGATGAAACACATACCTATCGGGGGGTATTCGGGGCTCATGTGGCCCAGATCTTCCGACGCCTGCACCGCGTTTGCAACTTCTATGGAAGTGATCCAAATTTTGTATTCAGTTCGGCCACCCTTGCCAATCCCGGACAATTGGCAAACCTCCTGACGGGGAAAACCCCCATAACGATTGATCACAATGGTGCTGCTTCAGGTCGTCGTTTTGTGATTTTCATGGACCCCATGGAAAGCCCCGCACGAGCTGCCATCCTTCTATTGAAGGCGGCCTTGCATCGAGGACTCCGTACGATTGTGTTCACCCGGTCGCGCAAGATGACTGAGTTGATCGCTCTATGGGCTCAGCAACAGACAGGCCGGTTCGCCGATCGCATTGCGGCCTACCGTGCCGGGTTTCTCCCTGAGGAACGTCGAACGATTGAGGCTGGACTTGCTAAAGGAGATCTGCTGGCCGTGGTATCCACCAGTGCCCTGGAATTGGGTATCGACATCGGCGATCTGGATCTGTGTATCCTGGTAGGTTATCCGGGAAGCATCATCGGGACCTGGCAACGGTCCGGAAGGGTGGGGCGAAATGGTCAGGATTCTGCTCTGGTCTTCATCGCCGGCGACAATGCTTTGGATCGGTTTTGGCTTCGACACCCCGAGGAATTGCTGACAAAGGGTCCCGAGGCGGGTGTGGTCAACCCAAACAATCCCGGAGTCCTGGAGCGCCATCTGATATGCGCCGCCGCCGAATTGCCTATCGACGAAAATGAGACGATGCTGGCAGACGACACCATCAAAACAGCCCTCCATCAACTGGAAGATGAGGGTCATCTATTGCGTAGTGCCGACGGGAGGTTTCTATATAGCCGGCGCAAGGCGCCCCATCGCAAGGTGGATCTTCGAAGTGCGGGTTCCCAGTATATGATTGTCGACGTCGAGACAGAAGACCGAATCGGTGAGATTGACGGGTTTCGTGTGTTTCGAGAAACCCATCCAGGTGCGGTCTATCTTCATAGAGGAAAGACGTATCTCATCGAGACGTTGGATACGACCCGTCGAATCGTTCGGGCCTCGGCCACGCCGGTGACCTATTATACCCGGGTCATTGCCGACAAGGACATCTGGATTGAGACCGCCACAGCTGAACAATACCATGGCGATATCCGCTTTCAGAAGGGGAGGATCCGGGTTACCGATCAGGTCACCGCTTATGAATCCCAGGATGTCCGAAATGGGGAACTCATCGATACAGTGAACTTGAACCTTCCATCAATGACCTTTGACACAGAGGGGCTATGGTTCAACCTGCCTGCAGAAATAGAACGGATGGTTCGAAGCGCCTCCCATGATTTTTGGGGAGGCATGCATGCTTTGGAACATGCGGCCATCGGTATATTTCCACTCCTGGTACTTGCGGATCAGAACGATCTGGGTGGTATTGCCACTCCGCTTCACCCACAACTTGAAGCATCCGCCATTTTCATCTACGACGGCATCCCGGGGGGCGCCGGGCTGTGCGATCAAGCCTTTGGCCGTTTGGAAGATCTGTTTCGATTCACCGCCGCCGCCGTTTCTGACTGCCCGTGTGAAGATGGATGTCCGGCGTGTGTGCACTCTCCCCAGTGTGGCAATCGAAATCGTCCCATAGACAAAAAAGCGGCCCTGTTGATCGCAAACGCCGTTCTTCAAAAGATGGAAGGTCAAGTAAATGGGGCCCTCATAGATGCTCCCGCTGCATCTGTGTCGTCGGCGAAAACTGCCTTGCCACGGACTGCAGCCAGGCCGGTATCACCTGCTACTGACTATCCGGATTTCGGGGTTCTGGATATTGAAACCCAGCGTTCTGCGGCTGAAGTGGGTGGATGGCACCGGGCTGACAGGATGAAGGTAAGCTGTGCCGTGCTGTACGAATCCAAATCGGACCGTTTTCTGGAGTTTCAGGAGAACGAGGTCGTGGATATGATCCGACACATGCGGGAGTTTCCCCTGGTGATCGGTTTCAATATAAAGCGGTTCGACTATCAGGTCCTGAAGCCCTATGCGGACGGAGACATAGGAGCCCTCCCGACGCTGGATATTCTTGAAGAGGTTCACCGGCGGTTGGGCTTCCGGCTTTCTCTGGATCACTTGGCCAAAGAAACCCTTAACAGGGGAAAAACCGCCGACGGATTACAGGCACTGAAATGGTGGCAGGAAGGGCGGGTAAAAGAAATTATGGCGTATTGCCGGATGGATGTGGAGATCACCCGGGATCTGTATTTGTTCGGATTGAAGAACCGCTATTTATTGTTCCGGAGCAAAGCCGGGGAGAAACTGCGCATTCCAGTGGATTGGTAGAAGACTGGATACTGGCCACTGGATGCTGGTAGAACCAGATGTCGGATGACAGAGGGCAAATTACAGAGGAAAAGTTTAAAGCTGAAAGCTGAAAGTTGAAAGCATTGTGAGTTGAAAGCTGAAAGTCGGAAGCTGAAAGCTAAAAAGGGATAAGGTGATAGGGATTAGAATGTGTAATCTTGGATATGATCGAGCGAAGCGATTCCACCAATCCAAAATCCGCTATCCAAAATCCAAAATACTGAATTGGCGCCACCAGAACCGGCTAAACCGGTCCGCGGGCAAACGGGCAGACGGGCCCACGGGCTGACGAATCAGTAGTTGTTCACATCCTTCACATACGCCTCGAAGTCTTTTTCCCTCAAGAACTTGGAAATCATGTCGCTTACCGCGTCGGCGGTATCGACCCGGTAAACACCTTTTTCATTTCTGCCGGCAAGTTCCTTTGCGGTCTGGACTATCGCCTGAAGGGATTCGGTGCTGATCTCAACATTGGCATGCACGACAATGGTATCGGTCATTTTTTCGTTCCTGCCTTTTATTCAATTTATCTTCTCTGACACCTTTTTCTCTATGATAAGAATATAGACCGTTCGGGCCACAATCCCTCTATCAGTTCAAGCGGGCGAACCGGTAAACTGGCAAACCGGCTAACCCTCCGACTCAGCTTCCCTCGACCTTGCTTGGGACCAGGTGGGCACTTGGGAGAGTCGGGCGTACGGGCAAACCGGCTAACCGGCTAACGGGTCAACCTTTTTTTTAAACCATCAGACAAATACGCGGGCAAAACGATTTCGTCAAGTCATCGTCGATGCTGCACATAATTCTGTGCAGCGATGCCACCTGAATTGTGCAGTTTTTCTATGAACGCACAGAAGGTGTTAACTATGGCTTTGTTCGGCGCACTCCCGGCTGTGTCCGGCTTTGGGCTATCCTACTGAATTTTAAAGAATATTTATTGTATTGAAAAAATTACATCCATTTTTTGCTTCATCCGCAAAAAATGGTACGGATCTTGAAGTACAGCTTCTCGTAACCCTCCTGTATCATTCCCCCAATAGAAATATGTAGAAGATCATTTCCGAATAACTGATATTTCTGCACGATGAAGCGATGGTGGTGTGAGTTGTGCGGGGTAATCAATTCGTCTCCAAAGGGTTTTTCGAGTGCGGAAAAGTGTGAGGATCTGCTTGCTCTCATTTGAACTCTAAGCTCCAATCACTTGGCCCCTCGAATCCTTGAATCCTTGAACCCTTCTCTTTCGGCGTCTCATCGGTTGCGCAGCCGGTTTCGCATACTGGTGTGGAGTATTCCGGGCAATGGGTCCGGCTCCGCCAATGGGATAACTACGGGAACTGAAAGGAGCAGAATAATGAGAAACACACTCCGAATCCTCATTTGCTTGTTGGCCACAACTTTTCTTCTGGTCCTGGTATCACCGGCCTCGGCGCAAGAGCAGGCCGGCGAAACGAAAGAGATGATCAACATCAACACCGCGACGGTCGATGAACTGACGCAGCTTAAGCGGATCGGCCCGTCCTATGCCCAAAGAATTGTCGATTACCGGGAGCAAAATGGACCGTTTCGTGCGCCCGAAGACATCATGCTGGTAAAAGGGATCGGGCAGAGAACCTGGGAAGTGAATATGACCAACATTACGGTTGACACAAAGCCGTAGATGTCCTCTCCGGATCGGCGGCCGGTCTGAAACGGACCGGCCGCTTTCATTCACTAAATCCTGAGTTGGCATGGAACCGAGTGCTTTTTACCTGCTGTCACGTATTTTTGTGATGTTCCAGTAATCTATAGGTGGACGTATGATCGAAATACAGATTGATCACCGTGAAAAAAAGTCCGGTCTTCCTGAACTTTTACAGGGAAATGGGTCTATGGTCACGGTCACGCATTTAGAAATCGGAGACTATCTTTTAAACAATGAGATCACGGTAGAACGGAAAACAGCTCAGGATTTTGTCCTGTCGATCATCGATGGTCGGTTGTTCAAACAGGTGGCAGTTATGAAGCGAAACGGTCATCGCCCACTTCTATTGATAGAGGGGAATCCATTCGAGGCGGATTCAAACATCTCTTCCGAGTCCATCAGAGGTGCCCTGCTCTCTGTTCAGGCAATATGGTATGTACCGATTATCCATTCTAAAGGGATTGAACATACAAAAGAGATTCTGCTCACCCTAGGTCATCAGTCGCTGCAATACCGAACTGTTCTGAGTATGCGGCACGGATATCGGCCAAAGCGGTTGAAGGCTCGTCAATTGTATTTTTTACAGGGGTTTGTCGGAATCGGTCCCGTTTTGGCCACCCATTTAATGGAACGATTCGGTTCACTACGCGAAGTTCTGCGAGCTTCACCGGAGCCTTTATCCGAGGTCAGAGGTATCGGAAAGAAGCGGGCCGAAAGCATGTGTCGACTGTTAGATGCGGAATTCGAAACGGGTGATAGCCACCATATAATTTCCGAACTTAACGATGAACTTGAAAATTTGTAAGAAATTCATTATGTTCAAACATAGAATCGTGTTACGATGCTATCAAACGCGACGATGCCGCTCATAGGGCGAGAGGTTTATCCGCCGTTATTCTGGCAGACTAAAAATTTTACCCCTGCAGCCCCGCCGTTCGGAATTTCCGATTCGCTCCAACAGGCAGCGAGGAGTAATCAAATTAGCGAAAAACTGCCAGGTCGCAGGTGATACCATGGCTTTTGAAAAACTTATCGAAAGCTGGGAGATTCAAAAAAGAGACCGACTACGATATTCCCAAAAAATTCGACAGCGGTTATTTGAAAAAGGCCCTCCAATATATCTCAAATATGGTATTCAGAGGGCTGTTCTTTTTGGGTCTTTTGCACGGCGTGACGGCGTTTATGGATCCGACATCGATTTATTTGTTGATCCCTTACCTCCAGAATCCTACTGGCAATTTCGCCATGAATTGGAGGAAGCGCTTGGGTTTCCTATAGACTTATATACCAGAGGCGACGATACCCGATTCGTTGCCAAAATCCTTAGCCGCGGTGAGGTCATTTATGACACACAGGATCGAGCTCCTTAAAGCCGATCTTATGGATCAGCTTAAAAATCTGACCCGTTTAGAAGATGATTTTAAAAGGGTGGCTGCAACGCTCTCATTGCCGGCTGATAAAGTCCCTGCTTATGATCGTGGGGCCATTGGTTATATCTTGCACAGCTTTTACAATCTTTGCGAAAACATGTTTCAACTGATTGCTAGATTTTTTGAAAATGATCTTGGACCTAAAGATTGGCACAAGGACTTACTCAAGCGCATGAAATTGGAAATCCACGGATTCCGACCCCGGGTGCTTGATGATGAACTCTATGGGCATTTGGATGATTTCAGGGCATTTCGGCACCGGTTTCGACACTCGTATTCCTATGAATTGGATTGGGACAAAGAACGTCTGGTAGCAGAAAAATTCCCGAAAACATCAAAGATGGTCAAGAAACAGATCGAACATTTCATATCCCAACTTGGCTCTCTGGATTTCCCTCCTTCCGGTTAATTACCTTATCATCTGCACATTGCCGTCCCCAAATTCATAAAATCTTGAAAAGATTTTATTTTGTTGACATCCTCCAAATTTTATGTTCAATTGTTGAACGTTCAATTACTGAACGCTCTAATTTCCCAAATTTCGAAAAATTCATATTGAATTCAATTGATTACAGCTTCCCTCGGCCGTAATCGGCCAGGCGAAGCTGTATCTGCATCTACAAAATGCTCCTGAATCGGAAGCATCACCAACATGCCGTTAAACAACAGCCGTAGATTAATCCCTTTTTTTAAAACAGATCACGAGATACCAACTATTGAATTGGCTTACATTTTTGGATCCTGTGTGGTTGGAAAAGAAGGGCCCATGAGCGATTACGATATTGCCGTTCTATTTGCGGAAATGCCGGGGCGTGATCGCGTTAGCGAATTAAGTTTCAACATTTCAAAACATTTGATGGCTGACAGAATCGATCTGCTGGTCCTCAATCGTGCCCCGGTCGAACTTCAATACGCCGTAATCGCCGATGGAGAACTTATTTATCAGTCGGCATTATCGCGGAGGGTCGAATTCGAGGGGCAAACCCTAAGTTTCTACGGAGATTATCTGCCGATTTTGCGGCAGCAGCGAAGAGACATTCTCGGGGAGAAGAATCATGAAACCGGAATTCAGCGGTATCGAACGGCGCTTGGACAAACTCAGCGTCTGCTTGAAAAAATTAGATCCGTTCACACAGAAACCTAAGGAAGAAATTCTCGCCGACCCCTACCTGCAGGACATCGTCGAGAGAAACCTTCAGGTTCTCGCACAAGCCGTCATCGATATCGCCAATCGGATCATTTCTATAGAGGATCTGGAAAAACCGAGGGATTATTATGAAGCCATACTGCGATTGGGGCAGACCGGTATTCTTCCGATGGATTTCGCACAACACTTGGCCCCATTGGCCGGTTTCAGGAATATCCTCGTACATGATTACACGGAGTTCGATTGGAACGAGGTCTACAACAATCTCCAACAGTTGGCGGATATCACCCGGTTCTTGCAACTCATAAAAAGCTGGTTGATCGAGCGAGATAAAACAACGACTCCCTGAAACCTCTCCCGTCGACTCTGAGACTACCCCTAAAAACCTATTTCCTGAAGCGGCAACACCGCGCTTCATAAAATTGCGAAGCAATTTTATTTATGGAACCCCAAAAAATACGCACACTGAAAATTCTCGAGGCGGTTGAAAACGGAGAGACTCCGAGCCAGCGGGACCTGGCTCGTCAACTGAACATCTCTCTTGGCCTAGTGAACTCTTTCGTCAAACGGCTGGTGAACAAGGGGTATTTCAAGATCACCACCATTCCCAGAAACCGGGTTAAGTATATTCTTACACCAAAGGGTGCGGCTGAGAAGACTCGGCTTACTTACGAATACATCACTTTTTCCCTGGAATTCTACAGATCGGCAAGACGAAAAATGCAGGTACTGTTAAAGGAATTTCAGAAATTGAAAATTCGTCGGATTGCCTTTTACGGTGTGAGCGATTTAGCGGAAATCGGATACCTCTATCTCCAGGAGACAGAGATGACCTTGACGTTGATTTGCGATGACAGACGAATTGGAAATCGGTTCCTGGGCGGACATCGCATCAGGAGTATCGAAGAACTTCGATCCGAGGACTTTGATCGAGTGATTGTCACGTCCATTGAGGATGCGGAACCCGATTATGAACGAATTCTGAAACTGGGAATAGCGGCCGACAAAATTATAAAAGCTGTCGAATGAGCTGTGGAATAAATTAACGGAGAAATGAGATGATTGACAATGCAAAGATTTTAATCACCGGCGGAACAGGTTCCTTTGGCAAAAAGCTTGTTCAAATTGTCTTGAATAACCACTCGCCTAAAAAACTGGTAATATTGAGTCGCGACGAGCTCAAACAGTTTGAAATGTCACAGACCTGGAGTATGCGGAAATATCCCTGCATCCGGTATATGCTCGGCGATGTAAGAGACAGGGACCGCCTTCAGCGAGCCTTTAGTGGTATCGATTACGTTATTCATGCAGCAGCGCTCAAGCAAGTGCCTGCGGCTGAATACAATCCCGGCGAGTGCATCAAGACAAATATTTTAGGGGCAATGAACGTCATTGATGCAGCCTTGCATAACAACGTAAAGAAAGTTGTGGCCCTGTCTACCGACAAAGCCTGCAACCCGGTCAATCTCTATGGCGCAACCAAGCTATGTTCGGACAAGCTGTTTGTGGCAGCCAATGTATATAGCGGTTTCGACAAAGACACCGTATTTAGTGTGGTCAGATATGGAAATGTGCTGGGTAGCCGGGGCTCGGTGGTGCCTTTTTTCAAAGAGCGTTCCAAAACAGGCGTGCTTCCCATAACCCACCCTGACATGACCCGATTCTGGATCACACTAGATCAAGGTGTGCACTTCGTACTCCGTACCCTTGAAATTTCCAGAGGAGGAGAAATCTTTGTTCCCAAAATACCGAGCATGAGAATTATCGACTTGGCGACTGCGATTGCACCGGAGTGCCAACATGATATCGTCGGTATCCGTCCGGGGGAAAAGCTGCACGAATCGCTCATTGGCGAAGACGAGGGAAGAAACACAAGAGAATACAGGGACTGTTATGTGGTCCGACAGAAGCATGATATGGTTTCTCTGGGGAATCCATCAACGAGAGATAACGGCGGTGAACCCTGTCCGGAAGGATTTTCATATACTTCGAACGCCAATCCCCAAATGCTGTCCATCGATGAACTTCGCGACATGCTTGAAATGATCCAAGACGATTTCGCCATCGAAACATCTCGATGGGCAATGGATGACGTTCCCCAGTAATGCAAATTCCAGTGGTGTTATGAAGAATGTCCAGTAAAAGGAAGATACTGATTACCGGTGTAAGCGGTCTGCTCGGAAACAATTTAGCCCGTGCATTGGTGCCGTTTTACCGGGTCGTGGGACTGTTCAATACCAATGCAGTCCGAATCGAGGGCGTACAGGCGCGTAAAGGCGATATTACGGATGAATCCGGAATTTTGCGGATACTGAAGGAAGAAGCCCCAGACTGCGTGATTCACTGCGCATCGTTAACCAACGTGGACGACTGCGAGATTCATCCTGAGTTTACTAAACAGGTAAATACCAACGGAACGAAATATGTCTGTGACGGTGCTCAATCATTAGGCGCGAAAATTGTCTATATCTCGTCTGATGCGGTTTATGACGGAACCAGCGGGAATTACAGTGAGACAGACCCGGTTTCGCCACGAAACGTCTACGGAAAGACCAAATTAGACGGAGAAGGGGTAGTGGCTGAACTGCAGCACTCACTAATATTGAGGACCAACATTTTCGGGATCAACATACTCAACAAGTTCAGCCTGGCAGAGTGGTTTCTCGACGCATTGAGAAGTGGGCGGGAAGTTTCCGGATTTTCAGACGCCATTTTCTCAACCATCTACACATTTGAGCTGGCACGGGTCATTCAGATAGCGATTCAAAAGAACTTATGCGGGCTTTATAACTGCGGATCGAGAGATAGCTGTTCTAAATTCGAATTTGGGCGAAGAATCGCGAGCGTCTATGGACTCGATGATCGACTGGTTCGTCCACTGTCGATTAAGGAGGCTGGTTTGAGGGCCGAACGAGGTCACGACCTGTCTGTGAATGTTGCCCGACTGGAGGCAGACTTGGATTACCGTCTGCCGACCATTGATCGATCGATCGACTCGTTTTACCGGGATAGTCAGGCCGGCCTGCCCGATTTTATCCAGAAGTGGAGCACCCCCGTCTCCAGACCTCCAAAACTGCTTCAATATGGGAGGCAGTGGATAGACCAGGAGGATATAGATGTGGTTGTCGAAACACTCCGCTCGAGCCGCATCACCCAAGGGCCTGTAATCCCTGAATTTGAACGAGCTCTTTCACGTGTCGCCAACGCCGATTATGCAGTTGCCGTCAACTCCGGCACATCAGCCCTTCACATCGCCTGCCTCGCAGCAGGGATCGGATCCGGGGATGAAGTGATTACTTCTCCCATCACCTTTGTCGCATCGGCAAACTGTGGCGCATACTGTGGGGCCACGCCGGTATTTGCAGACATCGATCCACTGACATACAATATTTCTCCAGAGGCGATCCGCGAAAAAATTACAGAACGGACTCGTGGCATCATCCCGGTGCACTTTGCCGGGCAAAGCTGCGACATGGCGGCTATCCGTAAGATAGTAGAAGTGGCTGAGGCGACTTACAACCATAAAATACACATCATTGAAGATTCCAGCCATGCACTTGGCTCTGCATACCGCGGGGAGCCGGTGGGATGCTGTCGGTATTCGGATATGGCCACCACGAGTTTTCACCCTGTCAAACATGTCACTACAGGAGAGGGCGGCGCTGTATTTACAAAAGACGAGACGTTGTATAACCGACTGAGGCGTTTTCGATCCCATGGCATCACAAACACTCCCACGGAGTTGGTAGACAAACAACAGGCCTTTAGGGATGCGAGGGAATCCAACCCCAGTGCAATGAATCCATGGTATTACGAGCAACAGGAGCTCGGGTACAACTACCGGATCACCGATTTGCAATGCGCCCTCGGGCTGTCACAACTTTCAAAACTGGACTTTTTTCGGGAACGTCGTCGTCGAATTGTTGACCGGTACAACACGGCCTTCTCAGGTGTCTCGAATATCCAAACTCCCTTTGAATCTGAAGATTGTTACAGCAATTTCCATTTATACGTGCTTCTGATCGACTTCAAGAGAATCGGGAAGCCTCGGCACATTGTCATGAAAGAACTCAAAGAGGGAGACATTCAGACCCAGGTTCATTATATCCCGGTACACACTCAACCCTTCTACAGAACATATTTTAATACGCGTTGGGGGGAATGCCCAAATGCAGAGGCCTACTACAATCGGTGTCTCACGATTCCCCTGTTTCCGGAAATGGAAATTGAAGATGCAGACCGGGTAGTGAACCAACTTTCGAATTTGATCAATCACAATACAAGAAAATGAGCTTGCAGCAGCCCCGTCGGTCTCCCAAGAATGATCATCCCGTCGCAGAGCAAAAAGGCGGTCACCCGTTGCCACTGGTTTTAGGAACGGCCCAGCTTGGTTTGGGATACGGGATCGCAAACCGGAGCGGAAAACCCAATCTATACGAAGCTACCAAGCTGATAGAAACAGCGTGGGCACGGGGGATTCGCGAATTTGACACGGCGCAGGCCTATGGTGATAGTGAGCGTCGTCTCGGGCGAATCTTCATGGATATGGGGATTGACAACCAAGCGAAAGTCGTCACCAAAATCCATCCTTCAGTAGATATTCGGTCGCAGAAAGCGGTAAAGAATGCAGTTTGTACCTCGATACGAAATTTGGGGGGAATGAAGCTACATGGTCTTTTGCTCCACAAAGAAGAGCTTATTGATCAATGGGATCGAAGTTATGATGATATTTTTTCCGCTATTCAGCGTGAAGGGTTAGTCGACAAAGTCGGCATTTCCGTTTATTCTCCCGCCAAGGCGATTGCCGCTCTAAATAATGATAGCATTTCAATGGTTCAGATACCCTCCAGCATATTAGATCAGCGATTCAAACGGCAGGGTATCTTTTCACTTGCCAGAAATCTCGGTAAAACCGTTTATGTTCGAAGCATATTTCTTCAAGGCCTGTTGCTAATGCGCCCCGAGGATCTACCGAAGCCAATGGCATTCGCAAAAAATGTTCTGATAGCCGTTCAGGAAATGGCTGAAAAACACGGCCTGGCCAAGCATCACTTGGCGCTTAGGTACGCAATTCAATCCTTTCCCGAAGCCAAAATAATATTTGGCGCAGATAATAAAATTCATATCGAAGATAATATTAGGGTGTTTGATGAAGAATTGTCGGAGGATGTCATACAAGATGCCGAAACGCTATTCTCAAATATAGAGGACCGGATCCTGAATCCGTCCTTGTGGCCGAAATTGGGTTGATTTCCAACGATGGGGTGATGCCGTGAATAACTCCCAGAATAATTACTTCATAGAGGGCGAGCGCGTTTATCTCCGAGAGGTAAGGGTTTCCGATGTGAACGATGCCTATTATGGATGGATAAATGATGGCGAGGTGAACCGGTATCTGGAAAGCCGGTTTTTCCCACAGTCGAAAGAGCAACTGGTTCAGTTTGTCGAAAGGTATAGAAACGATGAGAATCACACATTTTTCGCTATTATCCTCAAGGACGAACACCGGCACATTGGAAACGTGAAGTTGGGACCGATAAATTGGATACACAGACTCAGTGATATCGGTATCATTATCGGGGAAAAAGATTGCTGGGGTAAACATTATGCCAGTGAAGCTTTGCACCTTATCGTCAAATATGCATTCAACAAACTAAATCTACACAAGATCACGGCAGGCTGTGTCTCCTCGAATGTCAGCGCAATAAAGGCGTTTCAACGCTCCGGGTTTGAGGTGGAAGGCATACGAAAGCAGCATGCTTTTGTCGATGGGAGATATGAAAACGTAACGTTGTTGGGCATTATAAAGAGTGACGAGCATGGAACTTAATTTGAAATACAGCCTTGAATTACAAGAAGCAGCAAAAAAGCGGATTCCCGGAATGACCCAACTTCTGTCCAAACGTCCCGACATGTTTTCTCTCGGGGTTTGGCCGGGCTATTATAGTCGAGCCGAAGGCGCCCAAGTATGGGATCTTGATGGTAATCGGTATATTGACATGAGTTTGTCGGGCATCGGCGCGAATATTCTAGGTTATGCCGATCCGGATGTGAATGATGCGGTGAAAAGGGCCATTGACGCTGGGTCTAGCAGCACCCTTAATTGTCCGGAAGAGGTGGAATTGGCTGAAGTTCTTTGCGATCTTCACCCATGGTCAGAAATGGTCCGATACGCTCGCACGGGCGGAGAAGCCATGGCCATGGCGGTGCGCATCGCTCGAGCCGCAACAGGACGGGACATCGTTGCCTTCTGTGGGTACCACGGCTGGCACGACTGGTATTTGGCCGCCAATTTAGGCACCGAAAATGCACTCGGGGAACATCTAATTTCTGGTTTGCAACCGATTGGCGTACCTGAGTGCCTATCCGGTACTGCGATTCCTTTTAGCTACAATGAGCTGCAAGAGTTGGAGAACATCATCGCGACTCATCGAAATCAGATTGCTGCTATTGTTATGGAGCCCCTACGGAGTGAAGATCCTGACCCAGCATTTATATCAGGGGTACGAGAATTGGCAGATGAGGAAGGGGCGCCCTTGATTGTCGATGAAATATCTGCTGGATTTCGGTTTTTAACCGGCGGCGCCCATTTGGTCATTGACCAACTGACGCCGGATATCGCGGTTTTTTCAAAAGCGCTCGGCAACGGATTCCCGATAGCCGCCGTTATCGGCAAAGCCGATGTTATGGGGGCGGCGCAAACCACCTTCATTAGTTCAACCAACTGGACGGAACGAACCGGACCTTCTGCCGCTTTGGCGACGATAAAAAAACACGATGCGCTGAATGTCGCCCAAAAGCTTATTTCACTTGGATCTGAAGTTCAACGTGGTTGGACCGAGGCTGCAATGAAACACCAGCTCGCCATAACCGTGGGAGGTATGAAGCCATGTGGACATTTTGCCTTCAATTACCCTCAGGCTGAGGAAATGAAGGCATTTTTTATTCAGTCAATGATCGAACAAGGCTTTTTATCATCGACCCAGTATTACGCGATGTACGCTCACACGGAAAACCATGTTTCCGATTACCTCAAGGCAGTTGACCTATCCTTTGACAGAATCGCGGATGCCGTTGGTCGAAACAAATTGAGTGAACAGCTTTCCGGAAAAGCTAGCAAGACCGGTTTCAGAAGATTAAATTAATGGCATCAACAATTACAGCTATCATTCAAGCACGAATGACCTCGTCCCGTCTACCGGGTAAAGTTATGATGAGGGTTTTAGGAAAACCGCTCTTGCAGTACCAGATCGACCGGATCAAATCCTGCCAGAGAATTGACAGAATTGTTGTGGCGACAACAGATAACTTGGTGGATCAAGCGATTGCGGACATCTGCAAGAAATTATCAATTTCTGTATTTCGTGGACAAGAGTTCGATGTTTTGGATCGGTATTACCAGGCAGCTAAATATTTTTCAGCTCACCACATTATGAGAATAACAGGCGACTGCCCTCTTATTGATCCAGTGCTGTGTGACCAACTGGTCGAAATTTACAAATCTTCTCGAGTCGACCTGGTTCACACTGGGCAAAGTTTTCCGGAAGGAGTGGATTGTGAGATCGTCTCCTTCGAAGCCATCCGCAATGCATGGCTAAACGCAGAGTTACCATCGGAGAGGGAACACTGTACGCTTTATTTGCATAATCATCCTGAAAAATTCAAAAAAGTAACGCATGAAAATATAAATGATGAAAGCAGGTTTCGCTTCACCGTCGATCAAGAAGAAGATTTCGATGTTGTAAAAGAGATCATCGAATATTTTTCGAGAGTTCGAAAAGAAAACTATCTGACAAGCGATATCATTGACTTTTTAATCGGTCATCCTAAAGTATGCTCAATCAATGCTAATATTTTAAGAAACGAAGGCCTCATTCTTTCGCTCGAGGAGGATAATATTGACACAAAAAATTAATCCTTTCATGATCGGCGGATCAGGTGTTGGGAAAGATCAATGCTGCTACATTATTGCCGAGGCCGGCAGTAATCATAATCGAAATTTGGACAAAGCGTTTCAATTAATAGATACGGCTAAGAACGCGAATGCCGATGCTATTAAATTTCAACTATTCACGGCTGACACTATCTCAGTAAAACGGATACCTAATTATGAAGAGATTAATCTAAAAGATGAGGAATCACTTCACCAATTGTATAAAGCAAATGAACTACCCATGGAGTGGCTACCGGATCTGTTTGGTTATGCTGATAGCAAGAACATGACGATCCTTTCAACTCCCTTCGATGAGGTAGCCGTTGACAAACTCTACAAACTGGGCGCTAAAGCCTTTAAAGTGGCCTCTTTCGAAATTACCCACCTGCCATTGCTAAGGCATATCGCTCAAACAGGAAAACCCGTTTTGTTATCAACAGGTATGGCATCTATAGGAGAAATTGAAGAGGCGGTACAGACTCTATATGCTGACGGGTGCCATTCAATCGGCCTATTTCATTGCGGAATTAGCTATCCCATGGAACCTGATGAGGTGAATTTACGAGTCATGGATACACTTTATTCTGCGTTCTCTCTACCCGTAGGATATTCCGATCATACCCTTGGAGTTACAGTCCCGATTGCAGCAGTTGCTCGAGGGGCGAGCATGATAGAAAAGCATTTTACACTCGATCGCAAATTACCTGGTCCGGACCATGTTTTCGCGCTTGATCCATCTGAACTAAAGATAATGGTTGATTCCATAAGAATCTCTGAACGTGCAATTGGCTCAAGCGTTAAGGAATCCTCCAAATCTGAACTGATTCATAAGCGTAGGGGTCGAAGATCCATTTATGCTCGCCGCAGGATAAACAAAGGCGAGAAGATCAGTGAGGATATGCTCATTATCCTTAGGCCAGGAATAGGCTTACATCCACGTTATGTCTCGACGCTTGTAGGGCGAAAAACGATCAAAGACATCCAACACCAGGAAGCCATCCAATGGGATCACTTCATGAACTAGTTGCTTCTTCGAACGATAGAATACAAATCATCCTTGGATAATACAAAAACAATAACTTTAGCATTCTGTCTGTCAACAGGTCCGGGTTATGGTCTCGGCAATTTACTGAGATGCCTTGCACTTTACCGTGCCTTCGGGAAAATGGCGAATGCTTATTTTGTGACACCAAAAGGAAACGTTCCAGAAAATCTAAAGCTGGATAATATCCCGGTCATCGACCCAGAGGATGCAGATGACTATATTTCCAAATCAGATATCCTTGTCTTCGATCACCAGGGGCCGATAGACGCAAAAGCTGAGTTGGCACATATTAAAAATATTGCCAACGGCATTCCTGTTATTGCCTTCGACTATTTCTTTTTGAATGAAGAAAATGTTGATGTTTTTATTAATCTTAGCAATCATTTCGAAATTCCATTCGAAGGAAAAAATAATATCAAATATTATCGGGGAGTTGAATATGCTATTATAAGACCGGAATTTCACCAATTCCGAAATTTTGATTCAAACAAAAAGGGGCCGCCGATAAGTATCCTCGTTACTTTTGGAGGAGAAGATAAGCGCAATTGGACCACACATGTTATCGAGTGGATGAAAGTACACATAGACTTTCCGCTAACTATCAATATAATAATAGGTCCTTTGTTTAAACACTATTCTAAATTCAATCACACCCTTTCTACTATGAAGACGCACACCTGCAATATTCACAACCTCAGCAATAATATAGCTGAGCTCATGAGCGCCAATGATATTGTCTTTTGTGGAGGTGGCACTACGATACTTGAAGCCGCTTACCTCGGAAAGACCGTTATAGCTTTACCGCAAAATGAAATGGAACGAAAATTCTTGTCCGAGTTTGAAGATGCTGGTTATTTAACACAAGGTCTTGAGTCACAATTCTTGTCAGGGTATCCGGCTATCGGAAAAAGTATGTTCTACGACGAAGAAGTCAGACTAGAAAAGAAATGTATTGCTCAAAAAATCGTTGATGGAAAAGGCGTGGAACGTATCCAGGACATTATTTATAGCCTGATTAATAATTGCGATTAAGATAAGTGCATGAAGAATAGAACCATCATGTTCATCGGAGCCGGCCCTTCCCAAATGGCCGGAATACTTACAGCGAAACAAATGGGTTGCAACGTTGTTGCTCTGGATGGAAACCCGTCGGCCCCAGGACTGCAAATCGCTGACACCGGCGTGGTGACTGATGTTAAGAACTCTACGGAAGCCATTTCCCTCGCGAAACAATTCAGGATCGACTACGCAATGACGGTAGCCAGTGATATCTGTCTGAAGACGGTGGCTGACGTTAACGATGCACTTAATTTACCTGGATTAACACCAAACGAAATACGTTATGTGATCAATAAAAGCGCCATGCGAACCCAACTTGCAAAAAAAGATGTACCGAGCCCTGCTTTTTTCATTATTAATGATGCATCACAAGTTTTAGAGGCGTGTGCAGAAATAGGTTTTCCGTTAGTAATGAAACCTGTCGACAATGCAGGCTCCAGAGGGGTTTTTTATATTGAAGATGCTTCACAAGCGGTCGAAATGTATCCACAGACACGAAAAGAATCATTGTCAGGAGAAGTCATTCTTGAAGAATTCATGCCTGGGGAGGAAGTTTCTGTGGAGGCATTCGTTGTCAATGGCAGTATTCATATACTGACTTTATCCGACAAAATCAGGACTTCGCCCCCCTTTCTTCTCGACGAGAGACTGTCGTTTCCTTCGGTTGTTGAAGGACAAACAAAAAAGAACACAATCAACCTCGCCATCGAAGCCATTAAGGGCGTCGGGATAAATAACTGTCCAGTGCACATGGAGATAATCTTGACAAAAGAAGGCCCTAAGCTAGTGGAAATGGCGGCACGGGGGCCAGGGTTCAAAGTGTATACAGATATCATCCCCCATGTGACGGGTATCGACTGCGTAAAAATGGAGCTTGACATTCTGTTAGGAAATCCCGTGAACATACAGCCAGTCCATCCTTTGAAGGGAGCTTGCCTTTTATTTTTTGGAAGCGATAGGGACGGAATCGTGAAGGAAATTACATACCGGTGCTCTCAGGATGAAATGGCACAAATTTATGAAGTTTCGATCTATGTGAAACCCGGCGAAGCCGTCAAAAACCTTTCCTGCGGTGCCGACAGAATGGGACACCTAATCACACTGGAATCCACACGGGAAAAGGCAGAATCTTTGGCCCTCAAGATCTTTAATCAAATCGAGATCAACGTCCTGCCGCCAGCCAACTCCTGAAATGGCCGACCAAAATCAACAGATCATTGACCTCTGTTTTACGGTCGATACGGACACGGATCATTTTTTCGGAAATATGCATCAGTATCAGAATCCGACTGACAAGAGTATTGTCGGCTGGCGGGGTTTCAACGAGGGGAAAATTCTTTTAACAGAGATTGCCGATGAGGTATTTGATTCGTTTGGAAACAAATTGAATATCACCTGGTTTGTCCGTTGTGATTATCAATTGAGAACCGTTCATGGCAGCTATACCTATTTACTAGATCAAAATGAAAAATGGTGGACAACAAGGTTGGCCGCAGGGGACGATGTGCAATGGCATGCACACTTGTACCGGCATAAAGAGGGTGAGTGGTATCAAACAACAAACCCTACTGAGATCGCCGAAGAAATTTTCTCCGGAAAATTATCGATGGAAAAATTTGGCATCAAACCCACGGTGGTGAGAATTGGAGAAGCATTTCATTCCAATGATATTATGGAGGTTGTAGAATCTGTCGGAATTCAAGCGGATGCTACAGCCATACCCGGCCGAATCCGTATAGACAATGAGAAGACTTTAGACTGGGAAAATACGCCGAACCACCCCTATCGACCGTCTCGATCCGACTATCGCATACCGGGAAAGGAGATTCGGAAGATTTGGGAAATTCCGATGAATACGGTCAAAACGCAGGTGTCCTATGATACATCGCCCCTCTTGCGATATGTGAATCCTGCATTTCACCCTGGCGTTCTGGACCTGGGGCTCAAAGAATTCATGGAGCATCACGCCGTATTGACAACAATCTGTCATCCTTATGAAATCCTTCCAGATTTTTTCTCTGATAGTAGTCTTAGGAATCACCCGTTGCTTAGTTTTTCTCCGGAGGCAATTCATAGGAATATCAGTGTTATTTTTTCTGCAGCTGAAAGCGTAGGTAAAAAGGTGCGATTTGTAACCATGACTCAATTGATGAATCGGTTAAATGGGGATGATGTCTGAAATCCAAGCGTTTGAAGACCATTTAGCTAAATTAATCGGTCGGCGGTATTGTATCGCCACCGGGCGAGGGGCAACGGCACTGTGGTTGGCTTATCGATGTATTGCTTCAGGCAGAACCAATGTGTTGTTTCCAGCGACAGTGTGTCTTTCACCTGTTTTCACGGCGGTTTGCGCCGAGAAACGCCCAGTGTTTTCTGACGTCACGCATGAACAGGCGACTATTGATCCGGTTGAAGTGGAAAAGATACTCGCCCGCGACAAAAACATCGGGGCGCTTGTGGCGGTACACCTGTATGGTTACTCGGCACCCGTAGATACTCTGAAAGAGATCTGCGACCGCACCCATACAATGCTCATTGAGGATCTTGCCCAGGCTCTCGGAGGAACCGACAAATCTGGGGTACCCTTCGGATCTATGGGCGATATTTCGATCGTGTCCTTCGGTCACACCAAAATCATGGATGTTGGGTGGGGCGGCGCCCTGCTGACGGACGATAAGCGCATTGAACGGAAGGCCCGAGAGCTTCTTCAGCAATTGCCGGAGCGCCCAGATTCGACAACGTGTTTTGGTGAGGTATATTCCGAACTCTATTATGCGATCACCAAAGGGGCACGCACCGACAAAAAGTTTCTGCAGTTTTTTAATTTTTTTCCGGAATTGTTTAAACCCAATTACCTGTATCAAATAAGTACGGAGCAGGCCCGCCGGATAAGCCAAACCCTGGATTCTCTTCCACGAGAAGTCGACCATCGTAGAAAAATAGCGGACTTATACGACAGTATATTGCGACCTGTAACCGGAATTACCTCGTTTGAAAGAACCAAACATGGCGTCCCTTGGCGATATTCATTCCGGGTTGACGAGAAGATCCGCGACAATCTGCTCTCCCGGGTCAGGGGTGCTGGGTATGAAATTTCATCGTGGTATCCAAGCGTGCCGGATTTAATCCTGTCGGATACCCCCCGGACAGAAAAATATCCTGTTTCGAAAAGTATAGAAAAAGAGGTTGTAAACCTCTGGGTTTCCCGGGACTACCATCCAGAAAAGGCGCATTCTCTGGCCAAACTCATCGAAACACAGGTATCGGATAAATGAATAAAAAAATTGATATTCTAGACTGCACGCTACGGGATGGAAGCTATCTAATCGACTATCAATTCACAGCTGAAGATACCTATATTATCTGCAACGGGCTAGAACAGGCCGGATTCGAGATGATCGAAATCGGTCATGGCACGGGACTAGGTTCCAATCGGGTTGGAAAGGGGAGGGCGGCGGAACCCGATGAAGCCTATCTGGAAGCTGCTCAGACGGCCCTATCGGGTACTTCCGCTCGATTTGGCATGTTTTTTATACCCGGCATTGGCCAAATGGACGATCTGGCCCTGGCGGCAAAGTACGGCATGGGATTTGTCCGGGTCGGCACAAATGTTTCAGAAATCGACGAGGCAGAAAGATACATCAAAACCGCAAAGGATCTGGGGATGATCGTGTCATCCAATCTGATGAAGTCTTACGCTGTGACTATTGGCGAATTCATTCAATTTGCCAAGAAGGCAGATGGTTTCGGTGCCGATATCATTTGCGTGGTCGACTCGGCCGGTGGCATGATGCCGGACGATGTCAGCACATATGTGAAGGAACTACAAAAAGAAAGCGACAGAAAAATAGGATATCATGGCCATAACAATTTACAGTTGGCGGTTGCCAATACCCTGGAAGCCGTAAAACATGGCGCAACTGTTGTCGACGCCAGCCTCCAGGGGATGGGTAGAAGTGCAGGAAATGCCCAAACTGAAATTCTTATTTTTGCATTAGATAAATTGGGCTACCAAACTGGTATTGATGCATACCGATCTCTGGATATGGGCGAAAGAATAATCAAGCCGATGATGAGCACAAGCCAGGGGGTCGATGACATAAGCATCGTCTCCGGTATTGCTCAATTTCATTCGAGTTTCTCAAAAATAATCGGTGACGCAGCGTTGGAATACAAGATCGATCCAAGGCTGTTGATAATGGAGGTCAGCGACATTGACCGCATAAATGTGACACCTGAATTAGCTTCCGAAACGGCAAAAAAAATCAAAGCACACTTTGATAGTGAAGTGAAGCGACGAACGCCATCGATTCACACCACATATCTGGACCGATCCAAACCTAAAGATACTGTGAAAGCAGCAACGGAAATCATTAATGAAATGATGAGTCGGTCCAAGAAATCGGGAAAAGAGTTTGTATTTACCCTAACGTTGTCCGATGGTGTCCATACTAGTTTTCCCTTTCTAAGAGACAACGCATCCATGATTATCGGTAACTGCGAAGCCAAATCCCTATCGGAAATTGAATCTGTGATTCGGGCCATTGACGGCAGAGTCGACTGGATTTTGATGGATGAAAGCTCCCCGCAGCTCTTTTCTTCGAAACTAGAAGAAATTATCGTCAAAAGTGATTTTTCCTGGTACTCCGAGACGAGGATACTTCGATTGGCGCTCTGTGCGTTTCTATCTCAACAGAGGCCTTTGGGCAGAGTGCTGCTATTCTGTGATAATGAGAATGGGAGCATGATTGCGGGAAGTCTGATCCAGCACAGCTTCGATGTGATTCAGTACACAACAATTAAGAATACCGATTCCGCCCCGAAACTGGTCGACCTTGTTTCGGACGTTGATGCGATTGTTTCCTACGGGCAACATTTTTCTATTGATTTAACTTACGACCATGTCAAGTATTTGAATCCGGATTCACTCATCATTCTGGCCAAACCGGATGCTTATCCTCTGTCATTTTTTTATGAAGCAAAAACCAAGGGCCTCCGTCGATACCGGATCGATTCAAGATGCGGTTTCTCAGCCGAGTTGACCCTCGTCATTGAAACGAGCAAACTTAAAAAAGCGACAGGGATTTCACAAATTGGAGATATTCCTGTTGTTAGTGGTGGAGTTGTAGCCAGTAAAGGGACCGTTATTGTCGACTCCATAACAGATCCCACACAGGTAATCGGAGTTACGGACGGTGCTGGTGGCTTGTTGAGTTGTGAAACAGACGAATACAAAGACGTTATGCTTGAAGTAAGAGCGATGCTTATCGAAGATCGATATCAAAAGAAGTTTTAGGATGGAGCGATCTTTCTCTAATCGGCGGAAATAAAAAGAACCCGATACATATATGAAAAGGGATACAGTTTGATGTCAGGCAATAAAAGCGACTCATGGAAAACATCCAACCTGGAAAGAGCAAGAGGTAATTTTCGTATGTTTCCGTCGGAGTATGTCCTCAGATCTTTTTTCTCCAAGAACTTTTTTTCCGAAGAGACACCGATGAAGCCAGGAATGAGGGTGTTGGATATCGGAACCCTCTACACGAACAATCTCGTTCCATTCCATGACCGCCGACTGGATTTATATGGAATCGAAATAAATGAGGAAATGGTGCAACTGGCGAAGACTTCTGGAGAACAGTGGAATATGAGCGTAACTTTGAAACAGGGACATAATCGCTCTATTCCTTTTCCCGATCAGTATTTCGATATTTTAATGAGTATCAATACGATACACTACGAGAATGACAGGACAAAACTCAAAGAAGCCTTGAGGGAATTCGATCGGGTCGGTTCTTCGAATTGCCATTATCTTATTGCCACCGCTGGGTCGGAGCACTTATTTCATAAGAATGCGAAACGAATCGCAGAAAATCAATACAGAATAACAACTGAAGATTTTCGGAACGGCCAGATAATGGCATATTTTGATGATAAAAAGCATTTTGAGCATACGTTATTAAAATATTTTGGTCGAGTTGAAATTGTGACTGTTTCAGAAACCTGGGAAAGGTTTCCGCTTCAATTCTGGGTGGCAAAGTGCTCAAAAAAGTGAACTCCCTTCTAAGCGAAAAGGAATTTGTCTGTTTATGTAAGAGAGAGATTTTCGTATTGAAACAAAAACAGGTACAAACAATTCAGTCACTTCTTCCTGATGGTCTCGTAAAAAGTACGAGTTCGTCATGCCGGACTCGATCCGGCATCCAGAACATACTGAAATTACTGGATGCCGGCCTTCCAGACTGTGTCATAATTATGTACCAATTACTACTGAATAACCGTATCGATAGGTGATATATAGGTTGTAAAATCAAGGAGAACGATATGGCATTCCGATACGGCCAAGACCGAAAGCAATTGGCCCT
>Ga0209780_1000061_pt1 | contig 46935 bp, 45 predicted proteins | sample WorMetexBAHAMAS2_FD_187384 | JGI IMG/M metagenome (GOLD analysis project Ga0209780, IMG submission 187384) | Marine gutless worms symbiont microbial communities from Max Planck institute for Marine Microbiology, Germany - Inanidrilus exumae... | ecosystem: Host-associated > Annelida > Digestive...
GTCGGATGCTGGCGGCGGCGGGGGACGGTCGGATGCTGGTGGTGGCGCGCGACGACGTGCGGGTCAGCGCGCTGGCCGAGGCCCTGCGGTTCTTTGCGCCGGATGTGCGGACGCTGGCGTTCCCGGCCTGGAAATGCCTTCCCTATGATCGGGTGTCACCCGGCGGCGAGGAAATGAGCCGGCGGATCGAGACGTTGACCGCCCTGGTCGGCGCCGCCGCCGACGGACCACGGGTGGTGTTGACCACGGTCTCCGCTTTCGTACAGCGAATTCCGCCGCGGGCGTGCTGGGATAGTGTCGCGACCGACCTCGTGCCGGGGGATCGGATCGACCGCGACGCCTTCGCCGTGCTGTTGGCGCGCGGCGGCTACGTGCGCGCCGAGACGGTGATGGAACCCGGCGAATACGCCGTGCGGGGCGGGATCATCGATCTGTTTCCCGCCGGCCGCGAGGATCCGGTGCGCCTGGACCTGTTCGGCGACGAGCTCGAGTCCATTCGGGCCTACGATCCGGCCACCCAGAGGTCGGCGGAGCGCCTCGACTCGGTAACCGTCAAGCCGGTGAGCGAGGTGCTGCTCGACCCCGACTCCATCGCCCGCTTCCGGTCCGGCTACCGCGCCCTGTTCGGCGCTTCCGGCACCGATGATCCGCTTTACGCGGCGATCTCCGCCGGCCAACGCCATCCGGGCATGGAGCACTGGCTCCCGTTGTTTCACGAGCGGCTGGAGACCGTGCTCGACTACCTGCCGGATGCCGCGGTGGTCCTCGACCATGGCTGCGAGGACCTGCGCGACGATCGCCTGACGCAGATCGCCGAGTACTACGCGGCGCGAGCGGCCGCGGTTCCGACCGCCCTGGCGGCCGGGCCCTACAAGCCGGTGCCGGTGGAGCACCTGTTTCTCGACGCCGCGGAATGGGACGGCCGGCTGGAGGGGCGGCCCGTCATCCAGCTATCGCCCTTCGCGGTTCCGGACAGCGCGGAAGGATCGGTGGATGCCGGCGGCCGGCCGGGGGCCGATTTCGCCGACGCGCGGCGGCACGCCGAAACCAGCGTCTTCGACGCGGTGGGCGACCGCATCCGATCCCATCAGCGGGAAGGGCGCCAGGTGGTGGTGGCCGCAGTCACGCGCGGGTCCTGCGACCGCATTGCTGGATTGCTGGCCGATCACGGGTGCCCGGACACGACACCGGTCGCCGACGGCCGCGCCATGGCCGACGTGCCGCTTACCGGGGTCGGATTGGCGGTCTTCGGCCTCGAGCGGGGGTTCGTCGCCGACGGGCTCGCGCTGATCACCGAGCAGGACATCCTCGGCGAACGGCTGGTGCGTCCGCAGCGACGGCGGGTGCGGGCGGAGAACTTCATCACCGAGGCGTCAGCGCTCACGCCCGGTGATTTGGTGGTGCACGCCGACCACGGCATTGGCCGCTACGAGGGGCTGGAGACCATCGACGTGGGCGGCGCACCCCACGATTGCCTTCGCATCGTCTACGCCGGCGACGACAAGCTGTTTCTGCCGGTCGAGAACATCGACATGGTGAGCCGCTACGGCTCCGAGAGCGAGGGTATCGCCCTCGATCGTCTGGGCGGTGCCGCGTGGCAGGCGCGCAAGGCGCGGATGAAGAAGCGCGTGCGCGACATGGCGGAGGGGCTGATCAAGGTCGCCGCGCAGCGGTTGTTGTACGACGCACCGATGCTGACCCCAACGCCCGGCACCTACGAGGAGTTCAGCGCCCGCTTCCCCTATACGGAGACCGACGACCAGGCGCGGGCCATCGACGACGTGCTGGGCGACCTGGCCAGCGGCCGGCCCACCGACCGGCTGATATGCGGCGACGTGGGATTCGGCAAGACCGAGGTGGCGCTGCGCGCGGCGTTCCTCGCCGCCATGGACGGGCGGCAGGTGGCGGTGGTGGTTCCCACCACGCTGCTGTGCCGTCAGCACGTGCAGACCTTCCGCGAGCGGTTCGCCGGCTATCCGGTGCGGGTGGAGCAGATGTCGCGGCTGGTGGTGGCGAAGGACGTGAAGGCGGTGAAGGCGGGGCTCGCCGACGGCACCGTGGACATCGTCGTCGGCACCCACGCGTTGCTGGCCCGCGACGTGCGGTTCCGCGACCTCGGCCTGCTGATCGTCGACGAGGAGCAACACTTCGGAGTCGCCCACAAGGAGCGGCTGAAGGCCCTGCGCTCGGACGTCCACGTGCTGACGCTGACCGCGACGCCGATCCCGCGCACGTTGCAGATGGCGCTGTCCGGGGTGCGGGAGATGAGCCTGATCGCCACGCCGCCGGTGGATCGGTTGGCGGTGCGGACGTTCGTGCTGCCCTTCGATCCGGTGGTCATCCGCGAGGCGATCCTGCGCGAACGCCTGCGCGGCGGGCAGACGTTCTACGTGTGCCCACGCATCGAGGACCTGAGCGGCGTCGCCGAAACCCTGGCGGCGCTGGTGCCGGAGGTGCGGGTGGTCTCGGTGCACGGGCGGATGGCGGCACGCGATCTGGAGGCGGCGATGAGCGCCTTCTACGACGGCGCCTACGACGTGTTGCTGTCCACCAACATCATCGAATCCGGCCTCGACATGCCGTCGGTCAACACCATCGTCATCCACCGGGCCGACCTCTTCGGGCTGGCGCAGCTCTACCAGCTTCGCGGTCGGGTAGGGCGGGCCAAGGTTCGGGCCTACGCCTACCTGACGCTGCCGCCTCGCCGCCGTCCTACCGCCGCCGCGGAGCGCCGGCTGGAAGTGATGCAGGCTCTCGATACGCTGGGCGCCGGCTTTTCGCTGGCCAGCCACGACCTGGATATTCGTGGGGCCGGCAACCTGCTGGGCGAAGAGCAGTCCGGCCACATCCGCGAGGTTGGAATCGAGCTGTATCAGCGGATGCTGGAGGAGGCCGTCGCCGAGGCGAAAGGAGAAGGCACGGCCGCTGGCGGCGATAACGAATGGAGCCCGCAGATCGCCATCGGCATCAGCGTGCTGATCCCCGAAAGCTACGTTTCCGACCTGGGGGTACGCCTAGGCCTGTATCGGCGCCTAGCAGACATCGGTGATCGTGCCGAAGTGGACGCCTTTGCGGCGGAAATGATCGACCGTTTCGGCCCGTTGCCCACGGAGGTGGTGAACCTGTTGCAGGTGGTGGCGATCAAACGCCTTTGCCGGCGCGCCGGCGTCGAGCGTGTGGAGGCCGGGCCGAAGGGCGCGGCATTTGCTTTCCGGGGCAACGACTTCGCCAATCCGGCCGGATTGGTGAGCTTCATCGGGCGGATGGCCGGGACCGCCAAATTGCGGCCCGACCATCGCCTTGTCATCCGCCGGGGATGGCCCGATGCCGGCGCCCGATTGGACGGTGTGCGCCGGTTTCTCGACGACTTGGCGGCTGTCGCCGAGGCTTGATCTTAGATGCCGCTGTTAGCGGGTCCGGCGCCGCCGCCTCAGGCCGGCGAGACCGGCAAGACTCAGACCCGCCAGGGCCAGGCTGGACGGTTCGCTGAGCATCGCCGGACCATCGAGAACGAGCTGCAACTCGATGACCAGATCGTTGAAGTCCAAGTCACCGCCGCCCGGGATGTCCTCGAAGCCGACGAAGTAGTGGTACGGATCGTCGTCGTTCACCCACGTCACCATGTGGTCCAACAGGTCCACGTTGTCTTCGGGCCGCGACGTCAGCAACTCGGTCGAGGTCTGGATCGCCAGCAGAAACTGTTCGCCGGGGGCAAAGAGGGAGCCGAGCACGTCGTCCCAGGGTTCCTCGTCCGATTCCCAATGGATCGGCTCGCGCGGGCTGATCAGGGGTTGGAAGACGCCGGCGGCAGGGCCGCCGAGGGCCACGACGCCGAACACGTTGGCGCCGCCCGAATGACGCGCGCGGGCACGGACGCGGGCGTCGGAGGAAATGACCTCCCACAACCCGTCGTGGGTATCGGGGACTCGGGTCAGATCATAACCCGTGTCGGCGAGGATGTCGGCGAGCGCAGGTTCGCTGCTGCTGCCGATGGTGGTGTAGTCATCGGGGTCACCGGAGGGTACGGCCCAAGCCGGCGCCGAGGCGCTTAAGACCAGGGCCGAGGCGGCACTGAGCAAGAGATGCTTGCGCCACTTGCGCGGCCCGGCGGATGGGCCGCTCGCAAGGGTGTGGATGTCCATGTCATACGTCCCTTCATCGATCCACCCCCTCAAGACACATCACCCCGGGGCGCCGTGACGACACGGTGCCCCGACGGCTAAGGAGCAAGGCCTGTGCCATCTCGACATTTGCGAGCGAAAACAGCGGCCTAGCACCTGGCGATTGCCGACCCCGGCCACCGATCTGTAAATGCCTCCGACTCTCGATAGTGGGGTGCCGGCGAAAAACATCGGACGATCAACGGCCTGGATCGGATGCGGCGGGGTTGTCAGGTTCGCCGACAGCGGCTCATCGGCGTTCCGGGGACATCAGGATGCTTCGGGACTAAGGATGGTTCGATAGGATCGGAAAGGGTTCTAAGATGAACCCATGGTCCGCAGCTTGGCGATCCTTCTGGCGCTTGTTGGCATGTCCGCCTGCACCTATCGCGGCGGCGGTATCGACGATCCGGTTCTCCGCAAGCTGACGTACTTCAGCTATCTCAATGGCGACGATCTGCGTGAACGGTGCGGTCCCGGATCGCCGAACCAACTGCGGCTGGTCTACAACGGGTCCTATCGGGAACAGGTCCGGGCGTATGACGTGGAGTCGGGCGCCGAGGAAGGCCGCTCCAACCGGTTGATCACCAACGTTATCGGCGAAACCGATGTGAGCCGGATCGTGCTCAACCAACCGCTGGATATCTTTGCGCCCGGCCGCGGCACGGTGGTCGAGATCACGCCGAGCGACGCCGAAGTGGCGTATCTCGTGAAGGCTCTAGCCGACAGCGGGGCCTTCGCGGCGCCGCCTGTGGGCTTGGAGCTGCGATCGGAGGGGTTCTACTGGATCTTCGCCGGTTGCGTCGATGGGCGCTTTCGGTTCAACGCCTGGCGGTGGCCGTCCGACCGGTATGACGGCGCTCAGTTTCCGGCGGCGATCATCGCCCTCGACACCACCGGGATTCCCTTCAACCCGCCGCGCAACGTATTCCTCGATCCCTTCGGACCCAGCCTGCGCGACCAGCGGGAACGGAGCTTTGATTTCGGGCTCAAAGTGGGTGAGGAAGGCCTCTTTGGCCTCACCACGATCGATCCATAGCCGACCGCGACGCGTCCGATTCCTTCACCGCCGCTTGACCGGTCACCTCCAGCATCCGGCTGAGCACGGCCGGTTCCTGAGCACCGGATATAACCATCTGATCATTGAACACAAAGGCCGGCACGCCGTTGATACCCAGGCGGTGGGCGCGCGTGGTGGAGTCGTTGACCCACGCCACGTCTTCCCCCGAACTCAGGTAGCTATGCAGGCTGCTTTCCGGCAGGCCGATGGATGATCCGATGCGGATCAGGACGGCGACCTTGCCGATGTCCTCGGCATAGATGAAATGCCGGGCGAACAGGGCTTCGACGGCGGCGTCGGCTTTCCCATGGCCGGCGGCAAAGCGGACCAAGCGGTGGGCGTCTACCGTGTTCGGGGTCCTTCGGATCCGGTCAAAGGCAAATTCGATCGCCGCCGACTCGCCGGCCGTGGTGATGGCGCCGAACACCTTTCGGGCCCTGGCTTCACTGCCGAAACGCAACGCGAGATAGGCCTCGCGTTCGAGGCCGGTGGCGGGAAGGTCAGGGTTCAGCAGGAACGGCCACCAGCGCACCGTTGGTGATCGCGAGTGCGGCGATCGCGATTCCAGCGCCTCCTGAAAACGACGCTTGCCGATGAAACACCACGGACATCCTGGATCAAAGATGATGTCCACGATCATGGACGTTGCCCCTTCTGCCACCAAGCGTGAGGTCGCCGGTGGCACCAACTGTCTCCCAGGCCTTCACCCCATCATACCCTTACCATAGATGGGGTATAGGCTTTGGGTATGGAGGGATCATCGCCACGGCCAGCGTCGGCACGCTTGACCGGCGGCCCGGCGACCGCTAATCGAAGCCGGATCGTCGCTGAAGGTTGTCGCTCTCAGACGACCTCATCGGGCCTCTCCACCCCCGCTACTCGGAGAGCGGCCTGACAATTTTTTCTACTTTCAAAGGGAAGGTTGAGAAATCATGAAGCGTTGGTTGATCATCGGCGGCCTGCTGTTGGTTGTGATCGGGGTGGGCGTCTACATGTTTGCCTCGTCGCTGGGGTCGATCGTCAAAGCCGCCATCGAGAAAGTACGGCACGGAAATCACCCAGGTGAGCGTTACCCTGGACGATGCCGAGATCAGCGCCACCGATGGCCAGGGGGCGTTGCGCGGTCTCAGCGTCGGCAATCCCAGCGGCTTCGAGACCCCGCGGGCGTTCTCACTGGGCGAGATCAAGGTGACCGTCGATGTGGGCAGCGTGGGTTCCGATCCGGTGGTGATCAAGGAAGTGGTCATCGATAAGCCGGCGGTGACGTACGAGGTGGCGTCCGACGGCGGCAGCAATATCGACGCCATTCGCCGCAACGTGGAAGCCTTCACGGGCGGCAGCGGCGGCGGTGGGAGCGATTCCGGTGGTGACGCAGGCCCGAAGGTGGTGATCGAGAACCTCTACGTCCGCGGCGGTGAGGTCAACGTCTCTGCCACGATGCTGCAAGGCCGGACCCTCAGCGCCGGGCTGCCCGACATCCATCTTCAGGATATCGGCAAGGACAGCGGCGGTGCGACGCCTGGCGAGGTCGCCGAAAAGCTGATGGCGAGCTTGAACGAAAGCATCGGCTCCGCGGTCGGTACCCTGAACCTGGATCAGGTGCTCGGCACGCTCGGGGAAGGCGTCAAGGGCGCGCAGGAGATGATGGAGAAGGGTGCCGGCGAGGCGCTGAAGAGCGGCGAAGGAATGGGCGATGCGGCCAAGGAGGGCCTCGACAAAGCCGGCGAGTCCATCAAGAAGCTGATCCAGTAGGGTCGAAGAGGCGCGAAGATCTCGGCCGTTGCCTGGGACGGTACCTGTTAGGCGCGCGCGAGCAGGTACTGTCCCAGCCGGCGGTCGCACCGTTCCACGTGGTTCAGTAGCCAGTACTTGAGAAACTGAGCGACGGCCGTGCAGTCGTCGCGGTCGAAGCGCGAGTCGATGCTGGTGGCGAAATCCTCCGCGTCACGAACCAATTTGGCGTGTTCGGCGCGATGTTTGGCCAGCTCCGGATAACCGGCGGCCATCATCAGTCCTTCCTCAGCGATGAAATGTCGCCGCGCCCGCTCGATGAGGCCGCGGAACCGTCGGCGGTATTCGCTGAGATCGGAACCGAAGGCCAGCGCGGAGACGAGCGCGTTGTGGGCGTCCGTCAGTTCTTCGTGGTCGGCGTCGATGGCGGGAACGCCAATGGCTAGATGGGAGGCGCAGGGCAGGCGATAACGATCAGGCTCCCACCGCTGCAGCGGCGGATGTTCGATCACTGAGGTAGAATATTTTGTCTCTGCCATCGCCAGATAGTGTATATCAGAATGGGAGCCCAGATCAACGCGACGACCGTTGCGGTGCCCGGCGGCAACCCGCAACGGTGTCGGCCGAGCGACAGAAAACAACTAATTTGAGATTCGATTGTGGCCGTTTTTTATTCGGCCGCGTCGCCGTCCGGTAACGACGTGTCCCAGAATGTGGCTTCGATCTTGTGACCGTCCAGATCGCGGACAAAGCATCCGTAGTAGCGCTCGGAGTACAGCGGCCTCGGTCCGGGCGCACCGTCGTCGCGCCCGCCGGCGGCCATGGCCTCGCGATAGAAGGCGTCCACCGCCTCCCGCGAGGGGGCGATGAAGCCGATATGGGTACCGTTGCCCACCTGGGCCGGACCGCCGTCGATGGGCACCTGCACCCAGAACTCCGGGAACGCCTTGCCGTAGGACACCGCGCCCTCGTAGCTGTCCACCCTGCGGCAACCGAGCGTCGGCAAGACGCGGTCGTAGAACGCCACCGCGCGGTCGAAGTCGTTGGTACCGATGGAAACGTGCGAGAGAATGCTGGGAATGTCGTCGCTCATCTCAGGTCTCGCTCCCAAGTCGCTCAAACCCCCGTTCCAGATCCTCGATCAGGTCATCGGGGTCCTCCAGACCACAGTGCAGCCTAAGGTACGGACCGCCGCCGGTCCATCGGGTGGCGGTCCGCGTGGCTTGGGGATCGAAAGGAATCATCAGGCTCTCAAAGCCACCCCAGCTGTAGCCCATGGCAAAGAACTCCATGCCGTCCAGCATGGCGGTCACGGCCGCGTCGCTGGCGTCATCGAGCACCACCGATAGCAGGCCATTGGCTCCCGAGAAGTCCCGTTTCCAGACGTCATGTCCCGGACAGGTCGGCAGCGCCGGGTGGAGCACCCGAGCCACCTCCGGGCGTCCCTCCAGCCAACGAGCAACGGTGAGCGCCGTGGACTCGTGCCGCGCCAGCCGTGCGCTCAGCGAGCGCAGGCCGCGCAGGGCCAGATAGCAGTCGTCCGGGCCCGCCGAGGAGCCGAGAAACGCCGTCGCCCGCTTGACCCGTAGGAAGGCCTCGTCGTTGGTGGTGATCAGCCCGAGCATGGCGTCGGAGTGGCCGACGATGTACTTGGTGGCGGCCTGGATGGAGATGTCCACGCCGTGGCGGAACGGGCTGAAATACAGGCCGGCGCTCCAGGTGTTGTCCATCACCGTGATGGCGCCAGCGGCGTGGGCGGCGGCGGTGGCGGCGGGGATGTCCTGAACCTCGAAGGTCAGCGAGCCCGGAGATTCCAAATAGACGACGCGGGTGTTTTCGCGCAGCAGCGGCGTGATGTCCGCCAGAGGATCGTAGTACGTGGTCTCGATGCCGTAGCCGCGCAGCACCGCATCGCAGAACCGGCGGGTGGGGTTGTAGGCGGTGTCCACCATCAGCAGGTGGTCGCCGGATTTGAGGAACGCCTGCAGCGTCAGCGTAATCGCCGCCAGCCCCGACGGAACGGCGATGCTTCGATAGCCGCCTTCCAGCGCCGCCACCGCCTCCTCCAGGGCGAAGGTGGTGGGTGTGCCACGGCGGCCGTAGCGGGTGCCGTCATAGGGTGTGCGATCGGCCTCCTGCATTGCCGCCCGGGTGGGGTAGACGATGGTGGAGGCGTGATAGACCGGCGGGTTGACGATTCCGTGGTTGGCGTGGGGGTCGCGCCCCGCGGTGACCAACAGGGTATCGCGCCGCCGCCGGGACTTGCGACCGCTCAACGCTCCACCGGCACGTCGTCGCGGCCGCCCCATTCGGCCCAAGAGCCGTCGTAGACGGCGGCATGCTCGTGACCCAGCAGGTAGGCCGCGAATGTGGTGGTGTAGGCGGTGATGCCGGAACCGCAGGTGGAGACCAGAGGCCGCGCCGGATCGATGCCGGCTTGACGGAACACGGCTGCCAGCTCGTCGGCCGACCGCCAAGTGCCATCCGAATCCGCGCGGACGAACTCTGCGAAAGGAATGTTGACGCTGCCAGGGATGTGTCCGCCGCGGAGGCCTGCGCGCGGTTCCGGGTCGGTGCCGGCGAAGCGGCCGGCTGGCCGGTTGTCCACCACCTGCTCGTGCCTCGTCTCCAGATTGTCGCGCACGTCGTCGAGCGATCTCACCAGTCGCCCCTCGAACCCGGCTTCGAAAATGCCCATGAGTTGCCGCGGCATGCCGGCCTCCACGGGGCGTCCTTCGGCGATCCACTTGCCGAGGCCGCCGTCCAGCACTGCCACGTCGCGATGGCCAAAGACCCGCAGCATCCACCAAGCCCGGGTTGCCGCCGCCGAGCCTGGGGCATCGTAGGCGATGACGGTAACGTCGCTGCCAATGCCCAGCACCGCCATGCGCGCCGCGAACATCGCTGCAGGCGGCAGCATGTGCGGCAGGTCGCTGCTCGGGTCGGCGATCTCGTCCACGTCAAAGAGTGCGGCGCCCGGAATGTGCCGCTCGGCGTATTCGGCGCGGGCGTCGCGGCCGGTCGTCGGCAGGTGGAAGCTGGCGTCCACCACCCGCACACTTGGGTCGTCCAGGTGGTCGGCAAGCCAATCGGTGGAGCGCAACGCTTGTGGGTTGGCGTGCTCCATCGCGGTGCTCACTCCAGCCAGTCGGGCGTCGGAAGGCCCTTCGAGCACAGGAATTCGGGGTTGAACAGCTTGCTTTGGTAGCGGGTGCCGTAGTCGCAGAGGATCGTGACGATGGTGTGCCCCGGCCCCAGCTCCCGCGCCAAGCGGATGGCGCCGGCGACGTTGATGCCGCTGGAGCTGCCCAGGCACAGGCCCTCGTGCTTCAGCAGGTCGAAGACCACCGGCAACGCCTCGGCGTCAGGGATCTGGTAGGCCACATCCACCGGTGCCCCTTCGAGGTTGGCGGTGATCCGGCCCTGGCCGATGCCTTCGGAGATGGAATCCCCCTCGGCCTTCAGCTCACCGTGGGCGTAGAAGTTGTAGAGAGCGGCGCCCATGGGATCGGCGAGGCCGATGGTGATGTCCTGCCGGCGCTCCTTCAGCGCCATGCCTACGCCAGCCAGCGTACCGCCGGTGCCGACGGCGCAAATGAAGCCATCCACCTTGCCGTCCGTCTGCTCCCAGATTTCCGGACCGGTGGTTTCATAGTGGCCGCGGCGGTTAGCCACGTTGTCGAACTGATTGGCCCAGATGGCGCCGTGCGGCTCGGTGGCCGCGAGCTCCTCGGCCAGCCGGCCGGAGATCTTCACGTAGTTGTTGGGGTCGCGATACGGGACCGCCGGCACCTCGCGCAGGTCCGCGCCGGCGATGCGCAGCATGTCCTTCTTCTCCTGGCTTTGGGTGTCGGGAATCACGATCACCGTGCGGTAGCCGCGGCAATTGCCCACCAACGCCAGGCCGATTCCGGTGTTTCCGGCCGTACCCTCGACGATCACCCCGCCGGGTTCCAGCAGGCCGCGTTCCTCCGCGTCACGAACGATGAACAGGGCTGCCCGGTCCTTCACCGACGCGCCGGGATTGAGGAATTCACACTTGCCCAGGATCTCGCAGCCCGTGGCCTCAGAGGCTCCGGCCAGCCGCACCATGGGCGTGTTGCCGATCAGGTCGAGAAAGCCGGAACGGACGGTCATCAATAGGAATCCAACTCCTGCGCGCAGATAGCAAGTCGGCGGAGACTATCCGCCGGCCTGCGGCCGATCAAGGTGGCCACGGTGGACCTAGTCACGCCACGCGGATCGCAGCTCCTGGTGCTTCTGCCGGAACCAGTAGAGGCCCAGCAGCGTCATTGCGTTGACGAAGCGGCCTTCGTCCAGCCAGCGAAAGGCTTCGTCCGCGGGAACCTTGAGCACCCGGATGTCCTCGTCCTCGCCGTCGACGCCGCCGACGGCATGGGCCTCCGAGGAGTCCACGCGACCGCAGAACAGACTCACCGTTTCGCTTGCCGCGCCCGGGCTCACCAGATAGCGGATTATGGGTACCAGATCGCTGATTGTGCAGCCGGTCTCTTCCACCGCCTCGCGCCGGGCCACGGCCTCCGGCGTTTCGCCCTCCTCGATGATGCCGGCCATGATCTCCAGCAGCCACGGCGAGGCGTCATCGGCGACGAACGGTGAGCGGGCAGCGGCCAGCGCGCCGATGCGGAACTGCTCCACCAGCACCAGGACGTCCGGTCCGGGGTCGTAGAGCACGCAGGCGACGGCATGGCCGCGCTCGAACACCTCGCGGACCAACGGCCCGCACCAGCCCCCGGCAAACCGCCGGTGTTTCAGCCGGTAGCGGTCGATACCGAAAAAGCCCTGATACGGGCTCTGCAGGTCCAGGACCTCAACGTCGTCGGCTTTCATCGGGGAACCTTCCAGCAGCGTGCTGGGCTTTTCGCAGGAACCGGCGGGCCGCTCAACACTCTTTCCCGCGACACTGCACAAGGGGCGTTCTACGATGCCGTCAGGCTGCACAAGGAGCGGGAGACAGAGCATGCGTCGTGAGGCCATCACCTTCACCGGCAGCGACGGCCGGAGCCAGCTCGCGGCGCGACTCGATCTGCCGGCGGGGCCGCCGCGGGCGTTCGCGCTGTTCGCCCACTGCTTCACCTGCAGCAAGGACATCTTCGCCGCGCAACGAATCGCCGAGGGCCTGGCAGCCGACGGGATCGGCGTGCTGCGCTTCGATTTCACCGGGCTCGGGTCCAGCGAGGGGGAATTCGCCAATACCGACTTCTCGTCGAATGTGGCCGACCTGGTTGCCGCCGCCGAATGGCTGCGCCGTGAGCATCAGGCTCCGAAGATTCTGGTGGGGCACAGCCTTGGCGGCGCGGCGGTGCTGGCCGCCGCGGCCGCGATCCCGGAGGCCACGGCGGTCGCCACAATCGCTGCGCCCGCAGAACCGGCCCATGTGCGCCACCTGTTTCGCGACGCCGCCCAGGACATCGAGCGGGACGGCGAAGCGGACGTGGACTTGGCCGGACGCACCTTCCGCATTCGCCGCGAATTCCTGGAGGACATCGAGGCCAACCGGCTGGAATACGCCATCGGCAATCTGCGCCGGGCGCTGCTGGTCTTCCATGCGCCCCTCGATCCAATCGTGGGGATCGACAACGCGTCGAGGATCTTTACTGCTGCCAAGCATCCCAAGAGCTTCGTGTCGCTGGACGATGCCGACCACCTGCTCAGCCGTCGCGCCGACGCCATCTACGTGGCGCAGGTGATCGCCGCGTGGGCCGCCCGGTACGTGGGCGACGTTACCGCCGCACCGCCCGCGCCCGCACCCGGTGCCGACGATGCGGTGGTGGTCGCCGAGACCGGAACCGGTCGTTTCGCGCAGCTTGTCTCCGTCGGCGGCCGGCACGCTTTGGCGGCGGACGAGCTGGAGGCGTACGGCGGCACCGATACGGGCCCCTCGCCCTATGATCTGGTCCTTGCGGGGCTCGGCGCCTGCACCTCCATGACCATGCGGATGTATGCCGAACGGAAGGGGCTGCCGTTGGAGAAGGCGACCGTGACCCTGCGTCACGGCAAGATCCACGCCGTCGACTGCGCGGAGTGCGAGACCAAGGAGGGCAAGATCGACCGCATCGAGCGGCAGATCCGGCTGGAGGGACCCTTAGACGACGCGGCGCGGAGCAAACTCATGGAGATCGCCGACAAGTGCCCGGTCCATCGCACCCTGCACAGCGAGGTGCTCATCGAGACCGCCCTGGAAGACGGGCTCTAGGCCGCTTGGCCGGCGACGCGCTCTACGAACACGGAATCCGCGATCCGCGCGTGCGGCGGGCGATGGCGTATTCGTTCCGGCCGCCATCAGGACCTTGCGTGCTTGTTGGACGGCGGGTGCGCCCATTGAACGCCTTTGATCCCAGTGGTCGCCACGCGGTGGTGGCGTGGGGCTCCAACGCGGCGCCGGGTCGCCTGGCGCAGAAGTTCGACGGCGTCGAGCCGGCGTCGATCACCATCGTGCCGGGATGGCTCGAAGGCTACCAGGTGGTGCATTCGGCGCATCTGGCGTCCTACGGCTCGGTGCCGGCCACCGGCCGGGCGGCGCCGGGCTCGCGAAGCCGGGTGTTCACGCTGTTTCTCACCGATGACCAGCTTGAGCGCCTGCATTCCACCGAGGTTCTGGGCCACAACTACGGTTTCTATCGCCTGACCGGTTCGCGACTTGCCTTGGACGGCGGCTGGGTGGTGGGCGGTCCGTTCGCCTATCTGAGCCTGCGTGGCTGCCTCACCGTGGACGGTCGTCCCGCGGCGACGGGCCCGACAGATGGCCTGCCGGTCATGTCCCAAATCGACGCTCTGTCGCGGGTCCGCGACCTCACCGAATCGGGACGGCCGTTGGAAGCCTTTATCCTCGACACCATCGCCGATCCGGACCTCCGGGCCCGCCGTATACAAGCCCTGGCGCCACATGCCACGCCGGCCTTCGGAGCCACCGATACGCCACCCGAGCCAGTCGGACCCTGGGCGGGACGATGATCGACAATCCCTGGTTCTACGTGGCCGCGGTGCCGGCGGTGCTGATTGCCGGCATCTCCAAGGGCGGGTTCGGCGGCGGGCTAGGAGTCATGGCGGTGCCGATGATGGCGCTGGCCATTGCACCGGTACAGGCGGCGGCGATCATGCTGCCGATCCTCTGCCTCATGGATTTCATCGGCACCTGGGCCTACTGGCGCAAGTGGGACGGTCCGAACCTGCGTATTCTGATCGTCGCGGCGTTGTTCGGCGTTGCCCTGGGTACGGCGACCTTTCGCTTCGTCGACGCCGATTCTACGCGGCTGCTGATCGGCGTCATCGCCGTCGGATTCACGCTGAACCACTGGTTGCGGCGCAATGCCGACACCCGACCACCGACCGGCAGAAGCTGGAAGAAGGGTGGCTTCTGGGGCGCCGTCGCCGGGTTCACCAGTTTCGTCGCCCATGCGGGCGGTCCGCCGGTGAACGTCTACCTGCTGCCGCAGAAGATGGATCGCACCCTGTATCAATCAACGGCGGTCATCTTCTTCACCGCCGTGAATTACATGAAGCTGGTGCCGTACACGTGGCTCGGGCAGCTCGACGTCGGCAATCTGACCACCTCCGGTCTCCTGGCTCCGGTGGCCATCCTCGGCATCGGGTTGGGGGTTTGGATGCACACCCGGGTCTCGGACACGCTGTTCTACCGATTCTGCTACGGGTTCCTGTTTCTCACCGGGATCAAGCTGCTGTACGACGGTATTAGTGGACTGACGGCATAGGGGTTCGATGAGCAAGGTCATCCTGATCACCGGCGGCAGCCGCGGCATCGGCCGCGCGACGGCGCTCCTCGCCGGTGCGCGCGGCTGGTCGGTGGCGGTGAATTACGCCGCCGACCAAGAGGCCGCGGCCCGGACGGTCGCCGAAGTGGCGGCCGCCGGCGGCCGTGCCGTGGCCGTGCGCGGTGACGTCGCCGTAGAAGCCGACGTGGTGCGCTTATTCGACTCCACGATGGACGCCTTCGGGGCGCTGGACGGTCTGGTCAACAACGCTGGGGTCGTGGCGCCGTCCATGCCGTTGGTGGACATGGACGCCGACCGCATGCGGCGGGTGTTCGACATCAACGTGTTCGGCGCCTATCTATGCGCGCGGGAAGCGGCGCGGCGGTTGTCCCGCGGTCGCGGCGGCAACGGCGGCGTCATCGTCAACGTCTCTTCCGTCGCGGCTCGGCTCGGCTCGCCATTCGAGTACGTGGACTACGCCGGATCGAAAGGCGCCGTCGACTCGATGACCATCGGTCTGGCCAAGGAGCTGGGCCCCGAGGGGGTGCGGGTCAACGCCGTGCGGTCGGGCCTGATCGACACCGAAATCCACGCCAGCGGTGGGAGGCCGAACCGTGCCGCCGAGCTGGGGGCGGGTTCGCCCTTGGGGCGCGAAGGCGCCGCAGAGGAGGTGGCCGAGGCCATCGTCGGCTGCTCAGCGATGCGGCGTCCTACGTGACCGGTGCGCTGCTGGACGTGGCGGGCGGGCGTTGAAGCTCAGGGCCAAAAGCGTCCGAAGCCGCCCACCAGAACGTTGATCACGCCGATGGTCAGGTTGATGGCGATGATGCGGCGAATGCGCCGCAGATGGATCGCCGCGCGGGGCCAGTCCTCGGCCGCCACCGCCTTGCGAAACTTGGCATAGGGGCCGAAGTACAACAACACGTACAGGCCGACCATGAGCCAGCCCGAGCCGTGCATCAGCAGCACGTGGTAGCCGGCGCCGGAAAAGCCGCCGAACGTGCCGAATACCATGGCATAGCCGGTCAGCGGCAGGACCAGCACCGAGGCCCACACCCACGGAAAAAACCGCGGGAACACCCGCGACCACAGGCGCATGGCGGTGGCCGTCTCCAGGTCGCCCGCCGCCGGCCGCAGCACCCGGTAGGAAAAGAACATGCCGCCCACCCAGATCACCGCGGCGAGCTGGTGCAGCATGGTGGCGATGGTCAGTGAACTGGACATGGGCGGGGACGGCGCCGTTTCCGCTACAGTCGGTCGAGGATCTCGCCGCCCAGGGCGCGGATCTCGTCTGCCGCCGTACTGCGCGCGGCGGTTTCGACCACGCCGGCGCCATCCAACATGCTAGCGGCGAAGGTCACACGGTTGCCGATCGCCGTGGCGGCGACGGGGACGCCCGATTCGGTCAGTCGGGTCCGCATCTGGTCCACGACCTTGCCACGCGGCGGAACCCGGTTCAGCACCACCATCACCGGCTTCCGTGCGCTGCGCGCCAGCTCGATGGTCGGTTGGGTCGCCCAGATGTCCATCGGGCTGGGCTGCACCGGCACCAGGACAAGGTCGGCGGCGCGAACGGCCAGCCGGGCCTCCGTTTCGGCATGGGGCGGGCTGTCGATGATCACCAGGTCGAAGGCGCGCTTGAGGCGCGTTAGCTCGTTGCCGACCCGGTAGCCGGCCACCTCCACCACCTCAACCGAATGGCGGGCGGCGTCGGTGCCGTTGCGTTCGCGCCACCAGGTCCCGAGGCTCGCTTGGGGGTCGATATCCACCAGGGCGACTTTGCGTCCGCCGGCGGCGCACGCGACGCCCAGTTGCGCGGCCAGCGTCGTCTTACCCGCGCCGCCCTTTTGCTGAGCGACGGTGATGATCTTCCCCGCCATCAGGAGATCCCCCTTGTTCCACCCCATGCGCCGCTTTCCGCGGCACCTGCTCAGGTTAGAGCGCATTCAGGGTAATTGGAATTCGGTTCTGACCGAGGCCATTCGGGTCCGGGGCAGGAGAGCCTCGAAAAGCGTAGCGGGGGACCTACGGTCAAGAAGCTCGACGCCTTAAGGAGCACGCTGAGCCCGAAAGGCCCAACGCCCCTGGCTTGGCCCGTGGCGGTGCTCAGCAAGCTTGCCATCGTCATGCACAGGATGTGGCGCACGGGTGAGCCGGCCCGGTTCGGGAAGGCCGACGTCGATCCAGTGATATCCTGATCCGTCGGGTAAAGCTCTCCCGGCCTGACAACGGTCAAGGCTTTGCCAGTCCGGTTCTCGATCTCTGTGTGTAGGGATGAGCACGCGCCGACAGTGTGTACGGTCATGACCTGTATGATGCCCAACGGGGAGCACTAGGCGACTCCGGACAGAAATGCGGTGCCGGCGGCCCGATCGTCACCCGACAGGTCTGAAACCCTGCAGGCACCGCTTGCGGCGCCGAGGAGGCTCGGTCGAGCACCAGCGAGGTAGAGCACCTCCACGGTTACCAACCGCGGCTGCAGCGGATCATGCTAAAATTTCTGGCGTGGTCGAACTCAGAGGCATGATCGAACCCAGACAAGAAACGGCTGAAGGACAAAAGCCGTTCGGATCGGTCTGGCGACTTCTGCCGTTTTACAGTACGCGGATTTGGAAAGGCCGCGACGGATTCCGCGCTCTGGAGCGGAATGATTGTGAGGTGGCGTTGAGCCTGTGGCGGCTCCTGGCAAACGACGGCGACGCGGAAGCGAAGTACCAGCTTGGCCTTCTTTACGCAGCCGGCCGATGCGTCAACCAGGATAGAGGCAAAGCGGAAAAGCTAATTCTTGGCGCTGTCAGGTCATACCATTTTGCGGCGGAGGCATGGTTCAGGCGGGAGGCGAAGGCCGGAAACGCAAACGCGCAGTTCGAAGTCGCATTGATGCACCTTGGCGGGCTTTTTCCCGAACGAGCGAACAAACTTCTGCGTTCTGCATCCATGCAAGGACATCCGGTCGCGCAGGCCGCATGGGCGCTACAAAATTTCGGCGGATCGAAACAGGACCGCGGCCGTTTCGCCCGGTTTCTCCTTCGTTACCGCTGGACTGCATGGCTGTTTTTTGCGTTGCCGCCTATGAACCAGTTGAAGGCGATGAAGTTGCTCGAACAATCGGCAGCGTCAGGAAGCCAAGATGGCATATACGTCCTAGCACGTTTCTATGAGTGCGGGTTCGACTTCGCGCCAGATCGAGCCAAAGCGTTTGAATGGATGGCGAAGGCGGCACAGAAGGGGTTGGCCGCGGCGCAACTGCAGCTCGCAAGATACTTCCGGCAAGGAATAGGCACCGATAAGAACCGCGAACTGGCGACGCACTGGTTCGAAACTGCAAAGGCGAACATGACAAAGGACGTGGACTGCCTCACGCATTGTATGCTGGTGGGAGGTCTCATCCATGGCGATTGCTGCGAACCCGATCTCGTGCAGGCGTACTACTGGGCAAATGTGACCGACCGGCGATTCGCCGGAAAAGTGCCAAGATCCGAGATGAGAAAGCTGCGGAGACTGATGACCAGGGATCAGATACGGCAGGGTGAGCGGGTCCTTGAGGTGCTGTAGCAACGGCGAGTTGAGATTCCGGGCAGTGTAGAACCACTGAATGTATGGTAATTGACAGTCGGGATCGGCTCGCAACCCGAATGGGTCAGCACGGCTTCCGGCGGCAGCGATCCCGGTCCAGGAAGGGGTCGCGATGGGGGATTAGCCGCCAGGTATTGTTGGCCACCACCCGCTCGAAGGCCGGTTCATCCGGGCCGTCCATCTTCGCCACCGTGGTTCGCGCCTCGGACAGGGCTTCGTCGCGGTAGCAGAACACCGTGGTTCGCGCCTCGGACAGGGCTTCGTCGCGGTAGCAGAACACCGTGCGCAGTGTCACGCGATCGTCGTCAGCGCGCGTCTCCAGGGTCTCCGCATCCCGGCACACGGTGCGTTGTCCGGGATTGGCGACCGGATCGAAGATCATCAGCACCCGATAGTCCGGCCGGGCGTTGTCCGACGGCGTGGTGGTGAAGTGGGTCCGCGCCCCGCGGTTGCGGTTTTGCATGGCGTCGGTGACCGCGCGGCCGAAGTCGGCCTTGTCGATGCCGAAGGGATCGCCGATCACCACCGTCGTCATCTCGCGATCGGCGGCCGCATACGTGAACAGGCTGGGGACACCGGCACGGTGGACGTTCTCACTACCCACGTCGGCCGACTCGCAGGCGGCGACCATCAGCAGGGCCCCCGCAATGCAGATACCCTTACGCATAAGGTCTACGTGGGACGGTTCCATGGGTTGCGCAAGATATCGGAAGGCGATGCCTCATACGTCGATGTCGCGGACGAAACGGGCATGCTCCTGGATATAGGCGAACCGGGACTCCGGCTTGCGGCCCATGAGCGCCTCGACGATCGCCGCGGTCTGCTTGATGGCTGAGGGATCGTCGCCCTCGGGAATCCGCACACGAGCCAGATTGCGGGTCGCTGCCGACATGGTGGTCTGGCGAAGCTGGGCCGGCGGCATCTCGCCCAGTCCCTTGAAGCGGCTGATCTCCACCTTGCCGCGGCCGGAGAACGCCTCGGCGAGTAACTCCTCGCGATGGGCATCGTCGCGGGCGTAAAGCGTGGTGCTTCCCTGGCTCAACCGGTACAGCGGTGGCATGGCGAGGAAAAGATGACCTTCCGCAACAAGTTTCGGCATTTCCTTGAAGAAGAACGTCATTAGCAGTGCAGCGATATGAGCGCCGTCCACGTCGGCATCGGTCATGATCACGACCCGTTCGTAGCGCAGCGCGCTGTCGTCGTAGCGGTCACGGGTGCCGCATCCCAGGGCCTCCACCAGATCGCTCAGCTCCTGGTTGGCGCGCAGCTTGTCGGCCGACGCGCTGGCCACGTTGAGGATCTTGCCGCGCAGCGGCAGTACCGCCTGGGTCTCGCGGTCGCGGGCCTGCTTGGCCGAGCCGCCGGCGGAATCTCCCTCCACCAGAAACAGCTCGGTGCCGTCGGCGGTGTTGCGGGTGCAGTCGGCGAGCTTGCCGGGCAGCCGCAGCTTGCGGGTGGCCGAGGCGCGCTTGGTCTCGCGCTCCTGGCGGCGGCGCAGGCGCGTATCGGCCCGTTCGACGGCGCGCTCCAGCAGCGTGCGCGCGGTCTCGGGTGCCGCCGACAGCCAGTGATCGAAGCGGTCGCGGACCATGCCTTCCACCAGCCGGGTCGCCTCCGCCGTTGTCAGGCGTTCCTTGGTCTGGCCCTGGAACTGGGGATTGCCAATGAACACCGACAGCATGACGCAGGCGCCGCCCACCACGTCCTCGGCGGTGATCTTGGCGCCGGCCTTGTTGTTGACCAGCTCGGCGTGGGCCTTCAGGCCGCGGGCGAGGGCTTGGCGCAGCCCGGCGTCGTGGGTCCCGCCCTGGGGCGTCGGCACGGTGTTGCAGTAGGACTGGAAGAACCCTTGTTCGTCCTCCGGCCAGGAGACCGCCCATTCCACGCGGCCGGCCGGGTCGCCAGCCGTGGCCTCGCCGGCGAAGGGGCCGGGCGCGATGGTCTTCCGCTCGGCCAGGGCCGAGACCAGGTAGTCGTGGAGCCCGCCGGGAAAATGCAGCCGGGCCGTCGCCGGTGTCGAGTCGCTGGCGGGAATCAGCAACGGGTCGCAGGACCAGCGAATCTCCGCGCCGCGGAACAGATAAGCCTTTGACCGCGCCATGCGGAACAGGGTCGCCGGCCGGAAGCTCAGACCGTCGCCGAAGATCTTGGCGTCCGGGTGGAAGGTCACCGTGGTCCCACGCCGGTTCGGCGCCGCGCCCACCTTCTTCAGCGGTCCTCGCGGCCGGCCGCGAGCGTACTCCTGCCGCCAAAGGGTCTTGTTTCGGGCCACCTCCACCGACAGCCGGTCGGCCAGCGCATTGACCACCGACAGGCCCACGCCGTGCAGGCCGCCCGCCGTCTCGTAGGCCTTGCCGCCGAACTTGCCGCCCGAATGCAGGGTGGTGAGGATCACCTCCAGCGCCGACCGGTCCTTGAACTTGGGGTGGGGATCCACCGGGATGCCGCGGCCGTTGTCGCGGACGCTGACGCTGCCGTCGGCGGCCAATTCCAGGTCGATGCGGCTGGCGTGGCCGGCCACCGCTTCGTCCATGGCGTTGTCCATCAGCTCGGCGACCAGATGGTGTAACGCCCGTTCGTCGGTGCCGCCGATGTACATGGCCGGCCGCCGGCGCACCGGCTCCAGGCCCTCGAGGACCTCGATGTCCTTGGCCGTATATTGGCCCGACCGGTCGGCGCGAGAGGGGAACAGCTCATTCATATCGCGCATCCTATGAAGCGACATCTCCCCTGACAAGGACGATAGGGTATGATTGCTAGGCAATGGACCTAGATATAGTGGCGGGAAAGGGGCACCCATGACCGGGGACGACGCTCGGCCGCGCGGCACGCTGGCCACGCGAACGCTGGCCATGCCGGCCGACAGCAACCCCAGCGGGGATATCTTCGGCGGCTGGATGATGGCGCAGATGGATATCGCCGGCGGCATCTCGGCGGAATGGCTGGCGCGGGGGCGGGTGGCAACGGTCGCCGTTCGGGGCATGGAGTTCCACGAGCCCGTCGCCGTGGGCGACGTGATCTGCTGTTACGTGGAGGTGTCCCGGATCGGCAACACGTCCATCACCGTGGATGTGGAAGCGTGGGCGCAGCGGCGCCGTGATCTGGACCACCAACTGGTGAAGGTGACCGACGGCCAGTTCACCTACGTGGCCATCGACGACACGGGCAACAAGCGCCGGGTGCCGGTCAATCAGAAACAGCCCTGAATGAAGTTCGCCGCGTCCACGAAGACCACCAGGAAACCATTGGACAGCCACTGCGCTGCCGCGGAGACGGGCCCCGGGAACGCGATAAGCAGCGCCGCGGCCAACGCGCCCGCGGCGAGCAGCAGAATCGGCTGCCGACGGCTCACGAGGGCCTCCCGGCCGTCGATATCGGCGCGGTAAGGCGCAGTAGGCCGCGGAACGGCAGCAGCAGCACGCCGGCCATGGCCACCTTGACGGCGAAGTCGCCGATTGCCCACGTCACCCACGGGAGCCCGGTTCCGGCGAAGGCGATGGCGAAGAACAGCACCGTGTCCACCACCGAGCCCAGCAGCGAGGACACCAGCGGCGGCAGCCACCACACTCGCTGCCGCAAGCGGTCGAATACCGCCACGTCCAGCAGCTGGGCTACCAGGAAGGCCGTGCCCGAGGCGGCGGCGATGCGCGGGGTGGCGAGGGCGGCGGAGAGCACCACCGCCAGCGCGAATCCGGTATAGACCACGCGCCGCGCCGACGAGGGGCCCAGTCTGCGATTGGTCAGGTCGGTCACCAGGAACGCCACCGGATAGGTGAACGCACCCCAGGTCAGCCAGTCGTTGATGGCGTACTGGACCAGGACGTTGGAGGCGGTGACCACCGCCGCCATCGCGGCGTGGGACTCCCTGGTGGCGCTCATGGGTCGATCAATAGCTTGTTAGCTTCGTTTGAGGGCGGCCATTTCGCGGACGGTGCGGGCGAGACCTACCATATCACCGATGCGTGGCATGGATACACGGGCCACGAAACGATGCCATCGTGCACGCCTACAAAAAAACATATCAATATTGATATATGTTCTAATTTTACATTTTGATATGATAATTGCTGGAACATAAAACGTCGTCCAGGTGTAATTTATTCGCACGTCGGTATCAACGGCGCCGTTGCTGGGGGACTTCGGCCGGCGAGGAGAGGATGCATGGAGCATCTGCCGATCTTTCTGGATCTCAAGGGTCGTCGCGCCCTGGTGGTCGGCGGTGGCGAGCCGGCGGCGGCGAAGGTGCGCCTGCTGCGCCGGGCGCGGGCCGCGATCACGGTCATCGCCGATGCCCCCGTGGCGGAGATCACCGCGCTCGGCGACCGTGGCGCGCTGATCCTCGAACGGCGCGCCTTCGATGAAACGGATCTCGTCGAAGCAGCCGTCGTCATCGTTACCACCGGCGACGCGGAAAAGGATGCCGCCGTGGCGGCGGTGGCAAAGGCCGAAGGCGTGCCGGTCAATGTGGTGGATCGCGCCGGGCTCTCCACCTTCCTGATGCCGGCCATCATCGACCGCGAGCCGATCACCGTTGCCGTCTCGTCGGCGGGCACAGCTCCGGTCCTGGCGCGGCGGGTCCGCGAGCGGATCGAGGCCATGCTGCCGGCGAACCTGGGCGCGCTGGCTCGGTTCGCAGAGCGCTTCCGTGGTGCCGTCCAGACCCAGGTGACGGAACCGCCGCTGCGCCGGCGGTTCTGGGAAAGCGTGTTCTCCGGTCCGGTAGCCGAGGATGTCCTGGCAGGGCATGAAGCGCGGGCAAGCGAACGCATGCTGGCCGCCATCAACCGCCGCCAGCCCGACGAAGCGCGGCGCGGCGTTGTGCACATCGTCGGCGCCGGCCCCGGTGATCCCGACCTTCTGACCCTGCGTGCCGTGCGGTTGATGCAGGAAGCGGACGTCATCGTCCACGATCGTCTGGTGGCGCCGGAGGTCCTCGACCTGGCGCGGCGCGACGCTGAACGCATCGACGTAGGCAAGTCCAAGGGCGACCACAGCCATACCCAGGACCAGATCAACGACCTGCTGGTCCGCCATGCACTGGACGGACGACGCGTGGTGCGTCTGAAGGGCGGTGACCCGTTCGTCTTCGGCCGCGGCGGCGAGGAGCGGGAGGCTCTGGCGCGGCACGGCGTCCATGCCGAGGTGGTGCCGGGGATCACCGCCGCCACCGGATGCGCGGCAGCGGCCGGCATCTCGCTGACCCATCGCGATTTCGCCCATGCCCTTACCCTGGTCACCGGCCATGGCCGCGATGGGGAGCCAGCGGTGGACTGGGCGGCGGCGGCGCGCGGCGGGCAGACGCTGGCCGTCTACATGGGCGGTTCGGCCGCGACCACCATCGCCGAGCGGTTGATGGCCGAGGGAATGGCGGCGACCACGCCGGTGGCGGTCATCGTCAACGGCACGCGCCGGAACCAGCGGGTAGTAACCGGCTCGCTCGCCGACCTCGGCGCGCTGGCGGCGTCGGTAGCCGGGCAGGGGCCGTCTTTGCTGATCATCGGGGAAGCGGCACGCACCGCCGATGCCTGGCAGGACCCGGCCTCGGCCGAGCGTCGCGCGCCTCTGGCCGCCGTATTGTAGGGGGCGGCGATGGGTGCACGTACGCCGGACATGCAGGTGGTGACGGCCAATCGGCTGACCGATGGCGAGGTGGTGTATCTGGCCGACGGCGCCGCCTGGTCGGAGAGCATCGGTGACGGCCACGTGGTCCGCACCCAGGAGGAAGGCGAGCGGCTGATGGCCGAGGCAGAACAGGCGGTCGCGGCGCGACTGGTGGTGGCGCCGTACCTGATCGAGGTTGCCAACGGCGACGCCGGGCTCAGACCGGTGCGGTATCGGGAGTTGATCCGCGCCCAGGGACCGTCGGTGCGTCTGGATCTCGGCAAGCAGGCGACGAAAGGATAGCAACGCGATGTATCGTTACGACGAGTTCGACCGAACCTTCGTCGAGCAGCGGGTGGCCGAGTTCCGTGACCAGGTGGCGCGGCGCCTCAGCGGTGAACTCACCGAGGATGAGTTCCGGCCGCTTCGCCTGATGAACGGCCTCTACCTCCAGCTTCACGCCTACATGCTGCGGGTGGCCATTCCCTACGGCACGTTGTCGTCCACGCAGATGCGCCAACTGGCCCATGTGGCGCGGCGTTACGACAAGGGCTACGGCCATTTCACCACGCGGCAGAACATCCAGTACAACTGGCCGAAGCTCGACGAGGTACCGGACCTGCTGATGGATCTCGCCGACGTGGAGATGCACGGCATCCAGACCAGCGGCAACTGCATCCGCAACGTCACCGCCGACCATTACGCCGGCGCGGCCGCCGACGAGATCGAGGACCCGCGGGTCTACTGCGAAATCATCCGCCAGTGGTCGAGCCTGCACCCGGAATTCTCGTTCCTGCCGCGCAAGTTCAAGATCGCGGTCACCGGCGCCCCCAGCGATCGGGCAGCCATTGCCGTCCACGACATCGGCCTGCGCATCGTGCGCGATGCGGCGGGCCGGGTGGGCTTCGAGGTGATCGTCGGTGGCGGGCAGGGGCGGACACCGATGGTCGGTCATACCATCCGTCCGTTCCTTGAGAAGGAATACCTGCTGTCGTATCTGGAGGCGATCCTTCGCGTCTACAACCTGCTCGGCCGCCGCGACAACATGTTCAAGGCGCGGATCAAGATTCTGGTCCACGAGGTTGGCGCAGAAGAGTTTACCCGCATGGTGGAAGAGGAGTGGGAGCAGATCCGCGGCGGCCCCGTCGACCTGCCGCCGGGCGAGATGGAGCGGATCCTGGCTTACTTCGCGCCGCCGCCTTTTGAGGCGCTGCCGGCCGAGACGCCGGAGCTGGATCTCCAGCGCCGGGCCGATCCGGCCTTCGATCGGTGGGTCCGCGCCAACGTGGTGGACCACAGCCGGCCGGGCTATGCCATCGTCAACATCTCGCTGAAGCCCGAGGATGTGGCCCCCGGCGACGCTACCGCCGAGCAGATGGACGCGCTTGCCGATCTGGCGGATCAATACAGCTTCGCCGAGATCCGCGTCAGCCACGAGCAGAACCTGATCCTGCCGCACGTGCGCCGGTCGGACCTCCAGGCCCTGTGGCAGGCGCTGGTGCCGCTCGGCCTTGCCACGCCCAACATCAACACCGTCACCGACATCATCGCTTGCCCCGGGCTCGACTACTGCTCGCTGGCCAACGCGCGGTCGATCCCCGTTTCGCTGCGGATCAGCGAACGGTTCAGCGACCTCGACCGCATCCACGACATCGGCGAGCTGAAGGTGAAGATTTCCGGCTGCATCAACGCCTGTGGCCATCACCACGTGGGCCACATCGGCCTCCTCGGCGTCGACAAGAAGGGTGAGGAATTCTACCAGATCACCCTCGGCGGCGACGCCACCGAGACCGCCGCGCTGGGCACGCTGGTAGGGCCGGCGTTCTCCTCCGACGAGGAGGTGGACGCGGTGGAAACCATCGTCAACACCTACGTGGCGATCCGCGATCCTGGCGAGCGGTTCCTCGATACCTATCGCCGGGTCGGCAACGAGCCGTTCAAGGAGAAGCTCTATGCCGCTCATTAAGAATGGTTCCACCGTCAACGATCGCTGGGTGACCGTGGCCGAGGATGCGACGTTGCCGGGGGGGCGACGTGCCGGTGATCGTCGACCTGGCTCGCTGGCGGGCCGATTGCGATGCGCTGATCGACCGTGCCGGCCCGGTCGGGGAGCGTCTGGCCAGCGCCGAGCTCGCGGAGGAGATCGCCGAAGATATCGGGCATCTGGACTTGGTGGCCTTGGAGTTTCCGATGTTCAAGGACGGCCGGGCCTACTCGACGGCCCGCCTGCTGCGGGAGCGCTACGGCTTTACCGGCGAACTACGTGCCGTGGGCAACGTGCTGCGGGACCAATTCCTGTTCATGCACCGGTGTGGGTTCGACGCCTACGAGGTGGCCGACGAGGAAGAGGCCGCCGCGTGGTCCAAGGTCATGGCGGCGTACTCGGTGTGGTATCAACCCACCGCCGACGGCCGTGCCTGGGCACCGCGGCAGCGCCAGAAGAAGGAGGCCGCCGAATGACAGCCCCGGACTCGGCGACCCAGTTGGTCGCCGTTGAGGCGCCGGAGATCCCGGCGGCGACGGTGGATCGGGCGCGGCAGTTGACCGACCGCTACGGCGAGGCCGACGTTCAGGCGTTGCTGAGCGCCATGATTCATGACGAATTCGCCGGCCGGATCGCCTTGATCTCGTCCTTTGGTGCGGAAGCGGCCATTCTGCTGCACATGATCTCGCGGATCGAACCGGCGACGCCGGTGATCTTCCTCGACACCGGCAAGCTGTTCGGCGAGACACTGCGCTATCGGGACCAACTGATGGAGCGGTTCGGCTTGACCGACGTACGCTCGGTGCAGCCCGACCCGCGGCGGGTCCAGGACCTCGATCCCGACGGTGTGCTCTGGTACGGCAATCCGGACATGTGCTGCTACATCCGCAAGGTGGAGCCGCTGGCCCAGGCCCTGGATGGGTTCGACGCCCAGATTACCGGGCGCAAGGGCTTTCACGGCGGCGATCGCGCGGACCTGCCGATCATCGAAGCCGGCGACGACGGGCGGATCAAGATCAACCCCCTGGTGGCCTGGGGTCAGGAGGAGGTGGATCGCTATTTCGCCGAGCATGATCTGCCGGTCCATCCGCTCGTCGCCGACGGCTGCCTGTCCATCGGCTGCATGCCGTGCACGGATCGCGTGGCGCCGGGCGAGGATGTCCGCGCCGGACGCTGGCGCGGGCGCGGCAAGACCGAGTGCGGCATTCATCTGCCCAAGGGCCGCTGGCAGGTCATGGGTATCGACTGAGACGACGCAAATAAGATCCTCTGCGCACGAGAAAAGGCCCCGCCGATCGACGGGGCCTTTCCTTTGACGGTAGGGACGCGCTGGGCGTCAGGACGAGTAATACATGCTGAACTCGACCGGGTGCGGCGTGTGCTCGAAGTTGTACACCTCTTCCCACTTGAGTTCGATGTAGCCGTCGATCAGGTCGTCGGTAAACACGTCGCCCTTCTTCAGGAACTCGCGGTCGGCATCCACGGCGTCGAGCGCCTCGCGCAACGACCCGCACACCGTCGGTACGCCCTGCAGCTCTTCCGGCGGCAGGTCGTAGAGGTTCTTGTCCATGGCGTCGCCCGGATGGATCTTGTTCTGGATGCCGTCCAGGCCGGCCATCATCATCGCCGCGAAGCCCAGGTAGGGGTTGCAGGTGGGGTCGGGGAACCGAACCTCCACGCGCTTGGCCTTGGGGCTGGTGGCGAAGGGGATGCGGCACGACGCTGAGCGGTTGCGTGCCGAGTAGGCCAGCAGCACCGGCGCCTCGAAGCCCGGAATAAGCCGCTTGTAGCTGTTGGTGGACGGGTTGGTGAAGGCGTTGATGGCCTTGGCGTGCTTCATGATGCCGCCGATGTAGCACAAGGCCGTGTCCGACAGGTCCGCATAGGCGGACCCGGCAAATATGGGCTTGCCGTCCTTCCAGATGGACTGGTGGGTGTGCATGCCAGAGCCGTTGTCACCAGCCACCGGCTTGGGCATGAACGTCGCCGACTTGCCATAGGTCTGGGCCACCATGAGGGTGCAGTACTTGTAGATTTGCAGGCCGTCCGCGGCGCGCACCAGGGTGTCGTACATGACGCCGAGCTCATGCTGGCTTGGGGCTACCTCGTGATGGTGCTTGTCCATCTTCAGGCCCATCTCCTGCATGATGCTGACCATCTCGGCGCGCAGGTCCATCGCCGAGTCCACCGGCGGTACCGGGAAGTATCCACCCTTGATGGGCGGCCGGTGGCCAGCATTGCCTTCCGGCAAAATGCGGCCGGTGACGTAGGGGCCCTCGTCGGAGGAGAACTCATAGAAGCAGTTGTTCATGGTGACGTCGAAGCGGACGTCGTCGAAGACGAAGAACTCCGCTTCCGGACCGAAGTAGGCGGTGTCGCCGACACCCGTGGACCCTAGGTAGGCTTCCGCCTTCTTCGCCACCGATCGCGGATCACGATTGTACGGCTGACCGGTGGACGGCTCCATCACGTCGCAAAACAGGATCAGCGCCGACTGGGCGGCGAACGGGTCCATCACCGCCGTCGCGGCGTCGGGAATCAGCGCCATGTCGGATTCATTGATCGCCTTCCAGCCGGCGATCGACGACCCATCGAACATGATCCCGTCGGCGAAGGAATCCTCGTCGATGAAATCCGACGTCATGGTCAGATGCTGCCATTTGCCGCGCGGGTCGGTGAACCGCAGGTCGACGTACTTGACGTCGCTTTCCTTGATCACGCTCAGTACGTCGGACGGAGTCTTGCAGTTCAGTGCCATTGCCTCACTTCCTTTGATTTTCGACAATCCCAATCGGACTTAAGGGGAGCCGGACACGATCCGGCCTCGTTCGGAGCCGTCATCGGCGGCCGGTGCCCTGAGATCAGCCGGCCGCGATGGGTCAAATTGCTTCCTCGCCGCGCTCGCCGGTCCGCACGCGAATGGCATCCTCGACCGGAGAGATGAAGATCTTCCCGTCGCCGATGCGCCCGGTCTTGGCAGCCGCCTGTATGGCCTCGACGGCCCGTTCCACCAAGCTGTCTTGACCACGATCTCGATTTTCACCTTCGGCAGGAAGTCCACCACATACTCGGCGCCGCGGTAAAGCTCGGTGTGACCGCGCTGACGGCCGAAGCCCTTGGCCTCCACCACCGTGATGCCCTGCAGGCCGATTTCGTGGAGTGCTTCCTTCACTTCGTCGAGCTTGAAGGGCTTGATGATCGCCTCGATCTTCTTCATTTACACTCGCCTTTCGGGTTGAAATTCGGTGCCGGCTGCGAATCGAAGGGGGCGGGCAACGAACCACCGCTGCGGTCGCGTCCCCCACGTTCCGGATCCCCGTCCATCACAAAAGCAATGCGCGTGCCAGTCGTTCGGTCGGGTTGGAGCCGGTGCGTCGGTGCGGTGCACCGGCGGTCGATGGTGAGAGCGCGGACGCTGAACAGCGCTCCACCGATCCGTAGTTGATCAAAAACCGGTCATATGCACAAGAGATGTGCATGTATTGGCGCCCTGAATGTGGGGCGACGCTTCCGTCCCGATGCTCGATCGGGTACCAAGGCCGGGCGATGAAGAACCCGAATTCCGTCCTGTCCGCATTCGGCACCACCGTGTTCACGGTGATGAGCGCACTGGCCCAGCAGCATGGCGCAATCAACCTGGGTCAGGGGTTCCCCGACGAGGAAGGGCCTGAGGACATCCGCCGCGTCGCCGCCGACGCGGTGTTCGACGGTCCCAACCAGTATCCGCCGATGATGGGAATTCCGGAGCTCCGCCAGGCGGTCGCCGAACACGACGCGCGGTTCTACGGCCTGGAGGTTGATTGGCAGACCGAGGTGCTGGTGACCTCGGGGGCCACCGAGGCGCTCGCCGACTGCTTCCTCGGCCTGCTGGAAGCGGGCGACGAGGTGGTGCTGATCGAGCCCCTGTACGATTCCTATCTGCCGATGGTGCTGCGAGCCGGTGGCGTGCCGAAGCTCGTGCGCATGGAGCCGCCCGATTGGGCGCTGCCGAAGGAGGCGTTACGGGAGGCGTTCTCGCCGAGAACCAAGCTGTTGGTTCTGAACACGCCTCACAACCCCTCGGGCAAGGTGTTCGACGCCGAGGAACTGACGTTTCTTGCCGAACTGGTCCTGGAGTTCGACGCGCTCGTGGTCTGCGACGAGGTGTATGAGCACCTGGTCTTCGATGATCGGCCGCATGTGCCGCTGATGACGCTGCCGGGGATGCGCGAACGCTGCCTGCGCATCGGCTCGGCGGGCAAGACGTTCTCCGCCACCGGTTGGAAAGTGGGGTACATCACCGCTGCGCCGCCATTGGCAGCGGCCGTCGCCAAGGCGCACCAGTTCCTCACCTTTACCACACCGCCCAACCTGCAACGGGCGACCGCGCACGGGTTGCGCGGCGACGACGGCTACTTCCACGGCTTGGCTGCGGCGCAGCAGGATAAGCGGGACCGCCTTGCCGCCGGGCTTGAGGGTGCCGGGTTCCACGTGCTGCCGACCCAGGGCACTTACTTCCTGACCGTCGACATCCGGTCGGTAGGGTTCAACAGTTCAGACGAAGCTTTCTGCCGCCACATCACCACCGAGGCCGGTGTCACCGCGGTGCCGGTCAGCGCCTTCTATCAGCAGGGCGACATCGACCGTTTCGCGCGGTTCTGCTTCTGCAAGCGCGATGCGCTGCTCGACGAGGCGACCGACCGGCTGGCCCGCCACTTCCGCGCGGGTTGACGCTCCCGCGGCGGCGGGGCTACATCAACGGTTCGGCGGCGGGAGTAGCTCAGTCGGTTAGAGCACCTGGTTGTGGTCCAGGGGGTCGTGGGTTCGAATCCCATCTCTCGCCCCAATTCCTTCCGCATCCGATCTTCCCCTCCGGCCATCCAGCGCCTGACGCGGTAAGGATCCATTCTGCCGCCACTTCGCGTGTTCTCGGCATCGGACGTCGGCAGAGGCAAGGCGCCGGTCGATCCGACGGATTACCGCCACCAGAACGGTTCAATATCGTCGGAACATGTTCTACATCGTCGGAACATGTTCTACGTTCGCGGCCGCCAGTGTTCTCCTCCGCGTGCAACTGATCACTGGCCACACAAAGCTGAGCATTGACTGCACCGGGCCTTCGGGGCCCGGTTTCTTTTTGTTCCGCCTGCATGAACGCGGAGGTCGAGTGGGTGTCTGCGCCATCGCGGCGGCCTCGTTGCCAGGCGTTGTGACACCCATCAAAGCGGCCGCGGCCTTGATCGCTTACACCGTCGCTCGAGCATTCCTCTTCGCTCATGATTGCGTCCCTCGAAAACTGGCCGGGCCTTCCCAAGGTCCGACCTTTTTTTGTTGAACCTGCCGAGCAGCCCGGGCCTGTGGAAATCCAAGAGGTAGGTCTGGGTTAGGGCGCTCTTCGGTGACAACCCTGAAGCATAAACCCCTTAGTGGTTTTCAATCGAAGGGGTCAGATGTGTACCGAAAACAGTGGTTTGCGTGTCGCGAGTCGGTTTCCTCAAACCTTAAGGCAACCAACATAATGTTGCCGCACCATGTCGCCATTGTGAACGAGCGGGCCGTTCAGGGGAGGGGGCGCCCGCAACCATCAGCAAAACCGGGTAGGGGCAGAACTGTGATCAGGCTCGGGTGGTCTCGCAGTACCGTCCTGCGGAGCCCTGACGTGCGTCGCCCACCGCTCTTCTCGACGAACGATGGTCAAGGCCAACTGCGGCCGTGGCACACGTGGTCGGAGCAGACGGAACCGCGATGGCTGGCATACGCCGTTGCCGTCGTCGCCTGTCTGCACATGGGCAGCATCGTCTTGGGTGTGTTGAAGGGCGGGTTCTATCTCTGGCTAGCAGGATTCGGTGCGGTCATGCTTGCCGTCTTGGTGGTGTTGATCGGTATTCGGGGAAGCGGTTCCCATACCTAGCGGCGGCCGCCTTCGGCGGCAACTGACGGTTCTCAGCGTGCGCCACGGTTGGTGTGACCGCCCAAAGAGGCCGCGTTAGCCTCGACCTTCGTGGGAGGCCTGGAACGAGTCCCGGACGTCGATCCGTCACGTCCGCGTGACCCGGCCGTCTTTTGTTTAATCAGGATCTTGCAGCCGATTGCTATTCAACCCACATGCTATGAGGCGCCGAGTGGCGCGGTGCATTCAAAGAATGCGGTGCCGCACACAAGCCATTGTTTTGGGTGCACAATTGACCCAGTCAGCTTAAGCGATAAAATGGGTCTGTGCTAAAGGCGCCCAGCGGCGGACGTTGTCACAGCGTTCGCAAAAAAAGCCCATAAGGGTTTGAAGCACGGAGGGAAAAATGGCGGTTGCACGCATGATGGACGCGACGCGGGGTCATTCCGGCGTAGCAGTGCATCGTTCGGCGCGCGCGCAGAAGGCCATGGGCGGTCTCTTGTCGTGGCGCGGGGCATTGCTGTTGTGGGCCCTGGCATCCATCGGCGGGTGGGTGATTATTTTTGGGGCTGTAAGTATTTACGGTTGATTTCGGTGGTTCTTGAGCCGTAACGAGGCGGCTTTAGAGGAATCGACCTGCTGTTGTAAATGCACAACATGTGGCGGCGCACACGTCGTCCATCGGCTACGTGCACAAATATTTCCATTGACTACGTAGGGTGATTGACCGATTTGCGCTTCCAAGACCGCGCTCACGCCGGCGCACGGGAGGACTTCCCCCCACGCTTTAGGAGGCGCTACGAATGACGTTCCATCCGAAAACGCTGGTCGGCGGTGTTGTCGTCGGCACCATGCCGTCGCTCCCGCCCGATCGGGAATTCGCTTCTGACGTCCGACTCGGCCGGCGGTCCAACGTGGCTCGTTCGTCAGGCTCGGCAGATTGGCGGAACGAATCCGATGTTCCTGTTCTGCCGAAGCTGGACCGCTGGAGCTTCTAGCTTGAGCCGTGTCCCCTAGCTTCTAAGTCGCGGGCGCCGGTGATCCGGCGCCCGCAGCTTTCCAAACCCAACCGATTCGCGTTCTGTGACCTGCCGGCGCCGCGGTTCAGGTCACCCAACCGTCATGTTGTCCCATGTTTGTGGCAACGGGGTTGCCAGCCATGCGACAGGCGTGATTGATTGGGGCGCCCCAAGAGCGGGCGCGGTCGTTTGACCGGGACCCTCATGGGCGTAACCGTTCCGTGCTCTGGATGACCAATCGCCGGGCGGTCTCGCAATTAACCTAATTTTTTAAAAATGTGTCGTTAGGCCACTGATTTGATGATCGTTCTCCCAATTGACTGCCGGGGGGTGTTCGAATCAGTGAGCGAGTCGAGCGCGGGCGTCGACCGCAAGCCCTGGCGAGCATCCCGCCCAATGGCGAGGACAGCTGAATGACGGCGGCGGCAGGGGATGCGCCGGTGATCATCGGCATCGTGGGCGACTCGGCGGCGGGCAAGACGACCATGGCGGCGGGCTTGGCCCGGGTGCTCGGCACCCACCGGACGGTCAACATCTGCGTCGACGACTACCACAAGTACTCGCGTGCCGAACGCGCGGTGAACGGCCTGTCCCCGCACGATCCGGCGTGCAACTACATGGACATCCTGGAGCAGCACGTGGAGTTGCTGCGTGCCGGGCAGCCGATCCTCAAACCCACCTACAACCACAACGGCGGTGTCCTGGAAGCGCCCGAGTATGTGGAGCCGAAGGAGTTCATCATTCTCGAGGGGCTGCTCGGCTACGCGACGCCGTCCCTTCGCCAAGCCTATGACGTGAAGTTCTATCTGGAACCACAGGTGGACCTTCGCCTGCGCTGGAAGTTCCAGCGCGATACCGGGCCCGGCGGCTACGCCGTGGATCAGGTGATGGCCTCTCTCGACCGGCTGAACAAGGACAGCGACGAGTTCGTCATCCCGCAGCGTTCCTACGCCGATATGGTGGTGAGCTTCTTCCCGCCCGACGACCTGCCGGAGGAGACGGGCTCCCGATTGAACGTCCGTCACATCCTGCGCCCGACGTTGCCGCACCTCGATCTGTCGCCAATGCTGAAGGTTGGCGCGACTTGCGGCATGATGCTGGAGCTGGCGCGCGATATCGACGGTCGCCCGGTGGACCGCCTTGAGATCGCAGGCACGGTGAGCGAGGTCGAGGCGGCGACCGGCGAGGACTATCTATGGAGTTTGATCCCCGATGCCCCGGAGGACCGTCCACGTCTGGGGGTATTTCACGACGGCCAAGACGTTGAACATGTCAGCCATTCGCTGGCCATGTCGCAGCTGTTGATCACGCACTATCTGGTCCATGCGGCGCTCGGCCAAACCGCCATCTGAGGAGAAAGCCGCCATGAGCGTCGCTTGCCCCGATGAAGTCCTCGACGTCGCTGCCAAGGGCGACGAGCCGGTGCGCGCCACGCAGGAAGAGATGGTCAACGCCATCCGTGTGCTGGCGGCGGATGCGGTCCAGAAGGCCAAGTCCGGTCATCCGGGCATGCCCATGGGTATGGCCACAGCGGCCACCGTACTGTGGACACGGTTTCTCCGGTTCGATCCGACGGCGCCCCACTGGGAGGATCGCGACCGGTTCGTCCTGTCCGCGGGCCACGGCTCCATGCTGCTCTATTCGCTCCTGTACCTCGTCGGCTATCCGGACATGACGGCAGAGGAGATCCGCAATTTCCGGCAGCTTGGGTCGAAGACACCCGGACACCCCGAACATAACCTTACCGGCGGCGTCGAAACGACCACCGGACCGCTGGCACAAGGGCTCGGCAACGCCGTCGGCATGGCGCTGGCCGAACGCCTTCGCAACGCCCGCTGGGGCGACGACGTGGTCAATCATTATACCTACTGCGTCGTCGGCGATGGCTGCCTGATGGAGGGACTGAGCCAGGAGTCCATTTCGCTGGCCGGGTTCCTGCGGTTGTCGCGGCTGATCGTGCTGTGGGATGACAACCGCATCTCCATCGATGGCCCCACGTCGTTGACTACCCTCGATAACCAGCTCGCCCGCTTCGAGGCCTGCGGCTGGGACGCGCAGACGGTGGACGGCGATGATGCCGAGGCCGTGGCGGCGGCCATCGCCAAAGCCCGCCTGTCAGACAAGCCGTCGCTGATCGATTGCCGGACGACCATCGGCAGGGGCGCGCCCAACAAGGAGGGCACCGCCGCCACCCATGGCGCGCCGTTGGGCGAAGACGAGGTGGCCGGGGTGCGTGAAAACCTCAACTGGCCCTATCCGCCCTTCGTGGTGCCGCAGCACATCCTCGATGCGTGGCGGCAGGCCGGACGACGCTGTGTCGGCGAGCGCGAGGCGTGGGAAGCGCGTTTTGACGCTCTCGAACCGGAGAGGCAGGCCGAGTTCAAGCGCACCAGCGTCGGCAAGTTGGGGCCCGGCTGGCAGGCGCCGCTGAACGAGTTCAAGCAACGGCTGGCGACGGAACAGCCGAAGTGGGCCACCCGCAAGGCGTCCGGCGAGGCACTCAAAATCCTCACCGAGACGTTTCCCGAGATGATCGGCGGCTCGGCGGACTTGAGTGAATCCGTCTGCACCAAGACCGACAGCATGCCGGAGCTGGTGGCGGGTGATTACACGGGCCGCTACATCCACTACGGAGTCCGCGAACACGCCATGGCCGCAGTGATGAACGGCATGGCCCTGCACGGTGGCTTCATCCCCTACGGCGGGACGTTCCTGGTGTTTGCCGACTACATGCGCGGCGGCATGCGTATGTCGGCGCTGATGGAACAGCGGGTCATCTACGTGCTCACCCACGATTCCATCGGCCTCGGCGAGGACGGGCCCACCCACCAGCCGTCGGAAACGCTGGCCGGGCTTAGGGTGATGCCCAACATGCTGGTGTTCCGGCCGGCGGATGCGGTGGAAACGTTCGAGTGCTGGGTGATCGCGCTCACCGAGTACGACATGCCGTCGTGCCTGGTGCTCACCCGCCAGGCCGTCCCCGCGGTCCGTGTGGAGCACGAGAGCGTTAATCTCTGCGCCCGTGGCGCCTACGTCATGCGCGAAGCGGAGGGCGGCGATCGCCAGGTGACGCTGTTCGCCACCGGCTCCGAGGTCCACGTGGCGGTGCAGGCGCGGGAAATCCTCCAGGCCGATGGTATCCCGACGGCGGTGGTGTCGATGCCGTGCTGGGAGCTGTTCGACATCCAGCATCCGAAGTACCGCAACGAGGTTCTGGGGCCGGACTGGCTGAACTGCGTGCGAGTCGCCGTGGAGGCCGCCATCTCACCGGGCTGGGACAAGTACATCGGCGAGAACGGCGTGTTCGTCGGCCTGAAGGGCTTCGGCCTCTCGGCGCCGGGCGAGGTGCTGTTCAAGCATTTCGGGATCACCGCCGAGAACGTGGCCTGGCAGGCCAAGGAAGCCAACTTGGTGCGGTTGGCGGCCGGTGGTCGGCGCGGTGGCAGGCCCGGCATGGACGTGGTGATGTAGCCGACAACGGGGAGGGAAGGGGATGAGCCTCGCCGATCTCCAATCCACGGCGCGGGCGTTGGTCGCCGACGGCCGCGGAATCCTGGCAGCGGATGAGAGTACGCCGACCATCGGCAAGCGGTTCGAGGGCATTGGCGTGGACTCGACGGAGACCGCGCGGCGCGACTACCGCGAGCTGCTGTTCTCGACGCCGGGGCTCGGTCAGTACATCAGCGGCGTGATCCTCTACGACGAAACCATCCGCCAGGCGGCGGCCGACGGCGTGCCGCTGGTGGAGGTGCAGCGTCGCCAGGGGATCATTCCGGGGATCAAGGTGGATACGGGCGCCAAGCCGTTGGCGCTGTGTCCGGGGGAGACGGTCACCGAAGGCCTGGACGGCCTGCGCCCGCGCATTGGCGAGTACCGCGAGATGGGGGCCCGCTTCGCCAAGTGGCGGGCAGTGATCAGCATCGGCGACGATCTGCCTAGCCATGCCTGCCTTGCCACCAACGCCCACGCGCTGGCCCGCTACGCCGCCTTGTGCCAAGAGGGCGGGCTGGTGCCCATCGTCGAGCCGGAAGTGCTGATGGACGGCGATCACGATATCGACACTTGCGAGGCGGTCACCACGCGCACCCTGCAGATTGTCTTCGCGGCGCTGGCGGAGCAGCGCGTGCATCTGGAGGGCATCTTGCTGAAGCCCAACATGGTGGTGTCGGGCAAGGGGTGTCCGCGACAGGCCGGCGTCGACGAGGTGGCGGAACGTACTGTCCGCTGCCTGAACCGGACTGTCCCTGCGGCGGTACCGGGTATCGTGTTCTTGTCCGGCGGTCAGTCCAGCGAAGACGCAACGGCCCACCTGAACGCCATGAACGCTCGTTTGGGGCCGCATCCGTGGGCGCTCAGCTTCTCCTATGGCCGGGCCCTGCAGGACTGGGCGCTGAAGGCATGGGGCGGTGCGGCCGCCAATGCCGGTGCTGCGCAGCAGGCCCTGCTGCGGCGGGCGGCGCTCAACGGTGCCGCGGCGCGGGGCACGTATACGGGCGAAGCCGCCTGATTCCGATCCGCCCCGTCGGAGCCGGCGACTTTGAGGGCTGGCGGCAGCTGTGGCAGGGCTACTGCGCCTTCTACGGCGCCGAGATCGCCGGCGAGACGACCGCGGCCACATGGCGGCGGCTCATCGAGCCGGGGTCTTCGGTGCTGGGTCGCGTCGCGGTCAATGACGCGGCGCTGGTTGGGTTCGCCCACGTGGTGGTTCATCCCAACACCTGGACCACTCGACCAGTGGGGTATCTGGAAGACCTGTACGTGGCCGAAGACCATCGCCGCGGCGGCGTCGGGCGGGCGCTGATCGAAGCGTTCGTAGAGGAGGGCCGGCGCCAGGGTTGGCACCGCCTTTATTGGATGACCAAGCGAGACAACCGGCGGGCGCGCGACGTCTACGATTCACTGGTCCCGGTCACCGACTGGGTCCGCTATGACTGGCCGTTGTAGGGCGCCGGCGGTGCGGCATCGCGGGGCGCCGATGCTTGACGGAACGAGGCTTACCGGCCATATCGAAGCCATGGATTCCACCGAAACGGTCCGTCATCCGGAGAAGGCCCACAGGCCCGCGTCTCCGTCCCCAAGCAAGCCCCACTGGATCCGCGTCAAGGCGCCTACCTCGAAAGGCTACGGCGAAACCCGCCGACTGATGCGCGACCACAACCTGCATACGGTTTGCGAGGAAGCGGCGTGCCCGAACATCGGCGAGTGCTGGGCGCGGGGTCACGCCACGGTGATGATCCTCGGTGACATCTGCACCCGCGCCTGCGCCTTCTGCAACGTTGCCACCGGCAAGCCCGGTGCGGTGGATCCGCTGGAGCCGGAAAACCTGGCGATGACCGTGGCCACCATGAGGCTGCGCCACGTAGTGGTGACGTCGGTGGATCGGGACGACCTCGACGATGGTGGTGCGGGGCAGTTCGCGCGGTGCATCGAGCGGGTGCGCGAGGCGGCACCGGACACCTCCATCGAGGTGCTGACGCCGGATTTCCGAGACAAGCCGGGCGCGCTGGAGACGGTCGTTACCGCCCGCCCGGACGTCTTCAACCACAATCTGGAGACCGTGCCCCGCCTGTACCCAACGATCCGGCCGGGAGCGCGCTTCTATCACTCGTTGCGGCTGCTCGACCGAGCAAAGGACCTGGATCCCACGCTGTTCACCAAGTCCGGCATCATGGTGGGCCTGGGCGAGACCCGCACCGAGGTGTTGCAAGTGATGGACGACCTGCGTTCGGCGCGGGTGGATTTCCTGACCATCGGGCAGTACCTGCAGCCGACACCGAAGCATGCGCCGGTGGACCGTTTCGTTACCCCGGAGGAATTCGACGACTACCGCAGCATCGCCCAGTCGAAGGGATTCCTGCTCGTCGCCTCCAGTCCGCTCACCCGTTCGTCCTATCACGCCGATCGCGACTTCGAAGCCCTTCGCGCCGCCCGCGTCGCGGCCGCCGTCGGCTGACACCGGCCGGAGAGGCCGGGACCCATGCCCACTCACGCCGAAAAGAAGCGGCTGCCGTACAGCACCGAACAGATGTTCGACCTAGTGGCGGACGTGGAGCGGTACCCGGAGTTCCTGCCCTGGTGTACGGCGGTTCGAATCCGGCGGCGTTTGGGCCCCAACGTGTTCATCGCCGACATGATGATTGGGTTCAAGGCGGTCCGCGAACGATTCACCTCGCGCGTCGTTCTCGATCGACCCAACCGCATTCACGTGTCGTATCATGAAGGGCCGTTCAAATATTTGAACAATCACTGGGTTTTCGAGCCGCAGGACAACGGCGACTGCCTCATCGACTTCTACGTGGATTTCGAGTTCCGCTCGCGCCTGCTTCAGAAGGTGGTGGCGCGGCTGTTCAACGAGGCGGTCCTGCGCATGGTACGGGCGTTCGAGAAACGCGCCAGCCAGCTCTACGGGGCCGTTGATCAGGAACCCGACGGCGCCAGGCTCGCCCGCAACTAGGGCCTCTCCTATTCGGAACCATCAGGGGATGGCTCGGCCAGTCGGCTGAGCAACGCCAGCGCCGCCGAGACCGATGCCATGCGTATGGCATCCCGGTTGCCGGCAAACACGTGCCGCTCGGCCAAAACCGACGCCGGACCGGCTGCGTCGTCGACCCGCGCAGCGGCCAGATGAACGAGGCCCACCGGCTTTTCCGGTGTTCCCCCCGTGGGACCGGCGATCCCGGTCACGGACACGGCCAGCTGCACGCCACTTCGTCGTGCCGCTCCCTCGGCCATGGCCCGGGCTACGGGTTCGCATACCGCTCCCTCGGCCGCGAGCAATTCCTCCGGAACCCCGAGCAAGTCGGTCTTGGCGGTGTTGGCGTAGGTGACCAAGCCGCGGTCCACGACTTGCGACGCACCGGGGATGGCGGTCAGGCACGCAGCGATCAGGCCACCGGTGCACGATTCTGCTGTTGCCAGCCGCATGCCTTTCTGTCGGCAGGTGGTAATGATATGCGTCGCCAGATGGCGCTGCTCGTCGGAAAACACCGCTTACATCTCCCACAATTGAACAGCGATCAGCGCGACGGCGGCGCCGTAGAGGCCTGCGATCACGTCGTCCAGCATGACGCCCAGGCCGCCCTTAACGTGGCGGTCGGCCCACGAAGCCGGCCAAGGCTTGGCGATATCAAACAGGCGGAACAGGACAAATGCCACACCGTACCATGCCAGCGCGTGCGGCACGGCCAGAAGGACGATCCACTGGCCGACGATCTCGTCGACGACCACCGCCTGTGGGTCTTCGCGGCCGAGTTTGCGGATGGCGGCATTGGTGCAGGGGATGCCGACGGCGAACAATACGACAATGCCGGCCAACAGGCCCGGCAAGCCAAGGCTTGCCTCGATGACCCAAGCGAACGGCAGGGCAATCAGCGAACCCCAGGTGCCCGGCGCGATGGGCAACAGGCCGGCGCCCAGTCCGGTGGCTAGCACCAGGCGGGGATCCCGCAACGAGGACCAACCCTCACTGATCCGGATTCCCACCTCCGCTCCGCCCCATACCGCACGTTGATGTTGGTTGCCGGCACTATTGCCTAATTGTTGCCAGATTGCCGGCTTAATGAGCCCCGGCAAAGGCACTCCGGACTTGCGCCAAGCCACTGTAATCGATACCGTCGGCGCCGTCATGCGACGGCGTGGCCGGGGCCGCGACGCGGAAAATCCGGTGAGTACGACGGTGGCAACAGTGGGGGAAGTGAGGCGTGATTCCGCCGGAAGAAAACGGCGGCGCACGGCCGGGCAACGGAACGACTCGCGGCGGAAGTGATCGAGCGGCACACGTCGGTGACAATGCTGAAATGAGTGCGCCCAGCCTGCTCCGGGGGGTGCAGAGGCTGGCCCGGCGGTTTGTTGACCGTTGGTTTCCCGATCGCCAGGTTTTGGTGCGGACGGGTGGCCGCGTGCGCGCCCGCCGCCTGTCGCAACGCGCCCAGGTCTTTGCCGTGTTGGCCATTGTGGGCTTGGTGGTGTGGTCGGGATTCGCCATCACCGTCTACGTTCGCAGCCAGTCCTCGCGCGTCGATACCGCACAGGCGTTGGTCGGGATTCGCCAAGCCTACTATGGCTTGGTGAAGGAGGTGGACAGCTACCGCCAGAAATTCGCCTCGGTGACCCGCGACCTGGACAACAACCACGCCATGCTGTTGGCGCTGGTGGAGCAGAACGTGGCCTTGCGGCAGTCCGTTCGCCAGGCTCGCGAAGACCTGCAGGAGTATCAGGGGGAGCGGACGTCGCTGAAGGCCGAGCGCGAGATCCTGGCACACAAGCTTGCCACGTTGGAGGGCGAGGTCGCCGAGCTAGCCAGCCGGGCAAAGGACTTGGAAGAAGAGCTGGGCGTAACGCAGTCCGATCTGGTGGCCGCGCGGTCGGAACGCAACACGGCCATGGTCGAATCCCGGCGACTGGCGAGCCAGACCCACGACCTCAAGACACAGTTGGCTCGTTTCGAAGAGGCTCACCAGCAGTCGGTGCGGCAGTTGGGCGAGCAGGCGGTCGCCGCGGTGGCTGCCATCGAGCAGGTCATCGAGGGGACCGGATTGGATCTCGAGCGGCTGTTTGCCGCGGCCGGGGTGCCGGAAGAGGGACAGGGCGGTCCGTTTGTCGCCGCGCCCAGTGACGGCGAAGGCGGTGATTCCTTCGCCTCGCAAATGGTCCAGTTGGAATCGCATTCGACGCGGCTGGTTGCCCTGCAGAACGTCGTGCAGCGCATGCCGCTGGTCCCGCCGCTGGACAGCTATTCGGTGACCAGCGGGTTCGGCAAGCGCCGCGATCCCATCAACAAGAAATGGGCGATGCACTACGGCGTCGATTTCGGCGCCCGGAAACGGGCCAAGGTTTACGCCACGGCCCCCGGCATGGTGACCTCGGCCGGTTGGAAGGCGGGCTATGGACGGCAGGTGGAGATCGACCACGGTGCCGGTCTGGTGACCCGTTACGGCCACCTCAGCAAGGTCCTTGTCAAAAAGGGACAGCAGGTGGGCATCCGTGATATCATCGGCCGCGTGGGGTCCACGGGCCGGAGCACGGGTCCGCACCTTCACTACGAAATCCTGTTCGATGGACGCGCCAGAAACCCGTTGAAATTCATCAGGGCAGGACGTCATGTTTTCCAGAAGTAGTACGGGTGCCGGTCCCAGGGACTCCACCGGCGACGCCAGGAAATCGGCAGTGCCGTCCATCGTCAGCGGCGACATGTGCGTCACCGGTGATCTCAGCAGCGATGGGGAAGTCCAGGTGGACGGCCAAGTCACCGGCGACGTCAGTGCGCGGACGGTGTTGATCGGCGAGACGGGGTCGGTCAACGGGGGAGTCAGTGCCGATATCGTCACCGTCCACGGCAGCGTGTCCGGACACATCGAAGCGCGGACCGTCACCTTGGCCAAGTCGGCGCGGGTGGTGGGCGACGTGATCCATGAATCCCTGGCCATCGACCAGGGTGCCTACCTGGAGGGTCACTGCAAGCGGCTGAACCAGCCGGCGGAGGAGCCCGAAGTGGCGGTGAGCCTGATCTCCCGCGATCAGTCGAACGATCCGTTGCCCGATGACGGGTCGTCGGCGGATGCGCAAGGCGACGAGGCGACGAGGCGGCGACCGCGCGGCAGCCGGCGTCAGCGGCCACCTGATCCTTTCTCCTATCCCGCGATCAGCCCGGCGAACACCTCGGCGTCCACGTTGCCGCCGGAAGCGACCACTGCCACCGTCCTGCCGCTGACCGGAACGGCTCCTTCCAGTACTGCGGCCAGGGCGATGGCGCCGGACGGTTCGCAGACCAGGCGAAAGGTCTCGAACGCGGTTCGCACTGCGCGCTTCGTGGCGGCATCGTCCACGGCGACGGCACCGGCGCGGTGGCGGCTCAAGGCCGCAAAGGTCAACGCGCCGATCCTCGGCGCCATCAGCGCATCGCAGATGGACGTTCCGCCGGGGTTGACCGGCAGTCGTTCGCCGGCCGCCAGCGATCGTGCGGCATCGTCGAATCCGGCCGGCTCTACTACCGAGACGCGCACCGTCGGCACGGAGTCGGCCAGGGCGACAGCGATCCCGGCACTGAGTCCACCGCCGCTGCACGGCACAAGGATATCGTCTAAGCGGGCTTCCGCTTCTTCGGCTTGCTTGGCCAGTTCCAGCCCCGTGGTCCCCTGGCCGGCGATGATCCGTGGGTCGTCGAAAGGCGGCACCAGCGTCGCACCGCGTTCTCGGGCCAGGGCTTCGGCGATCGCCTCGCGGTCATCGGCCCGGCGATCATAGAACGCGACCTCTGCACCGTAGGCGTGGGTCCCGGCGATCTTTGCCGCCGGTGCGTCCGCCGGCATCACGATCAGTGCCGGGATGTGAAGGATTTGGGCGGCCGCCGCGACCCCTTGGGCGTGGTTGCCCGAGGAATAGGCGACCACGCCTTGTTCTCGGGCCGACGGTGTCAGTTGCGCCAGCCGGTTGAAGGCACCGCGAAACTTGAACGAACCCGTCCGTTGCAGCGTTTCCGCCTTTACCAGCAGCCGACCACCGAGGTGGTCGTTGAGCAGTGGCGATTCCAGCAACGGCGTGCGGACGGCGTAACCGCGCAGACGCTGGGCCGCCGCCTTCACGTCTTCCGGCGATGGTGGTTCAGAAGCGTCCGACGAAGTCATCGATGGCCCGCAGTGCATCAGGCTCGTCCAGGGTCGGTGCGTGGCCGGCTTCGGCGACGGTGACCAGTGTCAGCTCCGGATGGGCAACCGCCATGCGTTCGGCCAGGTCGGCCGTCAGGAGATCGGAGTTAGCGCCGCGCAGCAGCAGCACCGGGACCCGGGCCAGCGCCCGGAACAGCGGCCACAGGTCCACAGGGCCCTCATTCCGCTCCAGCATGGGGCGCACCAGGTTGGGGTCCCAGTCGAAACGCAGCCGGCCATCCTCGCCGCGTCGGTAGGTGGTCCTGGCGACCCGTTGCCAATCTTCTTCGCTGCGGTCCGAGAACCCGGGAAAGGCTCCCCGCAGGCGCCGCGTGGCCTCTTCCCAGTCCGCGGCTGGCTCGGTGTTCTGCATGAAACGGATTACCGGTGCCAGCGTACTCACATCCACTTCCGGCCCCACGTCGTTGAGGATCGCGCCGGCGAGCACCGTGGGCATGGACACCGCCATCGCCATGGCGATGACGCCGCCGAGAGAGGTGCCGATGACCAACACTGAGTGCAGGCCCAACGCCGCCGTCAGGTGGCGCATGTCGTCCACGTAGGTACGTGGGTTGTAGTGCCGCCAGTCTGGATCGTACTCGGACCGTCCACGGCCGCGGTAATCCGGGCAGACGACGCGTCGGCCGGCGGCCGCGAGACGCGGCGCCAGGCGCCCGAAGTCCTTGGAATTGCGGGTCAGCCCGCCGAGGCACAGGACCGTCGGTCCGGTGGACAGGACGTCCCCATAGTCGCGGACATACAGGCTGAGCCCGTCCTGCGCTCGTATCCGGCGCTCGCGCACCGCACCCCTAAGGTCGCTCATAAACCCAACAGGGGTGGCAACTCATCAAGCGTACGGATCTCGTGCTCAGATTTGCCCGGCAGCATCTCGAAATGCTGATCGAACCGATTGATCCATACGACGCGAAACCCGAAGAAGGCGGCGCCCGACGCGTCCCAGGCATTGGAGGACAGGAAGCAGATCCGTTCCGGCGTCGTCTTCAACCGGTCGCAGGCGAGCTGGTAGACGCTTGGATGGGGCTTGTAGATACCGACGCTTCGACCGACAAGACATGCTTCAGCAATCGCGTGAGGTCGGCGTTCTGCACCGCGGCGGTCAGCATGGTGGGTGAGCCGTTGGACAGGATCGCCAATTGGAAGCCGCCGCCGGCCAGCCGTTCGAGCGTTCCCTTGACCTCGGGGTAGGCATCCAGGGTCAAGTACAACTCCATCAACCGGGCGCGCAGTGCCGGATCCTTAAGATCCAGCGCCGCCATGGCATAGTCGAGGCCCTGGCCGGTCACATGCCAGAAGTCCACGTAATCGCCTCGCAGACTGCGAAGCCAAGTGTACTCGAGCTGCTTGGTCCGCCAGAGGGAGGCCAGCGCGCCAGCGTGTTCGCCGAGAGCATCGGCGCAGCGAGCTGCTGCAGCCCCAACGTCAAACAGGGTGCCGTAGGCGTCGAAGACGCAGGCGTCGATATCGTTCAAGACGGTCGGCACGGCGATCTCCCCTGGGTGCTACCGGACGGTCCCGCCGGAGGCGGATGGTGTTATGCGTCGGCACCGCGCTGACCGTCAAGCGCCGCCACCATGCCGTCACTGGACGTTCGCTGCCAACCGTGTGCGATTCAGCTTCCAACGATAGACATGGAGATTCTCGAGGACCCGCTGCACGTAGTTGCGCGTCTCGGCGAAGGGGATCATCTCCACCCAATCGATCTCGTCTACATCGTCTTCGCGCGGGTCGCCGTTGACCCGCAACCAGGTCCGTACTCGACCGGGGCCCGCGTTGTAGGCCGACAACGTCAGAACCAGGGATCCGTCGTACCGCTTCAGCAACGACGCCAAGTGAGCTTGGCCAAGCGTCAGATTGTAGGACTCATCGGCGGTAAGCCGGCGCTTCGAGTAAGGCATCCGCAGCGATTTCGCCACCTGCTTGGCCGTTCCCGGCAGCAACTGCAACAAGCCCCGCGCGCCGGCGCTGCTCTTGGCCGTGGGTTTGAAGCCGCTTTCCTGGCGGATGACGGCCAACACCAGGGCATCATCCAAGTTGCCTGCGGTCTGCTGCTTCAGCGGCGGCAGGCGGATGGTCGGGTAGCCGACGTCCAGCATCGGACGACCGTGGCGCCCCGCGGATCGGGCGATGCCGACGGCCACGTCCAAACGTCCCGATTGCTCCGCAAGGTCTGCTGTCAGCACCCGCCACCCGCCCGAGTCGCGGGAATCCGCCAGTCGCTTGAGAAACGGCTTGAGGCGTTTCTGTTGATCGAGCTCGGTCAGCTGCCGAACCACCCGGGCGAGTTCGTGCTTCTCGAAGGCCTTGACCTCGTCGGCGTTGGGCTGCGGATCGGGCGGCGGCACCAGGTCGTCCTCCGGCGCCAGGCGGGCGGCAGCAAGCTGCCCGTAGTAGGTGGTCGCGTACTGCGCCGCGGCCCTATACCACAGGTCGGCCTTCTCCGGCTCGTTCATCGCCTGCGCAGATCGGCCGGCCCAGTAGGCGCTGCGGGCGCGGCTGATGGAGTACCGGACGCCATTGAACATGCGTTCGAAATGGCGGAAGGCCACCTCCTCGTCGCCGAGAAAGCGCAGGGCAATCCAGCCCGCCAGCCACTCGCCTTCGGCGAAGCCGAGCCCTTCGTCCAAGCCGTGCAGACCGGCGATGCGATAGGCCTCGGAAATGTGGCCTTCGTTGAGGGCCCGGCGGGCGAGGATAGCGCGTTCCCGCCACCACAATACCGGGCGCACGTCGTCTCGGGCGTGGGCCATGAGCCAATTCCGGGCCGCCTGATCGCGCTCCTTGCGACGGCGCCACCGCAGCCGTTCGTAGATCAGGCCTGGATCATGCCGCAGGTCTTCCGGCACGCGGGCGATGGCGCCATCCACGTTGCCCTTCATTTGGCGCAAGCGGATGCGGGCATCGGCCAGCGCCCGATGGCCTTTGTCCACCAGCCGCGACATGCGGCGGGCCTCACTGACGCGGCCGTCCCACAGCAGCCGGCCCAGCCGCCGAACGTGGTCCTGCCGGGTCAAATGTTTACGGTGCTTGGCCAGAAACGCGCCCTGCTGCGAACGATCGAAGGTGCCCTCCACCTACGCTTGGCGCAGCAATTCCGGACCGCTCTCTTCTTCTCCCGCGGCCAGCGCGGCTTCGGCGAAGCGTATGCGGCCGGCCGTGGTCAGCGGCGGGAAACGCTTGAACCATGCCCGCACGGTGTCGTCGGACAGTCCTGCCGGCATGGACTCTTCGGCCCGGCGTCGAAGGCGTCGCGCGTAGGGCCAATCGGGGTTCGCGGTCAGAAACGTTGAAACGTCGGCGAAGGTCGGTTGGGCGCCGTTGCGCGTCATTTGGACCCAGATGACCACTTTGGCTGAGGCTGCTGAAAAACCCGATTGAGTGACGCTTCCGTGCGTGATTCCTTGGCGCTGGGTTTGTCAGCGGGGGATTGCGGTGATGCTGGGTGCGCCGGTCGGTCGGCAGGGCCGGCTTTTCTATGAGTTCTGTCTCGAGGATCGGGTTCCGCGCGATCACCTGCTGCGCAGGATCGACGGCGTTCTCG
>Ga0209780_1000062_pt1 | contig 46394 bp, 39 predicted proteins | sample WorMetexBAHAMAS2_FD_187384 | JGI IMG/M metagenome (GOLD analysis project Ga0209780, IMG submission 187384) | Marine gutless worms symbiont microbial communities from Max Planck institute for Marine Microbiology, Germany - Inanidrilus exumae... | ecosystem: Host-associated > Annelida > Digestive...
CGTTGGTCATTTTGGAGATAGAATGGCTCATATTCATTATTATATCAATAGCTTAATTTATAACAGGACGGCATTTTAGCCGAAAAAAACAGAAAAATCACCCTCGTGACCCCGGGCACGAATCGGGGTTACGGGACAGGCTCAGAATTCCGTTCCGATTCGAGGTAAGTCGTTCGCGCGACATATGGCTCAAAAACACCGATGTCATGCCGGCCCCTGCCTGCGCAGGGGCGGGCTACGGCCCGGAATCCATTAAACAGTAAACCGATTCTGGATGCCCCCGGCCAATTACATGCCGGGGCAGGCTTATCAAGTCCGGCATGACGATGGATTCTTCGGATTCATTCGGAACATATTTTTGGCAACGGCTATAAATAGCTTAGAAATGGAAGAATGAAGGGGTCTCGATGAAAAAGCATTCAAGCCTTTTGATTGTTTGCATGTTGATGATTGTCGCCTGCGCCACCAGCCCCACCGGCAGAACCCAGCTGATGCTGGTTTCTGAAGATCAGGCCATTTCGGCCTCTCGGGAGGCCTATGGCACCATGCTGAAGCCCTTGGAAGAGAAGGGTAAAATCGACAACAAGCCGGAGCTGAAAGCGCGGGTCTACGACATCACCGGACATTTAATCGCCCAGGCGATTGTCATGCGGCCCGAAACAAAGAATTGGGACTGGACCATTAAAATCATTGACGATCCGGAGGTCGTAAATGCCTGGGCCATGGCCGGAGGGAAGATGGCACTCTACACCGGGTTGGTGGAGAAAGTCCGTCCAACGGATGACGAATTGGCACAGGTTTTGGCCCATGAAATTGCCCATGCTCTGGCAAAACATTCCGCCGAGCAGATGTCGATCGCCATGGCGAGCCAAATGGGCGTGATCGCCATTGGAGTGGCAACGGAAAGCAACCAATGGGCTCTAACCGGTGCTGCCCTGGCTGCCGCCCTGGCCATACAGTTGCCATACAGCCGGGCTGCGGAATCCGAAGCGGATCGAATTGGAATTGAGTTGGCGGCCAAGGCAGGATACGATCCCAGGGCCGCTGCGACCCTGTGGCAGAAAATGGCAAAGGTGGGTGGTCAAGGCCCGACGGAGTTTCTCAGTACACACCCTGCGCCCGAGAATCGTGAGCAACGGCTGGCAGAATTGGCACCTCAGATGATGCCCTACTATGAAAGAAAGGGAGAAAGACCAACTTATAAATTCTAAGAAATACGAAATTCGAATCTCGAAATTCGAAACAAATCCGAATACCAAATTATCAAAACGTTTTAATCTTATAGTTTTTTCTATTTTGTAGTTTGTTTCGGTTTTCGGATTTCGTGCTTCGATTTTATCGAAGTCGGGACCGACCCAAAGTATCAACTTCCGTTATCTGCTCCGGCAAACTGGTTTACAGAGGCTACCTTAAAAGGGCCAGAAACTGGAATCCATCCACACCTTTTCCGTGACCTCCCTGTCAATGTCGGACAAAAAGTGCAGATGCTCCCGCTCCCAATCGGCGAGCCATTTGTAGAGCGCCTTCTCGGCAGGGTCCTCTGCCGATTCAGCCCGATCGGCATACAGGCGAATCGCTCGTTCCTCCATGGACATGGCCGCGGCGACAGCAGCGGCTTCAAACCCGGCCGCGGCGATTTGTTCCTTCAGCTCCTGGGACAGGACTCGCGAGGCAATCTCGCTGGCACGTTTTTCGTCCGACTGGTCTGGAACAAAACGGCTGTCTTTCTGGTAGGCTTTGTACTGATCGGTCAGAACCTGGATATGCCGTTCTTCCTCCTTGGCCATCATCTCGAAAAACTCCTTGACTGCCGGTTGATCCGACTGGTCTGCGACTTTCTGGTAAAATGACCTGCCGCGTCGTTCAAGAAGAATAGCACGCTTGAGAATGTCCAGGGTACCCGTTTCACTCATGTCTATATTCCTTGGCTGAAAAGATTTCATGCAATGTTCGGGTTAAACTTCAATCTACAGGGATGCAGGTTATCCTGTTTGCCGATTGTGATCAAGTGCCACCCGGATCCGGCACCGCGTTATGAGGATGATCCCACTTTCAGTTGACAGTTCTCGGAATTGTAAAATTTACAGGTCATGGACCGAGGGTCGATGTGCAGAATATTATCGGCTCGGGGCACCGGGTGATGCTCCCGGAGAAGCCGTACATCCTCTCCAAAAAATTCCCCCAGCAATCCATTAAGTTGCCCCCGGAGGACACGATAGGAATAGTGGCGAGTTGCAATCCGATAGTTGTGATCCCCCATGTTTTGGCGTTTTTCAGAAGATTCGAGTATGTTGCGAACTTCCCGTACCGTTTCCTTGGACAAATAGCCGTCCATGGTCGCCAGGTCGAATCCGAGGGGCTCTATGTCTCGTACAAACGTGGAGTACCGGTTGATTAACAGCGGTTTTTTAAAATAGATCGCCTCGAGGAATGCGTTTCCAAAGCCTTCGTAACGGCTGGGGTATGTGATGAAATCCGCATACGGGTAGACATCCCAAAGCGTGCATCCGGATTTGCCGGGTGACTTTCGGGTCCACGGGTCCGAGATGTGCCCACTGATTAACCGAAGATCCACTCCATGCTCGCAGGCATAATCCTTGAGCCACTCGGCATATTCAAGCCCCTCATCACCGGCCTCGTGGGAAATCACCAGTTTGTTTCTCGGATCATCAAGCTCTTTGACCAACTCAATGGCAGATTCGATTCCTTTTCGCTTTACGATGCGGGTGGGCTGCAGGATCATTCGATCTGCCGGAGCCAATCCGATGGACTCCCGAAAGGCGAGTATCCCTTCGTCATCCGAATTCGGGGGGGTTTCGAAATTGAGAACATTCGGGATAATGGTGGAAGATACGCCGGTGCGAAGGGCCAGCTGTTCCTGTGCCTCCGAGTTAATCACAACGTGTTTAATATTTGGAAGCCCTGGGGGAAAAGCCATGCGGAGATAGTCGCTGACGGCATTGCGTGAGAATCGAACCCTTTCCCAGAAGAAATCATGATTGTGGGATATGGTGGGAAGCTGTGTTTCGGCAATGGTTTCAGTCAACGCCAGACCAAAGGGAACATGCATCGGAATGGTTAGCACGTTCTCGGCGATCAACAGATCGATGTTGAAACGGTCGATAAACTCGTGCAGCTGAACCTTTAAGAGGGATCTCAGATCATGGATTGCTTGCGTGACCTGAGGGGTCCTCTGCTTGGTCCCCAGTATCTGCTCATTAATCCATCGATTCTGTTCATGTTTAAAATGGGCTTCGGGTGCAAAAAAACTCCTTTGAACATCCCGATCGATTTCTCCGGCAAACCAGAAACAACGATGGCCGTTCTGTTCAAAGACATCCGCCCATTTGCAGGCTTCCAGAGACACCCCGTCGGTACCGGAGAAGCGGGTGGATACAAAGCCGATATGTTTAATCATGTTTAATCGAACCTCAATTCATATTCCGCTGTTGGCATCGACTTAACTTGAGGCCGCTATCCCGCGCATTACACCAAACTGAGGCTTTAATGGTAATACCGCTATATTTACAGACAACCCCCTAGGGTAGGGCTCCGAAAGAAAATCCCTCTTGGCGACAGGTCTGAGTGTCAGGCATGGTTATTGGGAATAATACAACATATTGTTGTCTGTCAAATGGAAAAGTCAATATGTAGTGAAGAATAGGCAAACAAGGAATGAAACATAACAGGCGACAGAGGCCGGTCTCTGTCGCCTGTTCAGGTGAAAACAGACCGCTTCTTACAATCAGCCTGAGATGTTATGAACGTTTTCAGCAATGAGCGCCGCAGCTTCCTTTGCTGAATGTTGACCCATATCGATGACCAGATTGTAAAGTCTCGCATCATTCCAGTCCTCATTAAAATAATTCTGGATGTAGGACTGAAGATCCTTCTCTTCCCGCTCGATCAATTTCCTTGCGGCGGTTCGGTCGAGATTGTGCTGGTCCATGACATAATCGATTTTTTTGTCATCGTCTTTGACCAGCCTCACATGGAGTGTTGCCGGTCGGCCTTTCAGGATGCACTGCCCGCCCCACCCGAGGATAATGATGTCTCCTGCGTCATAGAGGTTCTCAACCAGATTTTTGGTGGTTTCAAAGTAGTCCTTGTCATCGAGGCACCCGTGTTCCCGATCAACCACGCGCTGTACAATGGAGCAGGTGTAGCGGTCCACCAATCGTAGCAACCGGCCCTGGGAGGTCTGATGGAAGACCTGGGCTTCTCCCTCGGACAGGTTCAATCGTTTGGCGATCTCCCCGATCAGCTCTTTTCCGATGTAGGCGTAACCCAATGTTTCTGCAGCCGCCTCGGCCACAGCTTCGCTTTCCGTTCCGAATTCACGACTGATCGTCACTACCGCCATCACTTCCTCCACAGTTCAGATAGATGAGTTTTTAATTCATAAAATTGGGCTGCATAAAATTTTATGCAGCCCAATTTTATTTTATTGGATTTCTGCCATTAAATCCTCCGGAAGCTCGCAAACCTCCGATGCTTTTTTGGTTTCGACATAATGCGCCGCAGCCAGCGAGGCCGTACACCCGTTGGCAGCGGCGACCACGATCTGACGGGCATATTTTTCGCGAAGGTCACCGATGACATATAATCCCGGGATGTTGGTTTCACATTTTTCATCCGTGACCACATAGCCGTCCGCGTTCATTTTTACACCGGCCGGCACCAGCTTGTTGTTGGGATCAAATCCGATGAAGATAAACGCCCCATCCGTGTCCAACTCCCGTTTTTCTCCGGATTGGGTGTCCGATAGATCCACGCTGTTCACACCCTGATCGTTGGCCTTAATGGCGGTCACAACGGAGTTCCATAGAACTTCGATTTTACACTCATCCATAACGCGTTGCTGTAGAAGCCTGCTGGCCCGGAGAGCATCCCGCCGATGAACGAGGTAAACTTGCTTGGCCAGCTTTGCCAGATAGAGTGCTTCCTCCGTGGCCGTGTCGCCACCGCCGACCACTGTTACGGTTTTGTCTTTGAAAAAGAACCCATCACAAACGGCGCAGTAGGAGACGCCCTTGCCATAGTATTCATCTTCCCCGGGAACACGCAGCTTTCGAGGGCTTCCCCCCGTTGCCAGGATGACGGCGTGGCCTTTGATAAGCTTGCCGCCGGCAAGCCGGACCTGGTGATGCTCAAGACCCGGTTCCACTGCTTCCACTTCATCTGAAATGATTTCAAGGCCGTAGGCCTGGGCATGCTGGGTAAACTTCATGGCCAGTTCCATGCCGGAGATCTGCTCGAATCCGGGATAATTTTCGACTTGGTCGGACAACGTCATCTGCCCGCCCTGTGCCGCCCTTTCGATCAGCACAGTTTTCAGTGCGGCCCGCATGGCATAGATCCCTGCGGACAGACCGCCGGGGCCTCCTCCGACAATAATGATATCGTACATTTCTTCCACGGCGAGGTTACCTCCTTTTATTGACACTCGGGGGATTATTGGAATCAGAAACGAACGGGAACAAGATAAGGCTCTTTTCCCATAAATAAAGGCGTGTGACAAGTCATGATCTGCCCGAAACAAGCTGTTTTCGGCCGGGAATCTGTATTGCAATAGTTTTGTAGGGGGATATATTGGCGCTGTCATGATCGCGCGAGCTGTAGCATACTTTCAAGGAATGCCCGGGGGGCTTTGGGTGCTCTCGTTGGGTTGGTTCGTCAGTGCACTGGGTTTTGGTATCGCCATCCCGTTCATCTCCATCTATTTTCATGCCGCCCTGGGACTGTCGATCACCCAAATCGGCCTCTTCTTCGGTGTCATGGCCCTTGTCCGGAGTGTATTTCAAATCCTGGGAGGCGAGATCGCCGACCGGATGGACCGGCGCTCTCTGATGATTCACACGCAGATCATTCGGGCGGCGTCATTTTTTGTGATGGGCATCGCGGTATACCAGGACTGGGGCTTTTGGGCTGTCGCAGGCTTCCTGCTGCTTAACTCCGTTTTCGGAGCCCTGTTTCAACCGGTTGCCAACGCCGCCGTATCGGACATCCTACCTGAAAAGAAACGCCTCGATGGGTTTGCCATTACCCGCTCGGCCATTAATCTGGGCTGGGCGGCCGGGCCGGCCCTGGGAGGATTTCTCGCCGGGTATTCCTACGGATTGCTCTTCATGATGTCCGGAATCATCACTCTGGGCTCCGCACTGGTGTTTCTCTTCTTGGTTCACTCGCAGCTTTTGGCCCCGTTTTCCATTTTCGCCGTTGAAATGGTGGGGATTTCCGAGAGTCAGCTAGGGCTTCTCTACACATTGAACGGACTTATCGTGGTCACGCTTCAGGTACCGGTGACGCGTTTGCTGTCCGGATTTCGATTGACCACACAGATGGCCATCGGCGCCGTGATCTATGCAGCCGGATACACCTTCGTCGGATTCTGTTCGGTGTACTCCATGTTTCTGGTTGCGGTGCTTGTCGTGACAACCGCTGAAATCGTGATGTCACCCGCGTCCTTGGCGCTAACCGCCAGGCTGGCTCCCGAGAACCGGAAAGGCAGGTATATGGGCATCTTCGGATTTGCCGTATCTTCCGGTTGGTCCTTTGGGCCGCTATATGGAGGCCTTATTCTGGATACCGCCGGACATCACCCGGTGATGGCGTGGGGACTGATTTCCGTGTTGGCGATCGCCTCCGGCCTCGGTTATCTCTGGCTAACAATGCGATTGCCGGAGAAGTTCAATGCACCACCTCCTTCCAACTCCCAATAAAAAATCGGAATAATCGGCGTCGGAATCGAAATATTACGGTCCTATGAACAAAAATCAGGAGTGGGTCAGTTGTATCCTACTCTTTGAATCCTATTTAGCCGCCCGCTCCCCTTCGATCCCGCCAAGGCGGGACTCAGGGTCGCTCGATACACGCAGACCATATCCGGCCGACCCGCCACCGCTCTCCGAGCTAGGGCGGGCAGGCGTGGCCGGATATGACTCGACATGCCCTGCGGGTATTTCCTGATTGCCAAAACCAGCCACGACGCACACTGTTTAATTCGACATAACCAGATCTTTATGGTGCCAGGCCCTCCGCGTAGCGGTGACGGCTTTCAGCCGAGCAGGTCGCTCGGCTGAAATGTCTGTGTTCGTCTGCGTCAGTCTGCGGCTATTTTCTTTCGGTGTCGATCCTGATTCCGATGATTCAGCCATTGCCCTTAAACAATCTGCCATTATTAACGAAGATATGACATATGCTCGCAGCGCTTCCATGTTCACCAAGTATTGACCTGAGGTATTTACGCTCCTATAGTGGCGAAGTTCAGTGCCACCGGAATTATGGCAAATTGAGGCGGAGTGTTTCGCAGCCTCACATATAAGCTGAAATGAACTGAGAGATCCTAATCATGCCTGATCCAAAAAAGAACTCATACGATCTTTGCGTCATTGGGAGCGGGCCCGGAGGTTTTGCCGGAGCCATGCGGGCGTTTGATGCCGGAAAGCATGTTTGCCTCATTGAGAACGATCAAATGGGAGGCACCGGTGTTTACTGGGGCGCGTTGTCTTCCAAGACCATGTGGGAACTGGCAAAGGATTTTTATGTCGCCGCCAAGGTCGACCGGGGATACCGGGCGTCCGGTTTGGTAGTGGACTATCAAGCCATGCGCAGCAGTGTAATCCAGGCGGTTAAGGAAAAACAGTACCAGATGCTGTCTCAGGTCGAGAGCTTTTCTCCCAGACGCTGGGAGGGCCCCGGATCCATCACGCTAAAGCGCGGGTTGGGTGCATTTTTGGATTCCAACAGGGTCGAGGTGCGTCTTCACGACGGGACGGTTGAGACGGTGTCGGCCGAGCATATATTAATCGCCACCGGCTCCAGGCCAAGAGATTTTCCGGGTATCGAGGTTGATGGTGAGCGGATTCTCTCTTCGGACCACATCCTGAATTTGAGAGAGTTCCCGCGGAGACTGATGATCATCGGGGCCGGCATTATCGGTTGTGAATACTCCGCCATTTTTTCAAACTTCGGGCAGACCAAAGTCTACCTGGCAGATTACGCCGAGCGGATCATCCCCTATGAAGACGAGGATATCAGCGACTTCGTCAGCGGCAAACTCAGAGAGAACGGTGTCGTGATTTTTCAGACGGCGATTCTTCAGGATATCGTCAAACAGGCGGAGCACCTGGAGGTTATCCTTGATTTTGCCGACGGCAGATCCGAAGTCGTGGAGGTGGACGCCGTGCTGATTTCCATCGGCCGAACACCCAACATTGCCACCCTGAACCTCGATAATATCGGTGTGGAGCCCAACGAGCGCGGTGTTCTTTCGACGGACGAAAACCTGCGCGTGAAAGGCAACATCTACGCGTGCGGCGACGTGACCCATCACCCTAATCTCGTCAACCTTGCGGAGATGGAGGGACGCTTTGCGGTAAAGCACATGTATGGGAAGACCCAGCATCGTCTCAACTATGACAACATGTCCACCGTGATGTTTTTCAGGCCGGCTGTGGCCGCTGTCGGGCTGAATGAAAAAGGGTGCCAGAAAAGGCAGATTCCCTACCGGGTGGCGTCCTATTCAAATTCTCTGGTGAGTCGAGCGATCGCCATGCGGGCGACCGACGGATTTGCCAAGATTATCGTCAGCGACGACGAAGAACAGCGGATTCTCGGAATGCGGGCGGCAGGTCCAATGGCCTCCAATAACATCATGACCATCGCCCTTCTGATGGACCATTCCGGGGGGCTTACCGATGCGCTAAAAACCGTCCATCCCCATCCCACCATGTCCGAGGGCATTCAGGAATGCCTGCGAGTGTTGCTGGACAAATCCATCTTCAAATCCAAAGCCTTTCCCGAGCAGATCAAGTTGAGGAGGTGGTCGCCGATAGGCGGAGACTCGGACTTGTAGAAGCGATTAGGAATTTCATCTAAGACTCAAGGGCTGTGTTGTTTTGAACTTTGAAATGCTCACGTACTCTCGTGTACGCTCCGCTTTCAAAGTTCAAAACGCCTTGCCCTTAAGCCTGATCTAAACTTCCTAATCGCTTCTATAGAGCGGAAAATTGAAGACAATCCGCGCCATGTTCTAACAATTCCCTGGTGCAGCCATACAGCCGTTGTCCGCGCTAACGTCTCTGCTCATGGGTGGCCTTTTTGCACCTTCCTTTGCAACAGCATGTTCTAAGCTCATGCATAACCGCCAAACGCTTATGCACTTTGCATTCTTTTTTTAAGTTCCTCCATTGATTCATCGTGCCAAACAACCTGTATACCCCAATCATTAAAAATTTCCTCGATCTCTTCCATCCGATTTTTTTTAGAAGGCCTCCTTGGGAAAACAATACCTGGCGAAACATCCTTCCCTTCTAAACTAACCTGTGAGTCAATATAGCTCCAAATTTGTCTCACTTGGCGCAAGGCATTTCGTCTTACTGCTTTTGGTTTCATCCGATCCCAGTCGGAAGCCTTGATCTCTATAACAGCAACATGATTTTCACCAGAGTCGTCATCAACGAAAATATCTACTCGTCCTCTTCTGCCTGTTAGCCTGCGGATGGTCTTTTCAGGTAAAATGGTCCCCTCTGCAGTATCAAGCCATTCTTTCTGTATCTTACGATGAAAATCCTTACCACGTCGTAATCTTTTTGGTTCTTTAGAGGGCATAGGGTAAGTGTTTTCAAACTATATATTGGGCTTATAACTTTAAAGTTAAAGGGCGCGATGCTTTTTCGCGTCGTTTTTGAAGGACTCGTTAAATGCTTTATTAATTAATATAAAAGTCGATATAAATTACACCTTGGTTGTCGTAGGATGCATTAAATACCGTCATAGCATCGACTTCAATATAATAAGTGCCATCTATTTTTTGATATTTGCTTTTTTCAATAGAATTTTTCAATGCTTTAGTGTTTATTAACCAGTTACCGAATTCGATAGACAAATATAGCGTTCTTTGTAGAAATTGTTCCTCGGTATATGTTTTTTTTGTTCTCAGTTCGATAGCCACTCCTAAATGACTGCAGCCACCACCTTTAACTATAATTTCTTCATTCTTTCTATTGACTGTGAGCGTTTTTCCATCGGACTCAATTTTTGAGTTTCTATTTCCTGTGCTGTATTTATTTATAAATTCTATGTATGCAGTTTCATCAAAAACACAATCTTCTGCTGCATAGGCAGAGACTGAAATAAAAATAAGTAATATTGGCAGTAATTTCATAGTATTTAACGTCTGAGCTCAGTTGCGTTCCGAGGTGCTGCCACGCGGGCTGCGCACATAAGGCGCGTGACAGTTAGGCACGTCTGCTGAAGCGACCTGTTAGAAGCTTAAGATTTTATATCAGTTCGAACACCTTTAAGAAGCCAGGAATCATCAACAGTAAAATAAAAAGGGTAACTAGTTTTATGTACTTTAAAAAAGGCAGAAACCAAGGGTTTTCACCTTTTTCCTGGAGCATTTTTATATACAATTTCACATGATTAAGCTGAGTTGAGGGATTTAGACTCGGCGCAGTATCAAGAGCGGGAATGATTTTTCTGAAATATAAATAATTTCCAAAGAGCACGTAAATGACAACCAGGGTGAAGACAAAATTGAAATATATTTCGAAATTCATTTGGCTTCTAACTTATAAGTAGATCGCGAGTGTGTTTTTTTGGGGGAATACGTTATTTTAGGGCTGCTACTAATTAAGCACGATACACCGATTATACACTGAATCTGATTATTTACAAGATGTTAGACCGCTTCCAGAGAATCTGCAGGGATGTTCTAAGCGGCCTTTGATGGCTATGATAGTGTTTATCCGACCAAACAGCCTCTGGCTCCCCAACTGAAATTCTAAAATCCGCATTCTAAAATCCAACCGCTTTATGGAAAAATCGGGGTTCTGCTCTAAATAATCCTGCAGTCGATCGGATGGATAGCGGGTAGAACTGTTCGGGAATGATAAGTACTTGCCCAAAATCGAGGGATTTTCAGCAACTCCTGCAAAAACCGCGTTCTTGACGTAATGCCAATTATCGGTCATTGGAATTTTGCAGATCATGATCGTGAAGTAAATTCCGGGACCACTACAGTGGTGGGCCATACATTGCTGCGATACACAACCTCCAAATCCCGCTAATTTCCTTCCTGGAAAGGGAGTTTTTATCATTAAATGTAGCTATCTCCTTATCAGTTTCATTAAGGATAGATAAAAAATTAATCGACAACAGCGTCCCCAGATCAGTATGGACTTGCTGCTGTCCGGGCAATTCCTAATCCACACAAATCAAACCCGACACCTCCATCCATATTCACTACCTGGACATCCTATCCGATAATATTATATAATTGTTTATGATGGTGGTTGATTAACAGGGTCAACTTGAGACAGAGATCAGAATACAATGTTACCCCTCAGGTGGGTTGTGCCCAGGAGGCAGTGATAATTGAACGCTAAACATTTTTTATTGCCTATTACTTCTTTGGGGGCAATTGTATTTGCTTTTACTTTAAACCCCTCGTCTAGTTGTGGGGAAGTGTACGGGGTGACATGTTTCGACGGTAGTCATCACCCGCCAGGGTTTGATTGCAGCACTCTCATGAGCGGAAGTTCCGGAGGTGATGGTTCAGATAGGTGGGGTGGCGACCGGCAGTATGTGCCTTCCGGACTTTCGCCGGAGGAACTGGAACGACAGCGCAAGCGGCAGAAGGCCACGGAGCTTAATGAAACCGGCATTCAGTACTGGAATCAGGGAGATTATGAAAGCGCGGCACGTCATTTCCAACAGGCCCTGGATCATTATCCTGACAGTAAGGTGATTCGCGACAATCTTGAAAAAGCACAGAAGATTGTTTTCGAGCAGCGGCGGAAGCGGCTGGAGCAGAAGCGCCAACTTGACCAGGCCAAGGTGAAAATCAACCAGGTGCTTGAGGAACTGGAGTCAGCCGTCACCGGCACCCCTTCTCCTGTTTCCGGAAGTGGGGGCATCGGGTCTGGTGCAGGAGGTGTTCAGCCGGGAACCTCGCTGAAATTCATTAGACCCAAGGAGCCCATTATTTCAGAGGGCACCAAGACCTCGACAACGGTGGGACTCCAGTTCATGGGTACTAAGGGCGCTCAACCTGTGGTTGACCCCTCTGTTGTCAAAGGTGGGACAGGCCAGGCATTGCCCTCATCGTCTGTAAAGTCCCCTTCGCTCTACCCCCTGAAAGAGGTCCCCAGTCCGGGGTCAAGGATCTGGCCCGGTGAGACACGCAATGCCTCCGAGCGGTTGTCGAACCCACTTGATCAGGAAACAACAGATCCTTTTGCTCCTTCTGCCGCGGACTCGGAGGCGCTGCTGCCGGCAGTGGCCAACCCCACCGGACTCATGGCGCCGAATGAAGCAGAAAATTTGTCTGATTCCCCTGCCAAAGAGGATGCTATCATCTTTGAGCCTGCAGCCACGGATTCAGAGGCATTGTTACCGGCAGTGGCTAATCCCGGCAAACAGATCTGGCCCGGTGAAACCCGGGACGTCTCCGAACGGCTGTCCAATCCGCTCCAGGAAGAGAAGTGACTGTTTAAAAATGAGAATATCCATGCTTTGTCTGAAAGGAAAATCTTCCAGGGTTCTCTGGACGGTCGCCTTACTGACGACCCTCTTATTCTTCCTGCCATCCTCACCGGTTAACTGCAGTGAAGCCGACATGCCGGCAGAGGCCCAGAAGGCCCTGATCAGGGGGCTTGCTGCCGCCGAGCAGCAGGCCTGGGACCATGCCATCAAGTATTTCATGGAGGCCTTTAACAAGGCCCCGCTGGCCCCGCAGGTGTCCTTTAACCTGGGGCTGGCCCATGCCAGATCCCGCAATGAGGTGCCGGCCTTCATATGGTGGCAGGCCTATCTGGCCCTGGCGCCCGATGCGGCCAACCGGGCGGCCATTGAACAGGAGATCGTCAAGCTGGAAGTGGCCACGGAGATCAAAAGAGATACCTTGTTTGAGAAGGCGGTTGCCGCAGCGCTCGCTTTGCCCGAGAAGAAGAGGAGGCAGGTCAGTCATGATGTGGCGCAGGATCTATGCCGGGCCGGCAAGGTGGACGGGGCGGCCAAGATCTATATGGCAGGTTTTGACTATACGCCCAGGCCAGAGGAGGAACCCCGATTCAGGCAACGGTGCTATTACATCCGCGCCAGTAAGCTGCTGGCGCTTGGCAACCCCGAAGCCATGCTGGAAATTGTTGCCCTTGCAGCCGAGAACATGCAGGCAGACCTTCTGGCCGATGCCGCTACCTATTATTTAAAGGCAGGGCAACCGATAGAGGCTGAAAAGGTTCTGCAGCGGGTGGCGAAAGTCAATGACAAGAATTCGATTCTGCAAAGCTTTGTGCTGCATTATCTGAAACAGGGTGATGAGGCAACCGCCGGCAGGGTACTGCAACAATTGCAGCCGGGGAAAGCAAAGAATGAAGTCCTGAAAAGTATGGTGGCGCATTACCTGAATAAATACCGTTACTGGAATCAGGTTGACGGTATATCTAAGGCCGTGCCTTTGGCTGAGCAGATGACCGATGGCACGGAAAAACTTGAGACCTGGCTTGATATGGCGATTGCCCAGGGGATAAAAAACGATGTTGCCGGGGCAAAATCGTCCATCAACAAGGCACTTCAGTACCAGGGGGAATGGGACTCCAACCACAAGGCCCGACTTGGTGAAGCGCGAGCCCTTATCGCAGATTTCAAGGGAGCCATGGAAATGATCAACCAGGTGAGTGAGTACCAGAAGCAGAAAATATATAGTAGTATGGTGACCGCCTACCTGCGGCAAGGTGACGTTAAAAAGGCCAAGCAGATGGCGGAACGCATACCAGCCAAGAACTCTTCCGGCAGAACAAACGTTAGGAAATCCAGTGCCATGGCGGAAATCGGGGAATGGCTGGCCAAAAACAGAACTGAGGCAGAGGCGCTCAAGGCAGCCAGGAACCTGCAATGGAGTCCTTTTGAACCAAACAAACGCGGAGTGATCCTGGAACCCTTTGTCAAGGAGGCGGTGCGGGCCGGGCAGCTGGACAGGGCCCTGGCCTTGGCAGACCAATTGAAAGGCCTGGATAACGGCCAGAGTTACAGTAGAAATTATCTGTATGGCCAGATCATTGTGACCTATATCGAACTCGGTCAGTTGGATAAAGCCCTGGAGCTGGCTCAAAGTTTTAAGCTCAGGAAACTGCTCGGCACTATGGAATCTGTTTTTATCGAGTTGGCCAAGGCCCTGGCTGAACAGAAAAAATATACTCAGAGTCTGGATCTCATTCTCGAAAACAAAGGAATGACTTCATATGGCAGTTTTACTGAACTTACAGAGGAACTGATTGCCAGCGGTCAGGGCAAGAAGACGGCTGAGGTATTGCACACCCTGGTCTCCCAGGCAAAAAGTGTCTGGGTGGCTACCGTACTTGAGGTGGTGGACCAGCTGATAGATAACAATCTGAGCCAGGCGGCGCTCCCCGTCCTGCAGGCCCTGGAGCGGCATGTGCTGAAAAGAGCAGATATGAAAGAGTTGGACGGTCTGCTGGACCGCTACCGTCTGGCTGGCGATGCAGCATCGGCAGAAAAACTGGCTTCCTATGCAAAGGCGCTCACATGGTTTGACCTGGCCAAGAAGACCAAGGGGATCGGCGACATGAGCCCCTACCTGCAGGACCTGAAAAGCGCCAAACTGGAAGAAGTGCTGCGCAAGCTGGCCAAAACCGCGGCACGCTTGGCCAATGATCTGGAGCTGGTTCAGTTCAATGCAGAATAATTTTCAAATATGTTTTGTGGTAGATATTTTTTCTGGGGCATGGGCAACAATTTTAAGATTCAGAACCTACGACATCCTTATAGATAAGGTCTACAATTATCATCTTTCTTTATAAATTCTGTCATCTCAACTTGAATTGTGAATTGCATTACGGCGCGTCGTTATTCACTATTCAAGGCTTGACACCATTGGTAGTTAGCGATGACGAAGAACAACGGATTCTCGGAATGCGGGCCGCCGGTCCCATGGCATCCAACAACATCATGACCATTGCCCTTCTGATGGACCATTCCGGTGGGCTTACCGCCGCACTCAAAACCGTCCATCCCCACCCCACCATGTCCGAAGGCATTCAGGAATGCCTGCGAGTTTTGCTGGACAAATCCATCTTCAAATCCAAAGCCTTTCCCGAGCAGATTAAGTTGAGGAAGTGGTCGCCGATCGGCGGCTATTCGGATGCTTAATAAAAAGACGTTTGCCGGTTGATATTACGCACGTCGGCACGTGTGCCCGACTGTCTGACAACTTGTCCCGGAGTACCTCATAAACTGAAGTTATAACCCCATAGGGCGACTCGTGGGGTCGAAGTCCCGCTGAAGCGGGACGAAGCCCCAAGTTCGAAGAACGCGTGTCCGGCGTAGATCATAGAGCGAAGGCAGGAGACGGGAGCCGGGAGCCCTAAACGGGTGATCTAAGCCGCTAAATCGCTTTTAAGCGACTACAATTCCTAAACGCTATACTTAGGATTAAAAACGGCGCGGAACATTTGAGAAATTCCGCGCCACATTCTAATACTTCCCTGGTGCACTTATATAGCCGGGATGTGCAATCCGACCGCTGATGTAGTCTGATCAATATCTTGTGGTTTGTCGAGAATGTCTGGAGGTGCGAATGGGGTTATAGTCTGTGCCTCGTTTATCTGCCCATCGATAGCGCACTAATGGTCGTAGTCCTTCACGCTCCTACGGGACAGGAAAATTCACAAGCACGACAAAATTTAACTACCTCATTGCGTTTCCCGGTTTCTCCGATTTCTCCTTCTGGAACCTGATCTTCCCAGTCATCGTTTATCTGCTGCCGGCAGTTAGGCCGGTTATATTTCCCATCAGGAAAGGCTTTTACTGGACAGGCTTTCTGGCAGAACACATCACAGGTTTCACAAGGGGAAAACCCATAGAGTGCCGCTGTTGCTTCGAAATTTCCTTCCATCAAAATTGAGAGAAGCCGGATTCTCGGACCCCACGCCGGATGCAGCAACAGGTTGTTTTTACCGATGATGCCCAGCCCCGACAAGACGGCAGCGTCTTTCAGAAACAGTCCGCCTTTTTCTACATGATAAGGCAGCGGGTAGGCGGATACATCCAATTCATCCCTGAGCCATTGTTTCAGGAGTTCCGATATTTCCCGAAGACGTCGATTCCCCCAAGTATCGCCTCGTTCCCAGTAGTCCAAACGAAGATCTTCTTCCGAATGATACAATCCCAGTACTAATACTGTTTGAGCTTCATCAGGTAAATTATCAATTTGAGCATCCTCAAACCCATCGGGATTTATCGGACCTTTCGTGTCAACTTGGTATGAAGGTCCTTGCAACACGTCATTTAAACTGACAATTCCGGCATTTATACCATCATATGATTCAGCTCGCGAGATGACTTGAGCGGTTAATGAAGATTTTGATGCCATAATTATTGTCTCCTTATAAGCAGTCATAGTAAAAGTATCAGGATCAAGGACTATTGCCAATAGGCTTCGGTTCAACGAATAATATTTGGACCGAGCACTACTTGCAGTGTTGCTCACCGCCAGGAAACCTCTCCCGGTGCGGATTACAATATAGTTTCCATCTGTTTCGACCCGATGAGGCGGCCACAATATGTAGGGTGTAACAGTAGGGTGACTTGGGAAGGTGCAGGATCAGTTAACTTGCCAAGAAATCCAGCCAATCCATCTGTTTTTACACGATACGTTTTCCTATAGGAGCATCAAGCCCGTCTTGTTCTCTCTTTTTTGCCAGAATGTCGTTATCAAAACGCCGGGTAATCATAAGCATGCCCAACTCGCCAGAGCGGGGCCGAAATATAATAGCACTGTTCCAGACCGAGGTTATCATTCCATCAGGCTCCAATATGGGCAAATGCAGCTTTGGTTTTGTTGTGCTTCCCTTATTATCTTGAACATTATCCCGTAAGTTCACATCACAATAAAAACTGGCCCAATTACTGATGATTGTAGTTTTATTGCGTAGCAGTTTCCAGAAGCCCGGTATCTCTGTTTCAGGCGAGCCGGCACGTTTGGCGCGAAACGCCCCGTTAGCATCACGGATTGATTGGCGGATGAGCGCCGGGGTTTCTACGTCTCCAGGGAAATAGGGTACATTGGCCTCGTAGTTTCCCACATGACTGTCGGCTAGATTCAAAACGGAGGGTTGCCTGCTGCGAAAATTGGCAACCATAATATTCAGATCAGAGTTCATCTCGTGGAAGAACCACGAGGTGAGGGCATCATTTGTGGATACAAAGGGCACCATGCCTTCTTGCCTGGTTTTCTCTTTGGCCACCCACGCGGGATCCACCTCATGGATACAGATATTCTGCGGTATCCGTCGGCCAAATTTTGTGGCGATATAAGTACCCAGTATCCCACAGGCAAGACCCGCTGATTTGAACATGGCCGTTTCTTTTTTGCCTATGATGTCGGTCTTGGCAGCCTCAAAATCAGAGACCCGCACTGGGTTTAGTTCATTTACTTCCGAGTCTGCGCTGAGCATGTTGTACAACTTATAGTACGTATGACCATCTCCCAAAGTATGATTTATTGAAACGATTAGAGCAAAGCCGGGTAAAGCGATAGTTTCCCGCAGCGGCACAGATTGATCACGTTTTTCTGGTCCCGCTTCAATTGGCACTATCGCCACCTTGAACAGCACCTCATCTTTATCAGTTGCTGGTTTTGACCGTAGGCACTGGACAGGCAACAAACTCCGCACGAGTTCTTCATACGACATGTCGAGCGAAAGCCCCACATCTCCAGACTGATACACAGAAAAGTGCCGGTCGATTACACTCTCGGTCCCAAAGCTCTTTGAATAAGCCATCGCCACGACACCATCTGCCGTTCCTTTTTTCACAATCCTTGATGTGAGCCAGGGGTTTTTCTTCAACATACTGGCTATGCGGCTGCGCAAGAACTCTACCGGAGCAGAACCTTCGTACAAAGTTACCGTAGTGACAGGAGGAAGATGAAGATTTGCGACTTCCCAATCGGTTAACTTTATAAATTCTTTTCCTTTAATGGCCATCCTGTGATTCCTCTGTTATCGGAACAAATGAATAGCGAGAGGCAATCTTTAAGGGGGATCAAACAATGAGTGAACTGTCTGATTTCCTTATTTCAGTCCAAGCGTATTCCAGCGAGAATGAGACGGCCCCATCACCGGCGTGAATGGCTGGCCAGGAGCGGATGATAACACCATTCTCCTGATAGACGATTTTATTCAAGCCTTTGTAATCAAACTCGGTAACCTTAATCTGACCCGGCTTGGGACTCAGCTTAGCGTTGCGGGTCGTTGCATCCCACCTTATCTCCAGGCCTCATCACTCCACCACTCCATTGCTCCAAAAGCCAAACACCACGGGCCGCGAGGCGACACCTGAGATTCAGGGGGATTAAATTACAGGTGAAATATCCGTGTCGGGGTATCCTGAAGGGCGACGGAAAGGCCTGCGCGGTGGCCGTTTAGAATCGGAGCCACGGCGTCGATTGCCTTTTCGGGGGTGTTGTTGGTCTGGCTGAGATGGGCCAGAATGATGTGCTCGAGCCGGTCATGGAGCAACTCGCCGGCCAGCTCCCGGGAGGCTGTATTGGACAGATGGCCGAGTCGGCTCTTGATCCGCTGTTTGAGATGCCATGGATAAGGTCCGGATTCGAGCATCTCCATGTCGTGGTTGGCTTCCAGTATGAGGATCCGGCAATCTTTGAGATGCTCCCGAACCAGAGCGGTGCCGGTTCCCAGATCGGTGGCCATGCCGATCTTCATCCCATTTTGCTGGAACGTAAATCCGGAGGACTCCTGGGCATCGTGGGATGTGGCAAATGGGCGTATATCCCACCGGCCGATTTGAAACGTCTTTCCGCAAGCAAAGGTGACCATTTCTGCGATTTTTCCGAGGGGACCCTGGGCCGCCTCCCACGTTCCGGGGGACAGATATATCGGCAGGTGGTAGCGCCGAGCCAGAACACCCACGCCCTGAATGTGATCGGTGTGCTCGTGTGTAACGACAATGGCGTTCAGATCCTGCGGCCGCAAATCGCGAAGCGCCATCCGCCGCTCGATTTCCTTTCCGGAAAGGCCGGCATCCACCAGTAAGTTTGTATTCCCGTCGCTTAGATACAGCGCATTACCGCGACTGCCACTGGCCAGCAGGCAGAGTTGGATATCACCATTTTTTTCATCCGATAAGGGTTGTTGTTCTGGGTCCGTCATTTGTCACTTCATGTCATTCGGGGGAAAAGCGATATCCCACCCCCTGTGCAACCGGGTAGATGGGTAACACATTAAACCGGGCACATGGTGAGCGGAGTCGAACCAGAGGGATTCGTATTAAAAGACACCTCCTCAGCGTCTTTGCGGTGAATATCGATAGCAATTACCCTGCTATTTTCCTGTGTGCCCAAATCCCCCATCATTTCGAACGGTTTCATCAAGCGTTTCAACCACTTCTAACCGGCTCTGAAAGACTCGGCTGACGATGAGCTGGGCGATCCGGTCGCCGCGATGGATGGTGTAGGGCGCTCTGCCGAGGTTGATGACAGCAATTCGGATTTCTCCGCGATAGTCCGCATCGATGGTTCCGGGCGAGTTGATCAGACCGATTCCATGGCGGACCGCCAGTCCGCTTCGCGGCCGTACCTGAACCTCAAAACCGTTCGGTATGGCCATGGCCAGGCCTGTTCGAATCAGACGGATGTCTCCCGGCGCCAATTTAACATCCTCCACAACAGCAGCGCGCACATCCATACCGGCCGACTGGGGCGTCATGTACTCCGGCAGCGGGATGTCCGCGTCCTGGTCAGGGTTGAGGCGGCGGATCTGTATGCAAGGTGTTGTGTCGCTCATCGATTGAGCCCACAAAATACAGCATTGATTCCAGGAATTCAAGGAGGATTTCCAAGGGTGTTTCTATAGAATAGCTCCACGAGTTCACGAAAGGCAGGACAAATAGAGAAACGGTTTCAAGAAAAGATTTGGGATAATCTCTGACAATGGTTCCCGCTATGACACGTTATTAAAAGTCGGGCCTATGAACAAAAATAAGGAATATGCCGATCATACCCCCTCCCTCTGGCTCCCTCTGGTTCGACTTCGCTCACCACGCGCCGCCAAGGGAGGGAGAAAATAAAGACCTCCCCCTTGATGGGGGAGGCTTGCCCTGTTCAATCCTTGCTTCGCAAGGGCCGCCAAAGGCGGCATTTAACAGGGGAGATTGGGGGTGATGGAATGGCCATTTCAACGGCCTTAAAATTGGTTATAGGCCCGTTAAAATTTGAGATGATGCATTAGCTTCTGAACCTCGCCGTTCTTTAGAAATACACGGATCCGGATCGTGAACGTTCCCCATCCGATTGCGGACAAGGCGAAGGGGCGATCTTCTGTTCCAAGTTCACATACTTCATGTACGGTTTCAGGAAATGTGGGATGAAGGGTATATTCCACACACCGAATCCGGTTGAGCGCTTCCGTTGATCCCAGTATGAAAACCGTCCATTTCCACCGATCCTTGCCGATTGATTCGGCTACATTACCTGCTTTGATCGGCACAGGATTTTCAAGGGGGGGTGGAAGGTTTACCATGTGCTTCAGGTAACGCGGTTTTTTCTCCGTATCTCTGAAGATGATCTTCACTGAAATTTCGGATGTCTTTCGCCCGACGCTCGTGAGGGCAAATGGAACGCGCGGGTCTCCCATAATATCTACCCTCCGGACAGGGTCCGAAAAAGTTGGATCGAGTGTATACTCCACATGTTCTATATCATTCAGGACCTGCTCGGACTCCTGGATGAAAACCGTCCATTTCCATTTGCCATTGCCAAGATACTCTGAGGTGTCGTGTACCGTAATTTCCCGACCAAATAACGAAGGAGGCAAGCTTATCAACAAGAACACGGCTATCGACAGTGCAAACCGTGTTTTGATCATGGCATTATGCATCATGATTTCCTTTTTAGCACCTGAAGGTCTATTCTCCAGTATACCAAATTATACTGAATAAGGCCGCTCTGAGAATAAAGATCGGCTTTATGAGGGATGAATTCTAATTATATCCAACGGATAGGCATTCATCTTATCAATAAAAAGAAAAGCGGTTAAAGAAGATTTTCTTTAACCGCTTTATGATTCGAATATTGAATAATTAAGATGCGACCCTTGTGTTTTGGCCAAGCGGGCAGACGGGCGAACAGGCAAACCGGCTTACAGAATCGCGGAAGGGTCCTCCGGCAGCTCGGATGGAGACACCGGACCCAGGGTGGTCAGGGCCAGATGGTCGGAGTTGAAAATCGTGTCGGCAAGATCCCGAATGCTGTCTCTCGAGACGTCGTCAACCTTGGCGATAACCTCGTCCAGGGAAATATCCCGCTCAAAATTGATTTCGTTCTGGGCCAGGCGAACCATATGGTTGTCGACACTCTCCGTGGAGAGAAGTAAACTGCCTTTGGTAAACTCTTTGGCGTCACGCAGTTCGGATTCGCTGACCGGATCCGTTTTCAGCCGTTTCATTTCTGAAAGCAGCAGTTGGATTGCGGCAGCGGCGTTTTGAGGCGCGACTCCGGCGTAAGCTCCCACCATACCGGTATCGACAAACGAAGAGATAAACGAGTAGACAGAATAGGCCAGTCCCCGGCGCTCTCGAATTTCCTGGAACAACCGGGAGCTCATGTTGCCGCCAAGGATGGTATTTAACAGGGCCAACGGATATCGGGCCGGGTCCGAGGTGGCCACACCCTGTGTGGCAAGGCAGATGTGTACCTGTTCCAGATCTTTTTCGTGAATGGCGATCTGGGATCGCCCCGATGGGGTCTGCCGCGGGGGCATTCCGTTCCCGAGGTTGATCGATTCAAATGCCGGCGATACCAATTCCACAAAAGCATTATGGTCGACATTGCCGGCGGCTGAAACCACGATGCGTTCGGGCTGGTAGTACTTGTGGAAAAAATCTGTAACCGTCTCAGCCTCAAAGGCCATCACATTTTCTCGGGTACCGAGTATGGATCGTCCAAGGGAGTTGTCCCCCCAGTATGCCTTGCCGGATAGTAAATGGACGTACTCTTCCGGTGTGTCTTCCATCATCCCGATTTCCTGAAAGATGACCGGTCGCTCCCGATCAATTTCCGCAGGATCAAAGACGGAGTTGAGAAAGATATCCGTTAGGATGTCGACCATTGTGTCCAGATGGGTGTCGATCACCTTTGCGTGATAGCAGGTGGTCTCCATGGTCGTAAATGCATTGGTGTGACCACCGATGGCATCGAACTCTTTGGCGATCTGGTACGCGGATCTTCGTTGAGTTCCTTTGAAGATCATGTGCTCGATAAAATGGGATAGCCCGCTCTCGGCAGGAACTTCGTCCCGGGCGCCGACCGCAACCCATACCCCCATGGAAACGCTTCGGACCGAGGGCAGTTCGCGCGTCAACACCCGGATGCCGTTATTGAGGACGGTTTTATGAACGGTCGGCTCCATCGCTTCCTTCCAGCACTGCTTTACGGCTTAATTTAATTTTTCCGTCCCGTTGGATATCCAGAACCTTCACTTTTATTGCGTCGCCTTCCTTGACGATATCGGTGACCTTTCGCACCCGATGCTGCGCCAGTTGTGAGATATGGACCAAACCGTCGGTGCCCGGAAGAATTTCCACAAAGGCACCAAAGTCGGTAATTTTAACCACTTTTCCATCGTAGAGTTCTCCGACTTCAGGCTCTCTGGTGATGGCGTTGATCTCAGTCATGGCAGCCTCACCATCTTCCGAGCTCAAGGCGGCAACCTTTACCAGACCGGTATCGTCAACTTCGATCCGTGTGTTGGTTTGGGCCTGAATTCCCCGGATCATCTTGCCGCCCGGGCCGATGAGATCCCTAATTTTATCAGGATTGATGTTTGTTCTCAAGATTTTAGGTGCATATGGAGAGATCTCGGCGCGCGGCGTGTTAATGACGTCCAGCATTTTATTCAAAATATGCAACCGTCCCGCTTTTGCCTGTTCAAGAGCGTTCTCCATGATGTCCCGGGACAGCTCCTTGATCTTGATGTCCATCTGCAGCGCGGTGATGCCGTCCTGGGTTCCGGCCACTTTAAAGTCCATATCGCCGGTATGGTCTTCATCTCCGAGGATATCGGACAGAATAACGACCTGGTCTCCTTCTTTGATGAGGCCCATCGCTATTCCGGACACTGCCGACTTGATCGGGATCCCGCCGTCCATCAACGCCAGGCTGGCAGAGCAGACGGTCCCCATGGAAGAAGACCCGTTGGACTCCAGGACTTCCGAGACGATCCGGATTGTGTAGTCAAAGTCATCTTTGTCCGGCAAAACCTTCTCGATGGCCCGGGTGGACAGGCCGCCATGGCCAATGTCCCGCCGACTGGGGCCCCCAAACCGTTTGACTTCCCCTACGGAAAAGGGCGGAAAATTGTAGTGCAGCATAAACGGCCGAAACTCTTCGCCGCTAAGCGTTTCCACCCGCTGCTCGTCCAGGCTGGATCCCAGGGTCAGTACCCCCAGGACTTGAGTCTCTCCCCGGGTGAACAACGCGCTGCCGTGGGGTCGTGGCAGTAACCCGACTTCACAGGCGATGGGTCGAATCTCATCGAACTGCCGCCCGTCTATCCGGCGGCCCTCTTTCAGGACGAGGTTCCGACTGATGTTTTTTTGAAGATCCCCGAGAACATCGTAAACTTCCCGTTTGCGATCCACGAAGTCTTCGCCGAGGGATTCAAAGATTTCCATTTTGAGTTCTCGGAGCGCCTGGTTTCGGGCTATCTTTTCCGGTATGACGACCTTCTCGCGAATCCGCTCTGACGCCTCGGAGGTCCATCTTTCCATAAGCGCTTCATCTTTAGCGGGAGGCGTTATGATCCGTTTGGCCTTGCCAAGTGTCTCCTTGAGTTTTTCCTGTATTTCGATCAGTGGTTGCATCGCCTGATGGCCGAAAAAAATTGCTTCGAGCATATCGGCTTCACTGACAAATTGACCACCACCCTCGACCATTACAACACCGGTTCGAGATCCTGCCACGATAATATTGATATCGCTTTGATCATATTCATCGATGGTCGGATTCACCTTGAATTCACCGTTTATTCGGCCGACTCGTACGCTGGCGATCGGCCCCTCAAACGGGATGTCGGAGATTTCCAAAGCGGTTGACGCGCCCACCATGGCAAGAACATCCGGGTCGTTCTCTTTATCCATCGAGAGGACCGTTGCAATGACCTGGGTCTCAAACTTATACCCCTTCGGAAACAGGGGCCGGATGGGTCGGTCGATCAAGCGGGCGGTCAATGTCTCCTTTTCGCTGGGCCTTCCGATTTCTCGCCGAAAGTAGTTTCCGGGAATCCGGCCGGCGGAGTATATCTTCTCCTGATATTCGACGGATAGGGGCAGAAAATCGACCTGTTCGCGTGCATCCTTTGCGGCAACCACCGACACTAGGACAACGGTTTCGCCATAGGTAACCACGACTGAGCCGGATGCCTGCTTGGCGACTTTACCCGCCTGAATGCTTAACGGTTTGCCACCTATCTCTGCTTTTAGCGTTACTTCCATGTTACTCTCCCTGTCGGCAGAGGATTTCCTTCCCACTTGCCGGCGTGTTCCACCGCTGCCGGATGAATCCGGTTCGATGATATCCACATTTGAATTGGACTATCGTCTCAATCCGAGTGTGCTAATAATATTCCGATATCTTTGAACATCCTTGCTTTTCACGTAGTTCAGCAATCTTCGGCGTCGGCCGACCAGCATCAGCAGACCGCGTCGCGAATGATGATCCTTTTTGTGAACTTTGAGATGTTCGGTAAGGTATTGAATTCGGAAGGTCAGTAATCCAATCTGGACTTCTGGAGAACCGGTATCCGATTCGTGTAGCTTGTACTTTTCGATAAGCTTTTTCTTGTCGTCTGTCGTGAATACCACTTTTTTATCCTCCTCTGGTTAGAATCAATTTCTTCTTTTCTGACGCGCAAGAGCGTGTATGTTTGGTTCAATTCGCAGAAACGATGACGCGATAATCCGTGGCGGATGCCTCAGATGAACACCCCTTCGTATTTGAAATCCTGTGCTTTTTCCCGCTGCCGAACAACCGCCAGAAGCCGGTTGGAATTGTCGACAACCTTGACCAGGCCATCTGCCGGTATCTGAATACCCCTTGCATCCTCACAGGTTAACGGACGGCCGTAGGCAATTTTTTCCTTTAGTTCCGGCTTGACGGTCCAGGCTGGAACCCCCCGAAGCGCGTCTGCCATAGGGATGACCCGTTCCCAGATGATATCGCTTCCGGCAAGCTTCTCGATCTCCTCCAGATCGAGCGCCTCGGTGACTGAAAACCGGCTGCTCTCCAGTCGCCGTAATGCCTTGAGATGCCCGCCGCAGCCCAGCTGTCGGCCGATATCGGCGCAGAGTGTTCTGATGTACGTGCCGGCAGAACAGGAAACGTCAAATTCTAGCTCCGGAAGCGAGATCTGCCGAACATCAATCCGGTCGACGGTGACACGCCTCGGTGGTTTTAATACCGGCGTTCCCTGTCGTGCCAGTTTGTACAGCGGCGTACCTTTGTGTTTCAGTGCCGAAAACGCCGGAGGCTGCTGATCCAAATCTCCGACAAAGCGGCCCACCACCTCTCGAACCCGTTCCGGGGTGATATCGTTTATTTCTCCTGTGGCGGTGACCAGCCCGGTCGCATCCTGGGTGTCGGTTTCAACCCCCAGGTAGAGCGCTGCCCGGTAAGATTTGCGACTCTGCAGAAGAAACCGGGCCAGCTTGGTCGCCTTGTTAATACAGCATAGAAGCACACCCGTCGCAAATGGATCCAGTGCCCCTGTATGGCCGACCTTCTTTGCCCCGAGCATCTTTTTTATTTTCGCCACAACCCCTGCCGATGTTACATTGGCGGGCTTATCGACCACGAGCACGCCGTGTGGTGATTCGGTCATCGGCATTTACAGTGACTCGGCCAGGCGGGTCAGCTCCGATTTGATCTTGGTCAGCGGTATTTCCACGCTGCAGCCTGCGGCGCTGGCATGGCCGCCGCCCCCGTATTTGGCGGCGAAACGGGCGACATCCACGGAACCATCCGATCGCAAGCTGATATTGAAATGATTGTCGGAAGCTCCGGGGTCGTGGCCGTTGTTGTTCTCCTGGATGAGCGCTGCAATCCGGACACCCTCAATGCTGCGTGCGTAGTTGATGAGACCATCCACGTCTTCCGGACGCGTTCGGGTTTGTTCCATCATCCTGTGAGTCAATATCATCATCGACAACTTGCCGTTGGGAGACAGTTCGATAGAATTCAGAGCCAGATTCAACAGTTTGATCCGGCCCAGGGAATAGGTCCCGTACACATGTTTGGCGACGTTATACGGATCAACTCCCAACGCTACAGTTTCTTCACAGATGGCGAACGATGTCCGGGTGGTGTTGGAAAACCGGAACGATCCAGTATCGGTCAGAATCCCGGTATAGATCGCCGTTGCGATGTCTCTGTCGATCGGAGCCCCCATCTCTTTAAACAGGCGCCATAAAATTTCTGCTGTGGCACTGGCTTCTGTGTCAATATAGCGGAGCTGACCGAATTCGGAATTGGTCACATGATGATCGATGTTGATAACCGATGGTATCCGACCCACCTCTTTGGCGGCATCGCCGATACGGGCAAGGTTTCCACAGTCCAGAACCACAGCCGTGTCATATCCGTCATTTTGTGGGAAGCTTCTTTGGACCTGATGGACGGCCGGTAAAAATCGATACACCGCCGGAATCGGGCTGTCATTATACATGGTTACCTGCTTACCCATCCGTGTCAATGATTGCCCCATAGCGACAAGAGAACCGATGGCGTCCCCGTCCGGATTCTTATGGGTTGTCACTAAAACCTGTTTACTATTCTTCAGCTGGTCGATGATCGGTTTCATGCTGTGATTCTATCGATGATAATAGTTTTTCTATGCGAGATCCATAATCGAGGGATGTATCATAGAAAAACCGGATTTCCGGCATATAACGAAGGTTCAGTTGGCTGGCCAGGAATCGTTTCAGAGAACCGCGGGCTGTTTCAAAGGCTTCACTGACCTGCTCCCGAGTCTTATCATCACCGGTAACGACATAGTAGATCCGGGCATATCGCAAATCCCTGGACATCCGAACCCCCGTTATCGTGGCCAGTTCTAGCCTGGGATCCTTGATTTTTTTGGTCAGAATGTCTGTCAGCACGCGCTGCAGTTGAGAGCTGACCCTTTTTGCGCGGGCATAGGGCTTCATATGGTCATAATCTCCATCTCCGAATCGATGATTTCAGCAAGTCCGAGTTCTTCGGCCATGTTGAAAATTTTATCGATTTTGGAGTTGATCAAAGGGCGGCTGTTCCCTACCAGCGCAAACCCGATTTCGGCACGTTGATGGATGTCATTGGCTCCGATCTCGGCAATCGATACGTTGAATCGATTTTGAATTCGGTTGATGATCGCCTTGACGATCTTCCGCTTTCCTTTAAGGCTACGGCAATCATGAATACGAAATGTGATGATTCCCAGCCCCACAACCATGATCAGGTTCTTTCCGTTCCAGGTGACCGAGTACTCTCAGCTGCCCGGTTGCCCAAAAGATTGCGAAACTGCCGGCATATGTCGGCAATTCGGGTTACAATTCCGGTTTTATTTCCTCAAGGTAGTAACACTCGACCGTATCCCCGACCTTGACATCGTTGTAATTTTCGACATGGATGCCGCATTCATAGCCGGTCAGCACTTCTTTGACGTCATCTTTGTAGCGCTTGAGAGACTCAATCTTCCCGTCATATATGATAACCCCGTCTCTCAGGACCCGTATATTCTGTCCCCGTTCGATCTTGCCATCGGTCACGTAGCATCCGGCGATGGTCCCCACCTTCGGCACATGGAATGTCTGACGCACATCGGCACGGCCCAGCAGCCGTTCCTCAAACTTGGACTCCATCATTCCGAGGATGGCGTCTTTGATATCTTTGATGGCCGTGTAAATGACATCATAAAACCGCATGTCCACGTTCTCTTCCTGCACCATGTCGTGGACTTTGGCATTGGGTCGAACATTGAAGCCGAGAATAATGGCATCCGATCCTGCTGCCAGGAAGACATCCGATTCGGTAATTGTCCCGGTTGCGGAGTGAATAATATTGATCCTGACTTCGTCGGTGGACAGCTCTGTCAGCGAATCTTTCAGTGCTTCGATGGAGCCTTGAACGTCGGCTTTGATAATGAGGTTGAGATCCTTGACCTCGCCTTCCTGCATCTTTTCAAACAGCCCTTCCAGGCTCATCCGACTCGATTTGGCCAGCTCCATGGAGCGCTGCTTCTGGAGACGATTTTCGCTGACCTGTTTGGCGCTTTTTTCATCCCCCACGGCGATCAGCTCATCCCCCGCCGTCGGAACCCCGGAAAGTCCCAGGACCTCGACCGGGATTGACGGGCCCGCCACGTCGACGGGATTTCCCCGATCGTTGAGCATGGCGCGGATTTTTCCATAATGGACACCACAGACGACCGATTCCCCGGCTTTCAGGGTGCCCTCTTCAATGAGTACCGTCGCCACCGGACCACGGCCGGAATCAAGTTTGGCTTCGATCACCCGCCCGGAGGCCGGTTTGTTCGGGACCGCTTTAAGCTCCAGGAGTTCCGCCTGGAGAAGAATCATTTCCAACAGGTCGTCGATGCCGGTATTTTGCTTGGCGGATACTTTCACGAAAATAGTATCTCCGCCCCAGTCTTCCGGCACCAGGCCCTGTTCGGCCAGTTCCCGTTGGACGCGGTCTTCATCGGCGTTTGCCTTGTCGATTTTATTGACTGCCACGATGATCGGCACTTCCGCTGCCCGGGAGTGATTGATGGCCTCCACGGTCTGGGGCATCACGCCGTCATCGGCGGCAACTACCAGTACAACGATGTCCGTTACACTGGCTCCTCTGGCGCGCATGGCGGTAAACGCTTCATGTCCTGGGGTGTCCAGAAAGGTGATTCGCCCGCTGTCGGTGTTGACATTGTAGGCGCCAATATGCTGAGTGATGCCGCCCGCCTCGAGCTCGGTGATCCGGGTTTTTCGAATCACGTCCAGCAGGGATGTTTTCCCGTGGTCGACGTGCCCCATGATCGTAACCACCGGGTAACGCTCCTCCATCTCAGTCGGATCATCTTCCTGCTTAAGAACGTTGAACACGGCCTCTTCTTCGAAGGAGGCCTTTTCCACTTCATATTCGAATTCCGCCGCCACCAGAGCAGCGGTTTCAAAATCGATTGTCTGGTTGACTGTGGCCATGACGCCCAGTCCCATGAGTTTCGCTATCATTTCGTTGGCCTTGATGCCCATGCGTTTTGCGAGATCCGACAAAACAATGGTTTCGTCGATTTTGACCCGGCGCTTGATGGCTTTGGGCGTGGTAATCTGGGTTTTCTGCCCGCCCTTGGCAGCTTTGGCGGCTCTTTTGCCCTTTTTGCCGCGAAGCTTCCCAGGCATACGAAGATCCGCACCTTCAACGACTTCTTTCCGGCGGAATGAGATCTTCTTTTTGAAGAATTTTATATCTCGACCCGGCTCGGCTGCCTTTTTTCGCCCCGGCTTCTTCTTGCCGGTCTCTACCGGTTGCGGACCAGGGGAAGTTCCCGGACGCGGCTCTTCGGTCAATATCGGCTCTTCAGGTTCCTTCGGAGGTGGGGGCTGAACCGGCAGCTTGATAATTTTTGCCGGTGTCTCTTTCTTACCTTTCTTGACTTTTTTCGGAGCTTTGGGTTTGGCCGGCTTATCTTCCGGGGTCGGTTCAGCGGTCGTTTCCGGTTCCGGGGTGGCCGCCTCAGCGCTTTCGTCCTCGATGGACGCAACTTCCACCTGCTCTTCTTCTGCCACCGGTTCCGTCGCCTCCCCTTCGGAGGGCTCAGGTGCCGCTTCGGCCGGCGCCTCGGCCTCTTCCTCTACCGGAGGGGCCTCTCCAACAGGCTCGGTGTCGACAGGTTCCGCTTCGGGTTCCATCTCCGCATCAGCCGAGATCTCCTCCTCGTCGATCGGCTCTTCTTCCGGCACCTGCTCTGTCACGACAACCGGTTTCTTCCGCCTGCGGATAACCGTGGGCCGGACGCGAGTGACCTCAACATCGACGGTTTTCTCTTTTCCGAGCAACTTTGCCTTAATCTCGTTGACGGTTTCCTCATCCAGAGAACTCATATGACTTTTCACGGTAAAATCGAGTTCATTCAGTTTCTCGATCAGTACCTTGTTGGTCATATTAAGTTCTCTGGCGAGCTCGTATACTCGGATTTTTGCCATTGAATCCCCCTCTGAGTTGGCTCCAAATTGCTCGAGTCCGATCGGCCCCGGATGAACCTCCGCAAGATCATCCGCGGGGTGACCACGCCGGTTATGATGTTGGGTGTTCTGCCCCTTCTGCTGCATCGGTCTTCGTGTCGTTTTGGGGTTGTGGCGTATCTGTGTCTTGACTGCCGGGTTCGGCGGCTTGTCCCGCCGATTCGTCATCTTCTGCCGGCGTCTCGATTGTCGTCTCTATTGGTTCGCTTTCCGGCGCTTCGTTTTCCGATGCCTCGGTTTCCGGCGCTTCGTTTTCCGATTCCGTCGTCTGGGTGTCGTCGCTATCTTCCCGTGCAACTCCGGAATCTTCGGTGCTGTCTTCTTCCGCCGCCGCCTCAACCTGACCGGCTTCTGCTTCTTCTCCGGTGGCATCCGAAGGCTCCTCTGCTTCACCTTCTGCCTCGACCTCCGTAGCCTCAACTTGGCCGGCTTCTGCTTCTTCCCCGGCGGCATCCGAAGGCTCTTCTGCTTCACCTTCTGCCTCGGCTTTCGCAGCGGCCTCCGCAGCTGCCAAGGCTTCTGCCTCGGCCGCTGCCGCCTTTTCAGCGGCGATGGTTTCTACCGTTGCTTCAGCGGATTCGATCAATTGGGTTGCTTTTTCTTCATCTAAATCACGAATCTGAAGTAGATCGTCGACCGTTGCCTTGGCTAATTCTTCGGCAGAGAAAAAACCCTTTTCGTACAGCGCGTCCGCCAGCCCAATACTGACCCCGTCGGTCCTGATCAATGATTCGTAGCCGTCTTTCAATACCTGGCTGTATCGGGTCTCGCTCTTGACATCGAGGTGCCAGTTCGTCAGCTTGGATGCGAGCCGGACATTCTGCCCCCGCTTCCCGATGGCGACCGAGAGAAAATCATCCGGGACAATGACTTCCATGGAACTCTCTTCTTCATCGATGATCACTCTGGATATCTCTGCCGGTGCTAGCGCATTGCAAACAAATTTTGCTGCATCGACATGCCAGGGGATAATATCGATTTTCTCTCCACGAAGCTCCTGCACCACATTCTGTACGCGGCTGCCTTTCATTCCCACGCAGGCCCCGACCGGATCGATATCTGAATCGTTGGACGATACGGCGATTTTGGCACGGCTGCCGGGCTCACGGGCGGCCGCGACAATGTTGACAATGCCTTCGCTGATTTCAGGGACTTCGGTCTTGAACAGGTGGATCAGGAAATTCGGGTGTGTCCGCGAAAGAATAATCTGGGGGCCCCTGGACTCGTGCAGAACATCGACAATATAGGCTCGAACCCGGTCTCCCCGGCGATAGCTCTCCCGGGGAACCTGTTCCTTTGTAGGAAGGACGCCTTCGGTTTGCCCCAGATTGACAATAATGTTGCCCCGCTCGATCCGCTGAACAATGCCGTTGATGATTTCTCCCTTTCGGTCGATATAGCTCGTATAAACGGCGTCCCGTTCAGCGTCCTTCATTTTTTGAATGATCACCTGCTTCGCCGACTGGGCAGCAATCCGACCAAAGGTAGAGGTATCCATCTTGACACCCAGGCTGTCGCCAACCTCACATTCCGGATCGAGTTCCAGACCCTCTTTCAGTCCGATCTCCAAATCCGGTTCCATGACGGTTTCAACGACCTCCTTGAATTGAAACACCTCGATTTCCCCGAGTTCTTCAGTATACTGGACCTCGATGTCGACCTTGCTGCCATATTTTTTTCTGGCCGCTGACCGTAAGGCTTCTTCCAGCGCTTGAATCAGGACCTCTCGTGCGATCCCCTTGTCTCGGCTCACCTGTTCAACGACGCGTTTGATATCTGCGATAAACATCAGTTCTCCTCGTCAACCAGCCGTGCCCTCCGAACTGCGTTCAGAGGAATACCGATAATATTGTCATTTAGCCGGAGAAGGATATCCTCTCCGGAAACACCATCTAAGATGCCGGTGAAATTTTTCCGTCCGTCAAGGGCTTCGAAGGCTGAAATTTTGGCCCGGAATCCCTTGAATCGTTCGTAGTCGTCCACCCTTCCCAGGGGCCTTTCCGGCCCCGGGGAGGAGACCTCCAGGTTGTACGGGCCAACATCCTCCATTCCAATATCCAGGTAGTCTCCCACCTGTCTGCTGATGTGAGCACAGTCATCCAGTCTGACGCCCCCTGGTTTGTCGAGGTAGATCCTGAGCGTTCGACCGCCCGGGGCCCGAAGAAATTCGACATGGACCAGCTCCATGCCTTCCGCCTCACAGAGCGGTTCTGCAAATTGCCGCACACCGGAAACGACCCGTTCGATCAATTCCGGATTAAACGGCACAGCCTGGGACGCGCCTTGTTTCCCCTTGATTTTCTTGTTCTTTTTCAACTTGTTGCTCTTTTCAAAAAAACAAAAACGGGCGTTCGCCCGTTTCCGTTTATCTAAGCTCGATCGTTACTGCTAATCGGTTGAAAATCCGATTGTTAAAAAATCATCATCATCACATAACGACAGCCCGCTTCGATTGAAGAGTACCTACCTTAGATAAACTACAAACCCGTTAGGCGTAAAAACAGATGGAGCGGGCAACGAGATTCGAACTCGCGACACCAAGCTTGGGAAGCTTGTACTCTACCAACTGAGCTATGCCCGCGTGCCAAATCATTTAGATAGGACAAGATACCAGGGTTGTCAACCTAATTCTATCACCAATTCACACTCCAGCGCTGATTGACACGGATTTGACAAGGTCCCCTTTCACCTGATCAGCGGCATCGTCCTGTTTCATAAAATCGTTACCCGATTTTATTTTGGCTTAATCCAGCAGGTCACGAATCCGGACCAGTTCCTCCCGGATCTCTTTCAGTGTATCGTTTGCCCCGGCTGCAGTTTTCGTCGATGGTTTGGATTTCAGAACCTTTTTTGCCCCTTCGATAGTAAATTTCTTAACGTAAAGCAGGTGCTTTATGACGAGGATCAGCTCGACGTCCTGCCGACGATACATTCTTTGGCCGGATTCGGTCCGTTTGGGTTTGATACGCTTGAATTCGGTTTCCCAGAACCGAAGCACATGGGGCTGCACCCCGGCAATCCGACTGGCCTCCCCTATTTTAAAATAGATCTTGTCGGGAAGTTCGACCTTGGGCATGTCGCTGAACTCAGGCATAGATCTCTCGGAAGCGGCGATTCTATTGGGAAGGGGAAGGAACCATCTCATGACGGCCGTATCCCATTGAAATTCCGGAACCTTCTGATTCCTATCCCGGCAGTTCGGCTTTGAAGGATTGAATCAGTTTTTCCGAGATATCGCGGTGGATCCGGTTGACCTGTTCATCTTCAAGGGTCTGTGAGCCGGATCGATAGGTAATCCGAAAAGACAGGCTCTTTTTCCCCTGGGGGATAGGATCCCCTTCAAAAACATCGACCAGTTGGATGCTTTCCACCAAAACCTCTCCAGAGTTTCGAACGTCATCTATGATCCGAATGGATTCCAGGTCTCGGTCAACGATGAGCGTGATGTCCCTGGCGGTGGCAGGAAATTTAGGTAGCGGTTTCGCCTGAATCTCCGATGGGGCCTTGGTCATGAGCTGATGGCAATCGATCTCGAATATAAACGCCGGCTGTTCCAGGTCGAAATGAGCCAGGACTTCGGGTGTGACTTCACCCACAAGACCGATGACTTCCCCGTCAATCAGAATTTCAGCGGTATGACCGGTACGGGTGTAATTGCAGGCTGACTCCGGCATGGCGGTAAATTCAGCCCGGGACACATTGAATCCGGTCAATAAACTTTCGACAACCCCCTTCATATCGTAGAAGTCGCATGGGGTGTCATCTGCCAGCCATGAACTGGTTTGTTGGGCGCCAAACCAGAGCCCGGCGGCCATTTCGATCTCCTCGGGAAGTTCGTTTTGCCCTCGACTGATAAAAATTTTGCCGACCTCGAAGAGCCGAACCGTACGGTTCTGCTGGGCAATATTTCTGCCCATGGCCTCCAACAGCCCCGGTATCAGCGAGGTGCGCATGACCGCCTGATCTTCGGTCAAGGGGTTGAGAATGGCCAGTGTTCGTCGTCTCGGATCATCCTTCGCGAGGCGCAGCATATCGCCGGAGCGGATCGCTGAGAAGCTGTAATTGATCGCTTCCGAAAATCCAAAACCGACCATTAATTCACGAATGTTTTCCCGGAAACGGAGTATCGGGGATAGAGGCCGCCCCTCAGCCGGTATTAATGGAGTGGTTTCCGGAATATTGTTGTATCCCGACAGCCGTGCGATTTCCTCTATAAGATCTTCCGGTCGGCTGACATCGACCCGAAACGGCGGGACGATCACCTCAAATACATCGTCATCGACAGGTTCTACACTGAAATCAATCGATTTAAGAAGTCCTGCCATGGTATCGCGATCCAGGTTGGTACCCAAAACGCGATTGGTCTTTCCGACACTGAATAAAATCCGGGAGCTCTGATGCGGTATCGGATTGGCATCAATCTCGCCACCGACAAGGGTGCCGCCTCCCAGTTCCGCGATCAATTGAGCGGCCCGCTCATTGGCTTTCAGGGTGCCCTCCGGATCGACGCCCCGTTCGAAACGATGGGATGCATCCGTGCCCATGCCAAGCGTTTTAGCGGTTCTTCGGATACTGACCGGATTGAAATAGGCGGATTCGATCAAAACCCGGGTCGTGGACTCATTGATTTCCGAGTTTAGCCCACCCATGATCCCACCGATACCGACCGGTTTTTCCCCATCGCAGATCATGAGCATGTCACTGGACAACCGGTGCTCTTTCCCGTCCAGAGAGACAAACGGTTCTCCTTCTTTGGCCGTGCGAACCACAATTCTATTGTCGGCAAGAAGGTCGTAATCAAAAGCATGAAGAGGCTGACCGGTTTCCATCATGATAAAATTCGTGACGTCAACGATGTTGTTGATCGGCCTGAGACCGACGGACATCAAACGGTCTTGAAGCCAGAACGGGGATGGCCCCACTGTGACATCCAGGACCATTTTCGCGGTGTATCTGGGGCAGTGGTCCGGATCTTCAATGGTTACGGAAGTCAGTTCCTCGATGTTTCCTTCGATTGAACCAGACGGTGCTTCAGGGCGGCTCAGTGGGGTGTTCTGGATGGCCGCGATTTCACGGGCAACTCCGATGAGGCTCAGGCAGTCCGGGCGATTGGGTGTCAGGTCCACTTCGATGACGGCGTCGGAAAGGTTCAGCACATCCCTGATGGAAGCCCCAACCGCATGTCTGCTCCCCAGATCCATTATGCCGCCGCGATCGGCGCCAAGCCCCAGCTCCACTTCGCTGCACAGCATCCCTTCGGAAACCTCCCCACGGATGGTGCTTTTTTGGAGAACGGTTCCGTCGACGAATTGTGTGCCGGGAAGAGCTACGGGCGAAAGCATCCCTTCAGCGACATTGGGCGCGCCGCAGACGATGGATAGAGTTTTGTCACCTGCCGACACTTGGCAGATCTTGAGTTTGTCGGCATTCGGATGGGGTCCGACCGACTCGATCCGGCCGACAAGGACCTGTTTCAGGTGGTCATACCGGTCCGTGACGGAGTCCACCTCCAGACCGATCATTGTCAGCGCATCGGCCAACCGATCGGTGTTCCATTCGATCGCTACGTAATCTCGCAGCCAGGATAAACTTACAATCATGGTTAGAACTGGGATAGAAATCTGTAGTCGTTTTCGAAAAAGCGTCGAATGTCATCGATGCCATATTTCAGCATCGCAATACGCTCAACGCCCATGCCGAAGGCGAAACCGGTATACTGAGTGGAGTCGTATCCGACATTTTCAAATACCGCCGGATGGACCATGCCCGAACCCAGAACCTCCAGCCACCCGGTGGACGAACAAACACGGCATCCGCTTCCACGGCACATGACACACAAAATGTCGACTTCTGCGCTGGGTTCGGTGAATGGAAAAAAGCTGGGCCGGAACCTCAGACTCGTTTGCTCGTCAAACATTTGATGGACAAAGGTGGCCAATATTCCCTTCAAATCTCCAAACGTGACGTTACGGTCCACCAGAAGGCCTTCCACCTGATGAAACATCGGAGTATGGGTCAGATCCGAATCGCACCGATATACCTTGCCCGGAGCGATCACCCTTACCGGGGGTGCATGTTTTTCCATGATCCGAATCTGGAGCGGGGAGGTATGGGTCCTCAAGACGATGTCGTCAGAGACGAAAAAGGTATCCTGCATATCGCGGGCAGGGTGCTCTTTGGGAAAATTCAGAGCTTCGAAGTTGTACCAATCCTTTTCGACTTCAGGGCCTTCCGCGATGTCAAAGCCGAGGCGAGCGAATATGTCGCAGATCTCACGGTTGATCTGGGTGACAGGGTGCAGGCGGCCCCGGGCCGGAACTCTTCCCGGAAGGGAAACGTCCAGCCGTTCGTCGCCGGCCGCCGCAGCACTCAGGCGCTCCTCCGCAGCCTGTAGCGCTTGGGTCAACGCCTGTTTGACCTGGTTGGCGCGTTTGCCGGCTTCAGGTCTTTGTTCGGCAGGAAGCTTTGAAATGTTCCGCAGAAATCGGGTTACTTTCCCCTTGCGACCCAGATAACTGACGGCAAGCTCCTGGATGCGGTCACTACCGGCGGCGGCGTCGATTTCACGAGTCGCCTCCTCATAGATTTCCTCAATTGTCTGTTCCACGCGACGTTTCTGCCCTTATATGGTCAATTTAACAGGCGGAGGGTTTCGTGAAATGTTCGGTTTGGCCCGGGCATTTCACTGAACGCTGAAAAGTTTTCGTGAAATTTCCGGGTTAGGCCTGCTGTGCTGCCAGATCGACAATTCGAGAAAAACCGGAGGGGTCGGAGATCGCCAAATCCGCCAGCACCTTGCGGTCGAGTTCGATCCCGGCCTTTTTTAAACCGTGTATGAACTTGCTGTAGCTCATGTTGTGCATTCTCGTCGCCGCGTTGATACGGGCAATCCACAGACGGCGAAAATCACGTTTCCGTGCCTTCCGATCCCGGTATGCATACATGAGAGCTTTATCGACGGAATCGGCAGCGGTGCGAAACAGTTTACTGCGGCCACCACGAAATCCCTTGGCCAGTTTCAGGACCTTTTTCCGTCGTCTTCTTGCTTTGAATCCACGTTTGACGCGCATTTTGATACTCCTTGGTAAAATTCGAAATCCGAATTTCGAAATCCGAAACAAACTACAAATCTAAATGACCAAAATCCAAAACCAGGTTTGAACTGCACATCTCAGAAGTGTTTGAAATTTCGAGCATTCGAATTTTGGTATTGTTTCGAATTTCGGATTTCGTGCTTCGATATTAATTATAAAAGCCTAATCCCGGCACCAAATGGATGGTGCTTGTTGATGTTTAAAGAAAAATCTCTGGCTACAGACACCCAAGGGGCTTATCCATTCGGCAACAGCAGTTTCAACCCCTTCATGTTGGTTGTGTCGATAAGGTGGCTTTTGCGCAGGGTTCGCTTCCGCTTCCGAGACTTTTTCGTCAGGATATGACTGGCAAAAGATTTGGCATAGGCATATTTACCGCTTCCGGTTCGTTTGAACCGTTTCGCCGCGGCTCGATTGGTTTTAATCTTGGGCATAACACTCTCCTTATTCAAAAAATTGATGGCGTGAGCGACCCTTTCCGCTACGCCACCATTAAATCTCCACTTTTGGGTTGCGGGGATTATCCTCTACGACTGGTTCCCATTCGTGTCAAGCTGGTTTACTTCGGCGCCAGTACCATCACCATGGTGCGCCCCTCGAACTTGGGATGCTGCTCGATGATTGCGACGTCTTCAGTTTCTTCTGCAATCCGTTGAAGCACCTCTCTGCCGAGTTGGGAGAGGGTAATCTCCCGGCCCCTGAACATGAGCGTAACCTTGACCTTATCCTTTTTATCCAGAAATCGACGGATGTGGCCAATTTTAACTTGCAGGTCGTGATCGCCTGTTTTTGGCCGAACCTTGATTTCTTTAACCTGGAAGGTCGCCTGCTTTTTTTTGGCCTCTTGCAGTTTCTTGGTCTGCTCGTACTTATACCGCCCGTAATCCATGATTTTGCAGACCGGCGGTTTTGCAGTTGGTGAAATTTCTACCAAATCGAGGCCGACTTCCGCAGCGATGTCAAGAGCTTGCGTTGTTGGTACGATACCTACCTGGTTCCCGTCCTGATCGATGAGCCTGATTTCCCTGACGCGTATATTTCGATTGATCCTTACGCGTGGTTGCGGCTTCCGTTTAGCTATGTTTTCACCTCCTGCCTAAGATATATATACCAACGGGTTGTAGCCCGGAGACAAATCCGGATTGTGAATTAGTAAATAAAATTAGGAGATGCAAGAAAAAAAAGCAATAAAAAAATATGTGCATATTTGATCCTGTCAAGAGAGGATATCATGCAGTTTCAAGGGTATAGCGTGCCAACGGGCTATCTTTCCAATACGTGTTGGCGGGATTTGAAAAGAACGCCTTAAACAATGCGAGGCTTTCGTCGCGGCGAATGTGGGGTACAATACGAATCTTCTGGCGATATAGTGGCGTCAGACTCTCCATGTCGCAACCGGTGCCGCCGCCCATGACATCTTCAAATGCATATACAATTTCACGGATGCCGCTGAGGATAATAGCGCCATAACACATCAGACAAGGCTCCATCGTGCAGAATATTCTGGCCCGAGTCATCTCGGGCAATGGATTTTGACCTGACAGGTGTCGCAGCAATACCATCTCGGCATGATCCACTTCGTTAGCAGACTCACCCGTGGTTCCTTTCCGGCTTCCGGTAGCGATGACGGTGCCATCGCATTCGAGAATGCATCCCACCGGAAAATCACCCCTTTTTAAAGCTTTTTCGGCCTCTGCAAGGGCGAGATCCATTAAGGGTTCGTATTTTTTTAGGTCTATGCGTTTCATGAATAAATTCGAAATACGAAGCACGAAACTCGAAACAAATTCGAAATTTTCAATGACCGAAATCTTAGTACAGCGATAGGGTCTATGGAAAGATCTTAATTTTGCTTTCTATCAAAAAAGGCGGGAAAGGGGTTTGGTTTTTTATATATTCGGATTTTAAATCGACCTGTGGGATGAGGACTTCCAGTCGTTCCAATATCTTGCTTATAGCGAGTTTTTAGTCGGAGATCCTACAAATCGTATCATCGCAGGGGCACGCGTTGTCAATTTCGTATGCGAATACGATACGCGATTCTCCCTCTGCGCGATCTTTTGAGATGGGCTGGAAATCAAAGGAAGGAAGCTTTTCCAGAATGTCGGCGTGTGAGGGGATACTGTCCAGGCCGGAGGAGATACGCTTTCCGCTCTCGCCGTCCAGGACATCCGCATCCCGCCCGTTGGTCACCACCACGACAGGAATCTGGTACGGCTCAATGAGCCGTGAGAGTCCAAGCGCCGGACGATGACGGGTGACCAGAGATCCCGGCCCATACTTGACGATCATGCAAACACGATCACCGATCCAGACGATAAAGTCGAGATAGATGGCGGCCCGCTTACCGCACGCTGTCAATACAACCTGCCGTCTGGGCTCGATCTGTGCTCTGTCGAAACCCTTTTCATTCAGCAGGAGCGCGGCCAACCCCTGACGAAGACGCTCGTCATGGGTATCATCCAGAACGTCTCCGGTGATAAGGTCTTCAAGCGTTCCAAGTATGAGATGATGACCCATAGTTACTACCAAATATCAAATTTCAAATTACAAACAACAAAACACTAAACTCAAAATACGAAACACCAATCACAAAATATCAAATTAAAAATTAAAAGTGACAAATGAACAATGCCGATATCCAAAACGAAACACAAAATCCCCAATGTCAAATTTCAAAGACTAAATGCCAAATGAATGTTGAATTTCAAATTCCAAAATTTGGTATTGGTTATTTGATATTTGAAATTCGCTGCAACGATTTCTGAATCATATCCCAGCATCCAGTATCGAAAATCCAAAATCTAACCCGCCGCCGCGTAGCGCTATGGCGGGCAAGAATCCAAACGATTCTTTGAAATCAAATGCAAATTTTCTTGGGTTTCAAGTCCTTCGTGGTTTAATCTCAGCACCCAGAATCCAGCTTCCAGTATCAAGGATCAAGTATCAAGCATCCAGAACGGCTCTTTCCCCGAGATTGCCGTAGCGATGATAAGTGTCGCAAACGGCCTGATTGATCAGGTAATGAAGCAGTTCGATTCGGCCCTGCATGAGCACCGGCGCACGGGCGATGTAAAACCCGGTCTCGGCGGCGGCCCGCAACACCGTTTTGGGTGCCCGATCCGGCGATCCGTATCGGATCCGCTGGACCTCCGGGATCGATTCGATCAGGTCGTCGTCTGATTGCTCGACAATGGGGATGCCCCCAAGGATCTGGTGGCCTCGTTGTCCTGCCAGGAACGCGGCGGCAGGACTATCCAGCCCGGGGGGCAGGCTGACGATCAGTTCATTTCCCGTGATACGGGCGGCCGCGATGCGGCCCAGGGTATCAAAGACATTGTCCTTATCATGGAGGCGGATCACAACTTTGCCGAGGGGGAGAAACCGCAGGATATTGTCCTGGCCTCTCAGATGAAAGAAATCCTTTTCCCGGGAAAATTCCCGTTCGTACCAGTAGAGATAGCTGTGAATGGCTCGCACGGTTTTTCGCAGGTCTTCCGCAGGCCCCTCCACACGGCCCCAATCAAGATCCCGTTTCCACTCCTGGGCCACTCGCATCAGGTCGTACTCCCTTTGCAGTACATCGGCCGATGGGTGACCGGTTTCGCGAAATTCCATAAACTGGGTCACATAGTTCGGCGAGCCGGCTTTGATGGCCGGACCGATAGCGGATTTTCCCATTCCTCCGAAAGGCTGTCTCAGGGTTATGGCGCCGGTAGTGCCCCGGTTGAGGTAGAGGTTACCGGCCTTGATTCGGGATTTCCAGATATCCTGCTCCCGCCGATCCAGGCTTTCCAGGCCGGACGTTAATCCATAACCGGTGCCGTTTGCCATTTCGATAGCGTCTTCCAGGTTTTTCGCCCCCATGACGCCGAGTAAGGGACCGAAGAATTCGGTACGGTAGGTGTACGATCCCGGCTGGACGTTCCATTTGATGGCCGGTGTCCACATATTCGGATTGTCTTCCAACATCCGTGGGGCCAGCAGCCAGGCCTCCTTTTTCTCAAGGTGATCAAACGCCTGCTTGAGATCTCCTGCCGGAGGGTGAATCAGCGGGCCCATCTTATTGTGAAAATCCCATGCGGATCCGACGGCATAGCTCTCCACGGCGTCCTTGAGCTGTTGCCGGAATTTGTCATCTTCATAGACCTCCTGCTCCAGAATCAGCAGGGACGTGGCACTGCACTTCTGGCCACAATTACTGAATGCAGAGGGGATGACATTTTTGACGACCTGATCCCGGTCTGACATGGCCGTCACAATGGTGGCATTTTTACCCCCGGTTTCTGCTGCCAGAAACGTACCGGGGTCTGCATCGAGTATTTTTAATCCGGTTTCGGTACCTCCGGTCAGAATGACAAAATCGATATCCAGGTGGGTGGTAAGGCTCTTTCCGGTGCTTCCACCGGAGCAGGGGACAAACTGAAGCGTTTTTCGTGATACGCCGGCTTCCCAGAAACACTGACAGAGTTGCCATGCCACCAGGACCGCGTTGGAGGCCGGTTTAAAGAGGACCGTATTTCCGGCGGCCAGTGCTGCAACGATACCCCCGCAGGGAATGGCGATGGGAAAATTCCACGGGGAAATGACCACGCCCACTCCTTTTCCCTTGGCCTCGAGATTACCGAGCCCGGTGAACGCGGAAACGGTATGGGGGTAGTATTCGGCGAAATCGATCGCTTCGGAAACCTCGACATCCGATTCGGTGAATACTTTTCCGGTGTTGGCGGCGGCCGCTCCGATGAGATCACCCCGGGCGTGTCGAATGACCATGGCCACCTTTGACAGGATTTCATGCCGTTCATGATGGGTTTTTTTGCGCCAGTCGTCCGGATCCGCTTTTGCCGTTGCCACTGCGGTTTGGATATCCGTTTCCGTGGCAAGTCGAAATTTGGCAACCAGAACCTTCTCCGGAAGCTGATTGGGGTCGAAGAGATCCCTGGTTTCTCTGTCCTCATGGATTTCCCCGCCATCGATGATGAGCGGAATTTCTACCGGGGGAGCCCCCTTGCATTTTTTCCAAGTATCGCGGATCGATTCCGCCCACTTTCGGTTTCCGGGTAGGGACCAGTCCGTATCCGGCTCGTTGGAAAATTCCCCGTCATAATAGGTCCCCATGGTTTCCGGAAATGTTTCAGTTGTCCTGTTCTGGATGCGGTGAGGGGCCTTTCCGGCGTCAGCCATGTGGTGTCCCGAGGCAACAAAATGTTCCTCGAGAAATCGCCAATCTTTGGAGTCGGTCGTTAGCCGAGGGGCATAGCGGAGAAAATTCTCTTCGGCCGTGTTTTCATCCAACCGACGAATCAGGTAGCCAATGGCGTTGATAAATTCTTCCCGGGTAGCGACCGGAGCGTAGAGCAAGACATCCCCAGCCATTTCCGTCAGCGCCCGCCGGACATGGTCGGCCATACCTTCAAGCATTTCAAAATAGAAGTATTCCGAAACGCCGTTTTGTTTGCCAAGCTCGTAAGCATAGGCCAGCTCGAACAGATTATGGGAAGCGATACCGAGATTTACGGCCCGGATATTTTCCGGAACCATTCCATAGGCCACCATCCGTTTATAATTGGCGTCCACATCGAGCTTGTTGTCGTAGGGGGCAAGGGGCCAGTTGAACAGGGCCGATTCCACCTGCTCCATTTCCATGTTGGCGCCTTTGACAATCCGCAATTTGACAGGACTGCCCCCATCGGCGACCCGGCGACGGGCCCAATCGGTAAGTCTTTTCTGAAGACCGAAGGCATCCGGAAGATAGGCCTGGAGCACGATTCCGGCGGAATAATCTTTCAGCTCTTCCTGATCCAACGTTTGGGTAAAGGCCTCATAGGTGATCTCCATATCCCGGTATTCTTCCATGTCCAGATTCACGAATTTCCGTACTTTGGTGCCGTCCTTCCGGGTGAAGTGATGATCTTTGGCCACGCGATAGAGCCGGGTCAGCCGGTCCCTGAGGATGTCGACACTATGTTCGAAGGCCAGGGCCTGGATTTGAGAATAAATTGTGGAAATTTTGACCGATATATACTCGATTTCCGGATTTTCAAGATCATCAAGGTAGGTTGCCAATCGATGGCGGGCCTCCTGCTCTCCCAAAACCACCTCGCCCAGGTGGTTGATATTCATCCGCACACCCTGCTCTTTTCGTTTCTTGAGATGGGCATGGAGGGCGTCCGCCTCTCCCGGGATGATGGCGCGGCTGCTGTCCTGACGCATCTTTTTGATCATTTTCGGGACGGACAGTGAGGGAAAAAAGCGCCCGAGGCCCATGAACATCTGCATCAACAGGCGGTCAACTGAAGACAAAAAGTCCGGGACACCGTATTGCTTGAGAATGGCATTGACCTGGTCCGCGACTCGGGAGTTGTCATGGGAACGAAAACTTTGATCGATCAACTTGGTCAGGATGACCTTGTCCATCGGACGTGTCAGCAGGCGACGGAGTTCATCCTGAATCCCCTTTTCGTCATGGGTCAGCAACTCATTGGCGCGATTCTGCCATGATGTCGCCCGGGCAACGGCTTTTTGAAGCAGTTCCTCGTTGTTTTCCGGCAAATCCATTTTTTACCTCCCTCCGAGAAAAATGGCCGAGATTCATTTTTATTTTATATCAGTGCTAAGGGAATCCTTTCCAGAATCCCCCTCTCAGGGATTCTGGAAAAAATTGATTTGCCCTCTGCTTGCTCGGCGCCTCTGCGGTAAATATCCAAACGTGTGCCGATATGGGAACCTCGGTCGATTTCAGCGAAGGATAAAGCCGTGCTTGAGGGGATCGTCCGGATCGATGATAAACTCATGCCGACCCGTGATCCGTGCCGATCCTTCCACCTCCGGAATCACAGCGTCGTATGGTCCAAACTGGGTGGTCTGGATAACTTTTCCGGCAAACCGGCTTCGAATGATACTTTCGATGGCGATGGTTTCGCCGATACCAATTTCGCCTCTGGCATGATGAATGGCCAGCCGACCGCTGACGCCGGTTCCGGTCGGACAGCGATCCACCTCTCCCTCTGCAAACACGCAAACATTGCTGCTGTGAGCATCCGGATGCTCGGGCGGGCCGATAAAAATAGTACCGTAGAGGAAACTCAGATCCTCTTCGAAAGGGTGGGGAATCGGCCGACTGTCCATGATGGAACGTTTGATCGCCATCCCCTTTTCGACGAGGGCTGAGAAGTCATTTGGCCCTGTGGTCAGACCCACATCAGCGGCCTGCACGTAAGCATAAAAAGCGCCTCCAAACGCAATGTCATGGGGGACCGCGCCCAATCCGGGCACCTCGATGGTTTCATCCATGGCGAGGACGAACGACGGTACGTTGTGAAAGAAAACACTTTCGACCCTGCCGCTTGCCACCCGGGCGTGTGCCGTGATGAGACCGGCCGGGGCATCGATCCGGATGGTCGTTATGGGCTCGACCGGTGCGACCATCCCGGTTTCTACCGCGATGGTCGCCATCCCGATAATCCCATGACCGCACATAGTGCTGTAGCCTTCGTTATGCATGAACAGAACCCCGAAGTCGGCCTCCGGAGAATCTGGAGGTATGACGATGCAGCCATACATGTCCGCATGACCGCGGGGTTCCCACATCAATGCGGTTCTCAGTTCGTCCAGATGCTCCCGGACATACCGCCGGCGTTCCAGAACAGAGTTTCCAGGAATTTCCGGCAGACCGCCGGTGATGACCCTGAAGGGCTCACCTTCGGTGTGCGCATCGATAGTAGTGATCTTTCTCCAATGAGGGGGTGGTGACCAGGATTGTAGGGCCTTGTACATAGTCGAATCCTTCCTTTTCTGATCAGGAAAAATCCGAAATCCGAATTTCGAAATCCGAAACAAACTACAAATCTAAATGACCAAAATTCAAAACAATGTTTTAACTGCGGGACATAGACGTGTTTGAAATTTCGAGCATTCGAATTTTGGTATTGTTTCGAATTTCGGATTTCGTGCTTCGTATTTGCTCTATCCCGAAATCTGATTAACTGGCTTCAAGAATTCGTTCCTCACATTCGTTTTAGAAGTCTCTAAATAAGGACATCTTTAAGTTCCGCTTCGATGACCCTCAAATGTTGTCGCATCGAGTCGGCCGCGGCCGGCCCATTTCCATTTTCAACATGTCGCACCACGTGCTCTGCCGAAGAGATGGATGCCTGACGGTATTTGGGGGAAAAACGCCTAGTTTTCAAACGGTCGTGGTGATGCACGGTTTTATCCATGAGCAGTCTTGTCAATTCGCAGATGACGATGTTTCCGGTTGCCTCGGCAAGGCCGGTATGAAATTCGGTGTCTGCTTTTAAAAATGCCAGGTAATCGTTGCCCGGTCTATTCATCTGTTCAACTGCGGCGGCCATGGATCGTACATGCCCGGGGTCTGCGCGTTCCGCGGCAAGCTCTGCCGATTTGCACTCCAGAAGTTCCCTGGCTTCCAGCAAATCTAATAAAGAGCTGGCCTTCAAGGCCGCATTCAGGCTGACCACCGAAAGATCATCAACCGGCACATCCTCGCGTACGAAAGTGCCTTTTCCCTGCACCGCTTCCAATACGCCCATGACGACCAGGGCATTGATGGCTTCTCTTACAGAAGAGCGCCCCACACCCAAAAGCTGTGCCAATTCGCGCTGAGGCGGCAGCTGCGTTCCGGATTGAAGCTCGCCGTTTCTTAGCTGCTTGACGATCTGCTCCGCCACCATTTCCGGTGCCGACGGTTTATGGATGGATTCAAAGGGCATAACTAATAATAGGTATTAGGTGATGAGTGCCAGCACATCGATAACACTATCTTGTGCCACGACATCGATAACAGTCATCGTAATTTATAATCGAAACCATCAACCTGGTCATTGCCCAGGAAGATATTGAGTTTCTGTTCTTTGACATCGACAGTAGCCACCACATACTCGTACTGTAGCTCGGGAGCGAGTAAAAAAGTCTCTCCGAAAACACTGAGTTTTCGATCGCTACGGATGAAGCGGACTAAATGGT
>Ga0209780_1000063_pt1 | contig 45809 bp, 41 predicted proteins | sample WorMetexBAHAMAS2_FD_187384 | JGI IMG/M metagenome (GOLD analysis project Ga0209780, IMG submission 187384) | Marine gutless worms symbiont microbial communities from Max Planck institute for Marine Microbiology, Germany - Inanidrilus exumae... | ecosystem: Host-associated > Annelida > Digestive...
GGCAAACTCTGCCTAGCCCGCCCGGTTCGTGAAGCACGCGGACTGCGTCGAGAGCCGCAGCAATGAACGAGAAACCGGGGCGGCGGCCGCACGCTGAGACTGGCACGCGAATTGCTTCCTTTATCGCAGCGAGCACGGCCGCATATGTACGGCCAAGCACCCGCCACGCTGAACTTGAATGAGGGTGTGGACGATGGACCCCGACCACCTGATTCATTCCGAGATCACCGCGACCGGAGACCAGACGGACCGCCTGGTGCCTGAGATCGCGCGCCTCGTCGACGAACTGCAACGCGCCGGCCTGCTGGGCGCTTCGGCCAACGGACAGGACCAGAGTGCCGCCGCGACGCGGGCCCTGGCCGCCGCGGCATCCGCCGAGCAGCATATCGCCGCCCTACGGCAGCGGGTGCGGAACCTGGAACGGCTGGCGACCACCGACGAATTGACCGGCCTGCGGAACCGCCGTGGGTTCGAGGCCGAACTCGACCGCGCAGTGTCGCTGGCGCAGCGGTACGGCGAGGACGGCACGGTCGTGTTCATCGACCTCGACGGCTTCAAGTTGGTGAATGACACCTACGGCCATGCCGCCGGCGATGAGGTCTTGCGCCAGGTGGCGCGCCTGCTGATGGCCAACGTGCGCCGCACCGACGTGGTCGGCCGGCTGGGTGGCGACGAGTTCGCCGTGCTGTTGCCCCGCACATCGGCGCGTGGTGGCCTCAAACGCAGTCGGGCCTTGCGCCGGCTGCTCAATCCGGTCTCCGCCGAGGTCGCCGGACGCACCATCCTTACCGGTGCCAGCATCGGTGTCGCCACCCTCGCTGAGGGCGCCGACCATTGCCATGCCATCCTGGCCAAGGCGGACAAAGCCATGTACCGGGACAAGCGCCAGCGGATCGGCGCACAGGGTGCTGCGGCGGCTTGATATCTGAGGATGCGTTCGCGGACCGTACGAGAAGGCCGTGAGGATCAGTGATTCCATCGGATTTGCCGGCCGGCCAGCTGGGACGGATACGGGGATCGGCACCACGCTGGTTCCCACCGAGCGGCCGTCGCCGCCCGTTGCCGTCGAAGAGGTCCGGCCGGCGTCCACCGGTCGCGCCGTCGAGAACACCCGCTCGTTCTTGGAGGACGTGGCCAGTCGCGTCGACGTCAGGCGGTTTTCGCCGCGGGCGATGGCCGAACTCAGCCTCGACCTGTACTCGGTGGGCTTGCTGACCTACGACGAATACGCGCTGCTGGCCGCACAACCCGAGCTCCATCCGGACTTCGACCGGACCATCGGCTCGCTCGGCGAAGAAAGCGCCGACCCCGACCGACCGCGCGACCACGTGCGGATCTGGGAGGAGCGGGTCGGATTCGAGCGTCGTCACGGAGGCGACGATGCGCCGGAAACCCGGCGTGCCGAGCGGATCTTGACGGTGCTGAGGCGCCTCGAAGCCAGTACCGACCTTACCGTTTGACGATGAGCACGACCCGGGCACGACCCTGGCACGACCTCCGGTCGGGCACCCATCGGGCACCGCACATCTCAACACTTTCTTAGGTATTGCGAGGATTTGCGGGCAATGTGCGGCGCACATGCCATGAAAGCCACGTGCCCGCGCCACAAAAAAACCATAGCACCGAGCCTAGAATCCGGGTGTGTTGACGAACGGTGACATCCTGGCGCTGGCAAGCGGCGTCTACGCGACCCACAGGGCGGGCGCGTATGCGTATGCGGTCGGTAACGCCCGCAACCTGCGATCGCGCGGCGACTCGGAGGGCGCCGATATCTGGCTGCGGGTCGCCGCATTGCTGGACCAATCGGCGCCGGCGGAGCCGCTGAGGCGGGCCTGCGCCGGCTGAACGTGCCGCTAGCCCGGATATCTCACCAAGGTCGGGATCCACGCAGCCTCGTCGGCCCGAAAGGGCAGGAGAACGGCGCGGCTCGATGCAGGGATATCGGGCAAGCCGATCGACACACCCTGTCGGGCCGACGTGGCTGCCCGAAGGGTCGTGGTCCGGCGGCCGCCCGTGGTGTCGCGGCGCTCGAACGATGTCCCTGCATCGCCCTTCGCACCACTCCTATCGGATCACCACGCCGGGCCCGCGACGTGGACATCGACCTTGGTGAGGTATCCGGGCTAGGCCCCGGCTCGATGTCCCGGTCATGCATCCACCAATGACGATTGCGTGACGCCCGTTACTTCGGCCCATCACCCCACATGATAGCGTTGTCGAAGCCGTCCGGAACGGCGACCGGTCTACGCCACGGTTATACAGGAACAGCCATGAACCTCAGTGAAGCTGCCGCGATGGTGGTCAACATGGGCGACAACGAATTCGCCTTGGTTCTGGAGCTTGCCGACGCCACCAACGGCGCCGGTGAGTCACCGGTGCGACTGATCAACACGCGCAACCTGAACAGCGACAACCCCGCGGTGGTCGCCAAGACCAGCCTCGAAGTCATTCGCGGCCTGGGCCTCAAGAACACGACCGAGCTGACGATCCGCGTGATCGAGGAGCCGGGCGGCGAGATCACCGAGGAAGAGCTGCCGGATTACGTACGCTCGCGCGCCATCGACTTGCGGTATGACGGCGGCAGGGTCGGCGCGCGGCCGTTTGCCGAAGGTGGCTTCAACTGTGTCCTGTCGTTCGAAGACAGCGCCGCCGCCCGGGCGATGACCTGGACGCTGGTGCCCGAACAGGCGACGATGCCCCGGACCTACCACGAAGCCATTCGCCGCGGCGTGTCGATCCTCAAGGCACTGAAGCTGCCCGATCGCGATTTCGGTCAGCACACCGTCTACCTGGACGACGGCGACACGCTGGTCGTCGACGACGACGGTCCCCGATCGCCGCGGAGTAGCTTCGGGCGCGGCAGCGCCCGTCACAGGCTTCCGAGCACTCCTGTAGTGACTGTACTGCCGGCACGATCTGGTGCCGGTAACGGGGAGAGGCCGCGGCACGCGAGCCCCAACGCACAGCCAGCAATCCCCGCTGGAGATCCCTTGGCGCAGAAGGTCGCTAGAGTTTTCGTCGGTTACGAAGAGACCGCGGCCTTGTTTTTCTCCGAGGCGGACGCCGAGACCGGGGCATCGTTCGCATCGCCCGTTTCGGGCATCGATCCCTCGATATCCGCCGCCAATCCACCAAACGCCGCACGAGCGGCATCACCTGCGATCCGGCACGAGATGTCGACCCGAGGAACCTGCCGAACCGCCGGCCCCTGCGCGACGATCAGTCCATCGGCGGCGTAGCCTTCCTCCACCGTATGCTCGGCGATCAGCGTGTAGCCGGCGTCCAGCAAAAACCGGCGGCACGGCTGATGACGATCGAAGTGGGTGGACAGAAACACGTAGCCGATGCGGTTCCACAGGAACAGCTCCCTGGCGCCCTCGAGCATCTCCAGCTCTGCGCCCTGGATATCGGCGTGCAGCACATCGATGAAGTCGATCCCCTTTGCGCGCACGAACTCGTCCAGCACGATACAGGGGACATCGACGGTGTGGCCGTCCCAGTCGAGGAACGGCCCGGTGGCGAAGCGCGGAGCGCCCACATAGCCGACGGTCAGGTCGGCCTCACAACCGTTCAGGGCGAAGTTCTGCCGGCCCTCCTCGGCCTTTTCGGCGATGGGCTCAACCAGGAAGTTGCGCCGGTTTGGATGGTCCTTGCGGAACCATAGCGAGTGGTAGGCCCAGGATGCGCCCAGTTCGACCATCGTCGCGTCGTCGCGCACGTGCTTGAGGACCTCGTGAAACACCTTCTCTTCCTGCGGTTTGCAGTGGCCCTTGAGCGCGTGGATGATCCGCGCCATCCATTCGGCGTTGTACCCACCTGCCAGGACCTTGATCCCGTTGTGCATGACCTGCACGGGCAGGCCGGCTTCCTCCACGATCTCGCCGGCGTCGGGCACCTTCGGAATGTCTTCGCAATCGCAGCAGCTGGTGGTCAACGCGATCCGCGCCTGCCGACGGCGCTCGCCGCGGCCCGATTTCAGGTCGTACCACTTGCGGGCACCGAAAACGGCCCTCTTGAGACCCGGTGATAGGTTGAGAAGCGTATGGACGTTGGACATGGGATCGGCTCGCTGACTGAACGGGAGCGGGGAAGGAAGTCCCCATGGCGTATGGGCCACTCACCATCAGTACGCCACCATCCGCTCCCATTCGCGCATGACGATTGTCACAAGCCGCTTTCCGGCCGGTCCTCGGCCGCCTGTATCAGCCCGCGAATTCCGCGTAGCGGGTCGCCAGATCGCGGTCGATGTCGGGATCGAGAAAATGCGGCAGGCCGTGCACCAGGCCCATTTCCTCCTTCTGGATGTGGAACATGACCCGCTCGACCAGTTCGATCGCCAGGATACGGAACTCGTCCCAGGCGCCGGCATCGAACGCCTCGTCCATCGCGCCCTGCGCCAACCCTCTGAGTTGTGTCGAGATCGGCCGCATGGCCGCATGCTCCTGGGTCAGCAGCCGGGTCATGTCCTCGGCCCCGGCCTCGGCGAGCAACGGGAACAGTACCGTCTCCTCGAACGCGAAGTGCCGATCCACGTCGTTGTCCACGACGGCCGTGAGGTCACGGAGCATCCGCCGATCCTCGTCAACGGCGGCATCAAGGGGGCGACGGCCGCCCTCGCCCACCAATCGCGTTTCCAGGCGGTTCATCACTTCGAGGGTACGCAGGTGTTCTTCGTGCAGCATGCGTCCAAGCGGCGTCAGGTCCATCATTGTCCGGGAACTCCCTTTTCTTCCGAATCCTTGAGACGCTTGCGTATCCGCCATACCACCCCGAACACGAACGCGCCGAACACCGCCGCGGCAACGGCACCGACGGCTGCTCCGCCGCGAACTATGAGCGGTAGATCGGCCGCGATGCCCACGGCGACAATGCTGAGCGCACCGAGGTGCGCCCAACCGTGGATGCGCAACAGCCGTTCCGACCCGAGCTCGCTCGGCGCCGCCGGCCGACCAGTCACCAGCGCCACGTGCATTGAGGCGAGGAACGGCACGATGCGCTGCAAGACGCCCATGACCAGGGTCAACAGCCAGCCGTACAAGAGCAGAAAGCCGAACAACGCCCCGCCTCGATCGCCAATAGCCCCCAGGGCGCCGGCCGCCGCCACTACCAGGCCCACCGGCAACAGCACCCATGACGCGCCGATCAGCAGAAACTCGGGGCCGAGGCGACGACGCATGCGATGCCGGAGTACCCCCAGCATCCAACGCAGGTGCAACCCCACGCCCACCAAGCCGAGGGCCAGGGCGGCAAGGACTCCAGCTTGGCTGCCCACCAGCAGCGCCGCAGCGCCCACCGCCACGCCGCCCCCCGCGGTACCCAATGACCAGGCCGGGCCAGTCCCATGCCTCGGCATGGCCACGGCAAACATGGGGATCAGCACGTAACCGAAACCCAGGGCCAGCAATCCCATGAATCCGTAGGCCGCGAGCACCAGGTGTGCCGCGGCGGCCGCCCCTCGATCGTGGATCAGGCCCCCGCCATCCCCTGCCAGCACGACGGCCAGCGTGGCGGCAGCAACCAGCGCGACCAACGCCGCCCAGACGTGCAAAACGACGACGCGTGGCTGGACCGCGCGCCAGATGACACGCAGGAGCGTGACCACGTAGACGGCTATCGCTACGGCCAGCCCGACGGCCCCCAGGAGAAAAACCGTCGCCTCGTAGACGGCCATACCGATCACCAATGCCGTGCCGCCGGCAAGCAACAGCCAGAAAAGGATGCCACAGGCGGCGTCCGACGGTGCGTCCCGGGAAACAATCACCGGCAGCATCTGCAAGGACGCGCCCATGGCCGTCGCCAGCAGCACACCCACGGTGAGCAGATGGATGGCCGCGAGTTCCGGACCCGCACCACCGGAGAAATAGGGAACATTGTCGGCCACCACGGCCAGGCCGACCCATGCGCCTATGTGGACCGTCGCCGCCAAGCCGAAAAACCGTAAGGGAATGTGCTCCGCCAACAGCCGCTGGCGGGCCCCACTCAGGTTGACCGGACCGGCCATCAGCGTGGATCTTTCGTGAGGATCAGCCGCACCTCGCCGGATTTGCCGGCCGTCATCTCCCACGACCAACCGCGTTCTGCCAGTTCCGGGAACAGATAGACGGGCTCGCGGTCGTGGTGGACGACGATGCGGCCGTCGTGGTCCTGGCCGTCCGCCAGCCGAAGGATCGCCACCAACGGCCCCGGCGCCGTCATCCCGCGAACGTCGATGTGAACGCCGTCCGCTTCCGGCCATACCGGCGCAGCGTCGCCGCCGGTCTCGTCGACCTGATCGACACCCGCTGTCCGTAGTGCGCGAATACGCCAATGGTTCGGCTGCATCCGTTCGGCGTGGGAGGAAAACCCCCGCTTCTCCAACACCCGTCGCAAAGGCAGCGGATTGAACGGGGCATCGATGATGAGCCCCCCTCCCACGGCCACCGTATCCGCCAGCGTCATCACCGCCTCGAACGGGTCCTGCCGGCGTTCGAGCATCGGGCGGACGTCGATGGCCGCTGCCTTCGCGTCCGCGAAGTCCGCCAGCCAGGATGTCAGCGGTTCCGCCACGCCCTCCTTTGCCGGCGCATCCACCGCTTCCCCGGCCAAGGCGGCCACCACCACGTCCACAGGGAGCCCCGCCATCTGCGCCAGATCGGCCACCGTCAACCCGGCCGCCGGCCCTGTGCCGGCACACAACTGGACCACCTGCCGGACCACCGGATCGAGCCTCGAAAGCCGCTCCGCCGCCGTCGGATCGTCAGCCAGGACCGTGCCAAGCCGCCGTTGGCCGACCGCTTCGGCGCGGCTCGGCTGAGCATCGGGAAACGGAGGTCGGGTCATGAATTCAGCCTGCTACTCCGGGTTTGCGGTTGCTTTGACGGCGGTCAAGTACGGTACGTCGGGCGAGAGTTAGTATGTCACCCCAAAAAACCGCGAAAAGCATGGCCCAGTAGACGAATCTGGCGGCGCCAAACGCCGCCATCTAGTGTGGTGGATCGGAAGTTCGTACGATGTGTATGGCCAACACCGGGACGAACTTCCGATCCGTTGACCACACTAGAATCAATAAGTTATTTAGTGTCCACTTGAACCCGAAGTTCGAAAAGCGTCGCCCCAAAATGCAACGAACTTCGGGTTCGGGACACTAGCCACTCGCGCCATCGATGCCTACAAGGCGGTGGACGAGGCGTCCATCGAGGTGATCCGGTCGCTGGATTCGATGAAGTAGGCTTTCAACAGACGTGGGCTCGAAGAAGGTCCGCCGCTCCGCTACCCGCGTAGACGTAGTGCACCGACGAGGGCGCGGACCTCGTCCCGCGCCACCACGTGGGACATGGTGAGCCGGGAACCGCCGGCCGGCTCACCGAGGTTCATCAACGTCAGGCCGTCGACGAACAGCTCCTTGTAGATCACCCGCTCGACGAAGCCGCCGGCACACCGAAACGACAGCCGCTCTCCTAGCGCCGCCAACGCGCACTCCATGCGGCGTTGGTTTCGTGTCCCGAGCGGATTCAGCCGCGTCCGCGTGATGATCCAATCGATGGTACCGTCGTCGAAGGCGGCTCGCCGGCGCCGCGCCTCGGCGACGACCCGCGCATAGGGACCGACGGCCCGGTCGTCGATCGCCGCGTCCCGGCCGTTGTTGAGGTCGGCCTCGTCGAGCCTGGCGAACACGCTGAGATCGATGAAGCTGTCGTTGAGCGGCGTGACCAGAATGTCAGCCAGTCCATGGAGCGCACGGGTGAGGAAGCCATCCGCGCCCGGCGTATCCACCACGACCACCCGGTGCTCCGCCGCCAATGCGTTTACCGTGCCGGCGGCTACCTCCTCCACCCGCGACTCCAGTGGGTTCAGGTCCCTGGCAAACGCCCCGTGGCTCGGCATCGGTAGGTCTCGGCCGGTCCGCTCGGCGTGATTGCGGCGATTGGTCAGGAATTGGGTAAGGGTGCGCTGACGCACGTCGGCGTCAACGGTGGCAACGGCATATCCCATGCGCAGCAGGGCCACCGCCAAGTGAATGGCGGTCGTTGACTTGCCGCTGCCGCCCTTCTCGTTGCCGACAACGACGATGGTCGTTTGGGGATCGTCTTTCACGAGGTTCAGGGTCTACCCGTCAACCATGCTCGCACGCGTTCCCATCCTCGGGGAGCCACGTTTAAGGGCCGTTAACTCCACTATTCTCGGCCCGCTGCCGCGATTGATGGCAATAAATACACAGCGATTTTCAAAATTACTTGAGTTATTTTATGTCAATCATAATAACAATATAATGAAATGTCTATACTTTTCCCAAAACGAATATCGATAAAATTTTATGTAAAATAAAATATTTGATTTTATTTTGTTGTTGATTAGATTTTCGTCGCGCGCATTGTGCGCGGGATCTCCCATTGCCACTGCCGTGCGTGGGCATTCCCCGTTGAAGCACAGCGTCGAGACAACATTGATCGGATGACTGGCCATGGCTGATTCGGCAAACGGCGGCAAACCAGCGGGGCACACGGGTGGCACCGACGTCGATGTGGCGCTTTCCGCTCCGGAACCCGAGCGCCTCGGTCAGCGCAATGCCGAACGGCAGGCGGCCGACGATGCCGCGAGCGGACTCGACAACCGAGCCGCCGCCGGGCTGGGCAACCTGCACCTCGGTGCCGGAAGCGAGGGCGAAGACCTTTGGGCGAGCGATACGCCGACTGGAGGGGCTGCCGGCGCCGTCGACGCGTATGGCCTCGACGTTGACGGTCAACCCCAGGTCGGCCCCGGCGCTCTAAATGACGAACCAATGGCGCCTGGCACCGGTCCCGGCACGCCGTCCGACGACTTCGGCGCTGGAACCGAATCCATTGCCGCCGACGAAGCGAACGCGCGGTCGGGAGGCGGCGGTCGGTACGAAGCATCGGACTCCGTCACGGACGCCATAGGGTCGGCGGGCATCTCCGGCACGGATTCCGAAGGCACTCAGCCGACGGCGACAGCTGGCGCAACGCTTTCCGCCGATACCATTCAGCCGGCCGAAGACGGTGACCGTTCAGGCGACGACAGCAGCGAGACCACGACGAGCGTTGAGGCTGACGATTACGACATCACCGCGGTGAGCGATGCCGACTCGGCCGACAACACCGTCTCCGAGAGCGCCACCGACGGCGCCACCGTCGGCGTCACCGCCTTCGCCTCGGATGGCGATACCTCCGATGGCGTCACCTACTCTCTCGACTACGACGCCGACGGCCGCTTCACCATCGATGCCACCACCGGCGTGGTCACCGTCGCCGACGCCTCGCTGCTCAACGCCGAGGACGCCACCAGCCATACCATCACCGTCCGTGCCACCTCCGACGACGGCTCCGTCCAGACCCAGGACTTCACCGTCACCGTGGCAGCCGACACGCCCGAGGCGGATGCGCCGACCCTGGAGGTAACCCCCGCCTCCGGCACCGAAAGCCAAGCCATTTCGCTCGATATCGACGCGGCGCTGACCGACACGGACGGCTCAGAGACGCTCACCGTGACCATTTCCGGCGTGCCCTCCGGCGCCGTCCTCTCGGCCGGAACGGACAACGGAGACGGAAGCTGGACCCTGTCGCAGTCCGATCTCGACGGGTTGACCATCACTCCGGCATCCGACGACGACTTCAGTCTGACCGTCACCGCCCGGTCAGTGGAGAGCGAAACCGCGAGCGGCAACATCGACACGGACAACTACGCGTCCACGTCAAACGGCTTTACCGTCACGGCCCGCAACATCGACGGCGACGGCAACCTGTCCGCCGCTTCCGTGGACAACGTTCTCGTCAGCGGCGGCAGTTTGGGCGTCACCGGTTCCGCGGGAGCGGTCTCCAGCCAGCTCGGCTACAACCCGACCCATGGTGTTTCCGAAGAACTCATCGTTGACTTCGACAACGCCATCAGCTCAGCCAGCGTCGCCATTAGCAAGCTCTACGCGGTTGAAGGACCAAGCGCCGAGGAAGGGCACTGGCAGGCCTACAGCGATGGTGTTCTCGTGGGCGAGGCCGATTTCACCGCCGCCAGCGGCCATACCACGACGGTCACCATCGATCTGGGGTCCGACGTCACCTTTGACCAGTTGGTCTTTACCGCCAACGAGTACGTGGGCGGACAGCAAGGCTACACCAGCAACAGCTCCGAATACTTCATCGATTCCATCGATTTCGAGCAGGTGGTCGAAGCCTCCACCACCACGACCATCGACGTGGAAGTGGGCGCCACCGGCGCCGTTCAGGGCACCGCAGCCGCCGACACGTGGTCAGGCAACTCCTCCGACAACGCCTACGACGGCATGGCAGGCAATGACGTACTGAACGGTGGGGACGGCAATGACACCGTTTTCGGCGGCACCGGCGATGACACGATTACCGGCGGTGAAGGCAACGATACGCTCGACGGCGGTGCCGGCAACGACACGCTCACCGGCGGTGAAGGCAACGATGAGATCGACGGCGGGGCCGGTAATGACACGCTCATCGGCGGGGAGGGCAACGAAACACTCGTCGGTGGGGACGGCAATGACACTTTGGACGGGGGCGTCGGCGACGACACGCTCGAGGGCGGCGCCGGCGACGACCTGTTCCTATTCAGCGAAGGCGGCGGCACCGACACCGTCGACGGCGGGGCCGCCGGCGGGTGGACCGACGTGATCGAGTTGCAGGGAGTCGACGTGGCGTCCCTGGACTCCGATTGGCTGACGCTCACCTCCGGTTCGGTGGTCGAGACCAACGGCGACAACCTCGTCCTCAGCGATGACGCCTCCGGCACGATCACGCTCGACGATGGCGAGATCAATTTCGAGAACATCGAGCGAATCCAGTGGTGACGCCGACTGTTACGGCGTTGCCCTGAGCCTGCCCCCGGCGACGGGGAGAAGGTTCAATGGCTGCCATCGACACCGCTTCGGGTGCATTCGAGGTTGCGCAGCAGACCATCCTTGAGGCCGTAGACCCAGCCGTGGATCGACAGGTTTTGGCCGCGCGCCCACGCGTCGCGAACGACTCCAAGGCGGGCCAAGTGGGCCACCTGCGCTTCGACGTTGCGCTCACAGAGCCGGTTCAACCGCGCCTCCTCATCGGCGATGGGTGAGAACTCGGCAGCGCAGCGCCTGGCCGTGGAGCGGATGGGTTCGAGCCAGCGGTCCACCGTATCGAGGCCCGAAGGATGGATTGCCGAGCGGATCCCCCCGCACCCGTAGTGCCCGCAGACGATGATGTGTTTCACACGCAGGACGTCCACCGAATATTGCAGCACCGACAGGCAATTGAGGTCCCGATCGTGGATCAGGTTGGCGATATTTCGGTGGACGGGAATCCGCTCGCGGCATGTAACCCGAGGCAAGTCGGCGACGGCAGCACCGATGCGGGGCTATCCCCTTGCGAGTGCCAGGCTGACTTGGGCCGAGTACGTGATCGAGGCCGGGTGAGCATCCGGAATCGACTCGCGGAACTGCCTCACAGGTGGTGTCTATCACGTTGATTTTATATCGGAAACAACCCCCGCCGTTAACGGTTCCATAACCGTAAACCGGCTAAGCGAGAGGCTTAGGTTTCACCACTCCGCCGGCAGGGGAACAGCAGCGTGTCAACCACGCGGTTTCGACACGACCGACTCACGAACCCGCCGTTCCGCGCCCAGGTCGTCGCTGCCACGGTTCTGGTCAACGTGCTGTCGCTGGCGCTGCCCATCGTTATCCTGCAGATCTACGACCGCGTGGTCCCCAACGATTCCCGCCACACGCTGTTGTTCCTGTTAAGCGGGCTGCTGGCGGTCATCGTCGTCAACGCCGTGCTGCAGATCGTCCGCAGCCAGATCACCAGCTGGGACGCCGCCCGGTGCGAGCACGTCAATGCCGGGATGGCTTTCGACTGGCTTCTCGCCGGCGACCTGGCCGATCTCGAACGCCGATCGCCGGGCGAGCATCTTAACCAGTTCCAGGCCATCGAGACGCTGCGCGAACACCACAGCAGTCAGGCGCGCTTGGCCTTCATCGACCTGCCCTTCGTGCTGATCTTCCTCGGCCTCATCGCCGTCATCGCCGGCGATTTGGTGTTCCTGCCCTTGTTGCAGCTGGTGGGTATGGCGGTCGCCGTGGTCGGCGCGGGCGTCGATCTGCGTGCCGCCCTCGCCGCCAAGGAGCAAGTGGACGGCCGTCGCTACAGCTACCTGCTGGAAGTGCTTCGGGGCTTCGAGACGATGAAGCTCATGGCCATGGAGTCGCTGATGGAGCGGCGCTACGAACGGCTCCAGGCCGCCGTCGCCGCCGTCAGCTACCGGACCATCCTTCTACACAACACCGTGCAGGGCCTGGCGTCGTTCTTCGCCAAGACGGTGATCGTCTCGGTGGTCGGGCTCGGGGCGTTCAAGGTGATGAGCGGGGAGATGACGGTCGGCGGATTAGCGGCCTGCATGTTGCTCGCCAGCCAGTGTGTCCAGGCGCCGATGCGCGCCTTGAGCGCTTGGACACAATTGGAGAAGAGCAAGGGGGCATCGGAGCAGGCAGCCCGCGTGTTCGGCGTCGAACCGGAAACCCAGGCGGCCTTGCCGGAGATGGAGCCGATCGATGGCAGGATCGAACTGGTCAACGTCTTCTTCGGCTACGCAGAGGAGCGGCCCGTCCTTTCGGGCGTCGACCTCGCCATCAAGCCTGGCGAGTTCATCGGCATCAGCGGCGGCTCCGGCACCGGCAAATCGACCCTGCTGCTGTTGATGATGGGGCTGCTGAAGCCGACTCTCGGCCAGGTGCTCGTGGACGGCGTGGACATCGCCGAACGTAATCCGGCAAGCCTGCGCCGCCAGGTGGCCTATCTGCCGCAGCAGGATGTCCTGTTCCAGGGAACGATCCTCGACAACCTGACCATGTTCGGTCACGGCGAGGCACTGGAGAAAGCCCTGAGCTCGGCCCGGCTGCTCGGCTTGCAAGAGGTCGTCCATCGCCTGCCCGCCGGCTACCACACCGCTATCGGCGACGGCGCCGAAGCCGACATCTCCATCGGCATCAAGCAGGGCATCGCCGTGGCCCGGGCGCTGGCCAGCGATCCGCGCGTGGTGCTGTTCGACGAGGCGAACGGCGGCCTGGACACCGCCGCCGATGCCCTGCTGCGATCGGCCCTGGAGAGCCTCAAGGGACGGAAGACCGTGGTCTTGGTGAGCCACCGGCCTTCGCTGCTGGCGCTTGCCGACCGGATCTACGACCTCCGCGACGGACATCTGGTACGCCGAACGGCGGATGACGCACCAGCCGTCGCCGGCGCCCCGGCGCTGGCCGATCCGGCATCTGAGCCGGCGCCTCGACCCCAGGCCGCCTCTTGAATCGGGCCACCTCATGAACTTGGCCGCGCTCCTCACCCCGCGATCACCCGTCGCCAACGACACCTCGGTGTCGTCCGGCCCGGAAGAGGGCGGTTCCGTCGACGACCTGCTGGAGGCGACAGACGCCGCCGCGTGCATCGTCCCGCTGCTCCGGGCCCTGGGCTGGCTGGGGAACGCGCGTTTGCTGGCGTCGGCGGTCCCTCACCTGACGGTGCACATCGGCGTCGACGACGTCCGTCGGACCTTGGCCAATCTCGGCTACGCCAGCCGTTCCGTCCGCGTACCGTTGAGCTCCCTCGAGCCCGAACTGCTGCCTTGCCTGTTTGTGGGACAGGACGGCAACGTCCGTGCGGTCGTCGAGAGGCAAGACGACGGATTTCATGTGTTTGACGGGCAGCTCCGTCAGACCACCGTGGTCAAACCGTCGCGAACCAAAGGCACGGCCGTCGTCTTTACCCCGCCCGCCGATGGCCGACAGCCAGCCACCGGCGCATCGTCGGCGTGGTTCCAGAACACCATCTCGCGCTTCCGCGGCCTCATCGCGCAGGCGTTGCTGATCTCGCTGATCACCAACGCGCTGACGCTGGCGCTGCCACTGTTCGTGATGGCCATCTTCGATTGGGTCCTGCCGAGCCAATCGTCGAAATCGCTGGTGATGCTGGGATTGGGAATTCTGTTCGTCATTGGGGTCGACACCGCGTTACGCCTGCTTCGCGCTCGGTATCTGGCCCACCTCGGCGGTCGCCTGGATACCCTGCTCGGACTTGAGGCGTTTCGACGCATCGTTCAATTGCCGATTCATATGGTGGAACGCTCGTCCATCGGCGCCCAGATCGCCCGCCTGCGTCAGTTCGAGATGCTGCGGGAGTTCTTCACCGGCCCGCTGGCCGCCGCGTTCCTGGACCTTCCCTTCGTGGTGATCTTCGTCGCCGCCGTCGCCTGGATCGGCGGGCCGATCGTCTGGATTCCCCTAACCCTGATTGTCGTGTTCGCAGTCGGCGCGGCGCTGGTGGCTCCCGTCCTTCGCCGGCTGGTGTCCGAGAGCAGCGAAGCGCGGGCCCAGCGCCAGAATTTCCTCGTGGAGACGGTGTCCAACCTGCGGGCCATCAAGGGCTGCGCGGCCGAGGAGACGTGGTCGCGTCGCCACGGCGAGCTGTCGGCGAAGACCGCCATGGCCCACTACCGGGCGTCCCAGGTTCCCGTGCTGGTGCAGACGGCCAGCCAGTCGCTGGTGCTCGTGGCCGGCGTGGGAACCATCGGCTACAGTACCGTACGGGTGCTCGACGGCGACATGAGCATGGGCGCGTTGATCGCCTGCATGGCCATCGTCTGGCGCATCCTTTCGCCCCTTCAGGTGGCTTTCGTCGGCCTCCTGCGGCTCGAACACGTCCGCGCGGCAATCAGCCAGTTCAACATGCTGATGGGAATCCGCGGCGAGGACGAGGGCGTCGAAACCATCGACCCGTTCCGGTCGTTCCGCGGCGAGATCCGGCTCAACCAGGTCAGCCTGCGTTACTCCGCGCGCAGCCAACCGGCGATGATCGGCGTTTCGTTCGTCGCCCGACCGGGCGAGGTCATTGCCATTACCGGGTCGAGCGGTTCCGGCAAGTCCTCGTTTCTGAAGCTGATCGCCGGCCTGTACAGGCCGCAGGCGGGAACCATCCTGGTGGACGGCGTGGACATCCGCCAGCTCCATACCGCCGAGCTTCGCAACCTCATCGCCTTCGTGCCTCAGGACTGTCACCTGTTTCACGGGACCATCGCCCAGAACCTCCGGCTGGCCAACCCGGCGGCCAGTGACACGGAACTGGCGGAGGCCGCGAGGGATGCCGGTGTTCTGGATGATATCCTGGCCCTGCCCGATGGCTTCCGAACGCGGCTGACGGACGAGTTACAGCGGCATTTGCCGAGCGGTTTCAAGCAGCAGCTTGTCCTGGCGCGCGCGTACGTGAAGCACGCGCCGGTCTACGTCCTCGACGAACCGGCGAAGTCGCTGGACCGACAGGGGGATATCGTTTTCGTGGACAAACTCTGGCGACTGCGCGAGCACGCGACAGTGCTGTTCACCACCCACCGTCCGAGCCATTTCCGCGCTGCCGATCGGGTCGTGTGTTTCGCCGACGGACGGATCGTCTTCGACGGGGCCCCCGACGCATTCCTAAGCCGGCAAAAGGCCGCATCATGACCGAAACGCTCCCAGAGCCGCGGCGCTCGCCGCTGACGAAACGGCCATCCGGCCGTGACGCGCGGCTGAGCCGGCTGCTGACCGAACCGCTGCTTCTGGAAGAGCCGCGGCCGCCGCGCTCGCTCTCGTTTCTGCTGATGCTGATCGTGATGCTGGTTCTCTCGTTGGGCAGCCTGTCGGTGGTGACTGAGATCGATGAAACGTCCACGGCGGCCGGCCAAGTCGTACCCTCCTCCTGGGTCAAGACGGTCCAGCACCTGGAGGGCGGAATCGTCGCCGAGATCCTCGTCGACGAAGGCCAGGTGGTGGACAAGGGACAAGTGCTGGTGCGCCTCGACGAGACAACAGCGCGGGCGGAGCTCACTGAACTGCGCGCCGTCGAAGCCGCCCTGGCTTTGCGCGCCGAGCGGTTGCGGGCGTTTGTTCTCGATCGTCCTGCCGACTTCTCCGCCGGCGCCGCGTTTCCGGAGCTGGTAACCACCAGCGGTCGATCCTTCATATGCAGATCCGCGCCCGCGACAGCCAACGCACGGTGCTCGACGCCCAGGTACAGCGCAACCGGGCGCATCTCGCAGCGCTCCGCGACCAGCAACGCATCCTGGGCAAGCAGATCGGCATCGCCGAGGAACTGCTCAACATGCGCCAGACGCTGCTGGCCAAGGGCCTGGTGTCCAAGGTCAAGTTCCTCGAAACCGAACGGGCGCTCGCCCAGGCGCGGTCGGAGTTGGCGCTGACCATGGGCCGCATCGCCGAAGGCGAGGCGACACTGGGCGAGGCCGAAAGCAGGCTGCTGGAGCTGGACGCTTCCCTGCGCAACGCGGCGCTGGACCAGATGGGCGAAGTGACGGCGGAGCTGACACGGACACGCGAGGCCATCACCCGGGCAGAAGATCGGGTGTCCCGCCTGGCGATTCACGCGCCCATCCGCGGCATCATCAAGGGCTTGCAGATCCGGACCCTGGGCGCGGTCCTCCCGGCGGGCGCGCCGCTCATGGATGTGGTCCCCATCGACGACACGCTGTTGGCGGAGATCCGCATCAATCCGGCCGATATCGGCCACGTCCGCATCGACCAGCCGGCGCGGGTCCGGTTCACGACCTTTGACGTGGCGCGCTTCGGTACCGCGCCCGGACGCCTGACCCACCTCTCGGCGTCGACGTTCCAGGACGAACAGGGCGAGCCGTACTATCGGGGCCTGGTGGCGCTGGCCAAACAGTCCATCGGCGAGGGTCAGAACCGAAAAGAGATCCTACCGGGGATGACCGTGGAAGCCGACATCGTCACCAACCGGCGGTCGCTGCTCGAGTACTTGATGAAGCCGATGATGCGCGGGCTCGAACGCGCCTTTCACGAACGCTGAGCAGCCGGCTACCGCGTCTCGGTGGCGCGGTCAGCCGTCATCGCCGGGGCCACGTTACGCCACCACACCCAGCCCTCGGTCCCGCCATGCTCGACGCGGTAGTAGCCGAGATAGGGTCGGACAAGCCGCGTGGAGACGTGGTCTCCCCTCTTCAGCTTTCCGAGAATTGCCGAACTGGGATGCGGTTCGGCCCGAAGGTTGGAGCGCCGCGTCAGAGACAGCGTTCGCGTCACGCCCTCCCACCAAGGCGTCTCGGGCTCCGGATTGACCATCGCGGTCCTTGAGGCCTCCAGCTCGGCGGTATCCGCCTCCTCAAGCCCGTGCTCGGCCTCGCCTTGCGCCTGAGATAGTGCGGCGTCGTCCGACACAATCGCCGCTGCCTCGTTCGCGGTGCCATCGTCAGCTTTGCCGGGAAATTCCGGCTCGACAGCACTTACCAGCGCCAATTCGATCGCAGCGCCTTCCATCGAAGCCACGTCGATGGATGTCGCCGGATCGTCGAAGGACACGTCGAGAGCGCGCGGATCATCGAAGGCCTCGATAACCAGCGTCGCATCGGCCGGGCGGCGAACCGGCGCCGCTCCCTCGGGGACATCCGCCGGCGGCGCGGCGTTGCCCTCCGGTTCCATCGGCGTGCGGTCGCCGCTCTCCAACGAGGCCGTTTCCACCGTCAAACCGGAACCACCCGGGGATTCCTCTGCGACGGGCATTTCGGCCGCTAATTCCGTTTTGGTTTCGTCATTAAAGATCTGTTTCTCAACCTCTACATCAATTGAGGAATCATCGTTCGCGGCCGTCACCACCGGCGCGTTGGAGGCATCGCCTCTCACCTGCGCAAATGTCGGTATCGCCTCGCGGGAATCGGGCCACGACCGGTCCATGGAATCGTTGTAGCCAAGCCTGATGGTGAGCCCGAGGTCGAAGTCATTCCGCGCCGCGAAGGACATGGCGACGCTCAGAAACGAGATCACCACCGCCGCCGAGGCGATCGCCATGCCGAGACCGCGGGTGCCGGCCTCGCCGGAGCCTGGTTGGTCGCGCACGCGCCGGTGTCCTCGGTACGGTTGGGGAAATGACCGTCGATACCTAACCGAGAACCCGTTTGGATTTTGTTACCGCACGCCGCTTCGGGCACGCTCCGAAAATCCTATCACCCGGTCATCGCCGTAGCGTTCTCACCTGCCAAGACACCGCCAATCTCGATCACAATGGGTTTCCATGAGCGCAGAATGGCATCCCCGGCGATGGTCTAGGCGATGGTTTGAATGAGCCGTAATCACACCGCATGGATCTTGACCCTCCAGCAACTGGAGACCGTATACGGTTTCCCGCATCGAATGCTTTGATCGTTCCAACGATCGAATTAGCGGTTTCCGTCTCAACAAGGCATGGATAAGGAGAGGCTGAATGAGATTGCTTCCCCTCATCGCGGCCGGAGTGCTGCTGGTCTTCTCCCCATCAACGCAAGCAGGCGAGCAAACCTCCCCCTCGACCACGGCCGAACGTCCAGAGATCGTTGTTTTCAAGAGCCCCTACTGTGGCTGCTGTGGCGGTTGGGCCGAGCACATGGAAGCCGAGGGCTACGTCGTCAGCACACGCGACATGGCGGATCTGGAATTCGTCAAGAAGGCAGCCGGCGTCCCCGACGAGCTTCAAAGCTGCCACACCGCGATCATCGACGGCTATACGATCGAGGGCCACGTCCCCGCCTCGGCCATTGACCAGCTCCTGCGGGAAAGGCCGGCGGTCAAGGGCCTCGCGGTTCCCGGTATGCCGATCGGGTCGCCCGGCATGGAAGGACCGGACCCCGAAGCCTATAACGTGATGTCCTTCGACGAGGCCGGAAGGTCGTCCGTCTTCATGCACCTACCGGTGGATAACTGAAAGTCCGCTGAAAATCTTCGGCCTGACGAATAACCCAGTAAGGAATGGGTTGCCAGTCCAGCGCCTAAGTGGCCGGCCGGCCGTACGCCAGAAGCCGGACACTGCTGTTGCGTCGCCGATATCTGGCGGTGTCCATGGGCTGGGATCGATGACCGATGAACCGGAAGAGCGAAAGGGGCGACCCCGATCAGGCCGGCCCCTTTGCTTCGTTGGCTCCGGAGGAGGGATTCGAACCCCCGACCAATCGGTTAACAGCCGACCGCTCTACCACTGAGCTACTCCGGATCAGGGAAATGGAGGCGCGGACCGGAATCGAACCGGTGTGCACGGCTTTGCAGGCCGCTGCGTAGCCACTCCGCCACCGCGCCACCCTAAGAAAAGGGAGGCCCTTCCGCAACAAAAAACCGGCCCCAAAGGGCGCGGAAATAGGATTTTAGACCAATGCCTTACCAGGGTCAAGGTGCCCCCCACGCGACGTCGCGGCGGGTCGTTCCGCGGACCGTTCACGCCCCCAACACGGCACGGTCGATCGGGTTAGCCGGTTGGCACATGTTGTCCTTGCCACGGCCAAACGGTATAAGCCCAGGCGAACACACCAATCTCCGCCGTTGGCCCGATATAGCTAGGCTTAGCACCGATGGACTACGCTGCCGCCCGCCGGAACATGGTCGAGAACCAGATCCGCACCAACCGGGTCACCGACCCGTTGATCATCGACGCCATGGCCGAGTTGCCGCGCGAGCTGTTCGTGCCTGAACACCTGCGCGGCATCGCCTACGTCGACGAAGACGTTCCCATCGGCGGCGGCCGCTATATGACCGAGCCCCTGGCCACCGCCCTGTTGCTGCAAGCGGCGGAGATCGGGCCGGAGGACGTGGTGCTCGATGTGGGCTGCGGTCTCGGCTACACGGCGGCGATCATCGCGCGCATGGCCAGCACCGTGGTGGCGCTGGAAAGCGACCCGACCCTGGCCGCCGAGGCGACCCAGGTTCTTCACGACCTGGAGATGGACACCGTCGCCGTGGTGGAAGCGCCAATTCCGGCCGGCTACCCGAAACAGGCGCCCTATGACGTCATCGTTTTCGAGGGCGCGGTGTCGTCGATTCCAGCGCCTTTTCGCGATCAGCTCGCGGAAGGCGGACGGATGGTGGCCGTGATCGGCAGCGGCGGTCGCGGCAAGGGAACCCGGTTTCTTCGCGCCGGGGGCGTGATCTCGCAGGAGGAGGTATTCGACGCTGCGGTACCGGTGCTGCCGGGTTTCGAGGCAACACCCACGTTCACCTTTTGACGCCGATCCTTTGTTTGGCTGACAAAGACCGTCGCTTTGGGATCGGCATGTGCTTCAGCTATTGACCTTGGGCGTTGTTTTTGCTCCCTTTGCCGCGCAGCCGCGGCGCATCCGCAGACCGTCGGTGTGCGCCCGCGAAAGGGGGTCGGTATGATACGGCAGGCGCGATGGCCGTTGGCGCTGGTTCTGGCAGCCGTCATGACAGCTCCGGCCGCCGGCGAGACGCTGGACGAAGCCTGGACGAGAGCCTACGCCAACAATCCGTCCCTCTTGGCCCAGCGGGCGCGATTGCGGGTGATCAATGAGCGCGTGTCGCAGGCGCTTGGCAACTGGCGCCCAACTCTGAATCTGGAGACCGACACCGGCAAGGCGGTTATCGTCAACCGTGAGTTGACCGACACCGACCGCCGCCAGCAGCGGGATCCCACCATCGCCTCGCTGAGCATTGTTCAACCCATCTACCGCGGTGGCCGAACCCTGGCGCAGACGCGGCAGGCCGAGAACCAGGTTCGCGCCGAACGGGCGCGCCTGTGGTCGCAGGAGCAGGTCATCTTCCTGTCCACGGCCACGTCGTTCATGGACGTGCTGCGCGATCAGGCGGTGTTGCAGCTCACCCTGTCCAACGAGCAGCGATTGACCCGCCAGCTGGAGGCGACCCAGGACCGCTTCCGGGTGGGCGAGATCACCCGAACCGACGTGTTTCAGGCCGAGGCCCGGCTGGCCCGCGCGACGGCCGACCGTATCGATGCCGAGGGCGGCCTGGAAGCATCGCGCGCCACCTACCGCAATGTGGTCGGCGAAGTGCCGGGTCAACTCGAACGTCCGGCCGTGCCGCTGGACCTCCCGGGCGACCTGCTGGAAGCCATCGATTCCGCGTCGACCAACAACCCGAATGTGATCAGCTCCGAGTTCGACACCGAAGCCGCCCGCGACACCATCGACCTGGTCCGTGGCGAGCTGCTGCCCGTTCTGCAACTGGAAGGCCGCGCCACCCGGTCGCTGGAGACCAGCAGCGAGGATTCCCACGTAGACAACTACGAGGCGACACTGAATCTGAACGTCCCGCTGTACCAGCAGGGGATCGTGTATTCACGACTCAGGGCCGCCAAGCAGAACGTCATCCAGAACCGCCGGCTCCTCGATCAGGAACGACGCGACGCCGTCGAGGCGGCGACCCGCGGATGGAACGATTTGCAGTCGGCCCGCGCCCAGGTGAATTCGTTCCAGAAGCAGGTGGAAGCCAACGAAGTGGCCCTGGAGGGCGTCGAGCGCGAGGCATCAGTCGGCGCGCGCACGGTCCTCGACATCCTCGATGCCGAACAGGAATTGCTGGATTCTCAGGTAAGCCTGGTCCGCGCGCAGCGCGACGAACTGGTCGCCATCTATCAGCTCAAGACGGCGCTGGGCGAGTTGACGGCGCGTCGCCTTGGGCTACCGGTGGACCTGTATGACCCCGAGGCTCACTACAACGAAGTTCGCGACAAGTGGTTCGGCGGATCGAGCAGCGGGCAGGAAGACAACGGCAACGCTGTGCCCTTCGACCGCTAACCTCAGCCAAGAGGCGGGAACTTGACAGCCGCCTCTCGACAGTCACGTTTCAAAGGTAGACATTCGGATGGTGCGATGGGCTGCCGCAGCGTCGGTAACGTCTATGGGACCAGCAGCGGAGCCCCTCGCCCGCACGACGCGGGCAGCGCGCGGCGGAGTCCAGTCGACCGGAATCGGCCGGACGGGAATGTGTTAGACGCCAGGTAGACGATCTATGACCGACTCCGACGACAAGCAGGACGACGGCCAGCCGGAACCCTCCATGGAGGAGATCCTGGCGTCCATCCGCCGCATCCTCTCGGAGGACGCCGAAGAGGAGTCGGCGACTGCCTCACCGGGGGAGCAAGCCGAAGCACCCAGCAACGACCCCGAAACCGCCGACGCCGCCGATCCGAACGAGGACGATGAGGCGCCGCCTGATGCTGCGGCGGATGCGGATGCGGATGCCGGCGCAGAACCGGAACCCGACGCCGAGGCGGAGACCGCCGACGCTGACGCCGACATGGACATCGAGCTGTCCGACACGGAATCCGACCCCACCCCCGAAGAGGAGCCGGATGCCGAACCGGAGCCGGAGCCGGAGCCGGAGCCGGAGCCTGAACCAGAGCCGGAACCCGTATTGGAGTCGGTGTCCGAATCGGAACCCGACCTCGATCCCCTGCCGCCGCCGCCACCACCACCCCAACCGGAACCTGCCGTGCTGGCCGCGACCGCTGGCGAGGACCTCGATCTCACACCGGCGATGCGGGCGCCGCCGGAAATGCAAATCGTCTCCCAACCCACCGCCGTCGCCTCCACCGATGTCCTATCGGAACTGGCCAAGGCGATCCTGGACCGGCGCGATCTGGCGGTCGGCGCACGCGACGTCACCCTGGAGGCCATGGTACGCGGCATGCTGCGCCCGTTGCTGAAGGAGTGGCTGGATCGCAACCTTCCGTACCTGATCGAGCGGTTGGTCAAGAAGGAGATCGACACCATGGTCAACCGGGCCGAACGGTTGGAAGACTGACCGCCGACCAACCGCCGCCACCATCGACCCCGATCCCCACGACCGACCGCAAACCCCTTGGCTTCCGAGACCGTTCGACCAAGCCGGAGGACCCCACGTTGACGCTCGACAAGACCTACCGGCCCGCCGATGTGGAGAGCAGGCTTTACGCGGCGTGGGAAGACGCCGGCGCCTTCGCCTGCGGCCAGCGGCCGGACACCCCGCCTTACAGCATTGTCATCCCGCCGCCCAACGTCACCGGCAGCCTGCATATCGGCCACGCGCTGAACAACACGCTGCAGGACATCCTGATCCGCTTCGCCCGCATGCGCGGCCATGACGCCCTGTGGCAGCCGGGCACCGATCACGCCGGCATCGCCACGCAGATGGTGGTGGAGCGCAAGCTGGAAGGTGAGGGCCTGACCCGCCACGACCTCGGGCGCGAGCGGTTCATCGAGCGGGTCTGGCAGGCCAAGGCCGAATCCTCGGGCACCATCACCGGGCAGCTTCGCCGGCTGGGCACATCGTGCGACTGGTCACGCGAACGGTTCACCATGGACGAAGGGCTCTCCGCCGCCGTCCGCACCGTGTTCGTCAAGCTGTACGAGCAGGGTCTGATCTACCGCGACAAGCGGCTAGTGAACTGGGACCCGCTGCTGCACACGGCCATCTCCGACCTGGAGGTGGAGCAGCGCGAGGTCCACGGCCACTTGTGGCATTTCAAGTATCCGGTGGAGGATCGCCCCGGCACCTTCGTCACCGTCGCCACCACGCGGCCGGAGACCATGCTGGGCGACACGGCGGTGGCGGTGCACCCCGACGATGAGCGCTACACCGATCTGGTGGGGCAGCGCTGCATCCTGCCCATCGCCGAGCGGCCGATCCCCATCGTCGCCGACCCGCACGCCGACCCGGAAAAGGGCACCGGCGCGGTAAAGATCACCCCTGCGCACGACTTCAACGATTTCGAGGTGGGCCGGCGGCATGGTCTGGAGTCGGTCAACGTGCTCGACCACGCGGCGCGGATGAGCGACGCCGTGCCCGACCGCTACCGGGGCCTCGACCGCTACGAAGCCCGCGACGCCCTCGTCCGCGAGATGGAAACGCTCGGCCTGCTGGATCGCGTCGAGGAGCAGGTGATGATGGTGCCCTACGGCGACCGTTCCGGCGTGGTCATCGAGCCATGGCTCATGGACCAGTGGTTCGTCGATGCCGCCACCCTGGCGAAACCGGCCATCGAGGCGGTGGAACAGGGCCGCACCCGCTTCGTGCCCGAGAGCTGGGCCAAGACCTACTTCGAGTGGATGCGCAACATCCAGCCGTGGTGCATCTCGCGGCAGATCTGGTGGGGGCACCAGATTCCGGCGTGGTACGGCCCCGACGGCACCGTGTTCGTGAAGATGACCGAGGAAGAAGCCACCGCCGCCGCCGCCGAGCACTACGGCCGGCCCACCGAGCTGCGCCGCGACGAGGACGTGCTGGATACGTGGTTTTCCTCGGGGCTGTGGCCGTTCTCCACCCTCGGCTGGCCGGAAGAGACTCCGGAGCTGGCCCGCTACTACCCCACCGACGTGCTGGTCACGGCCTTCGACATCATCTTCTTCTGGGTCGCCCGGATGATGATGATGGGCCTGCATTTCATGGGCGAGGTGCCGTTCCGCACCGTCTACATCCATGCCCTGGTCCGCGACGAGAAGGGCCAGAAGATGTCCAAGTCCAAGGGCAACGTGATCGACCCCTTGGAGTTGATGGACAAGTTCGGCGCCGACGCGACGCGGTTCACCCTCACCGCCTTCGCCGCCCAGGGTCGCGACGTGAAGATCTCCGAGAGCCGGGTCGAGGGCTACCGAAACTTCTGCACCAAGTTGTGGAATGCGGCACGGTTCTGCGAAATGAACGGCTGCGCGCCGGTGCGCAGCTTCGATCCGGCGACGTGTTCGGAGACGGTGAACCGCTGGATCTCAGCGAAGGCCGTTGAGACGGCGCGGCGCGCGGCGGCGGCCATCGAAGGCTATCGCTTCAACGAGGCCGCCGCGGCCGCCTATCAGTTCACCTGGGCCACCTTTTGCGACTGGTACCTGGAATTCGCCAAGCCCATCTTCCTTGGCGGCTCGCCCGCAGCGCAAGCGGAGACCCGGGCCACAGCCGCATGGGTTCTGGACCAGATCCTCCACGTCCTGCATCCGATCATGCCGTTCATCACCGAGGAACTGTACGCGCGGATTGGCGACCGCGGCGGCGCCATGCTGATCAGCGCCGCATGGCCGGCCGCCGAGTTCGCCGACCGCGACGCCGAGGACGAGATGGACTGGGTGGTGCGGATCATCTCGCAAGTGCGCGCCGTGCGGGCGGAGATGGGCGTGCCGCCGGGCGCGAAGATACCGCTGCTGCTCAAGGACGCATCACCGACGACGCTTGCCCGCCTCGTCCGCCATCGCGACTTGATCGTCACCCTGGCCCGGCTGTCGTCCGCCGAGGCGCTGGACGACGAGGTGCCGCGCGGCGCCGTGCAGGACGTCATCGACGAGGCGACGCTGGTGCTGCCCATCGCCGAGGTGATCGACGTGGGTGGCGAGAAGGCGCGGCTGGCCAAGGAGATCGCCCGCCTGGACGGCGAGATCGCGCGCTTCGACAAGAAGCTCGCCAACCCCGGTTTCCTTGCCAAGGCGCCGCCCGAGGTGGTGGAGACCGAACGCGAGCGACGCACCGAGGCGGCCCAGGCCCGCGCCAAGCTGGACGAGGCAGCGCAGCGGCTGGCGGTCCTATGACCGGTGATCAGATCAAGAAAGCGGTGATCGGCGCCGGCGCGGTGCTGGTGGCGGTGTGGATCGTGCTGCTGATCTACACCATCGTCGTCCCGGGTTAGCTCTCGTCGTTACCCGCCTCGGGACCGCTTGCCGGCATAGTGCGGCCGTTCAGTGCCGCCTCCATGCGACCCACCAGCGCCTCGACGACGCTGCTTCCCTCGCGCTCGTACCAGACGAAGCGGGTTCCCGGCATGGGCTCGTACCACACCGCTACCGGGTCGCTGTCTTCTACCGGGCGGGTCAGTCGCGGCTGGTCGGCGGCCAGGCGATCGACGATGCGCACGTCGGCCACCTTCAGCACTTCGCGCCCGATGCGGTCCTTCCACGCGGCGATCTCCGCGTTGCTGAGACAACCGGGGTTCAGCGCATCGATTGCGCAGCGGCGCTTGGCGGAATCACGCACGTAGTATTCCACCAGCAGATCGATGCTGTTCGCTGCGTCCTTGCGGCCGGCGTCGGCCGTGCAGGCGCCGCCCGGCACCGCCTGCTTGACGTTGGGCTTCGGCATCGGCATCCGGATGCGATATCCGTACGGGTCCAGATAGGCGCCCTCCGCGAACCGGCAGCCGGTCTCCGGCTGGGAACAGGCAGCGGCGGCGGCCCCCATCTCCCTGAGCGCCGCGTGGATTTCGTCCTGCATCGTCTGCAGGCCTTGCAGGGCGTCGCCGGCCAGGTCAACGAATTGGCCCTTCACCGGGTCGTAGGCTTGGAACAGGCAGGTGTTCTCCAAGGCGGTTTCGATCTCGTCGTAGAGGGTGTTGTAGGCGCCCCAGGTGCTGGCGAGCTGTTCGAACTCCGACACGTCCACTGACAGCGGCCGGTCGGGCCAGTTAGCCAACGCCGTATACGGTGTCACCGTCATGCGGAACGGTTCCGGCGCCGTGTCTGCCAGGGCGGCCAGCTCGGCCAGCTTGGCCGTCAGGTCCTCCTGATTGGTGGGAATGGAATCGCCGCGCCCGCCGCTTTGGAAGAACCGCATGGAGACGTTGCGGCTCTGGCCGTTGGAGGTCTTCACGTCCTTGAAGTTGCTCTCCACATGCACGCCCCAGCCGGAGCCGCTCATCTGCCCCGAGATTTCTTCCTGCTCGGAGTGGGTGCGGGCCTCGATGGTGATCACCGAGAACAGCCGGGCACCGCCGAACACCGCCGAGACGAAGGCATGGCCGCAGCGATCCTGAAACGCCGTCAGGTCACGACGCTGGGCGAGCTGCAAAGCTTCCGGCGTCAGTCGGATGGCGCCGCGCTGGCGTTCGCTCGCGTCACGGTCGCCGCTGAGATAGCTGACGTTGGCGGCGCGCCCCGAGGGCACCGGGGCGGCGAACCGGACGCCGTTGTCCACCGTCGCCTCCAGCAGGAACGACGAGGAAAAGCCGGTCACCTTGGTGTTCTTGGCAAACGCCGCCTTGCCGCTGGCGCTGACCCCGATGGTCTTCACCGACACCCCGGCGGACATGCCCATGCTCTGCATAACCTCGTAGCTGTCCTGCACCTCGCGCAGGTTCATGTACTTGTCCTGGCCCGCCACCTCCGCCGGGGCGAACTCCACGCAGACCGTGGGAACGGCCACGTCCTCCTGGCTGTTCCAGCCCCAGCCGAGGGCGATGCCGCTGTCCGGCACGTCCAGCGAGCGGGTGGCGATGGGCCGCGGGCCGCGCACGGTGATCGGCGTCCCGCCGGACTCGGTGTCCGCCGTGATGGTGTTGTCGGTCGAGTCGTCCGAGGCGTCGGAGGAATCCGCGGGCCGGTCGCAGCCGGCGACCAGGATCAGCGCCGCGGCGGCGGTCATGAGCAAAGGAGCACGACGAAGGGCGGAGACGGTCATCGATGGGACTTCCTCTGTTGTTCTTGGGGGGACGACGACGGTGGCGGTGCGGTGTGCCGATTTCTCAGCGGTCCGGCAGCGGCACGGTGATGACGGCGCCGCCGTGGCCATGAACCTTGTCGTGGGCGCGGATGGTCACCTCGCTTATGCCCTCCGGCACCTCGACGCCGGACAGCGAGCGGGTAAACGGCTGCTCGTTCACGTGCGGATGATGGAGGACGCGGGTGCCAAGCACCTTGCCGTCCGGGCCCAGCACGTCCCACGCGTCCGCATAATGCTCCCAGCCCGTATCGGCATGACGGACGGTGACCGAGAACCGATAGGTGCCGCCGGACTCCCGCACCGCCTCGGCGGCCACCACGTCGGCCTCGCCCGCAACAGCAGCGGACGGCGGTACCGCAAAGGCGGCGATGGTTGCGGCAAACACCAGGACAGCGCGGCGGAACATGGGGGGAGCAGCCTCGCGGGGACGGGTTGTTGAACGGCGCCGGATTCTACCGATTCAGCCCTCCATACGCGAGGATGTTCGTCACCGGCAGCAGGTGGTTGATCAGTCCTTCTTCACCAGCCCGGTCAGACCGACCACCGCCAGGGTGGACAGCACCCACCCGGCGGCAATGTGAATCCACATGTAGAACCGGTACCACAACCCGTATGGCCGCTCATGAGTGCGGGGCTCCCAGAAACTCTCCTGGTGGAGATCGACGATGGGCAGCAGCACGTCCAGCGAATACACGAACGGCTTAAACCGCGGATAGGCGCCGGGGAGTTCTCTGTGCCGCAAGTATCGCTCACCGGTTATCGGTGCGCCATAGTCCTCATACGCCGGATTCATGAACACCCGATCTTTGATCGGCACCATCACGCCGAGAGTATGGGCTTGCGAGAAGATGACAAAGCCGAAAAGCAGGAAACCCAGAAGCCACACGGCTGCACGCCAGGGCCTATAGCCGTGGCCGATGGTGACACCAAGAAACCGGTGCCATACGGCGCGGAGGGAGTGACCGTCCTGTTCCAGGTGCTTGATATAAGCCCGCTGTTTGGCGATGGCGATCTCGCGGGCCTCGCCGGGATGCCCCATCTCCCGCAGTACCTTGGCCAGATGCTCATAGGGCTGCGGCCGATAGTCGTCATCCGGCATCCGCGCCAGCCATTCGAGCCTCTGCTTAGCCCGCCACGGAGCACCAGGGGCGAGTGCATTGTAGGTAAAACCGTCAAGAGCGAGGACGCCCATGCCATCCTCGGGCCAGCTAGATTCGTCGTCGGCAAGCGTATCCACCCTCGCACGCGAGAACATGATGGATCTAGTGGGCGGTTCCTCGAATCCACGCCAGAACAGGTTCCCGCCAACCATTGCGTTTTGGAGGTTAAAGCTGTGTCCGGCATTGTCGCTCCCAGCGAATCTGGCGCCATCGCACTCTAAGTTTCCGCCGCTGTCGGAAGTGACCAGTCGCACCCCGCCCTGGGTGAAGCGGGCGCCGTGAAGGAAAAGGCTTCCCCCCACTTTCAGCCCGTCGGCATTAAAGGCGGCACCGATTTCGTCTCGCCCCGCGAACGTGGCACCGCTGCAATTGAGGCTGCCGCCGATGTTGGCCCCGAGCAGACGGACGGGCCCCGAAACTGAGAAACCCTCCCGCAGATGAACGTTGCCATCGACGCTTAGCCGGTCGCCTCTCATGGCCCCATCGACCGTGCTTCCATCAAGGAACAAGGCCTGGAGTTGGGCGTCTTGAAAGATCAAATCTCTGTCGAACGTGCACCCTTTCAGGTCAATTGATACGTGAACCTTGGCAAAGACCAAACCCAGAACGCCCGTGATCAGCGCGCCTCGCGCCCGGACGCCCCATTCGTGAACCGACCAGCGCGTGCCCGCGCGGAGGAGCAGGTCGCGTAGGATATGGGCGCGAATCGTCTTGTCGGTGTCCTCCGAGTAATCCGCCACCTCGCCACGGGCGGCGCATCGGAACAGCTTCCGTTCTGCCGGAGTGGCTTCGGGCGGGTACTCGGGCCGTTCGGACATCGTGCCGGTGCTCATCGGGCTCGACCATAGGTCGCAGGATAACGCCTGTCGACAGCCTCTAAATGTTGCTGTCAGTCCGCGTTCGCATCCACTGGGCGGCGGGTGCGTTTGGTCTCCGCCCGGCGGCGTTTGGCCTCGCGGCGGCGGGCGCGGGCGGCGGCGGAAGCCCGCGTGGGCACGCGGGGCCGCGGCCGTTCCGCCGCGGCGCCCACCAGCTCCACCAGCCGGCGGATGGCATCGGCGCGGTTGAGCGCCTGGCTGCGGCGGCTGCGGGCGTCGATCACCAGCACACCCTCCGCCGTGATCCGCCGGCCGGCCAGACGCACCAGCCGCGCCTTCACCTCCGGCGGCAGCGACCGCGACCCCGCCACGTTGAAGCGAAGCTGTACCGCCGTCGCCACCTTGTTGACGTTCTGGCCGCCGGGACCGGAGGCACGGACGAAGCTCAGCTCGATCTCGTCATCGTCGAGCGCAATGGAGGGCGAAACGCGGATCATCGGGGTCGTCGTTGGTTTGTGTGGAAGAGCACCAGCGGCCGGCAGGGTGCCATCGCCTGTCCGGCGCGGCAATGACGGCTGGCCGACCTTGGCGTCTAGCCAAGCGCCACGGTCCTCTCCTATGCTTCGTCCAAGTATTTGGGGACCTTTCACGGTCGCTTCGACCACGCAGGATACGGGGATTCACACCATGCCTGACGACAGCGCGCGCCGCACCTTCGACAAGTCGCGGCTGCCCAGCCGTCACGTGACGGTGGGCCCGGAACGGGCGCCGCACCGCTCCTACTACTACGCCATGGGCCTCACCGAGGAGGAGATCGACCAGCCCTTCGTCGGCGTCGCCACCTGCTGGAACGAGGCCGCGCCGTGCAACATCGCGCTGTCGCGCCAGGCCCAGGTGGTGAAGCTAGGCGTCAAAGCCGGCGGCGGCACCCCGCGCGAGTTCGTCACCATCACCGTTACCGACGGCATCGCCATGGGCCATGCCGGGATGAAGTCATCGCTGGTGTCGCGCGAGGTGATCGCCGATTCGGTGGAGCTGACCATGCGCGGCCATTGCTACGACGCGATGGTGGGCTTGGCCGGCTGCGACAAGTCGCTACCGGGAATGATGATGTCCATGGTGCGGCTGAACGTGCCGTCGGTTTTCATCTACGGCGGGTCGATCCTGCCGGGGCGCTTCCAGGGACGGGACGTGACCGTGCAGGACGTGTTCGAGGCAGTGGGCCAGCATTCCGGCGGCAACATGACCGACGAGGAACTGCACGAGCTGGAATGCGTTGCCTGTCCGTCCGCCGGCTCGTGTGGCGGGCAGTTCACCGCCAACACCATGGCCTGCGTGTCGGAGGCCATCGGCCTCGCCCTGCCCGGCTCCGCCGGTGCGCCCGCGCCCTACGGCTCCCGGGATGCCCTGTGCGAGGCGTCGGGACGGGCGGTGATGAACCTTCTGGCCAACCGCATCCGGCCGCGCGACATCGTCACCCGCAAGGCGCTGGAGAACGCGGCCACGGTGGTGGCGGCCTCCGGCGGTTCCACCAACGCCGGGCTGCACCTGCCGGCGCTGGCTCACGAGGCGGGTATCGAGTTCACTCTCGACGACGTCTGTAGGATCTTTCGTCGGACGCCCTATATCGCCGACCTGAAGCCGGCCGGCCGCTACGTGGCCAAGGACATGTTCGAGGTAGGCGGCGTGCCGGTGCTGGTGAAGGCACTGCTGGACGGCGGCTACATCCACGGCGACTGCCTCACGGTCACCGGCAAGACCATCGCCGAAAACCTGCAGGACGTGATCCTGCCCGCCGATCAGGACGTGGTGCGGCCCACCTCCGATCCCATCACCCCCACCGGTGGCGTGGTTGGTCTTAAGGGCTCGCTGGCACCGCAGGGCGCCATCGTCAAGGTGGCCGGCCTACCGAACCTCAAGTTCCGCGGCCCGGCCCGCTGTTTCGACAGCGAGGAGTCCTGCTTCGCGGCGGTGAAGAAGCGCGAATACCGCGAGGGCGACGTGCTGGTGATCCGCCACGAGGGGCCGCGCGGCGGGCCCGGCATGCGCGAGATGTTGGGGGTGACAGCGGCGCTGTACGGTCAGGGTACAGGCGGCAAGGTGGCGCTGATCACGGACGGCCGATTCTCCGGCGCCACCCGCGGCTTCTGTGTCGGCCACGTGGGCCCGGAGGCGGCGGTGGGCGGTCCCATCGGCCTGCTCAAGGACGGCGACATGATCGTCTTGGACGCCGAGGCCGGTACCATCGAGGTGGAACTCCCAGAAGCGGAGCTGGCGGCGCGCCGCGAAGCCTGGACGCCGCGCGATCACGACTACCAGTCGGGAGCGCTGTGGCGGTACGCGCAGACGGTGGGCGACGCTTGGCTCGGCGCCGTGACCCATCCCGGAGGCAAGGCCGAAACCCACGTCTACGCGGATATCTGATCCGCCTAAGCCGGCGCGGAACCGGGATCGAAGGTCAGCGCGGTCACCAGCAGCATGGCGGTGACCGCGAGGGAGAGGGGTGCGCGCAGGCGCAGCCACCACGGCGGCGCCAAGTTCTCGGCGGCGGCGATCCGGTCCAGCACGAACACGCCGGCGAATGCCGCCGCCAGGACCACCAGCCCCGCCGACTGCGGGATCAGCAGAGCCACCCAGCCTACCAGCGCCGGAAGCACCGACGCGCCCAGGAGTCGGGCGCGGCGGGTTCCATGGTCGGCGGCGGCAAACCCCCAATGGATTCCGCCCAGGAACGACAGGATGACGGCGCCATAGGCGGCCGTGGCCGAGGCCGCCGCAGGCACCGCGTCACCCGTCCCCGTCGCCACGACGATCGCTCCGGCCAGGAACGGCAGCGTGCCTGCGCCGGCCAGCCAGCGGGCGGCTGAGGGAACCCGATCGGATGCAGCCACCATCATCACGGCCGTTCCGTCGCCATTCTTCGAGTGAGCCCGCCCAATGCCGCACCGATGGCACCGGTGACCGCCCGGCGAGGCCGCAGCCACGGGCCGAACGCGGCGCGTCCCACAGTGCCGGTCACCAGCACCCGGCGGCGGCCCAGGGCGGCCAGCGCCTGCCGTGCTACGCCTTTGGGATCGGCGGCGCCGGGCAGTGCCCCACCCCGATAGCCGGCGCGCTCGCCGAACCCGGTACGAACCGCTCCCGGACACAGGCACAGGATGTCGATGGGGTCGCCCAGCAGTTCCTCTGCCAACGCCTCGGTGAAGTGCAGCTCGAAAGCCTTGGTCGCGGCGTTAGGTGGCGAAGGTGGGTACCGGCACGAAGGCGGCGGTGCTGGACACGGTGATCAGCCCGGCACGACGACCATCCTCACGGGCCCGCCGCAGCATGCCCGGCACCAGGCCGCGGGTGAGCTGCACCACGGCGGCCACGTTGACCGCCACCGTCGCTCGTTCCGCCTCCACGGGGTTGTCGATTACTCGGCCCAGGGTTCCGACACCGGCGTTGTTGATCAGCAGGTCGATACCGAATGCCTCTGCCCGCTCGACGACGGCCGCGACCTCTTCGGAACTACTCAGATCGGCCGACAGGGTTTCGACCACGCGATCGTTGGTGACCAGTTTCTGCGCCGCCGTCTGGAGTCGGTGCTCATCCCGCGCCACCAATAGCAGGTCGGCAGCGGGCGGCAGTGCCGCGGCGAACGCGGCACCGAGCCCACCCGTGGCGCCGGTGATGAGCACCCGGCGTGGGGAGCGTGACGTCGAGCGGCTGCACCTCATGAGCAAGTGTTCCTAGCGTTCGTTGTCATGCACCAGGGTCGCAGGGCGGGCGGCGAGGGACCACCGCCCGCCCTGACGCCCGCAGCGCCTCAGCTCAGGGGATCGGGATGCGAGGCGCGCGAGACCCGGGGAGTGACCCAACGGTCATCAAGAAATACGTGCGGCCAGGGCACCGGGATCACCCGCGAACCCTAACGGCTGATGCGGTCAGTGAACGGTGTGGTCGGAGGCGGCGCGAAGATGGGCAAGCGCCGCGACGACGCCTGGGAGGTGTGGATGGATCGCCGCCGCGGCTTCCAGCGCCTCCACCGCCGCGTCCTTCATGCCGCGCCGCAGGCAAATCTGCGCAAATCCGCAGATGGCACCGAAATGACGGGGTTCCAGCTCCAGGGTGCGGGCGATGTCAGCGATGCTGTCATCGTCGCGCTCCATCAGGAAGTACAGCGTCGCCCTCTTGTTCCATGCTTCCGCCCACTCGGGCTGCTCGTCGATCAGTTCGGTCAGCCGCGCCTCGGCGACCTCGAACTGCCGCCCGGCCACTGCGGCGATAGCACGATCCATTTGCGACGCCCGCTCGCGGTCGCGATGTCCGGTCCACAGTTCCCAGATGCGGTCCTCGGTCTCCTGCGCCTCGAGGCCGGGGGATAGCGCCGCCAGGCGATCGAACAACGACGCCAGTTCGGCCGGTAGCGCCGCCGACGGCATCCGCTCCCGCCACGACGCGATCAGCCGCATGACGCGGGCGGCAGGGCTTTCGGGTCGGGCTTCGGACTCCACGGCGCCTACCACGTCCCCGTGTTCGGCATGCTGGACCACGGCTCCTGAAGCGGCAGCGCGTCGCCCTTCTGCAGCAGCTCGATGGAGATGCCGTCCGGCGATCGCACGAAGGCCATGCGGCCGTCGCGGGGCGGCCGGTTGATGGTCACACCGCCGTCCTGCAATCGCCGGCAGGCGGCGTAGATGTCGTCGACGCGAAACGCCAGATGACCGAAGTTGCGGCCGCCCGTGTAGTCCTCCGGGTCCCAGTTGTAGGTGAGTTCCAGCAGCGGCGCCTGCTCACGCTTGGCCCGCTCCGCATCCTCCGGCGCCGCAAGGAAGATCAGGGTGAATCGCCCCTTCTCGCTTTCGGTCCGGCGGACCTCCCGCATCCCCAGCTTGTCGCAGAAGAAATCCAGAGTGGCATCCACGTCGGTGATGCGGATCATCGTGTGAAGGTACTGCATCGATCTCGTTCCCTAGCCCCTTCCCTGGTGTGTGGTCATCGATCCGGTCGGACCGAAGTGGCGTTTTCTCGCCCCTGAGTCTGGGAAGCGGTTGCCGTCGGCGCAACCCTCTGGCCTCGGGTCGCCGGCATTCCTATTTGATTTGGACGGATAAGGGAACCACGCCATGGCCAGACCACATCGCCAGCCCCCCGGACCCGGCCAGGAGTCGGTTTGGGACTACCCCCGACCGCCGCGCCTCGAGCCCAGTGGAAGGACCGTCGAAGTGGTGTTCAACGGGCGCACCATCGCCCGCACCCAAAGAGCGCAGCGGGTGCTGGAAACCAGCCACCCACCGGTGTTCTACATTCCGCCGGAGGACATCGAGCAAGACTGCCTCGTCGCCACCAGCGGCAACTCCTTCTGCGAATGGAAGGGCCAGGCATCGTATTTCGACGTGGTCGTCGGCGACCGTCGGGCGGAACGGATTGCCTGGACCTACCCTAATCCCGTCCCGGCTTTTGTCGCCATTCGCGACCATGTGGCCTTCTACCCCGCGGCCATGGACGCCTGCCTGGTGGACGGCGAACGGGTTCGGCCGCAGCCCGGCGGGTTCTATGGAGGCTGGATCACTGACGACGTGGTCGGGCCATTCAAGGGCGAACCCGGGACCGCGGGATGGTAAGTCATCCGCGGCCGTCGGGCCTCCGTATGATAATGGGAAAGACCGGAGGATGGTGATGCGGTCCGTTACGGGCATGTTTGCGGCGATGGTGATGGGATTGAGCACTTTGTTGGGCATTTCGCAGCCTGCTTCGGCGTCAACGCCGGCGACAGCCCACGACTTTGCCTTTGAGTCCATCGACGGCGGCGAGCTGCCCCTGTCGCAGTTCGCCGGCAAGGCGGTGCTGGTGGTCAACACGGCCTCATTCTGCGGATTCACCAAGCAGTACAAGGCCTTGCAGAGCCTCTGGGATCGATATCGCGATCGCGGGCTCGTGGTGCTGGGCGTGCCGTCCAACGATTTCGGCGGCCAGGAACCCGGCACCGAGGACGAGATCAAGACCTTTTGCGAGGTCAACTTCAGCATCGACTTCCCGATGACGTCCAAGGTTGTGGTCCGCGGGATCGATGCCCACCCCTTCTACCGCTGGGCCGGGCAGGACCTGGGGTTCGCCGCCCGGCCGCGGTGGAACTTCCACAAGTATCTTGTCGGACCCGACGGCCGCCTCGTGGATTGGTTTTCCACCATGACCGACCCTCTGTCCGATCGCGTCGCGAGAGCCGTGGAAGCCACGTTGCCGTCGAATTAGTGGCCGTTACGCGTCGGCGGGCTCGGGAGCCGGCGGCTGACGCTCGGCGACTTCGTCGTGATCGCGTCGCCGGGCACGGCAGCAAGCCGCGGCCGCCACCACCGCCAGGGCGCCAAACGCCATGCCGGCCAGCAGATGAGCGGTGACATTCAAACCTTGGCGAATGATCATCCCCTCCTCCGCGAGCCGGCGGTGCGGCGCCGCATGGCCGCCGCGGTCAGGGCCGCGCCCAGGGTGGCGCCTTTTACAAACGCCATGGTTGCAACGACGTAGGACAGAAACATGGGGGTGCCCTCCGCAAATCGGGAATGTCCTCCCCAATACATAAGCGCTCAAGCCGGGAGACGGAAGGCCGGGCTTGCCGTGGCCGGTCGGCAATGACGCCATCGACGCAACGGGTGCGGGCATTGCGCCTGGTGCTCGGGGATCAGTTGAGCCTCAAACCTGGCGAGCCTGCGCGACGTGGACGCCGACTCCGACGTGGTGCTGATGGTGGAAGCGGTGGAGGAATGCACTTACGTCCGCCATCACCCGAAGAAGATCGTCTTCGTGCTGTCCGCCATGCGCCATTTGGCTGAAGAGCTGCGGGCGCGAGGGCTGACGATGGACTACCGGCGGCTCGATGATCCGGAAAACGCGGGGAGCTTTCACGCCGAGCTCGAGGGCGCCGTCAGCCGCTATCGGCCGGAGCGGGTGGTTATCACCGAGCCGGGCGAATGGCGGGTCCTGGAGGACATGCGCGGCTGGAAGGAGGCCACCGGCGTGCCGGTGGAGGTCCGCGATGACGATCGCTTCCTCTGCTCCCGCGACCGTTTCGCCCGCTGGGCCGACGGCCGGGACACGTACCGAATGGAGCACTTCTACCGATTGATGCGGCGGGACACCGGCCTGCTCATGGAAGCGGACGGCAAGCCCACGGGCGGCCGCTGGAACCTCGACGCCGAAAACCGCCGCCGGCTGCCGGCCGGTGACACGCCTCCGCCGCCAGCCCGGTTGGAACCGGACGATACGACCCGATCCGTGATCGACTTGGTCCGCGGGCGATTCGACAGTCACTTCGGCAGCGTCGACGGCTTCCATTTCGCCGTCACCCGCACCGACGCCGAAGCGGCCTTCGAGCATTTCGTCGCCACCGCCCTCCCCCGCTTCGGCGACTACCAGGACGCCATGAAGCAGGATCAGCCGACCCTCTACCACGCCGTGGTGAGCCTGTATCTGAACGTGGGTCTGCTCGGTCCCATGGACGTATGCCGGCGGGTAGAGCGGGAGTACCGCGCCGGCCGCATTCCGTTGAACGCTGCCGAAGGGTTCATCCGCCAGATCATCGGCTGGCGGGAGTACGTGCGCGGGCTGTACTGGCTAAAGATGCCGGACTATGCCCGCACCAACGCCCTCGACGCCCGACGCTCGCTGCCGGAGTTCTACTGGACCGGCGAGACCGACATGAACTGCCTGCGCCAGTGCATCACCCAGACCCGCGACCTGGCGTACGCCCACCACATCCAGCGGCTGATGGTCACCGGCAACTTCGCGCTGCTGGCCGGCATCCTGCCCGAGGCGGTGTGCGAGTGGTATCTGATCGTCTATGCCGACGCCTTCGAATGGGTGGAGCTACCCAATACCCACGGCATGGCGTTGTTCGCTGACGGCGGCGTGTTGGCCTCCAAGCCCTACGCCGCCAGCGGCCGCTACATCGACCGCATGTCCGACTACTGCCGGTCCTGCCGCTACGATCCGACGCAGGCCACCGGCCCCGACGCCTGCCCCTTCACCTTGCTCTACTGGGATTTCCTCGACCGTCACCGTGACCGGTTGGCCGGCAACCGCCGGATGGGCATCGTCTACGGCGCTCTGAACCGCATGGACCCGGAGCGCCTCGACGCCATCCGCGCCGAAGCGCGACGGTTCCTCGACCACATTGCGCCTCTGCGAGACGACGCCGCAACCAATTGAAAACCTGGCCAACGGGAGGCCGAGCAGGAGGAGTCTAGTGTCCCGAATCCGAAGTTCGACGGACTTGGGGTCGGCGCTTATCGAACTTCGGATTCAAGTGGACACTAGATAACTTATTGATTCTAGTGTGGTTGACGGATCGGTAGTTCGCAAACACGGCATTGGGAAACATCATGCGAACTTCCGATCCACCACACTAACGCGATCCCATCAGGCGTCGGATGCGTGCACCCGTGGTCGGGTGCGTACATCCCACGAAAAGGGTACGTGCCAGGCCAAGCCGGTCGTTGCGGGATGCTGGTACGCGCAGCAACGCCGTGGCCAAGGCCTCCGGATCGCCGGTCAGCCGCGCGGCCAGGGCATCGGCGACGAATTCGCGCCGCCGCGTCATCGCGACGGCTGTGAGCGCGACAACAATCGGCACCGCGACGACGAGCAGGATCGCCTGAAGGATCGTGAACGGCGTCGGAAGGCCCAAGGCGACCCACGCCAGGATCGCGGCCGCGAGGCCGTTAGCCGCGTGCTGTACCCCCGCGAGGAACCGAAACAATCGGGGATCGCCGGCCGACAGGTGCGCGATCTCGTGGGCCAGAACGCCGCGCAGCTCGGATTCCGTCCACGCGGTGAAAGTCCCGTTCGTCACCGTGATCACCGATGCCCGCGTGGAACCGGCGGCAAACGCATTGGCCGCCGAGTCATGACAGACCCGCACCTCAGGCACGCGGGCAAGCCCCGCGTCGCGCGCCAGATCGCCCACCTGAGCCGCCAGTGATTTGGCGTGGCCGGTCACAGCGTCACCTCCACACGTGGGGGCCCGGAGTCCGCGGTGTCGGCGGTGGAGCGACACTCCGCCACCCGACCCGCCGGCAATCCGCGCTCATCCGCAAAATAGCGGCGGACGGCACGGGTGCGCTCCACGGCCAGGGCTTGCAGCTGGGCCTGAACCTCCGCCTCCTGCTCCGGCGAGGACGCCTCGGGGACTGGCTCGTCATCGGCGCCCAGCAACCGGTCAAGCCGCTGGAACACCCCGTCCTGGGATCGCGCTGCCTCGGCCGCCTGCTGCCGCTGCTCGGCGGCGCTGGAGGTCAGCGCCTCGTAGTCCGCCGCGACGCCCCGCCCGCACACCCGCAGCGTAAGCCGTGGCCGCTCGTCAAGCAGCCGCGCCAGATTGTCCGCCATGGACCGGCTGTCGTCCGGTAGTTCGGCTAAGCCCGGCGGGAACGGGATCGGGTTGAACGCAACACCACCCTCTCCCACCTTCGACAGCAGCGACGCCAACGCGGTCGGGGGGAACACGGCCGCCAGCGTGCCGCCCATGGCCTTGCCGATGGCCTGGCTGAGGTCCACCTGCGGGTCCTCCAACGTACCGCCCACCGGCAGCGTCAGCTTGATGCGGCCATCGCCGTCCTGCAACAGCCCGACGACGGTGGACACCGGCATCCCCACCGCCGCCGACAGCTGTTCGGCGTCTTCGGCGCTCAACGGGCTGAACGCCAACCGATCGAAGGTCAGATCAACGGAGGAATCGAGACGCCCCTCCTCGGCTGCGGCGCGGGAAGCGGCGGTCAGTCGGCCACTATCGAGATTGGCTCTCACCGCCCTTGCCGCGTAAGGCGAGAAGGCGGGCAGCTCCAAGTTCTCTACCGTTACGTCGAGATCGAAGTCCGGCCGCTCGGCGAAGAGCGTGGCCCAGCCTTTGGTGCGAACCCCGGTGAATTCGTTGACCGTTGCCTCAAGATCCAGGTTGGTGCGCCCGTCGGGGCTGCCCGTGTCGATATTCGCGACCTCCAGGGTCTGGACGTCCACCTCGGCCTCCACCGCCGGCTCGACCGAGGCATCGCGAAAGCGGATCCGGGCCCCGTCCGCGACCAGGATCTTGTTGATACGAACTTGGGGCCGCGTCTCCTGCTCTGCCCCGGCGTCCTGGTCTACGCCGCCGCCAAACTGCTCGATCGCCTTGTCGGACAAGCGGGCATCCAGGCGACTCAGGATCAGCTCTCCCACGGTTGCCGCAAGGCTTTGATCGACCGCTGCCTGGCGGAGCGTCAACCGTTCCAACATTACGCGATCGGCTTCGTCGTCGCCCAGTTCCACACCGATCGTTTGAGCCTCTGCGTCCAAGGCCGCCGACCACGTGGCGCCCGTCGGCTCCTGCGCGAAGGCGGCCTCGTCGACGTCGGTAGCCAGCACGTCTACCGTCAGCCCGACGGTCCCGTCGTCGACGCCGAACGGGACGGAGGCGACAACATCCTCAGTCCGAATACTGCCAGCGGCCTCGAGCCGGCTGCCTCCGTGCTCCACGGCCAGCAGCAGTCGCTCCAGCGCCACCGAGAGCGAATCCGCTTCCGCCGACACCGGCGCCGTTACGGAAACACCGCCGACGGTCAGCCGGGGCTTGGCCTCCACGGTGGTTCCGCTCGACGACCAGACGGTGGTCAAGCCATCAAGTTGGGCATCCACCGTGGCGACGGTGGCCGCCGCGGTGCCGTCCAGCGCCAGGTCCGTCGCGGTGACCTGCGGCATCGCCTTTACCCGACCGCCGTCCGTGCCCAAGTGGATGTCCACTGGCGCCGGTGGCAGATCGATTTTCCCCAGCCGGAAGGTCATGTCTTCGCCGACGGCCACCGTGGCATCGGTAACGGTCAAACCGGCGGTGCCAGTGATGGCCCTGGTACCGTCCGGTGAAAGGCGGGTCGCCGTGGCCAGTTCCGCCGTCACCGAAGCCGACCGCATGTCGATGCCGTCGATGGCCGCCAGCCGCAGATCATAGAACGCCACTGTCCCGTTGGAGCGCGCATCGAGGACGCCTTCCTGGTCGAAGGTGATCACGTGCCGGAGCTAGGTGGTCAGGGTCCCGCCGACCGTTCCCGCACCGAGGATCTGCAGCCTCTCGGCCACGACCGCCAGATCGCTTCCGCGCACCTCGCCCTCGGTATCGATGGTGACGGGCTCGTCGAACAGCCAAGCGCGCCCGCGCCACTGGAAGTCGATGCCGGCGACGGACCCGTCCAGTTCGAAGCTGCCGGGGGTTGTGGGCTGCCAGCTCCTGAAGCCCTTGAGGTCCAGGCGGTCGATGCGGAGGGTCATCCGCCGGCCCGATGACTGGATCAGCACCGCTCGGCTGTCCCGCACCTCCACGTTCATCAGGCCCGCGTGCCATGCGGCGGGAAGCAGCGAACGGGGGGAAACCGCGCCCTCGCGTGGCGACTCGTCTCGCGGCGTGTCACCGCCGGCCACGATGCCGTTGATGGACACCCGACCGTCGGCCGCCTGCGTGACGGTCACGTCGAGACCGCGGAGGATCAACCGATCAACGACGGCGCGCCGATGCAGCAGATTCATGAAGCGGATCTGGACGCCGAAGCTCTCCCGGGTTCCCGGTTCGGCGTCACCGGACCGGAAGCGTGCAGGGCCGAACCAAACCTCACGGTTCCAGACGTCGATGCCCAGCGTTTCGACGCCCTCCACGTCGATACCCCGGGCCTGCAGTTTCTTCGCCACCAGGTCGCGCGCAACATAGCCCGGCGCCACAAGAACCACGGCGGTGGCGAGCGCAATAAACGCCAGAACGACGACGGCCACCCACGTACGGCGGCGCCGGCGACGCTCAGCCCGCTCGGCGATGCTCAGGTGGCGCCGGGTGCCCTGGTTTTGTCGGCTCTCGCTCATGGTCGGAAAGGCCCCTGCCCCGGTCAACTTCTGCGTTGGATTAGAAACGCCAAGATTGGTGTTGGACGCGTTGAAGGGCAAGCCCAGACCTAAATCGTCGCCAGTTGAGCCCACCGAGCCATCCAGGTCGCAGCTGGGACCATGGACCGGGGAGACAAACAGGCTGGATGGATGCCTTTACGATTGCATAGGTGATATCTGCATAGACCTATGGTATAAAACTGTTTCGCAAAAATTGGGCACCTCGCCACTGCGGACAGCCAATCGAGTGCTGTGCATCTTGTGGCAATTAGAAGAAGCCAAAGTTAACACACGTAAATGACCAATAACAAACGTAACATTAGGGGACTGCCAAGAAAACGTGCCGGCGCCGGGTATGAACGTAGCCGGTGGAATGCAACGAAACACGGGATTCTCTCCAGAGACACAGTGCTTCCATGGGAAAATAGGGGTGTGTTCGAGAATCTAGTCAATGATCTTGTCGACGAATATCATCCGAAAGGGCCAACCGAAAGCCAATTGGTCGATGACCTTGCCGATATTATTTGGCGAAAAAAAAGACTAGCGTGGGCGGAGGTCGCCCTGTCGACATTTGAAGCGAGAAAAAAGATTAAGAAGGAATTCGGTTTTGATATGGAGGCATCTTGGGCAAGCTGGGAGCTGTTATTTACAGGAAAGCCGAAAAATAATTGGGGATACATCCTCTCAAGGATATGGCCTCTGGAATCAGAAGATGCGGAAATATCACGAGAATTTGCCGAAGTTTTCAGAAAAATTTTTGATATTAGCGTTGAATTAATAAAAGGTAACAACTTAACAATAGAACAGAAATTCGAGCTGCCGGGTTGGTTGATGGAGCTATGGGGCTTGTGTAAGGCGGATCCGTCGGCTGGAGCCGACATCAGTCGCCGATTTTGCCTACCTTGGGGCCAATCTCAAAATTTCACGAGGAATCGTTTTTGACATGGATATCGACTTTCGTAGCTCCTTTGATGAATGAGGTTATGTCTATTTCGCCCCATCGCGAGCAATTCCAGGATCTTGTCCTTCGTGAAATGACCCTCGAAGGTGAATTGAAGGCTGAGGAGCGTCTCCGCGCATATCGTTCCCAACTGGATAGACGCTTCGAGAAGACCCTGGCGATGCTTCTGAAGCTCAAAGGAAGGGTTTAGGGTCGGCATTCGCAGGGCTTCGGTTTGGCGGATGATGAGTGACGCCCGCTAGCTCCAATGGCGTCTCAAACAGCCCACGACAACCAGACGCTGCTTGTGTTCCCTAATTGCTCGATCCACGCGGCTCTTTGGTGTTGGTGGTACCGACGGGATGTCCTGGCTCGCTCCCTTTCCATAGTGCTTCTGCAGCTGCCAGCGGGTCGACGCCGCGCGTGTGCCACCAGCGGGATTCATCACCGGCGTCGTGGAGGCTGCGGTGGTGAGTGGCACAGAGCGGGACAACCCAGCGGTCACTCACCTTACGGCCCATGGCGCGGGGTTCGGCAGGCTTGACGTGGTGGGCTTGTGACGGTGTACGGCCGCAGATCAAGCACGGAAGTGAGGCGACGTAGCGGCGATGGTCCGGATCCCGGGTGGGCCGTGGGCGCTCCAGGCTCGGTAGGGCGACGGCTGTGACACCTGGATCTCCGCTTTGGGGGCCCTCCGGCAATCCGGCGACAGCCATGGATTCCGCTGTTCGTTCACTCAGGGCATGGATGCGTTCGGTAACAAGGGCCATCACGGTTTCTACGAGAGGCTTTCCGCCGGTCGCTTCCGCTTTCGGAAACGTTTGTTGGAGATCCTCGAGCGTCGCCGCGTTGCGTTCGCGGAGGGCGTGGACGTCAGCCGGTGTTGAGGCCATCGCCAGGGCATCCATGAGTGCGGAGTAGAACGCCTGGGGCGCGTTAAACACGGCCGTCATCGTTCCCGTTGCATCGAACAACGGGAAGCTGCTCTTCTTATCCTGCCGCTCACGGGTGCGCGCCGCACGGACATGCCGCTGAAGTCTGTCATAGAGGGCGAGACCAAAGGGATGGCCGAAGGTAGCCAGCGCCCGCTTGGTCGCATCGGTTTCGGCTGCCTTGACGGCGCTCTCGTGTGCCTCGCCTGCCGAGGCGGATTGGCCATGACCACAGCCGCGGCCATCGCGGATGATCACCGTCTCCTCGGTCCGCACCCGGATCCGCACGTGAGCGATGTAACTGCAGACGTGCAAGCGGCCGTCGGAGCGCTTCCACACGCAGTCGGCCGCCAGCGTCTCGCGATCCCAGCTGTCGAAGCCAAAGATGCGGTTGGCCTCGTTCACTACATGCCAGCCCTCGAGGTAGGGCAGCTCTCGACCGAGGTGATGCCGGCGACGGATGTGATTGGCGTCGAGCTTGGCGTTGAGCTTGCGGAGTTGATCGGGAGAAAACGCCATCATCGGGTCCGCACGGCGATGGTGCGCCCCCGTTGATCAAGCCGGGCTCCTGGAACCGCCACGCCTTGACGGAGGCTCTTCAACAGAGCCTGGCGATCCAGCTTCGGTGGCTGGGGAATACGGTAGCTCGAGGGAACAGCTGCTTCGTCGACGATCACCAGGCTCGGGGCAATGGAACGCAAAGAGACGGTGAACTCCGGCTCGGTCATCCGGCTGATCTCGGAAAATGCCATCACCTCGCTCACCAAGTCGCGTTTCTTTTCCCAGCGTCGCTCATAGCGGGCGAGCCGCTCCTGCATCTCGCTGATACGCCCCCGCAAGGCCGTTGCGAGCGAGCGATCGTCCAGGTAAGAGCGGATGATGGCAACGAGCATGTCACGGAGATCGGAAAGGCCGTCGAGGGTGTCCTGCAGCGTTTCGTCATCCACATCGGGGAAGTCGTGCTTGATGCGCTGCCTGAGGAGGGCAAAAGAGCGGGCTTCTTGGAACACGGGATGATCGGTCATCGGGCTCTCATACGATCTATAATGTATTATAATGATACAAAATAGATCATACAAACCCTTCCGTCAAGTTTTTATTGGCGCTTCGAGCTAGGTGGCCATGCGTCTTTTCGCTCAGCAGATCCGCGCCGCTCGTGCCCTCCTCGGCTGGACCCAGGCCGACCTCGCCAAGCGGGCCGGGATCGGTGAGGCCACCGTCAAACGCATGGAGAAGGAAGACGGGATCGTCGTCGGTCAGTTCCGCAAGGTGATCCGGGTACACGAGGCTATCGAAAAGGCTGGCGTCCAGTTCATCGATCCCAATGGCGGCGGACCAGGAGTCCGTCTCCGTCACCCCGGCGGGTGAATTGAAATGCGCCGATTAGGCAAGCAAGAAGAGGCGACGGATTCGCGACGGCACTGTCGTACTTAGACGAATAAATCCTCGCCTGCGACGGAGAGGTAGAGATCGTTGTCGTCGTCGAGGAACATAAGGTCGTCGGCACCGTCGCCGTTGACGTCGGCGAATGCCGCCTGGCCGCGCTCGAAGTCGCCCACGTGGTGGAACAGGTCCTGCCAGGCGCCGAAGGTGCTCCCGTCGGAGAACGCCACACGGAAAAGGTTGCTGTCGTCCTGCGCCACCAGGTCGGCTCGGTTGTCACCGTCGATATCCGCGTAGTGCACCTGGCCTTCCTGGTAGGACCCGGTGAACGCCGCGGCGCGCACTGGGGTATCCCACGCGTAGCGCCCTTCGCCGGCGTCGAGGTTCGATAGCGATACGTAAACGGCCTGCTCGGTGCCTTCGGTAAGCTGCACCATCAGGTCGTCACGACCATCGGCATTGATGTCCGCATACTGCGCCTGACCCCGCATGAACGGGCCGGCATGGTCGTTGATCGCCAGGTACGGGTTCCCGAAGCCTGAGCCCGTGCTCGTCGATACCCAGAACCCCTGCAGCGGCTGACCGTCATCACCGATGGCAAACCCGGTGGCCTGCATCACCAGGTCGTCACGCCCATCGCCGTCGATGTCCGCATACTGAACCTGCCCTTCCTGGAATGACCCGCCGTGGGTGGCGATCTCCACCGGTGCCGCGTCAAAGCCCTCGGACCCGCCCCAGTTCACCCAGAACCCCTGGAACGGCTTGCCGTCCGCCTGCAGCCCGTTCGCCGACGGGCCCACCGCCTTCGCGGTCGTGTACTGGGCGATCAGGTCGGCGTAGCCATCCCCGTCGATGTCGGCGTACTGAACCCGGCCGCGTTCGAATGTGCCGCCGTGCGTCGCACCCTCGAAGACCCCCTGAAAACCACTCTCCGAGCCGTAAGAGACCCAAAAACCTTGCAACGTGGCGCCGCCGCGTTCCGGGTCCGGGGCGTTAACTGACGCTCTTTGAACGATCATGTCCATTTGGCTGTCGCCATTGACGTCTGCGAATTGGACCTCCCCTTCGCGGAACGTCGATCCGTGATCAAAGGCATGGAAAGCAGGAGCGAGCCCTTGGCCGTCGGCTAGAGACAGCCAGATGTGATCATCTTCGGTCTGGAAGATGGCGTCGGTCCTACCGTCGCCATTGATGTCGGCGAACTGCATTTGACCAACCTGGAACGCTTCGTCGTAAGCCGCTTCGCGGAAGCAAAGGCCTTCGATGCCGGTCAGCGTATCGGTATCTTCTCCATGCTGGACGGTGGAGCGGTCCGAGGCGACGACGAACTCACTTCGTCGTTCGGTATAGCGAATTGGCCCGCCCCCCTTAACCCGATCCAGATGAATTGGCAGGGAAGCTTGGCATCTGGGTCCTGAGGAGAGGGGGCATTGAGATGCCGAGGAAGCGGTTTTCGGTCGAGCAGATCATCAACCTGATGCG
>Ga0209780_1000064_pt1 | contig 45580 bp, 39 predicted proteins | sample WorMetexBAHAMAS2_FD_187384 | JGI IMG/M metagenome (GOLD analysis project Ga0209780, IMG submission 187384) | Marine gutless worms symbiont microbial communities from Max Planck institute for Marine Microbiology, Germany - Inanidrilus exumae... | ecosystem: Host-associated > Annelida > Digestive...
ATTTTCAGCGTGTCCGTTTTTGAGAAAATCCCCATTTTACAGGCACTCACGGACGATGCTTACAAAAACCAAATTACTAGCGACCATATGCAACTGAAATTATTCAATTCTTAATTGGACACTACTGATGTACAGATTAAAATTCTGTTGCTTTCAACTTTTAGCTTTCAGCCTCTATCTTTCAACTTTCAGCTAATTATCTATTTTCAGTTAGATAAAAATTTTTGCTTGACATATCAATGCCGTTCAAAATATAAACTTTGTTCAGTTTTGAACGCCACTTTTTCCCCCACAAGTCTACTCTTAATGACGAATGGCTGTTCGCCCTAACAGCTTTCTTCCCGGTAGTGCATCATTTACGGGAACGTCGATAATCAGAATTTTTTTTGATCTGTGTTTAAAGGTTCAACCCGTGAATTGGTTTTAATGTAGATCCAATAAATTGGCAAATTTTTCAATTACTTATCCATCTAGTCGATCTGTAATCGACCAGGCGAAGCACTGCCCGCTTTTCGGTTAGCCCGTTGGCCCGTTAGCCCGTTAGCCCGTTTGCCCGTTCAGCCCGTTAACCGCTCTATCGAAGATCCTAATAACTTTCAGCCCACCATAGGCGGGTAAACTTCTAACTTTCAGCCCTAAGCTCTTTCCCCTTTCAGTTCTATATTATAAATTTGTTCACCTCTCCGTACTTATAGCTTTTAGCTTTCAACTGCAGGCTTTTAGCTTTCTATTCTTTTAACTTTCACCTTTCAGCTCCTGCGGTCTTTCACCTTTCAGCTATAATTTCTTTCATCTCTTAGCCTTTACCTTTTAGCTTTTAGCTTTCAACTTTCAGCTTTAGTATGCCCCTCTCAACCAACGACTTTCACATCCTTGATGCATTAGACGCCGAGGAAATCACCTCCCAGCGGCAGCTGTCCGAATACACCGGTATCAGCCTGGGACAGGTCAACTACGTCCTCAAACGCCTCCTGGACAAGGGGCTCGTCAAGATCGGCAATTTCCAGCGGAACCCCAAGAAAATTGGATATGCCTACCTGCTCACTCCCAAAGGATTCGAAGCCAAATCCAGAATGGCCGTCAGGTTCGTCATGACACAACTCAAAAAATATAACGTTCTCCAGGAACGGCTGGCCAATCGGTTAGTTGAGATTTCAGAGATGGGCGTTAATCGTATGGTTTTTGTTGGACCGGGCATGGTCCACGAATTTGTTGAATCGATTATCGAGAATAGGGGACTGGATCTGACATTGGAGGGCCACATTACCGATGTGTTTAAGCTGAAAGAGGTTCCTTCGAAACAATATGAGGCGGCGCTCCTGTTCGATGAAGAGGCCGCCGGCATCAAAAAGCTGACCACCGAAACCGGCATCCCACAGGAAAAACTGATTCCCCTCTGGTGAAAAGACTGTATCTCACAGAGTGCACAGAGTTCACAGAGGACAAATGACTGATGACGGATGTCTGATGTCCGAGGTCGGATGTCTGAGGACTGATGACAGATGTACTTTTTGGATTAAGAAAAGTTACACCACAAAGATACAGAGGCGCTGAGAACTGATAAAAAACCGCTTCGGACGTTCCCCTGGCTGCGCCAGACGCCTCCGCCCGCTTGTCCTGCTCGTCCCGAGAAAAGTCGAGGGGAGCTCAGCCGAAGGGAGTCGCCGATTGTCATCGCTTCGCGAATAAAATCGTGTGACGATTTTATGAAACGCGACGACGTCGCTCCTGTAGAGAACAAAACTAAGGTAACTTTTAGTTCTAATCTTTAAACTGAAGCCATCTGCCCGTTTATCCTGAGCGGAGTCGAATGGATTGAGCAACTTTTGTCAATTCGGTATCTCCCGAATTGACAAAAATACTCACTTCTCTGTGATCTCCGAGAGCTCTGTGAGAGAAAAATATTCTCTGAGAACTCTGTGATCTCTGTGAGGAATAATCATTATGGCAAGAGATAGCATTAAAATTGTGACCATCGTAGGTGCGAGACCCCAGTTCATCAAAGCTGCTATGGTAAGCAGGGCGATTGTCAGGCACAATGAAAAACAAAGAACCCCAAAACTTGTCGAAGAGATTATCCACACAGGCCAGCATTATGACCAAGCCATGAGCGACATTTTCTTCAAAGAGATGGGTATCCCGGAACCAGCGGTGAATTTAAACATAAACAGCGCTGGTCACGGTGAGATGACGGGGCGTATGTTGATTGAGCTTGAAAAGCAGGTAATCGATAAACATCCGGACTGGGTGCTCGTTTATGGAGATACTAACTCCACCCTCGCCGGGGCTTTGGCAGCGGCCAAAATTCACATTCCGGTCGCCCATGTTGAAGCGGGACTCCGCTCCTTTAACAAGGCTATGCCGGAAGAAATCAATAGGATTTTGACGGATCATGTTTCAACACTCTTAATCTGTCCGACCCAGGCGGCTGTCGAAAATTTAAAGCATGAGGGTATTTCGAATGATCACCGATCCAAAAGGGCCAATCAGGACCAAATCGTGGCCAGGGTCGGTGATGTCATGTACGACGCTGCGGTTGTCTTCGGCGACATTGCCGAAGATAAGTCAAAAATCATACAAGATCTCGGGCTAGTTCCCCGGAAGTTTCTGCTCGCCACAGTGCACAGGGCTGAAAACGTCGATCGGTCAAGCCGGCTGCTAAGTATACTGAGAGCATTTGAGGAAGCGAAATACCCTGTTGTATTTCCTGTGCATCCCAGGACAAAAGCAAAGATTGCTGAAATTGAGACAACAAATTCTCATATGACGACCACGAACATAAACATCATCGAACCTGTATCTTTTCTGGATATGGTGATGCTGGAAAGAAATGCGAAGGCTATTCTGACGGATTCAGGCGGTGTTCAGAAAGAGGCCTATTTCCACGGAGTCCCCTGTGTTACCCTTCGGGATGAGACCGAGTGGGTCGAAACGGTGGAGGCAGGTTGGAACACCGTGGTTGGAGCGGATACCGAAAAAATCGTTAAGGCCATTTTCTCTGCTAAACCCGGAGGAAACATCGATCAATACGGAGACGGGCATGCCAGCGAGCGGGTGGTGGAACTGCTTGTGTCCCATGTAAAACCATAATTCAAGCTTGCCACGTGAAACTCCAGCAGGAACAAGCAGGACGTATTTCATCAGGGCCACTCATTCTTTTTCACATTCGCGACCGTCAGCGTGGGTCTGCGGCAAACAATTAAAAGGAATTCCAAATGACCGAGATGACAAAAATCGCCGTAATCGGCTCTGGGTACTGGGGCAAGAACCTTGTCCGAAATTACGACCAAATCGGTGCTCTTGCGCTCATCTGCGATAAAAATGAAACCGTCCTGAACTCCTTCAGGGAGCAGTATCCAGGTGTGGAAACCTGTATGGCAATCAGTGATGTCATGTCCCGAGACGATATTGTGGGCGTGGCAATCGCGACGCCGGCCGAAACCCATTACAACATTGCCCACGAGGCGCTCCTGGCAGGGAAGAACGTCTATGTGGAAAAGCCCATGGTACTCCATGAACACCAGGGTGAGGCGCTGATCGCATTGGCCAAGGAGAATAATCGGATCTTGATGGTCGGCCATCTGCTCCAATACCATCCAGTGTTTGTCCATCTCAAAACGCTTTGTCGAAGTGGCGAATTGGGCCGCATCAATTACATCTATTCCAATCGGTTGAACCTGGGTAAAATTCGGAGGGAGGAAAACATCCTCTGGTCTTTTGCTCCCCACGACATCTCCATGATCCTCTCACTGGCTGGTGAACCCCCGGAGAGCGTATCGGCAACAGGTGGGTATTTTCTGCATAAAAAAATCGCTGACGTCACCACCACCCATATGGAGTTTCCCTCGGGTCTCCAGGCCCATATTTTCGTATCCTGGCTGCATCCGATGAAAGAGCAGAAACTCGTGGTGGTCGGTGAACGGAAAATGGCCGTCTTCGACGATACACAGCCCTGGAAGGACAAACTTCTTCTCTATCAGCACCAGATCAAATGGGAAAACAATCTGCCGGTGCCTAAAAAGGCCGATGCGGAGCGGGTGGAAATTGATCAAGACGAACCGCTCAAGCTGGAATGCCTTCATTTTTTGAAATGCATCTCGAATGGACAGCGCCCGGTCACCGACGGTTCTGAAGGTCTGCAGGTGCTGAGGGTGTTGAACGTCGCCCAAAGCTCTTTGAATCAGGGGGGGCGAAAGCTACCTGTCGGAGAAGCACCGGCCGTCAAACCGGGGGATTACTTCGTCCATGAGTCAGCAGTGGTGGATGATGATGCAGAAATAGGGACCGGAACTAAAATTTGGCATTTTTCACATATTCTGTCCAAGTCAAAAATAGGGATCAATTGTAATATCGGACAGAATGTCGCTATCGGCCCCGAAGTGTCTATCGGTAAAAATTGTAAAATTCAAAACAACGTGTCTGTTTTTAAAGGTGTAACATTGGAAGATGGTGTGTTTTGCGGACCTTCCATGGTGTTCACGAACATATACAATCCTCGGGCGGAAATCCGTAAAATGGACCAGGTGCGGCCAACCCTTGTCAAGCATGGCGCCACGTTAGGTGCAAACTGCACTATTATATGTGGAACCACAATTGGACGTTATGCCTTCGTAGGCGCGGGTGCCGTCATCAAACAGAATGTTTTGGATCATGCCTTGGTGGTGGGAAACCCAGCCCGACAGATTGGCTGGGCCTGTCAATGTGGAGAGCGTCTACCGGACGATTTGAAATGCCTTGCTTGCGATAGAAAGTATGAAACGACCGAAGAAGGGCTCAAAGAAAAGATTGAATAAAGTCTCTCACAGAGCTCTCAGAGAGCGCAGAGGACAGATGTCGGATTTCAGAGGTCGGATGTCGGAAGACAGAGGACAGAGGGCAGAAGACAGAGGACAGAAGGCAGAGGACAGATGTCGGTGGTCGGATGTTGGGGCTTGGGGCTTAAGTCTACGCTCCGTTGGAGCTACGCCTCACATGTCGCTTGAAGGCTACGACCCCACAAGTCGCTTAAAGGCTTCGACCCCACATGTTGGCGCGCCAAGCAGAGCTGACCACCGCCGGTTTTATGATATCAGCTTTTAGCTTTGAACTTTCAGCTCAATCATAATCCAAAATCCGAATTCCAAAATCCAAAATCTCGATATCTCTGTTGTAAAAATAGCGACTATTTCCAGGGAATGGTCACATCAACCTTAGGATACTCCGTCACTTGATACATCGACACCTTAAAACTGTTCGCCATCGGTCGATACTTCTCGACCAGCCCATCGATGGTATTCACCCCAAGGCTCCAGTAGTCTTTCGTCCTGAAGAAAAAATATTCATTCCGGGGATAGCTCTTCCGGGTCATATCGTACTTCGTAAACAGATACCTGTAAGTGGAGTCGACCAGGTGCCAGGAATCTTCCAGCCAGGCTTCGATAAACACATGACCGGTCGGGATCCAGAGATCGTTGTCCTGAAATCTCAGCATCCAGTCCACATTTCCGGTCATCACCATGCGGGCCGGGATGCCGGCGGCTCGAAACAGGGCTACCTGAGCAAGGGCATAGTCGGCACAGCCACCGAGATGCCGGTTTTCAAAAAGTTCCTCGGCAGTTCGTGAGAATGCCTTGTCGTTGTACCAACTATCATATTGAAACTCAGTCCACACATAATCGACAGCCTTGAACAGACGCTCCCGCCGGTTGTTTCCCTTAATTTGAGCGGCCACCTCCGAAATAGAAGGTCCGATTTCGGTTTGCGGTCCAGGAATCAACCATTCGGAAGCTTCACCGGGGATTGGCTGATCTATAAACTTCGCCACGTCTGTGGGATCCTTGGTCACACCCCCCGTCGTCATACAAGCGGTGATCGTAAAGGTCACCAGGATAAGAATGGTGGTATTTAAGGATTTGATGGTCAATTCGGACACCTTCGATTTACCTATAATATACCAAATAAAGTACGGATGATCTATTCACCACAGCGTCACAGAGAGCAGCCGCCGTCGCTTTACAAGCTATGGCGGGCCAAGCAGATTTATATATTTTTTGCTAAATCGGGAGATTCCGATTTAGCAAAAGATGCCCAGCCCTACCCTTCGGCATTGCTCAGGATAAATGGGCAGCTGGGCTTCAGATTAAAGTTTATTCCTAAATGATATATTAGTTTTGGTCTCTACAGGAGCGACATCGTCGCGTTTCATAAAATCGTTTCACGATTTTATTCGCGCAGCGAGGACTATCGCCGGCTCGGGCGGATGCGCCTGGCGCAGCCAGGGGAACGTCCGAGCCGGCGATCCTCTGTGCCCTCTGAGAGCTCTGTGAGAGATATCTGTTATTCGAATTCAGGCGGCATAGCCAACGTCGCCAGCCCTGGTCCGATGTTACCCAAAGCAGCTCCAGCAGCCGCAGCCCCCACAAAGGCGGACGGCGTCGCTGCAGCACCGGCGGCTGCCCCAGCAACCGAATTAGGCAGTACCACAGTGGTTGGACCAACGGCCCCGGTTAACCCCACGGTGGAGCCGGGTCCGGTCAGAACAGTCGTGAACAAGCCGGCGCCTGCCTGGGCATGGGCCACCCGGACCGGGCTGAGTGCCGCGAAAAAGCGCTCAAGTGCAGACATTCCCTCGGATTCCGAAGTTACCGACACGGCAAAGTCGGTACCCCGAACACCTGCTACGGCAGTGGGGGTTCTGACCGTATAATTAGGTCTGCCTTTAACCTTTTGAACAATGAAACGCACGCTGCCCCAGAGCAAATTCATGACCGTCGATCTTGATTCCCTGTCCGGATCATATTCAGCTTTCGTGAGCACCAATTTTGCTTCGGGTGCCAGGGCGAGGACGCTACGATCGTTCATGATCGCGTTGATCCGGGAGCGCTCGTCAGTGATCAACGTGTCATTCTGGTAGAGCAAAAAATTGCTTTTGAGTGTGTAGGCGGTTCTTTCGTTTAAATGGATGACATAGGCCGTGCCCTGGATTTTTTGAACCGTACCGATAGCAGGACCTTTTCCGGGTCTGAAGTCCGGGCTGATCTTTATATTTTCCGGAATCAAAGGTTCTTTCGGTTTAAAAATTTTAAACCGTTTCAGCAGGTCCTCTCCACTTTCAGCGCTTTGAAGGCTTGGAACTATTGAAAGGCAAAATATCCCCGTGATGGCTATGGCACAGAGCACAAGAGCCTTCCGATGTCTGAGTTTCATGTCGGCCTCCTTTCCTAATGCATATATGAAGAAATTTGGGGGAAACTGATTCTAAACTAAAAATTAGTGGAATGATTCTAAGAGGGAAATTAGTTAGTTAAAACTATTCAACTCTGAAAGCTTTGTCAAACTAGGGGGGACAGATGTCAGATGTCCGATGTCGGATGTCTGATGTCAGACGTACTTCAAGAACCGATATGAAATTACCAGGACAAAGGGCAGGCCGATGAGTAAAGAAACTGAGCAGATTAAGTCGGCAAAAGATCTAAGGGTTTATAAAAGAGCATATGCTTTAGCGATGGAAATTTTTAACCTGAGCAAGGACTGGCCTTCTGAAGAAAAATATTCACTCACCGATCAAATTCGGCGGTCTTCAAGATCTGTCTGTACTAATCTTAGGGAAAGTTGGGCCAAGCGACGATATGAGGCTCATTTTATAAGCAAGTTGACTGACGCCGACGGCGAAAACAGCGAGACAGCTACGTGGCTAGATTTCGCATTGGACTGTGCGTATATTGATCCTGCTGATCACAAGCGGTTTACAGAGGAAAACAGAGCCGTTGGATCCATGCTCGGCGCAATGCTCAGCAATCCTCACCCATTCTTAACCCGAAAACAATAGGCTTACATCGGATATCCGACATCCGATCTCTGCCCTCTGTCATCTGTCCCGGTCTGTCCTCAGTCCTCTGGAATCTGTCATCATTTTCTATCTGTACTCTGCCCTCTAACGTCTGTTATCTATAAACTGTCATCTGTCTTCTGTCATCTGTCCTCTGCCCTCTAACATCGGACATCTGACATCTGACTTCGGAAATGTTAACCCGAACCGTTTCGCTATCAGGAGCTAATTATGCACGAACCAGCAATAGAACCTTCCCAGAAGCCTGAAGAAAACAATACCTCAACCTCTCCTGACGGGGAAACCTTCAACCTGCCGACAGATGCCGACTACGAAAAAGAAAACCAGCGCCTTCAAAAGCTCGTAAAAGAACAGCGTTTAATGGGACGGGAAATAGTCGTTGTGATGGGGGTCGGCTTTGTCGGTGCGGTGATGGCCGGTGTGGTGGCGGATTCGACGGATAAGGAAACCGGCGAGCCGAGATATTTTGTGATTGGTATGCAGCGACCCTCACCGCGGTCTTTTTGGAAAATCCCGTATTTAAATCGGGGTGTCGCACCGGTTGAGGCAGAAGATCCGGAAGTCGCCCCGCTGATCGAGCGTGGTGTGAAAGAGAAGAAAACACTGACAGCTTCATTTTCCTACGAGGCGCTGGCGCTTGCCGATGTGGTTGTGGTGGATGTCCAGTGCGACTATCACAAGAATGCGCTGGGCGACGTTCGGGACGGATACGCGGATATAAAGGCCCTGGAAGAGAGCCTGAGGATCATCGGAGAAAATGTGGATCCCGACTGTCTGGTGCTGATTGAGACGACCGTGCCGCCGGGTACGACTGAATACGTGGCTTATCCCACCATGAAAAGGGCTTTCGAAGACCGCGGTCTCAAGGACGCCGAGCCCTGCCTTGCCCACAGTTTCGAGCGGGTTATGCCCGGTACGGAATATGTGGCGTCCATTCGTGACTTCTGGCGTGTTTGCAGCGGAATCAACAAAGAAGCCCGCGAAAAGGTCATAGACTTTCTTTCCACCGTCATAAATGTGGAAAAATTCCCGCTGACGGTTCTCGACCGACCGATTGAATCGGAAACCTGCAAGATCGTAGAAAACTCTTATAGGGCCACGACCCTGGCATTTATGGACGAATGGAGCCGATTTTCGGAGCGAAACGGGGTGGATCTGATCAAGGTGATCGATGCTATTAAGGTGAGACCTACCCATTCAAATATGATCTTTCCGGGGCCGGGGATCGGCGGATACTGCCTGCCCAAAGATGGGGGGTTGGGTGTATGGGCCTATCACACACTCATGGCTTTCCAGGACGACATCTTCAAGCTCACGCCAATGGCCATTGACATTAACGATACACGGTCGCTGCATGTGGTTCAGCTTGTACGGGATGCCCTGCGGAACATGGGAAAGATCGTCGCCGCATCGAGAATAGGGTTGTTGGGAGCCTCTTATCGCAAGGACGTTGGTGATACGCGGTACAGCGGTTCGGAGATGATTGTCCGGAAGCTGACCGAAATGGGCGCGAGAGTGATCGTCCATGACCCTTATGTAAAACACTGGTGGGAATTTGAGAAGCAGGCCACCTATCCATCCCCCGGCCATTCCTGGTCTCGCTTTTTCCGGAATCAGGAGAACTTGGCCGAATTGAAAATGGAGAAACAAATCTCGGATGCCCTAAACGGCGTCGACGCCGTTGTTCTGGCTGTTCCACACCAGGAATACAAATCCTTGGAGCCTGAAAAAGTATTCGAAATGGTCGGCGGAAAATGTGCGGTAGTTGATTGCTTTGGCCTCCTTACCGACAAACAGATCCAACACTATTTCGAGCTCGGCTGCGAGGTCAAAGGGCTCGGAAGGGGACATATTCAGCGCATAAAAGAAAAAGTCCGGAGCATGAAATCAGAAGACAGATGACCGAGTCAAGAGGGCAGAAGACAGAGGACAGAGGGCAGAGGACTGAACAGACAGATGTCCGAGGTCGGATGTCCGATGTCAGACGGCAGAGGACGGAACAGACAGATGTCCGAAGTCGGATGTCTGATGTCAGAACAACCTAAGAAGCCCCAAAAGTCAGATGTCAGATGTCGGAGCCCAGAGGACAGAGGACTGCTGTCTGATACGCGTCAACGTGAGTGATCGATGGCGGAAAAGATTGTAAGCTTTCGGGAGTTAAAGGTTTACCAGGCTTCAATCTCCCTTCAGAATGAGATTTTTGAGATTACAAAAGCTTTTCCCAAAGAGGAACGATACTCATTAACTGATCAGATTCGAAGAGCTTCCAGATCTATAGGGGCAAACTTGGCTGAGGCCTGGCAGAAACGGCGATATCAACCACATTTTGTCAGTAAACTGACAGATTCTGACGCGGAGCAAGCAGAGACTCAGCATTGGTTGGATACCTCGCATGCATGTTTGTATATCGATAATGAAAAGCACAAGGAACTGATGGATAGGTGTAAAGAAATAGGACGAATGCTCGGCGGCATGATTTCCAACCCAGCTCCATTCTGCCGTAGATATACAGAGTAAGCTTCTATTATATGTGTTGAACCTGTTTTCTGCCCTCTGTCCTCTGTCATCTGTCGTCTGCTAACTGAATCAAGATATCCGACATATGGAATTTTATATGAAAACCATCCACCTGATCGCTGCTGCGCGACCAAATTTCATGAAAATCGCCCCCTTGTACCATGCCCTCTGCAAAGAGGAATGGGCGAAAACCCTTATCGTACACACCGGTCAGCACTACGACCTGAACATGTCCGATGCCTTTTTCAAAGATCTCCAGCTTCCGGATCCGCACATACACCTTGGTGTCGGCAGCGGTGCCCATGGCGAACAGACCGGAAAGGTCATTATCGCCTACGAAAAAGTTATCTTTGAAAGACGGCCGGATCTTGTTGTGGTCGTGGGAGATGTCAATTCAACGATGGCGTGCACGCTAGCGGCGGTAAAGCTCGGTGTCAAAACCGCACATCTGGAGGCCGGATTGCGCTCATTTGACCGAACGATGCCGGAAGAAATCAACCGCCTTGTGACAGACGCCATTGCCAATCTTCTTTGGACCCCTTCTCCGGATGGAGATGAAAACCTGAAAAGGGAAGGGGTGGCGCCCGAAAAAATCTCCCTTGTTGGCAATATCATGATCGATTCTCTGGAGATGCTTCGAGAAAAGATCAAGGCAGAATCTGTTCATGAGGACCTGGGATTGGACTCCGGTGGCTATGGTCTGGTTACACTCCATCGACCGGCCAATGTCGATTATCGGGAACCTCTCGAGAAAATTTGCCAGGAATTGAAAAATATTTCCAAACGTCTGCCACTGTTCTTTCCAATACATCCACGTACCAGGAAAAATCTGGATGGTTTTGGGCTTCTGCCGCTCCTGGAAGAAAGTAGGAATATCAAATTATCTGAACCGCAGCCCTATATCCGGTTTGTGAACCTCATCTTCAACAGTCGACTATTAATCACTGATTCCGGCGGCATTCAGGAAGAAACATCCTATCTTGGGATTCCATGCTTAACCCTTCGGCCCAACACCGAACGGCCCATCACCATCACGGAGGGAACCAACCAGCTCTGTGAAATAGATCATTTATCAAGAAGTGTGGATGAGATACTCAATGGCCTGCAACTCCAAAAAAAACCAATTGATCTATGGGATGGCAATACCGCCGATCGAGTTGTTGAATCCATAAAAAGCTTTATTTTTTGAAATGTGTTTTCTTACATCCAGAATCTATTTTCAGTTAGCTGACTACCGACTTCCGACATCTGACGTCTGTTTTTTCTGTCCTCTGACTTCTGACCTCTGCTTTTTAATCTGTTCTCTGTCCTCCGTCAGCTGTCATCTGTCCTCTGATTTCCGATTTCTGACTTCTGATTTCAGACCTCTGACATCTGACCTCGGACATCTTTTGTTTTTGCCCTCTGTCATCTGCCAAAGTGCTTGTAATAGAAAACAAAATGTGCCTTATAATTACCATCACCTTTCATCAACACCTAACTCTCAAGCCATAAAGTAATCTGAGGTGCCATTTTGACCGAAAAATCCCCCCAAAGAGAACCCGGTCATGAATCCCATGAAGAGTACGAAGAAGACGAAATTAATCTTCTCGATCTCTTCTTGGTTCTATTAAAACACAAAAAGCTTATTTTCTGGCTGACATTCGCTGCCGGTGTATTGTCAATCATCTACAGCCTTATGTTAACTCCGAAATATATAGCAACAGCAAGAGTTCTTCCGCCGATATCAAGTGGCACAATACCTCAAGGACTGGTTTCTAATGTAGCAGAGGGTCCATTCAGAGATTTAGCCAGCAGCCTGATTGACGTGGATCCTCCTTCGGCTCTTTATGTTGGTATTCTCCAAAGCAGGACGGTCGCTGATGGAATAATTGAAAAATTTAACTTGAAGGAATACTACAAGACAAACACTATGTCAGCTACTCACGGAATTCTTCAGTCGGCGTCTAGATTTAACTCTGATAGAAAGAACGATATTGTATCTATTTCGGTTGAGGATAAAGATCCTAAAATCGCAGCAGAAATGGCCAATTATTATGTTGCCATGCTTGACTCGGTGACGCGAAAAGTAAATATCACTGAGGGACAAAGAAAACGTGTATTTATAGAAGAACGTTTGAAAAAGGTAGAAAGTGATCTTAAGGCAGCCGAAAATTTATTAAAGGAATTTCAGGAAAAATATAAATTGGTTTCCATTACTCAACAGGCAGAAGTTGCAATTGAGGGGGCAGCTAAATTAAAAGGTGAAATCATATTGGCCGAAACCGAACTGGAGGTCCTTAAACAATTCGGAACGGAAAGGCAGAATGAAGCGATATTTTTAAAATCAAAAATAGAAGAGCTCGAAAAGCAACTGGCCAAAATCGAAAGAGGGAATCAATTCTCCTCTCATACGTCTAAAAATAATGATAGTTCGTATCAGGAAAATTCAAATTTTTATATTCCTTTTGACGAGATTCCAGCTCTGGGGCTGCAGCTCGCACGATTAATTAGAGAAGCCAAAATACAAGAAAAGGTTTTTGAGTTGATGACAACCCATTATGAAATCGCCAAGCTTGAGGAAGCGAAAGATATAAACACAATTCAGGTTCTTGATGAGGCAATACCGCCGGACAGCAGAAGCAGGCCGAAAAGAAAAAAAATCGTCGTGCTGTCTGTTTTTGTAACATTTTTCTTTTCAATCTTTTTTGTTTTCCTTATAGAGTTTGTGGAAAAAATAAAAACAGAAGATGCAGAACGGTTTGAACAGGTAAAAAACCACCTCACATTTAGAAAAAACAATAAATTGAAAAAATTTGTCTCCTCAATAAAAAAATCGTTCAATTCAGGTTGATGCTGTAAGCATAATTATCTTGACTTCATTGTTTTGGCCACATGGCTTCTCTATAGAATATTTTACTCTCACCAACACAGATTGAAAATCTTAAACTTCGGAATTTATCAATTACTTTCCCATAAGACAATTGTAACTAAAATATGAGTAATCACAAAAATTGATTTGATCAGTTTTGCTTGTAAGATAGAAAAGGTTACAAATCCTGTCTAAAATAAATTTATAGAAGCCATAAAGTCTTTGAAATCAAAGAAAACTTTTGAGATCTCATTTAGTCTAAAATTATCCAAAGCAAAATGAATACCAAAAAATTAGGATGTTTTCTTTTAACTTCAAAAGAGAGGCTTAGTGTCAATAAGCGGTATGGTCAGGAGATTTGATATATGATTATGTCCGGTAAAAGAATTCTGGTTATTGGCGGAGCAGGATTTATAGGCAGCCATGTTGTTGCAGAGCTGCTAAAAACTGATGTTGCACAAGTTGTAATTTACGATAACTTTACTCGGGGAAAATTCAGAAACGTTGCATCAAGCCTTGTTGATCCAAGGTGTTTTGTCTACCCCGACGGTGGAGACATTCGTGATACGGATGTTTTAGACGATGCCATGAGTGAGATTGATGGCGTTGTGCATTTAGCAGCCATGTGGCTACTTCACTGTAAAGATTATCCCCGCACGGCATTTCACGTCAATATTGAGGGAACTTTCAACGTACTTGAAGCTTGTGTGAAAAATAATATTGAGCGATTGGTATATTCGTCCTCAGCTTCTGTATATGGCGATGCCGTAGAAGTTCCTATGAACGAAACGCATCCTTTCAATAATCGGAATTTTTACGGTGCAACAAAAATCGCTGGTGAAGCAATGTGCAGGGCATTTCATGACAGATATGGGCTTGGCTATGTCGGACTGCGATACATGAATGTATATGGCCCTCACCAAGATCAGAATGCAGCTTACACTGGCGTGATTCCAATTATGCTAAATAAAATCGATGCTAAAGAACCACCAATTATTAATGGAGACGGGAATCAAGCATACGATTTTATATCGGTTTTTGACGCAGCGAGATGCAACGTTCTTGCTTTAAAGTTGGACGTTACGGACGAGTTTTACAACGTTGGAACCGGTGTGCAGACCAGTATTCGAGAACTTTGTGATCTAATTCTTGAGCTCAAACAGTCTGACCTAAAAGTGACCTACAAGCCTTACAGCGCAGAGGATGCAAGACGCCTCGTTCAAAACCGCATCGGAAGTCCTGAGAAAGCCAAACAAGATCTTGGATTCATCTATCAAGATAACCTTAAGGAGGGTCTACTTAAGTTGATTCAATGGAGAGATTCCAGCGGTGGAGAGGTATAGATATATGCACTGGTTCTCAAGACCACATGCGGCAGCAGAAAATGGCATCATAAATCAACGAATTTTATCAATTAAGAAATACCTTTAGGAATATGAAAATAATACCTCTTATCAAGCCCTACATAACCAAAGAAGTTAAAGATAAAGTTATTGAAGTATTGAACAGTGGATATCTCACAGAAGGACCTGTTACCAAAAGATTCGAGGAGGTTTTCAGGTCTTATATCGGCTGTAATAATGCAATTGCAGTAACTTCATGCACTACAGGTCTTGAGTTGGCCTTACGAGCGTTGGAAGTCGGACCAGGAGATGAAGTGATAATCCCAGATTACACCTATCCAGCAACTGCAGATGTTGTTTCAATTGTTGGCGCCAACTGCGTCATAGTAGATGTGTCCCCTGATACAATGCTTATTGACTACGATGCAATAGAATCCGCAATTAATGATCGAACAAAGGCAATTATACCAGTATCAATTTTTGGCAATCCCTTAAATTATAATCGGCTAGATAATATTAAGCGCAGATTTGGATTATTTCTCGTTGAAGATGCTGCTTGCTCTATCGGATCAGAATATAGTGGGAAAAAGGTCGGAAACCATGCAGATATTACTGTGTTTAGCTTTCATCCCAGAAAATTTATCACCACAGGCGAAGGAGGTATGATTACAACGAACAATGATAAATGGGCAACATGGATGGAATCGTATAAACATTTCGGAATGGATCGCTCAGATTCAAGGGAAGGGATGTTGTTTATGCGTATAGGAACGAATTACAAGCTTAGTAACCTACTTTCGGCTATCGGTTTGAGCCAGATGGGATTCATAGATGAACTGCTGAAACGCCGTAGAATGTTAGCAAAAAATTATACAGAACTGTTAAAAGATACTGGCAAGATTAAAATTCCAAAAGTCACCTCAGCTGGGAAGCATTCTTTTCAATCTTTCTGTGTCTTTTTGGAAAATCGTGATTGTATCCTTAAGCAAATGAGATCTGAAGGAATCGAGGTACAAATTGGGACCTATTCGTTGCATATGCAACCAGCATTCAGAAATTTAGATATTAGAGAACCGCTTGAGGGGAGTCGCTACGCGTGGCGCTATTGTCTTACTTTGCCTCTATACCACGAACTATCACGAGATGATCAACAGTACGTGGTCAATAAGCTTAAAAGTTTTTTATAGGTCTCACGGGTAATGTGCGGAATAGCAGGTATTTTCAATTTGAACGGTGAGCCAGTATCACCGGTTATCCTAAGAAGGATGACAGACGCCATCTCTCACCGTGGACCGGATGGGGAAGGATTCTACATTGACAGCTTTATCGGGTTGGGACATCGGCGGTTGTCGATCATTGATCTCTCATCGGCTGGGCATCAACCGATGGTAACATCTGATGGTCAATACATTATATCCTATAATGGGGAAGTGTATAACTTTATGGAATTGCGAAAGGAGCTCAAAAATAAAGGGTATTGTTTTAATTCAAGAACAGATACAGAAGTGGTCTTGTATGCTTATAAGGAATGGGGAGCATCAAGTCTTCAGCGTCTAAACGGTCATTTTGCTTTCGCTATTTGGGATAGGAAAAGGCAGGTATTATTTTTAGCAAGAGATCGCTATGGTGTAAAACCCCTCTACTATACATTTATTGGAAATTATTTTATTTTTGCATCTGAACATAAAGGAATACTGGAACATCCGAATGTTAAGCGAAAAATAGATTTGGAAGCACTCTTAGAATACTTTACTTTCCAAAATCTCTTTACCGATAAGACGCTACTAAAAGATGTGAAACTTTTTCCAGCTGGGCATTATGCGATGGTTCCGCTTGGGAAAAGTGATAGTGACCTTAGCCCTGTGCAATATTGGAAATGGTATTTTTTCGAAACTGAAACTTCCTGTATCGACGAGGAATACTTCGAGGAATTAGATAGATTATTTTGTCAGGCGGTGTCTCGGCAGCTTGTCAGCGATGTTGATGTGGGTGCTTATCTGAGCGGTGGTATGGATTCTGGTTCTATCACTGCAATCGCGGCAAAACAGTTACCATACATTAAAACATTCACCTGTGGGTTCGATCTTCATTCTGCTTCTGGTTTGGAGCTAGGTTTTGATGAACGTGAAAAAGCTGAATACATGTCCTATCTCTTTAAAACTGAACACTACGAGATGGTTCTTAAAGCTGGAGACATGGAACGCATCATGCCAAAATTAGCATGGCATATAGAAGAACCACGTGTGGGTCAAAGCTACCCAAATTATTATGCAGCACAGTTAGCCTCTAAATTTGTTAAAGTTATATTATCTGGAGGAGGTGGGGATGAATTATTCGCTGGATATCCATGGCGATATTACCTGGCAGTTGATACCGCAGATGATTTTGAGCAGTATGTAGACAAGTATTATGTGTATTGGCAACGGCTGATAGATAATTGCCACTTAAAGAAGATTTTTGCCCCAGTTTGGAATCAGGTAAAACATGTTTGGACAAGAGATATTTTCAGAGATGTCTTTCTCGACCACAAACATAAACTTCAGAAGCCGCAAGATTATGTTAACCATTCATTGACTTTTGAAGCAAAAACTTTCTTACATGGTCTCCTATTGATTGAAGATAAACTTAGTATGGCTCATGGACTTGAGGTTAGGGTTCCCTTTTTGGATAAAGATTTGGTTGATTTTGCAATGAAGGTGCCCGTACGGCTGAAGTTGAAAAATTTAAAAAAGACAACTCGAATAAACGAGAACGAACCGCGCCCCAAACCAGATCTATACTATACTCTACATCGAGACGGTAAAATAATCCTTAGACGTGTAATGGAAAGATACATTCCGCAGAATATAACCAACGGGTTCAAACAAGGATTTTCTGCCCCAGATGCATCATGGTTCAAGGGGGAAAGCATAGAATACGTTAAGCGGATTATTTTTAACAATAAGTCATATATCTATAATTATTTTGACCAAAAAGAGGTTCAGGCTAAAGTTTCAGAACATATTGAAGGAAAGTTGAACAGACGTCTATTTATTTGGTCATTAATCAATTTCGAATGGTGGTGTAGAAAATTCCTAAATTAAAAGACCTGCTGTAATAGAAAATAGCTTTATACAACTTCATTCTTCAATACTAAAGTAGCAATTACAGCAAAAAGGTATCGAGGACCCATTTTGAGGTAAATATAGACTGTTAGTTTACTAAATAATTTTCTTTGCAATTAGAATTATGATTTTGTTCTGAACCCTCAAAAAAAGCACAATCTGAGATTATTGCCACTGAAAATTAAAGTAATGATTTATTAGGAAGGTTCGAAAAGGTAAAAAAATGATTGACTATCTTTTTCTTATAAAAGATTTATTTGATATAAGACTGCCAATAATTAAGGAAATATAGCACAAATATCTATGAAAAAATTTTTACATCCGCCAATAATCCCTTTCCTTAGGCATCAAACCTCTGCGACCTCTAATTAAAAAATGCAATTGGGCAAACGTCAGCTTAAAATAAAAACCATTCTTCTAGTACACAGTTGACAATTCACGTTATTTATCAAATAAAGTATTGATGAAACGCCAACCAAAAAATGTGAAAATTCCGCATTCCAAACCATTAATATCAAAAAAAGATATTGAATATGTAAAGAAAGTTCTTTTTTCTGGGATGATAGCGGAAGGTGATTTAGTTCAACAGTTTGAACAAACTGTTTCAGAATATTTGGGCCTGGCTGGAGGGGTAGCAACATCGAGCGGCACCGCTGCTTTGTTTTTAGGACTAAAGGCATTGAATATTGGAACCAGTGATGAGGTTATAATACCTACATATGTTTGCCGTTCAGTGTGGGATGCGGTCCAAGCTTGTGGAGCGACACCAGTTTTGTGTGATATTGGAGAAGACTGGTGCATTAATACGAAAACGATTAAGATGCACTTATCAAAAAAAACTAAAGCAATTATTTATGCACATATTTTTGGAATTGTAGGCGATGTGAAAGCTCTAAAGGGAGAAACTAGTGCCTACCTATTTGAAGATTGTGCTCAAGCGTTTGGTGCTCATCGAGATAGAAGCATAGCCGGTGATTTAGGAGAAATATGTGTGCTTTCTTTCAACGCTACCAAATGCTTGACGACTGGAGAAGGAGGAATGGTACTTTCAAAAGATGATACGATAGTTAAAAAATTGCGGGATTTAAGAATGGGTAATAGAGAAAAAAACGAGATAAGATATCGTTATCCCATGTCTGATATTCAGGCCTCTTTGGGCCTAAGTCAACTCCAACAGTACGAATCGTTTATACATAGACGCCTGGAAATTGCTGATTTCTATTTGAATAATCTCAAAAATTTGAGTTGTCAATTACCTTGGCATGTTAACGGTAAAAGTATCTTTTTTAGATTTCCACTTCGTAGCAAAAAAAGTTTTACAGATTTGAGGGAAACCTTTGATTCACATGGAATTCAAATACGGCGTGGTGTTGATACCCTTTTGCATAGATCTATAGGGGTTGATTCAAAAAATTTCCCTATTGCTGAAAAATTATTTAGAGAGACACTGTCTATTCCTATTTATCCAGCTTTAACGAATAAAGAACAGGAACATATTGTAAAAATATGTCAAATTGTTCTATAAAATATTGAAGACAAAGCTTGAGAGAGATGAAAAAAAATTATAAAGAATTGATTAATGAGAGATATAATAGGAGATTAATAAAGTACGGAGATGATATCAGAACATTAGCTTCTGGAAATATAGAGAGAAGAAATATAAGATACAAAATATTGTTTGAACTTGGTTTAGCAAACAATACAAGAGTTTTGGAGCTAGGTTGTGGTTTCGGCGATTTTAATGGTTATTTATGCTCAAAGGGAATAAAAGTCAATTATGTTGGATACGATATTAATCCCAATCTAATTGATATAGCAAAAGAAAAATATCCAAATGCAAAATTCGAAGTAAAAGATATTCAGGAAGAAACATTTCCTAATTTTGACTATATCGTTTCCTCAAGTAGTTTTAATTTAATGCTGGAGGAAGGAGAGAACTATACATTTTTAGAAAATATATTAAAAACATGCTTTTCTCATTCATACAGGGGAGTGGCCGTTGATTTTCTAACTTCTTATTGTGATTACAAGTTACCTAAGGCTTTCCATTATGAGCCAGAAAAAGTTTTACGAATATCAAAAAAAATAACTAAAAGAGTGTGCTTGCGACATGATTATCCACTTTTCGAGTTTTGCGTCTATCTTTATCCTGACTTCAAAGGATGGCAAAAAAGAAAATGAAGGAAATTAATATATGTATAACATTTGATATTGATTTTGTGAATTATGTTGAAGGTAAAAAAAATATTAACGAATTTGAAGTAGTAATATTAAAAATATTACCGTATTTCGAAAAAAAGCCAGAAATCAAAGCGACATGGTTTATAAGACTAGATAATCAAATGAAGGTTAAATATGGATATGCGGATTATATTTTCAGAAGATACCAGAAAGAGATTGATTATATAGTAAAAATGGGTCACGAGATTGCATGGCATCCACATGTATTTAAAAAAATTGGGGGGAAGTGGATGCAGAATACTGAAGAAAAATATTTGATAGAAGAACTATCCATGACTAAATCAATAGCACAATTTTATAGATTGAACAGCGTTCGACTGGGATGGGGATTTACCACTAATGAGATTATGAAATTTATATCTGATCAAGGATTTATTGTTGATAGTAGTGCAATTCCTAGACCTAATTACCGTTGGGAGGAATCGGAAAAAAATTGGGAAGGCACACCAAGATATCCTTATTTCCCATCGAAAAATGATTACCGTTTACCGGGGATACCTTCGTTACCAATATTAGAAATTCCAATGTCTGTCGCTCCAATTAGAGCTTCTTATGATAATGAAACAGTTCTTCGAGTTATCAATCTAGCCTATCACAGATCTATTTTTGAAGATTCACTAAGACAATGTATAAGAAACGAAAATTTAATAGTTACAATGACGCACCCATACGAGGTTCTAATTAATAGAAAAAGACATGATCTTTTAGCATTTAATTTAAAAGATTTTGAATCAAATCTGTTATATCTCAAAAATATAAAACATAGAAAAAAGGTGAAGATTTCATTCCATACAATATCTTCATTTGCCAATTACTATAAGGAGTCCATAAATGGCTAAAATAGAAATTTTAGAGTGTACTTTGAGGGATGGTAGCTATTCAATAGACTTTCAATTCACTCCTAAAGATACTGCAGTAATTGCTGCTGCATTAGAAAATGTTGGATTCAAATTTATTGAAATTGGGCATGGGGTCGGCTTAAATGCAGGTTCAACTGGTAAAGGGCTCGCGGCTGCTTCTGATGAGGAGTATATGGCAGCGGCTGCCAATACCTTAAATTCATCAGATTGGGGTATGTTTTTTATACCTGGAATTGGCCGGAAAGAAGATCTAGATTTAGCTGCTGACTACGGAATGGGATTTGTTAGAATTGGTACAAACGCCAATGAAGTAGAACAGTCAGAAGCCTATATAGCTCATGCCAAAAAACTTGGGATGAACGTTTCTGCAAATTTAATGAAAAGCTATATTTATTCTTGTGACGAATTAGCTTTAAAAGCAAAAATGTCACAAGAATATGGAGCAGATTTGGTATGTCTGGTGGACTCAGCAGGAACGATGCTTCCTGAAGATATCAAAAAGTATATTATTGAAATGAAAACTATTCTGAGTGTCCCTGTTGGGTTACATTGCCATGATAACCTTGCATTGGGAATAGCTAATTGCCTTAAAGCGATTGAATGTGGAGCACAAAGAGTCGATAGTACCCTTCAGGGCATGGGGAGAGGAGGAGGGAACCCGGCCACTGAAGTTCTATTGACTGTGTTGAAAAAAGCAGGTTATGAGCCTGATTACAACATTAATCGAGTGATGGATATAAGTCAAAAACTAATACGACCTCTTCTTAATGAAAAAGGTCTTGATTCAATCGATATAACATCAGGATTTGCAGGGTTTCATTCAAGTTACCTTGGGACAATTCTAAAATATTCTGATAATTTTGGCTTAGACCCCAGAGAGCTTATAGTTGAAGTATGCAAAGCTGACAAGGTCGATGCTTCGGAAGATTTGGTAATGGATATTGCTGCTCAACTGCATAAGAGGAAGCGAGGATCGGCAAGGATTCAGATAGTGTCTCTACCTCAAATTTCTTTCTCAAATAAAAGAGAAATTAAGAAAAAATCAAATTTAGTGGATGCAATTAATAAAATTGCTAAAAGCGCCAGAACGAGAGCAATAAAAAGAGCAAAAAAGAGTGTACTCAATATTGTTGCCCCGATAAGTCATATAGGAAGAGCAGATGTATCATTATTTGTTCAGGAAGATTTTGGATTTGTGATTGCTAGTGTTGAAGTAGATGAACAAGAATATTTGACAGAAATTATTGATGCTGCTGATGGTATTGTAGACATATTTTTTGTCGATGCAAGTATAAAAGAATACCTCGAAAAACCATTAATAGTCAAAGTTAAAGAAATTACCAAAAAAAGTAGAGTAATAGGTTATTGCGATTCTTCTGTTTGGATTCGTTCAGTAAATCAAGAAATAAGGTGTTTAATTGATGAATTATTTGAATGTAAAATAGTTATAATCGGAGTAAATGAACTATCTGAAAAATTGGCATATGACCTCGCAACTCAAGGAGCGAGAATTTCTTTATTGAGTAAAAATATAGAAAAAATAAATAATACTATTCAGTTCAGAAGTGACATTTTTAAGCGAGACCAAAAAATAAAAATTTATTCTTCAAATAAAGTCGAAATCGTAAAAAATGCAAAGGTGATTGTCTCATTTGCTAGAAACGACTCATATGTTACACCCGATATGGTAGAATTAATGGATAAAAGAGGCATCGTTTTTGATGCCGGCATAGGAGGCGTGTCCCGAAAAACAATTGAACTTTGTATTGAAAAAGGAATACGTGTTATTAGACCTGACATGCGGGCTGCGTTATCAAGCGAACTCGCTTCAATACTTGGTACAGAAAGAGTTGTAAATGAGTTAATGGGAAGAAAACATGTTGCTGGAGTTTCTGTAGTTGCCGGAGGTCAAATTGGTAAATACGGCGATGTAATTGTTGACTCGATTAAAAATCCAACAAAGGTGGTAGGGATCGCGGATGGGAAAGGAAGAGTAATATACGAAAAAAGACCTGAGTTCAATAATGTACTTAATAAAGTAGAATCAGAAATTATTAATCAACAAATTAACTAAAATAAAAAATGATTAAAAGAAAAAAAATTATGATTTTAGGGGCATCAACATATTATGTAAGATCTATTATAGCAGCAAAGGAGGTCGGTTGCAAAGTTTTTGTTACGGACAAAAATCCAGAAGCTGAAGGATTTCGACATGCTGACTTTTATGAGTCTATTGATATTACCGATATTCAAAAATCAATCAAAGCAGCAAAGAATCATAAAGTTGATGGAGTTATCGCAGTCAATGATTTCGGAGTGCAAACTGCAGCCGCAATAGCATCTGAGTTAAATCTACCTGGAATTAGCAACGAGGTTGCTAAGGTTGCAACAAATAAAGCAAGAATGAGGAGGATATGGGAAACTAATAATGTCCCATCTGCAAAGTTCAAGGTTGTCGATTCCTTGAAGGACGCATTTTCTGCCGTTGAGATATTAAATATGTGGCCACTTATAGTAAAACCTGCAGATAGTCGTGGGGGAGGCAGCAGAGGCGTTTCAATAATAGAGAATATAAATCAACTAAAAAGTGCATTTGAGTTTGCCCAAGGTTTTTACGAAAATAAGGACGTAGTTATCGAAGAATTTCTCGAGGGCGTTGAGCATAGCTTGGAAACTTTAACATATGATAACATTACACATGTGCTGGCTGTATCAGATAAAGAAAAAACTCCACCTCCTTATAGAGTCGATAAGAGCGTAATTTATCCAACAGTTTTCGATGGCGAAGATTTATTTATGATCAAGGAGACGGCAAAAAAAGCGTTAAAAGCACTGGGAATAAATATGGGGGCCGCTCATGTTGAGATGTGTTCAACAAAAAACGGGCCAAAACTGATTGAAGTTGGAGCCCGTTGTGGTGGTGGTGGAACTCCAGATCCCATTATCCCATGGGTGACAGGTGTAGAAATGTTTAAGGAAGTGGTCAGAATCGCCTTAGGTAACGCACCAAAAAGAATAAAGCCTTTGTTTAATAGAGGTTGTGTATATAGATTTCTTATGCCACCCCCCGGGAAAATTAGTCAGATAAGAGGCATTAACGAAATAGAACGAATGAAAGAAATACTAGATTTTGACGTATTTTGTAGAGAAGGAGATGAGATAAGAGATATTAAGATAGGAGGAGATAGGTCAGGGTTTATTATAGCGGCGGGACAAAAGCGTGAAGATGCTATTAGATACGCAGAAAAAGCGGAAAAATATATCAACTTTGAATATGAATGAGAGGAATAAGTGAGTAGAGAAAAATTATTGGTAAAGCTAGAGAGAGCGGATTCAAACGTATCTTATAAAAAGAAAGAGATATACTCAGGAAAAGACTTAAGGGCAGCAGGAGTAGAAATTTGCAAAAGCTGTATATATGACGAAACCATTCCAGGAATACAATTTAATGAAAAAGGCATCTGTAATTATTGTAAAATGATCGAAAACCTCTGTGATCAGTACTGTACTGGGGGAATTAAAGGAAAAAAACTGCTACAACGTATCGTCGAAGAAATAAAGCGTGTAGGAGATAATAGAAAATATGACTGTGTTGTAGGTGTTAGTGGAGGAACGGATTCGTCATATACATTATACAAGGCTGTAGAAATGGGATTAAGGCCTCTCGCAGTTCATTATGACAATACATGGAATAGTGCTATTGCAACGGAAAATATACGTAAAATAACGAATAAATTTGGAGTAGATCTATACACATATGTGGTTGACAATAAAGAAGCTGATGATATTCTTAGATCCGCTTTTTTTGCTGGTGTTCCAGATTTAGATGCAGCAACGGACATAGCAATTACAGAGGTTCTTTATCGTGCGGCAAATGAGTTTAAAATAAATTACATTTTAGAGGGACATTCTTTTACTGCTGAAGGGGTATCACCATTGGGAAATGCATACTTCGATGGAAAATACGTTAGTGACATACATAGAAAATATGGAAGAATGAAAATGAAAACTTTTCCAAATATGGGTTTTTGGAAATTTATTTATTGGATTCTGATTAAAAGAATAAAAAAGGTAAGACCTTTATGGTATCTGAAATACTCTAAAGAGGCAGCGCAAAAGTTACTATCTAATAAATGTGGTTGGCAATATTACGGGGGACATCATTTGGAGAATAGAATAGCTGCATTTAGTCATAGCTACTATTTACCTTTTAAATTTAAAATTGATCAAAGAAATAATGCTTTATCTGCTGCGGTGAGAAATGGGATACTGACTCGAGATGAAGCATTGGCAGAATATGCAAAGGCGCCGTATATAGAGGAGGATTTGATTCAATATTTTAAAAAAAGAATCGGAATTAGTGATTCTGATTTTGAAAATATTATGAAAGGACCGAAACGTTCTTACAAAGATTTTAAAACATATAAAAAAAGATTTGAACGAATGAGACCATTCTTTTTTCTTCTAGCAAAAGCTAATTTGGTCCCAATGAGCTTTTACATAAAGTATACTTCAAAAAGCGAGATATAATGGTTACAATAGTGGATTACGGGTTAGGTAATCTTGGTTCCATTCAAAACATGCTTAAAAGAATCGGAATAAAATCCGTTATAACGGATGATTTAAAAAAAATATTAAAAGCACAAAAAATAATATTACCAGGCGTTGGTCATTTCGATAGAGCAATGAAAAACATAACAGAAAGAGGATTAAAAAAGGTACTAGATATAAAAGCGTTAGATGAAAAAATACCAATATTAGGGATATGTCTCGGTATGCAAATTCTAACAGAAGGCAGTGAAGAAGGTAAGTTACCAGGATTAGGATGGATACCAGCTAAAACAATTAAATTTCATTTTCCAGATTACGCAAAAAACAAAGTACCACACATGGGATGGAACATCGTCAAAAGAGCCAGAAAAAGCGAAATTACCAAAGCTTTTGAAAAGGAATATAGATTTTATTTTGTGCATTCATTCCATGTTTCAGTGAGGGACGAAAAATACTCTATACTAAAAACAAAACATGGATATCTTTTTGATTCGGGAATCCAACATAAAAATATTTTTGGCGTACAATTTCATCCTGAAAAAAGTCATCGATTTGGAATGAAGTTACTAAAAAATTTTGCAGAAGTATGAAATGCTAAAAAAAAGAATTATACCATGTTTGCTCCTTCGCAATGAATCACTTGTAAAAACCGTCAAATTCAAAAAATATAAATATGTTGGGGATCCTGCAAACACATGCCGAATTTTTAATGAGTTAGAAGTTGATGAATTAGCAATTCTAGATATATTGGCTAGCAAAGACAATAAAGAACCTAATTATGAAATATTAAAAGAAATTGCTAACGAATGTTTTATGCCATTATCATATGGGGGAGGAATTAGAACGATTACATCTGCCGAAGATATATTTAGTATAGGATTCGAAAAAATCATATTGAACTCATATACTTTCGAAAAACCTGATATTATAAACCAATTATCTAAGAATTACGGTAGTCAGAGCATAATTATAGCTATAGACGTAAGAAAAAATATTTTTCAAAAATATTTTGTATACAGTCTATCGGGTAAAGAAAAAAAAAACATAAAACCAATAGATTGGGCCAAAGAAGTAGAGGATCGTGGGGCTGGAGAGATACTTTTGACGTCCATAGATAATGAAGGAACATGGAGCGGAATTGATCTAAATTTAACGAAGATTATAGCTGATGCGGTTCAAATTCCAGTTATAGCTCACGGTGGAGCAGGCACTTTAAAACATATTGAAGATGCTATTAAAATTGCACGAGCTTCTGCTGTGGCTTTAGGTAGTATGGTAGTTTTTCAAAAAAAAGGAATGGGTGTTCTTGTTAATTTTCCTGATGAAAAAGATTTGAGGGGAATTATTGAATGACAGGAAATTTTCATTTTACCTTTCTAAATTTAGAGAAACAAATTCGTATTGCGTGCAGCTCTGGATACACGTTTTTGACTTGCTCAGAATATGCTAAAAGAAAAGCTATAAATTCAATACCAAAATATACATTAATAGTTCGAGTGGATATAGACTTATCGTGTAAAAAAGCAAGAAAATTGGCTGAAATATTTAACAGAAATGGAGTAAAAGGAACATTTTTCGTTCGGTTACACGCACCTGAATACAATCCATTTGATTTTGAAAATTACCTATCACTAAAATATATAAGAGACACAGGACATGAAATTGGATATCACTCAGAAATTATTGATCAAGGGACAATATGGAAAGAAGATTCTAAAAAATGCTTAAAAAGAGATATAGAAGTACTTAATTCAATGCTAGAAATAAAAGTTCAAGGGGTTGCAAGTCATGGAGGTATGACTGGATTAAATAACTTAGATTTCTGGGAAAATAACAAAGCCGTTGATTTCGGTTTAAAGTACGAGGCTTATGAAAGTTCATCTACCTTCAATCTTTTTGAAGATGCGTTTTATATTAGTGATTCTGATTGGACACATTGGAAATGTTATAAAAATGGTAACCTAATAGAAGGAGATATGAGAAGTTTAGGAGAACATTTAAAAGAAAAACATGAATTGATTTATCTTTTGATTCATCCAGACACTTTTTTTGAAAATCATTTTTATGAATAATATAATTCATCGTATGCGGATACCTTATTTTGATATACAAGAAGATTTTGTATTAGATGCTATTCGCAATGGTTATCTTTCGACTGGTCCTCATTTAGAACAATTAAAGACTGAGCTTTGTATGCTTTTCCAAAAACGTTATGCAGTTCTATTGTTAAATGCTTTTTCTGCTATGTTCATTACCTTAAAGGAGATGGCTAATCCTGCTAGCCGAATTTTAACTGCGCCTATAAGCACTTGTTTTTCTGTAATTAACGCAATTAAAGCGGCAGGACATTTACCTGTTTACGCCGATATAGATATAAAAAGTGCAAGTATTGTAGAATCGCAAAAATATGGAAAATATACTGGAGCAATAGTACCTGACCATTTCGGAATAATTGCTCCGGCGTGTAAAACCTGGCGTCGAAAAGAAGGCTTTCTTATTGAAGATGCTGCTCAAGCATTTATAAGCAGAGCGGCCATTAGGACAAAAGCAGATGTAGTGATACTTTCTTTTTACCCAACTAAAATAGCGAACGGAATAGACGGTGGGGCATTATTAACTGATGATGAGGAATTGTTTGAAAAGATAACAATGAGTACATCATACACAGAGCAAAGAAAAAGTGAAAAAATACCTCGTTACAATTTACAGCTATCTAATTTACACGCAGCATTCGTTTTGGCAACACTTAAAAAACTTGAAGAAATAAAAAACAAATTAAAGGAAATATATTCAACTTTTGGAAAGATACTTGACAATAAAAATATTTTATACCTTAAGCCAAAAAAAGGAGAAGTTTTGTGGAAACTTTTAATAATAGCATCAGATAATCAGACAAAGTCTGAATGGACAAAACATTTTAAAGTATCTGGTATTGAAACAAGCAATGAGCTAATTAATATCAGCGAAGAAAAAAATATGAAAAGCTTTCCTAACGCAAAAGAACTAGTCGAAAAATCCTTTTCAGTTCCGTTTCACGCTGGGCTTAATGACAAAGAGGTAGAGGAAATATGTCAAGCATTAACCAAACTTTAGTAAATTTTAAAAAAATAGATGAGAATTTGGCTTCGTTCGTATATCATTGCCTTAAGGAATTAAGAGGATCCGTAAGATACTCTATGGATGATTTTATAACATACTTGAATGAAAACAATTATTTCAGAAAAGGACCATATCAAATTCTTATAGGAATAAAAGAAGATATAAAAATAGGATTCATGACTTGCAATCGTTTTGCGATGCCAAGATATTTAGGATTTGGGATCGAAATCGAGGAAATTGTAATTCATCCAACATCACAAGGACAAGGATTGGGTAAAGAAATGATAGAATCCTTTCTTTCAATGTGTTTTAGAGACAAAAGCCTAAGAATAGCAATTATTAAAACTGACGATAGTGTTAACGCAGGAAAACTCTATTCAAAATACTTTGATATTTCAAATATGGTTGTTTATTCTAAAAGATTGAATAAGATATGAAAGCTACAATTCACCAGCCGGACTTTATGCCTTGGTATGGATTTTTTAGGAAAATTGCGATCGCAGATGTATGGATTGTGCTTGATCATTCAGAAAACAATCCAAGAGATTCTAAATTTTGGGGTAGAAGAGTTAAGATTAATGTTTACGGAAAAGAGCATTGGCTCTCTATACCACTTACAAAGCCAGGAGAAAAAGGATTAATAGGGTTAGCAATAAAGGATATGACAATTAATGTAAAGGAAAAAAAGATTTTCAAGAATAGATTAAAAACCATTTATATGGCATACCAAAAAGCTCCTTTCTTTCGTGATTTTATATTTTTAGTTGAAAATTATTTTAATGATTCAGAAAATAATCTGGTGATTAGAAACATGCGTTTTATTAAAAAAGTACTTAAAATTTTAGAAATAAATACGCAAATCAAGTTCAGTTCTTCTTTTGGGGTCAATAGCAAATCTAATCAAATGCTAATAGAGTTACTCAAAATAGTAGGCGCTGAAACATATCTCTGTGGACTTGGCTCAGGAGGTTATCAGAAGGATGAAATGTTTAGAAAAAGTGGAATAAATATCGAGTACAATAAATTTAAACATCCTATTTATAAGCAAATTAAAGCAAAGGAATTCATCTTTGGTCTTTCAATACTTGATTTATTATTCATGAACGGAGCAGAAAAAGTATCATTTTGGATCAACAAAAAATAAATATTTGTTTTTTTTATGAATCAATAGGACTTGGTGGTCAACAGACTCAAATGCTTAATCTAATTAAGCATCTAAATAGGATGAGACATAATATTATTTGGATATATTTAAAGGGGACTGAATTGGAGTCTGCTGTGAATATTTATGCTTCAACCATCAGAATTCCTGTTCTACTCAGCTCTAAGGATTATATTCGTAACCCTTGGCGTTTGTTCTCTATAGGAAGAAACTTATACGACTTATGCCAAAAAAAAAAGGTTCAAATCCTCATAACTGGAAGCGGTATTGGAAGCCTAATTGGAGGAATTGTATCTAGAGTACTAGGGATTCCACACTACCGGCTTTTAGGATGTAGTCTAATACAGGTCGAAAAAACCTTATACAAATTTTATAAAACTATTCAAATAGATAGAATTATTGATGGCTACTTCGGTTGGCCAGGTGTTTTTAATGAACTGTCCGCTAAAGGTGTACCAAATCATAAATTTATTAAACTTACCCCTGCGGTTGATTCTGAGATGTTTTATCCATTCACAGAAGAAAAAAGAGATAAAATTAGGGTTCAGCTTGGGATTAAGCCTGAAACAATTGTAATTGGATGGATAGGTAGAATTTCAGAAAACATGCAAGTTGGAAATACAGTCGAGCTTGCCAAAATATTAAAGAATAATGGGTTTAAAGACTTTAAACTTTTATTTATTGGAGGTGGACCATGGATGAACGAGTTGAAAAAGAAATTAAAAAAATACAAATTATATAAATACTCAATAATGACTGGTTGGGTTGCATACGATCAGGTCAACGGATTTATAAATGCAATGGATATAATACCCTTACTCGAAGCTGACCCGCATGGAGGAAGCATTATAAGAGAGGCAATGTCATGCGGTAAACTCACGATTAGCGTTGACGGTCCCTCAGGTGTTCAAAAGGATTTTATGAAACCAGATGCTACAATACTTGTTAAAGAAGATAATTTTATTAAAAAAGCAGCTGAAATAGTAATTTCAATTTCTAAAGATTCTGAAAAGTTTGAAATTTTGTGCAAAAATGCTCGACTTTATGCTGAGAAAGAGATGTCATTTAAAGCACAGGCGAAAATTATTTCAGATACCTTACAGCAAAAGATAAAATATTAAGCCTATATGATAAAAAGCTCCGGAAAGAACATGTCGTTTTTTAAACACTCCTTTCAAATGCTTGTCTTTCGTGGTATTTCAATGTTATTGGGGGTTGTTACATCTATAATACTTGCTCGTTTACTCGGTCCAGAAGATCGTGGGAGTTTGGCTATATTAATGATCTCAATTAGTCTAGTATGCGTTATTTTAAACTTCGGCACCGCTGAGGCATCGATCTATCTTTTGGGGTCTGGTTTGATAAAACCAGAGATAGTGATTTCAAGTCTTTTCTATTTTTATGTTTTAATTTCCTTCATATTGTCATGGCCTGCCTTTGCATTTCTTAATTATCTTCTAAATTTCGATGATTTGGTAATTATTTTACTAATATTATTGACAAGTATAACCGTATTAAATACTCATCTACGCCACTTTCTTATTGCTCAAAAAAAATTTATTAAGTACAATATTAGTGTTATTTTTGATAGTATTCTATTTCTATTAGGTGTTTTTTTGGTATGGAGGTACAATAAAATTTCTATAGATAACATCATCATCCTTTACACGATATCTGGGACTACTGTACTAATAATGTCGGTTCTTTATCTCTATCCTGGAGAACTTATAATAAGGCCTAAAATAAAATATTCAGTAATGCATAAAGCCTTCGGATATGGGTTTCATCTCTTTTTAGTTGGAATTAGTGGTTTTGGAGTGCAAAGAATAACATATTTCCTAATAGATTTTTTTTACAATACTAAAATCGTTGGTTTATATACTGCAGCAAATTCTATACCGACACTGTTTTTAAATTTACCGCAACAGTTATCAACAGTTTTATATTCATATGTATCTTCTTCGACTAAAGAAAAAAAAAGTTTAAAGCTTACTAGTCAGGTTATTGCAATTATTCTATTAACATCTGGAATATTTTTGTTGCCTATAATTTTATTTACAGAAAAAATAACAATATTCTTGTTTGGAGAAAATTTTATAGGAATAGAGAAAGCAATGATCATTTTATCTGTTGGAACGATATTTTCAGGTTTAAGCAGTGTTTTATTTAATTATATGGCGGGTACAGCGCTACACAAATATGGAAGTTATATGACTTTTGTAAACTTAGCTTGTATTAGTCTATCATCAATAATTTTAATTCCAAGATTTGGACTGAATGGCGCAGCGTTTTCATATCTTATTACTATGGTTTTTTCTTTTACTTATATAACATTTTGTTTTATGGAGAAATATTATTATTTAAATAAGTAGATTTGAATAATAAAGAAAACCGCAAAATACATATAGCCATAAATGAAAAACTTATCAAAAATTAGTGTTTTTTTTTCAAGCGCTATTTTCATATTCTTTATATTTTCAGGACTGATTAAATGGATTCAATATTGGCCTATTGATCCAACCCTTTTGTTTGGTTCATTAATGAGCATAGCAGTCTTTGTGAAATGCACAATAATAAAAAAAAAGTGGACCTTACATAAAAAAAGTTTTATATATATTCTGTTAACTAGTATATTTTTTCTATTTTATATAATATCTGCAGGATATTCTATTTCTCAAGAATATTGGAAGGAAAAATTACAAGTTTTTTTGCTAAGCCCTTTAGCCTTCTTTTTTCCTCTTATCGTATTCGATTCAGATGGACATTATAAATACTTTGAAATATTGTTGTATACATTCGCATTTTTAGCATCAACTATAGTTATTTACTTGTACATGACTGGGTATCTAGAATTTGTTTTAAATTATGGTAATTATAAAGAATTATATAGAATTCCAAACTATTTAGGAATTGGTGTACTAATCGGGCTTGGATTCTTGTTAGCGATTACAGATTTTAAACTAATTTCTCTACTTTATTTAGGAATCAGTATACCTGCCTTAATTTCTATCGGATCACGTGGACCAACTCTTATTTTGTTATTTTGTTTTATTATTGTATTTATTTTCTCATGGATTCTTAATAATAAGAAAAAAAAGACTGTAAAATTATATAAAAAAGATAAAGATATACAAAATATTAATAGATTAAATAAGTCTTCTAATAAATGGTCAAAAATATCAAAAAAATTATTAAATAAATCACAACTAAACATTCTTATTTTATTGTTTGCTTTTATTATTTTTATAATATACTGGGAAGGTTCTGCACTTTTAATTGCTCGTACAGGAAATATTTTTTTTGATGAAGTAGCAATGGAAAATGCTTTTAGATATGATGAGTTTCTAAGAGCATCAGAAGTAATTATTGATAATACATTATTAGGAGTTGGGATTGGAGGGTATGGTTTAGCGGCGTATGGTATGGATATCAATGTTTATCCACATAATATATTTTTAGAATCTTTTGCTGAGGGAGGTTTTTTCTGCTTCTTATTAATATTTATTACATTAACATCAATACTTTTTGTACCTATAGAAAAGTTTGAAGATAAAAGATATCTTTTATATTATTTTATGACGCTTTTTGTTTTACTAAACTATATGAAAAGCGGTGGATTTGTTGGAACAAGAGATTTATTTGCTTTTTTTGGCATATATCTTTCGTACATCCGTAACGCTAAAATATAATAAAAGAATATAGCATTAATCCTATATATAACTAGAAAGGAATGATAATTATGAAATATAATATTTTAAAAAATTTTCCTGTTATTTTGAGATATACAGAGTTGCTTACAGAATGTGAAGTGAAAAAGAATAGTTAGAAAATCTGGAAACAGCAATAATCTTCTGTGTTAGAGATGTTATTAGACAAACATAGTGAAAATTAAAGTAACTTGTTAATTCAAATTGCTCTAGGACAAAATGTGTTTGCACAGAAAAGGCGAACACTGGGTTAAGCAACAAGATGTACAATCATATAGTCTTTGGGAGTTACATAAGCGATTGAAAAATGGCTTCGTTTAAAGTAGTATAAGATTTAGATGTTATACTACGAGCCTTCTATGACTTCATCTCTACTCGAAAAAAGGTATGGTTTGAGCCATTCACTTTTAAGATATAAGAAAGGACTTTAGAAAACCTTATTATTATAGTAGTTGCCCTTCCGGATCATACTACAAGTAATGTTATTCTCTTTGAAAACTTTTTGGTAAACGGATGAGGCAAAAAGGCTTACTCGATCAGAAGAGAGCAACAGGCAATTTACAAGTGACCGTCGATACAGAATAAATAGAAGAGTACCTATGGTCAATTGGCGCGTTGTCTTTGCCACGAAAAAGTAGAAACAGTAAAGCGCAAAGATTCGTATTTTAGTTTTCATATTCAGACGTGCAAAGGTAATCAAGATTTGAGTTCGCTCTTTCCCGATTGTAGAAGACCTCTATATTTTAAAACATGGGATGTAAGGTATCACGATTACCTTGATTTCGTTCAAGGTTGACCATCTCTATCTTCATAAAGGAAAAAATTGATTCTGCCACAGCATTATCCAAACAATCGCCTTGTCTGCACATACTCCAAATAAATCAAATGGCTTCAAACTTTTCTCTAAAATTTGTAATTTTATGTTGAACACCACGAACCGAATGGAAAATAATATCTTTAGCTGATCTTCGAAGACGGATCGCCCGATATGCCACCATCACTAACATCTAGAGGCTGAAAGAACTTCTCAGCGCACAGCTGACTAACATAATGAAAAATGATCGATGATCACTGTCAATTAAAACCACTCTGTGCGAGTGGCTAAGTACGTAATATTCGACCATCAGACATTATCTTAAACCGTTGTAGTATAATTATGCTCCAGAAGATTCAGTACCATCGGAAAATGAGAATAACCTATCAGTGGCTACATTTTATATGCGTCGATTCATGGAACGAAGCCTATTCTTGAGCTTGCGCCTGGCGACACGGTTTTTCACCTCCCGACGGCTCCGGTCACGAAGTTCCCTTATGATTTTTCAACTTGCATAACGTCATTTGCTTTAATCATAGATCCTGAAAATTTGAACATTCAATCTCTGATTATTAAGCTGCCTTTACTAGGATTAGGGTTAAACAGTTTGAAATATTCACTGCGAGATGCCCTAAGGATCTGGAAAACTAAAAAAACCCTACAAGCGACCTAGTGATTGAATATGAACCTAAATACAGATGCGGGTTTTCCGAGAAGATGACCACTGCTTTTCTAAAGATTTCGAGCTTTTGTCGAAGTCGTTCATTTTCAGGCTTTAAACACAGTAGATGTTTGTCTTCGGGTTTCAATTTTTATCAATGGAAGTCTGGGCAGCATCATCTTTGAGCTTGAGCTTCAAGTGGGACAAAACGCCAAGGCAAATTCAGAGCCGTTGCTTGACTTTTAGATTGGTAACCTCAGGTTCGTACGCCATCCGAACCGCTTCCAATTTGATCTCTAAATCTTACTTTCTGGGCTCTGACATACCACCAGCTTCTATCAACAACTGTTTGCTTTTCGCTCTGTCTACTAATGATGGGAAGGTTCAAAAAAAAATAATAGAAAAGAACACAGTTTAAGCAATGAAGGTTTGTTTTCTGTCATATACGCATCCATTTAACGACACAAGAATATTGTATAAAATGGCTTACTCTTTAAGAAATGTAGGATTTGAGGTTAGCCACATTGCACCTGACGTTGGCTTGAAAACTAAAAAGAGACAATGGGAGGACAAAGGGGTTAAGATTGTAATTTATCCTATGGAGGGTAAAAGGTTTTTTGATAGGATAAAAAGATTTTTTAACTTATTAAGAAAGGCGCTCAAAAATAATTCTGATTGTTTTCATTGCAATGAAATAGAATCTTGGCTAGCAGGATTACTACTGAAATTGTTCTTAAAAAACAAAAAAGTAGTATTTGATGTACATGAGCATTATCCAAGCAGATTTGATGAACCGCACATTAAAAATTGGATAGGTGTTATAGGAAAACCTATCTTAAAGATAATGTTTAGGATATTACCAATTTGGACAGATCACATAATTTATGCTAAAAGAAGTGTGGCTAAGGATTTTTTTATAAATAAAAAGAAGTTAAGCTACATATTTAACTATAGTCCACTATGGATGCATTCAAAAAAGATTTATAAAAAGAATATGAATTCGACTAATTATAATGGTAAAATCATGTCAGTTCATATTGGATATTTAAGTAAAGTAAGAGGTTGGCCTCAATTGTTAAAAGCGATTTCACTTATGAAAAACAAAAATTTAGTTCTCCTATGTTTAGGAGCAGTTCAAGAAGGGAGTTATACCATATTAGAGAGAGCAAAAGAATTGAACATAGAAAATAGAATACATCTGAAACCAGCTATTCACTATGAAAAAATGTTTGATTTACTATTAAACTCAGAAATAGGGCTTATGTTATATCAACCTGGTATTCTAAATCACATTTTCGCATTTCCTATGAAGATGTATGACTACATGCTTGCGGGTTTGCCGATTCTTGGTCCCAATTTTGCGGTAGAGGTTGTTCCGGTTATAGAAGAAAATAAATGTGGTATCCTTGTTGACACATCTAATCCTATTGAAATAGCAAATGCGTTAGATTGGTTTTGTGAGAACAGAGAAGAATCAAAAGAAATGGGAAATAGAGGAAAAATTGCTATAGAAAAAAAATATAATTGGGAAAATGAGGAAAAAAAATTAATTAGAATTTATAATAATTTTGTATGATAAAAAACTGAAGATATTTAATGTTTTAGATATTGAAGCCTTACATTATGGATATAAAAGAAAAAATAAGAAGTACAAGGAGCATAAAAATCCGAAATAAAAAAGATCTACGTTATATCGCTCAGATAAGGAAAAAGCTCATATACCTACCGAAGTTCTGGATTAAATCCTACGGTCCTTCAACTCCTAATGATAAGAGGAAAAAAGCAAAAGAATTATTAATTACAGGGTCACAACAAAAAAAAGCATCAACAAAAATATCACAAGGAATATGGCTAACTAAGATGGCAAAAGTAATGTCCATTGAAAAAGATGGAGAAACTTACGTTATAGAACTTGGAACTGCGGCCGGAATTTCATGTATGTATATCCTTTTAGGGCTGTCTGAAGGAGGAGGGGGGCATGTTACTACTTTTGAAGGATCTAAAAAGCTAGCAAAACTAGCAGAAAAAAGCATTACAAGATTAATAGAAAAATTTGATTTAAAGAACGTCACCTTTGAACTAATAATAGGTAACTTTGATGAAAAATTGGAACCTTTTGTTAAAAAAATGGATCATACTATAAATATAGCTTTTATAGATGGAAATCATAGAGAAGAGGCTACTGTAAATTATCATAAAATTATCAGAAGTGTTATAGAAAAAGATGGAATCATTGTCCACGATGACATTAGTTGGAGTAATGAAATGAAACGTGCTTGGAATACTATCCAACAAATGGAGGGTGCTGAACGTACTGTAGAGCTCTATTTAGGAAACCAACCAAGCCGTGGAATAATTTTTCTATCTACTGAAGCAAAAAGACTACAGCAGAAAAAGATCCACTTAGATTGTTTTCTCGAGCGTATTGGAAGAATTGCTCTATTAAAATTAAAAAGTGCTTGAAGTAAAAGTTTTATCTTTATTAAACTCTAGCGTAATTACAAATTATAAAAATATATATAAATGAATGTATGGCTTTTTCAAACAGGAGAACAACTACCATTAAGTAAAAACATTCGTAAAATGCGTACTGCTATAGTAGCAGATAAATTATTGGAAAGAAATCATAAAATTATCTGGTGGTCTAGCTCATTTGAGCATCAGAGAAAAATTATGATATCAAAAAAAGATACAAACTATAATATTTCTGAAAATTATAAAATAAGATTAATTAAGGGGTGTGGCTATAAGAAAAATATATCAATTAGACGGTACATTGATCATTTATTTATTGCTTATAAGTTTAGGTTTCAATCTAAAAAATATCAAAAACCCGATATTATTGTTGCTTCAATGCCTGATCACCACTTAGCGTATGAGGCAGCACGCTATGCAAAAATGCATCAAATTCCTATTATCATCGACATAAGAGATTTGTGGCCAGATATTTTTCTTAGATTTTTTAAAAAAAATAAGATTCATTATATAGGGAAAATTTTAATTTATTTTGATACTTATCGTCTATATTTTTTATTAAATAATGCCACTTCATTGGTATCAGTATCAAATGAGTATCTACGTTGGGCACTAAAAAAGATAGGGAAGCGATCTAGTAATTACGAAAAAGTTTATTATATAGGTTATAAAAAAAATAGTTTTAGGGTGAACGCTTTAAACCAAAAAGATAATTCTATTAAGGAAATTTTAAAGCAAACAAAAAATAAAAAAAGAATTATTTATATCGGGTCTTTTGGAAAAACATATGATTTAGAAAGCATAATAGAAGTAGCAAAAACTTTTAATAAATACGGTAAAAAAGAAATTGCTTTTATTTTAGCAGGGACAGGTGAAAAATACAAAGTTATAAATAAAAATACAAAAAATTTGGAAAATGTCTATCTTACAGGATGGTTAAACAATATTGAAATAGAAAGACTCTTAAGCTTTGGATATGCTGGGTTACTTTGTTACGTGAAAAATGCTCCTCAAAGTTTACCTAACAAACCATTTGAGTATTTATCTGCCGGTCTCCCACTGATAAACTCTTTAAAGGGCGAAATGGCAAATTTAATTGAACGATATTGCCTTGGTATAAATTATCTCCCTGGCAAAACTAAGGAATTATTTTACGCTATTAATAAAATAACAAAATATTCATCACTACACAAAAGAATGTCAAAAAATGCAAAAGAATTTTATAGAAATCAAGGTGACGCAGAAAAGATATATTATGATTATGCAACTCATATTGAGTTAGTAGCTAAAAAATAAAAAATACTGAATAGAACAGCGATATTTATCGGAAATTTTTTGGAAATAGTAAATTTAAATATTTATTCCTGTTATTTATTCTAAATACGTATTCTTTGAGGTAGAGGTAAATGGATTACTTTACAACACCAAGATATACATAAAATAACGTTTTATAAAACCTAATTATGACTATAAAAAGGTTACGTGGCAATGTCTTGAGACATTTCATTGTAAACATGAGAAACTCGAAAGTGATTTTTAAAGACAATGTAGACCAGACCAGTCTAATCGAACTATCCATATAAGAGGATTTTAATATTAGCGTAAATTTGAAACAATCTTGAACTATTTCAACTAAAATCTTGCTACTAGCTTTGCCGATACAAAAAAATCTCGTCTTCTCATAAGAAACATTATCTATTTTGTCATCGATGATTTTTATCTAGACGTAAGATCAATTGAATTCTATTTCTACCGTGAAGATAAAACAGTGTTCTCTGTTTTTTAGTAGAATAGAATACTTATGTAAAGATAGAATAACAGAGTTAAGGTTCATATTGATCAAAGAGCTTATGAAATAGGAATCCATATCTTATTAAAAGAGCAAAATGAATTGCCTAAATTTAGCCCCATAATTTCTGCAAGATCCATGTATTTGTTTATAAATAACTTACTGGAATTAAGCCAATTTAGATAAAGATTTATATGGTTAAGATCAAAATACAAAAAAAATATTTGGAGAATGAGAATGGATTTAGATACGTTGATAATGAAAATTAAAGATATTGAAAAAATACCTGATTGGCAGTGGATTAACGAACTTAACAATAGAAAGAGGAAAGAATTAGAGTTCCATGACAAAAATCGTGATAGTTCAAGAATAGAATCTTTGGATCAAGATACTTATGAACAGTTTTATGGTAACAAAAAATATTACCAAGCTACTACTCTTTCAAAAGAATACGTCAATAATTGGATAAAAAAGAACTGCCCCAATCGCATCTTTTTAGATTATGCCTGTGGAAATGGAAAAAATGCTATAAAAGCAGGTAAAAATAAAGCAAAGTTAGCGATTGGACTGGATATTAGTCGAGTTTCGGTAGAAAATTCAAAAAAGGAGGCAAAAAAAGAAAATGTAAATAATAATACCATATTCATACAAGCTGATGCAGAGAATACAATGCTTCCAAGTAAATCTATTGATGTTATTATTTGCAGCGGAATGCTACATCATTTAGATCTATCATATGCCTTTCCAGAATTAAGGCGTATAATGAGACCTGGGGGCATTTTGCTTGCTATAGAAGCATTAAATTATAATCCGGCAATAAAAATGTATAGGTATTTCACTCCTCAAATGAGGACAAAGTGGGAAAAAGCACATATTCTTAGTTTAAATGATCTGAAATTTGCTGAAAGATTTTTTGATATTGGAGAAATCAAGTTTTGGCACATAACGAGCATAATAGCACCTTACATTAAATTCGGACTACCTGCACTAAACAAAATAGATAAATTTCTTACTCGGATACCGATAATCAAACTTATGGCATGGATTTTTACCTTTGAATTGATTAAAAAAAAGGACACATAAGGTCTCAAAAACATAAAAATGTTTTTATAGTCAATATAAAATATTTATGTCAAAAGACATAAAGATATGTTTTTAATTAATCACTGATTAAAAATATCAGTTTAAATATTAAAAAATATATTGGGAAAAAGATTATCGAAAAACAGTATACATAATTATTTTTAGTTAAACATGAAGTATTATAAGACTAGATAAGAATTATGAAAAAGATATATATGCTTAAAAAGGGGTTAAATGCTGGTGGTGCTCCAATCATGTGGGAAAGGATAATAGCAGATGTTGTACCGTATTTTAGAAATTTAATAAAAAAAGATAGCAAAATTCTTGAGATAGGATACGGTGACGGTATTCTCAGTTGTTGGATATCTACTGAATTTGATGTTTATATTACAGGATATGAAATAAATGAAAAATGTCAATGCGAAGCGATACGCAACGCAAAAGAGTTTCGTATGGGTGACCGTATTAACTTTGAGGTTTGTTCTCCAAAAAGAATTTTACAAAAAAGTGGTCAATATGATGCAGTGTTTATAAAAACGGTTTTATATAATTCAAAATGTCTTAAAGAATATGGGAAATGGTTAGATTGGATAAACTCAATTCTGAAGCCAGGTGGTGTTTTTGTTAATTTCGAGACAGGACGTGGAAAATACTTAACCCAAATTTATAGAAAATTACGTAAACGACCTTATGCTAACCTATCGCTTTATACGAGTGATGTTGAAAAGCTATATGACGATCGTTTTAAAATTATTACTAGACATTATTATGGAGGCATAAGTCAATTTCTTACACCGATAACAGCTTTATATCGCGTTGCTCATAAAATAGAAAACCGTTTTACTTTTCGTGATGCAAACAACTGTTTCATAGTAAGCATTATTGCTAGACGAACTAAAAAAATGATAAATGAATGAAAAGACTTTTTGATTTAGTTTTATCTGCTATTGGTTGCATAATTTTATGGCCTATCTTTTTTTATATTGCTATCAAGATAAAGCAAGAAGACAAGGGACCAATATTTTACCGTGGAATTAGAATTGGTTTAAAAGGAAAGCCTTTCAGAATCTATAAATTTAGAACTATGTGTATAAACGCAGAAGAAATAGGGCCGTCTTCAACTGCCGATGGAGATTCAAGAATTACTTGTATTGGGCGTTGGATAAGGAAATATAAAATTGATGAGTTACCCCAACTGCTTAATGTTCTTTCTGGACAAATGAGTATGGTTGGTCCTAGACCTCAGGTTCTATGGGCTGTTAAACTTTATACATCAGAAGAAAAAAAAATACTAAATGTAAAACCAGGAATAACAGACTACGCTTCATTACTGTTTTCGAATGAAGCCGATATCTTAAAAGGAAGCAAAGACCCAGACAAAGTATATTTAAAAAAAATTCATCCTGAAAAAACCCGACTAGCGTTATATTACGTAAACAATAATTCAATAAAAATTGATTTAAAAATAATACTTATGACTCTTAAGAAAATCATTTGGGGGAAATAGCGACATGAGCCCGGATAAAATCGACTATTCACAACTTGCAAAAAAAGCAATTCGTATACGAAAGAGGATATTGGATATGTGTCATAAAAATGGGTGCGGACACATTGGATCATCATTTTCCATTGTAGAGATATTAATCGCACTCTATTCCAAATGTATGAATATTTCTGCTGAATTAAAAAATTTATCCCAAAGAGATCGTCTAATCTTAAGTAAAGGTCATGCATCCCCAGCCCTTTATGTAATTTTACGTGAGCAAGGTCTGCTTCCGGATCAAGTGCTGGATAGCTTTTCAAAGAACGGAGGACTATTGGAACAACACCCGAAGAGAAATTCAGCTCATGGAATTGAGGTAAGTACGGGTTCATTAGGACATGGGCTTTCTATTGGCGCAGGGATGGCTCTTGCTGCCAAAATGAATAATAAAGGATACAGAATTTATGTGATTTTGAGTGATGGTGAATGTAACGAAGGATCCATATGGGAAGCCACACTTTTTTCATCACAACAAAGGTTGGATAATTTAATCGCTATTATCGATTACAATAAAATACAGGCTCTGGGGAACACATGTGATATAATTAGTTTAGAACCTTTTGATAAAAAATTTGAATCGATGGGATGGTCGGTGTGTGTGGTTGATGGTCACAATTTTGAAGAATTAATTCCGGCTTTGAATCAAATACCAATAGATATAAATAAACCAAGTGCAATCATTGCTCATACTGTAAAAGGAAAAGGCGTTGACTTTATGGAGAACGAGCTACTTTGGCATTACAGATGCCCTGATAAGGAAGAATACGATCGAGCAGCTTACGAGTTAAAGAAATTAGATAGTAAAACATAAAAAACTTTTAAGACGTATTAGACAGGAATCTGTTTTAATGAGAACTTCTTTTATAAACACACTTAGTGAACTAGCAGAAACTAACGATAATATTGTTTTATTAACTGCGGATCTTGGATATAAACTATTCGATGAATATCGACAGCGCTATCCAAATAATTTCATCAATATTGGGGTAGCAGAGCAGAATATGATTGGCGTGGCTTCCGGGTTAGCTCTGGAGGGCAAAATTGTTTACTGTTATTCTATGGTACCATTTCTTACTTTCCGAGCGTTAGAGCAGATCCGAGTAGACCTCTGTTACCAGAATTTAGGAGTAACTCTGGTTGGTGTCGGAGGGGGATTAACCTACGGACTTGAAGGCATGACACATCATGCCTTGGAAGACCTTGCGATAATGAGAGCATTACCGAACATGACCGTTGTAGCTCCCGGTGATCCGATAGAGTGCAATGCTATAACTAAAATTTCCACTAAACAAAAAGGTCCATTATACATACGATTAGGTGGAAATAATGACCCTGTGGTGCATAATAAACCGATCGATTTTCAAATTGGTAAGGGGATCGTAATAGAACAAGGAAGAGGGCCTTGCATCATTGCTACCGGAAGCATGCTTCTGATTGCAAAGCAAGTTACCGAATATCTTCGTGAAAGTGATATTCCGTCAACCTTAGTGAGCATGCCAACTCTCAAACCTTTTGATGAAGAGCTTATTGATTGGTGTAGTGAGAGATGCAAATATCTAATTACTATAGAAGAACACAGTGAAATCGGTGGGTTAGGTAGCGCCACAACGGAAACTCTTTTTCGTATTGGGTGGAAAGGTAGATTTCTAAAAATTGCTTTACCTGATCAATTCTGCAAAGTAGTCGGTAATACTGATTACCTGCGGAAAAGAAACGGACTCTCATCTGAAATAGCATTCGATAAGATTTTACAATTAATGAAGTGAGCAATGAAAATGAAGAAAAAAGAAAAGGGTAAAACGAAACTGGCTGGGGGTTTCAGAACAGAGGTAGAGGAACAGGTTGGAAAACAGATTGAAAAGGTTTTTTTAGGTTGTCAGGACAGTGTTGAAATCAAACTCCAGAATTTTACCAAATACATAAGAAGACAGAATTTAACAAGATTGCTTGCCTTATATGAAATATTTAAAAAAGTTGTTCATGTCAAGGGGTCAATTATAGAGTGCGGTGTTCACCATGGTTTTGGACTGATGGCTTGGGCAAACCTGAGTTCCATTCTTGAACCCGCTAATCTCACAAGGCGGATATACGGATTCGACACCTTCGAAGGCTTTTCATCTGTGTCAAATAAGGACCAAACAATACTTGCAAATGTAAAAAATGGGCAGCTGTTCTCAAATTCATACGATGAACTTTTAGAACTCATATCGATCTTCGATAACAATCGATTCTTAGGCCACGTGAAAAAGGTAAAGCTCATAAAAGGAGATTCCGTAACCACCATCCCTGAGTTCATCACTGAGAATCCCCATCTTGTAGTGAGTTTATTATTTCTCGATTTTGATCTCTATGACCCTACAAAAGTCGCTATAGAACACTTTTTTCCAAGAATTCCTAAAGGGGGTATAATTGCCTTTGATGAGCTCGATAATCCTTTATGGCCTGGAGAAACTTTAGCACTATTCGATACACTCGGTATAAATAACATACGGATAGAAAGAATGGAATTCGATCCCTATATTGGATATGCGGTTATAGAATAATTTCCCCTTAGTATCTATATATAAGGCAAGCTTTACTTGAAATAGGGCATTAACATTTAAGCGTTACATATATCAGGTTGGAGGTCTTAAGTAATGGAATCCTTTAACCGTAATATACCTTTTTTTGATTACTCTGCGACTTTTTCCTGTAATGAAACTGATTATCTACACATATTGAAAGATGTCCTAACTCGTGGTGCATACATCATGCAAAAGGACTTGCAAAATTTTGAAAATAATTTGGCAAATTATGTAGGAGTTAAACACGCTATTGGCACAGCCGATGGAACCATGGCTCTAATGATGAGTCTATTGGCTATTGGGATTGGAAAAGGAAGCGAGGTGATTTTACCTTCACATACCTTTGTTGCTACCGCTGCTGCTGTACACCATGTTGGTGCCAAACCAGTTTTGGCAGATATTTGGTCAGATCATCTTATCGATCCGGATTCTGTAGAATCTTTAATAACTTCTAAAACTAGAGCGATTATTCCTGTTCAATTGAACGGCCGCACTGCCGACATGGATAGGCTAATTTCAATTACTGATAAATATAATATCCTAATCATAGAAGATGCTTGCCAAGGTCTTGGCGCTTTATACAAGGGAAAGGCTGCTGGGAGTTTCGGTTTAGCCGGGGCATTTAGTTTTTATCCCTCAAAAACCCTTGGTTGTTTCGGAGATGGGGGAGCCTTGGTTACAGATGATGATTCAGTGGCTGAACAGGTTAGATTACTGAGAGACCATGGCAGAGACAGATTAGGTAATGTCAGGTGCTTCGGATTCAATGCTCGATTGGACAATATTCAGGCTGCCATTCTTAATTATAAACTAAAGAACTATCAGGAGGTTGTCGAACGAAGACGCGCAATTGCTAGGCTGTATAAGGAAAGGTTGGGATATGTTGAGCAGTTGAATCTACCACCCGGACCTGACAATGATTCAGATCATTTCGATGTTTACCAGAATTATGAGATCGAAGCTGAAGATCGTGACAACCTAAGGGATTATTTAGAAAAACATGGAGTTGGCACATTGATTCAGTGGGGAGGGAAGGCAATTCATCAATTCAGGAGTCTAAATCTTGGAGAAATACACCTTCCGAAAACAGATAATCTTTTCAAAAAAGCAATGATGCTTCCCATTTATCCGAATCTCGCTAATAGTGAACTGGATTACATTTGTGAAACCATAAGAAATTTTTATAAAAAATTTTAATAGGCACCTCTATCATTCGCTTAGCAAAATTTACCAGCAATCTAAAATAACTAATTAAACTCATCTACTGCTGTCCCATTAAAATTTGAAAAAACTTTATAACCAACTGTTTAAATTGAATATATTAACCAAAATGGGCGTAATCGATTTGAAATTTGGTTCAAATGGCTGATATCCATCCGTCGGGACTT